>Ga0214472_10000564_pt1 | contig 45193 bp, 37 predicted proteins | sample RVTome_6_FD_207662 | JGI IMG/M metagenome (GOLD analysis project Ga0214472, IMG submission 207662) | Soil microbial communities from uranium-contaminated site in the Upper Colorado River Basin, Wyoming, United States - RVT140D175 | ecosystem: Environmental > Terrestrial > Soil > Contaminated >...
AGCGGTAGCGCTATGAATCTCCCCGGTGCGTGCCATCGCCAGAGTGCCCCGGTCGTTCTTCAGGCTATTATCTGCCTCGTTCTGAATCGGATCCCGAGTTGGCTTCTTCTCCATGTCGGCCGTGAAACCCCCGCCTTGAATCATGAAGTTCGAGATGACGCGGTGAAAGATGGTCCCATCGTAGAAACCGTCCTTGACGTACCCGAGGAAGTTCTCCACCGATCGGGGAGCTCGGGCCTGATTGAGCTCGACCGTGATGTTGCCCATGCTGGTCTCGATGACGACGATCGGATTTTCCTGCGCCGACGCGTTCGCGGCAGCCAACGGTGTGAGAACAAGACCTAGAACGGCAAGCAACCTAACGAGGGCCATGCAACCACCTCCTGGAATCGAGAAAAAGGATTCAAATTCGGCCCGAGTATGCCTGATTCCTCGAATGTTTGTCCAACGGAGCGTCAGGTGGAATCACGGTACCGAGGCGGAACGGCGTGCAAAGAGATCCAATTGTACGGGCCCCAAGGGCGGAGCGGGCTCGTCTTTCAGCACGCCCTCGTGGATGAGGAGCCATCGCTTGCATGAGAGACCTCCTCCGTAGCCGGTCAACGAACCGCTAGCTCCCACGATCCGGTGACAAGGGATCACGATGGGGATCGGGTTGGCCCCGTTTGCCGCCCCTACTGCCCGGAATGCCTTCGGCCGTCCCACCAGGAGCGCGATTTCCGAATAGGAGGCGGTCCGTCCATAAGGGACGCGCTCGACATTAGCCCAAACCGCCTTTTGAAAGGGACTCCCCCGAAGGTCCAGGGTCAAGTCGAAGACCCTCCGGCGACCGCCGAAGTATTCTTGGATCTGACGGGCGGCTTCCTCGTGAGCTCCTACCCCGGGCAAGGTCTGCGCGCCGGGGAAGGTTCGTCGCACCCAACTTTCCGACCAGTCTCGGCCCTCCCCGAAACCGATGGCGGCGAGTCCGCGCGAGGTCGATACGAGGTCTACGGGTCCCAGTGGGCTTTCGAGCGTGGACCGGTACAGGACTTCCGTCATGGCGATGGAGTCCGCAGTCTAGACGCGACGGACAGACAGGTCAATCCCTGGCAAGGACGAGAGTGACGGCCGGGAAACTCGGAAAGAGGAGGACTAGCGCTCGAGCGAATTGAGCATTTCTTCCCAATCGGACTCGAGCTCGAAGAAACCTCGGCCAAAAGCGGAGCGAGCACCGGCGTCGATCCCCACCTTTTCGGCGCGGCGAAAGAACCGACGCAGGCGCTGTATGCCGTGTCTCTCGAAGAGGTATTGGACGAACGATCCGGCCAATTGGATGCGGATCCCTTCCGTCGTTCCCTGCGAAGCGCGCCGCAAATGGGCGATACCGGTGGCCGCTCGGTGGTGAAGAGACGCTAAGGACCGGTTCGATGCCCAGAGGAAGGTCGCCAGACCACGCCGAAGCCACGCGAGATCCACGGGAAAACCCTGCGGCCCACCGAGAACGGGCCGGACTTCACCTACCGAGACAGCCTGCGCGTTCGTCAAAACGTTCCCTCCTCTGAGTGCGATCTCCTTGCTTGACGGCTCATCTTTCTTAATGAGATGCAATTCGCGTACCATGCACCGCCGGTAGAGACGACGGCATAAAGTCACGTAAACAAAGCAGCGCCTCGCAAGCCCGAGCGACTGCTTCGCATCCGACGTGTAAAGAATTTCCCGCACCGTGACAAATTTACGACACTCGATTCTCGTTTACGTCTCGGATCGCAATCGCGCGAGCTCGTCGTGCATGGGGCGCGCGCTGCTCGTCGACCTGCTAGACTGGGATCGTGAACGGGACCGAAGGGGGTCGAGAGGTTCTGCTCGCCGCCTCCACCGGATTCGTAGCCGATGCCATGGTCGGCAAGCTGGCACGCTGGCTCCGCTTGACCGGCGCGGACGTCCTCTACAATGCCTCTTGGGACGACCCCGAGCTCCTGGCCATCGCAAGAAGCGGAGGGCGCGTTCTCCTGACGCGGGACGTGCCACTGGCATCGGGCTCGGGAGAGCCTCGGCGGCTTCTCGTGGAGAGCAATGACTTCCGCGAGCAGCTGGTCCAGGTCGTGACGGCCTGCGGCCTCGATCCTTGGAAACGTCTCTTCACCCGCTGTATGGACTGCAACTCGCCTCTCCGGCCGGCTCTCCGCGAGGAAGCTCGCCACAAGGTGCCTCCCTACGTCTTTTCGACCCAGGACGGCTTCAAATGGTGTCCCCAATGCGACAAGATCCTCTGGCACGGGACACATAGCCACGAGATCCTCACCCTGCTGGGCGAGTTGTTCCCGGTTCTAGGCAGGCGGGAGGTGGATGGAAGGCCCGGCGGCTACTCGGTCAGGTAGCGATACCAGGACATGACCAGCTCTTGGTAGTACGTTTCCTGCTGCTCAGCACCCACCGGGCGCTCCCACGCCCGCGACCTGGCTCACAATCCCAACGTCAACGGATTCAGTTGGTTTGACCGTATTTGTCGAAAGGTGTAGCCTGAAAACAAACTCAACATCGATAGACAGTCCGGCAGAGACGATGGCTGGCTCCGCCTCCCGTTCGAGCATCAGGACGGTGACGGGAGCACGAAGGGCGGCGCACTTGAACAAGAACAAACTGAACGTGCTCGTCGTGGCGGACGTCTCTCCGCTCCAAACGACGGGGGGATCGGCGCGCGTCGTCAGAGAACAAGCACTCGGGCTCTCCGCTCTTGGCCATTCCGTTCAGGTCCTTTGTCGCCAACCGAGTGGCGATCTACTTCCCGCGGGCGCCATGAACGGCGTGCCCTTGAAACAATACAGGGTCAGCCGGGCTCATCCGCTGTCGTACGCCTCATCGTCGATCCTTGGTGCAAGAGGTCTTTTTCGAGATCACTTCGTCGAACGAGATTGGGACGTGGTCCTCTTCAACCAGCCCTTCTCCGCGGTTGGCGTGCAATCCGTGCTTCCCTCGTCTGTGCCGCGCATTTACTGTTTCTACTCCCCTGCGGGAACCGAGTATCGATTGCGCGCGGCCGATCCAGGGAACGGAAGGGCTCCCGTAGGCACGACGCTCGTTTCAGGTCTCCTCCGACGCCTGGAACGTAGGGCACTCGGGGCGAGCGACCGCATCGTGGTGCTGAGCGACTTTTCGCGAAAGCTGTTGTCGGAGAGCCACTGGGAGCTCGACGCTCCCACGGTCGTGATACCAGGCGGCGTCGATCTGGTTCATTTCCAACCGGCGGGCAACCGCGCGGCGGTGCGGGACACGCTGCGGCTACCCAGGAATCGCCTTCTCCTCTTGACGATCCGCGATCTCGAGCAGCGAATGGGCATCGACACCTTCCTCCGAGCCCTCCGAGAGCTTCCCGCCGGCCCGACCTACCAGTGCCTCATCGGAGGAAGCGGACCGCTCCGCGGATTTCTGGAGAAGCTGGCCGCCGATCTGGGTCTCGCCGAGCGGGTGCGTTTCCTTGGTTTCATTCCCGAGGAAGAGCTACCCCTCTACTACCAGGCCGCCGACCTGTTCGTGCTGCCGACTCGCTGCCACGAGGGATTCGGCCTGGTCACCGTCGAAGCGCTCGCCTGCGGCACGCCGGTGGTCGCCACTCCCGCGGGGGCGACTCCAGAGATCCTCGGCCCTTTGGACCCTCGTTTGCTCGCCTCCGACGTGGGGGAGACCGCCCTGGCCGAGACACTCATCCGAGCGCTTCCGTTCACCGGCCAGGAAGGCTTCCGGCGAGCCTGTCGCGCCTATGTAGAAAACAACTACTCGTGGGGCCGACACGTGCAGCGCTTGGAAGGCGAGCTCCATCTCGTAACGGCCCGAAGGCCCTCGTGACTCCCCTGGTGAGTCCTAAGACTCGGATTCAGATGTAGATAGATCTCGCCCATCATCCCGTCAGCCGGTGAAGAATCTGCAATTTGACGCTCTCTCCTCCAAGGTGTAGCCTCGAAAGTAAGCCCTCAAAACTTTTTCGGCATCGCTAGACCGCCCCGCCATCTCCATCCCAGTCAGGGATGCGGGGACGTTACGGGCATCGTCTGGGTGAGAGCACATGAGACTGTTACATTTGATCACCCGCCTGAGCCTTGGGGGGTCGGCGCGCAATACGATCGACTCCGCCGCGGCGGCGGTGCGAGCAGGCTATGACACGATCCTGGCCACCGGGCCGAGCGGTGACGAGGTCGACGTCACACACCTGGCGGCCGAGAGTGGATGCCGCCTCGAGGTCATCCCGTCGCTGCGGCGCGAGATAGCACCGCTTCGAGACCTGCGTGCCCTGGTAGAGATCGTCGGGCTCATCCGCCGCGAGAGAGTCGCGATCGTGCATACCCATACGTCGAAAGCTGGGTTCCTCGGTCGGCTCGCCGCTCGGCTGACGAAAGTGCCGGTGGTGATCCACACGCCTCATGGCCACATCTTTTACGGTTACTATGGCGCGGCACGCACGTCTTTCTTCATCGCGTTGGAACGATGGTCCGCGACGTTCTCCGATGCGCTCGTGGCCCTCACCGACGAGGACATGCGAGAACATCTGGAGCGTCGCATCGGAACGAGGGATCAGTACCGAGTCATACCGAGCGGTGTCGATCTCGAAGCTTTCCGCAAACGAGCACCAGCACGAGATGTGGCACGGTCGGGACTCGGGTGGAACACCCACGAACGGATCCTCGTGGGAGTCGGACGCCTGGTCCCCGTCAAGGGGTTCGACGTCGCCGTCCGAGCACTTACGAAGCTGCGCGCGGCGCTTCCCGAGATCCGCTTGGTATTGGTGGGTGATGGTCCGGAACGAAGCCGGCTCGAGCGACTGGCGGCGGCGAGCGGCAACCTGTCTCACCTCACGATTACCGGCATCACCGGCGATGTCGCGCGCTTCTTGGCCGCTTCCGACGTGGTCATCGCGCCGTCCCGCAACGAGGGAATGGGTCGCGTCTTGGTGGAAGCCATGGCGCTGGGGAAGCCCGTCGTCGCTTCCCGAGTGGGCGGCGTACCCAGTGTAGTATCCCACGGTCGCTCCGGCACCTTGGTCCAGCCGGACTCTCCGGACGAGCTCGCCCGGGCCCTCATCGAGCTCCTCAACGATCCCGCGCGCATGAAGGCTTACTGCGAGGCGGCCGTCGAGCGTGCCGAACAGTTCTCGCTGCGCGTGATGGAGCAAGGGCTCATCGCTCTCTACCATCAGCTCGCGTCGGAAAAGGGCTTGGCGCCGATGCCGGTGCCTCGAGAGACTGCAACGCCTTCGCAGACTTCCCGGGCCCGACGGCCCTCGGCCGTCTTGACGACCCCTCGCTGAACCGGCAAGTGATGGCACCGAAGCCCCCCCGGGTCGTCGCCAATGTCCTATGGAATTGGACCAACTACGGCCTGAAGATCGCGGTTGCTTTCTACATCACCCCACTCCTCATCGACCGGCTGGGAGATACCTCTTACGGACTTTGGATACTGCTGAGCTCGATCCTCGGCTACTACGGTCTCCTCAACTTCGGCATCGACTCGGCGCTGGTACACCTGATCTCGAAATACCTTGCCGACGACCGGCGCGAAGACATTGCCAAGGTCATCACCACGAGCCAGTTCGTCTTCGGAATCATCGCGCTCGGGGTCATCGGTCTGAGCCTCGGCTTGGGGATCGCCTACGCCTATTCGGATTTCGTCTTCGAGAACGTCTTCAATCTATCTCGAGACCTCCGACAACCCTTCGCCATACTGCTCGTGGTCCTCAGCATCGGCATGGCAGGCTCTTTCTTCGCTCGCGTGTTCGTGAGCATTCTACGTGCCGCCGAGCGCTATGACCTGCTGAACTCCATCGAGATCGTGATGCTGATCCTGCGGACGTGGGCCATCATCTTTCTCATGGGTGAATCCCTGCTGGCCTTGGGGTGCATCTTCGCTCTCTCCGGCGTGCTTACGGGTATTGCGGTTTGGATGACCGCTTCCAGAATCTCACCGTCCATCGCCAAACAAGAGGCCCGCCCTTCGTTCGACGCTCCGACCTTCCGAACCATTCGCGAGTTCGGTGTCCACTCTTTCCTCAACTCGCTGGCCGACCAGATCCGCTTCTATACCGATTCGCTGGTTATTGGTCAGTTCATGCGCATCCAGTTCATTACCTACTACAATCTCGCCGCCGTCCTCATCACGTATTTTCGGCACTTCATCGGTCACGCAGCGTCGCCGTTCTTTCCGGTCTTCAGTCGATACTACGGAGCGGGAGATGACGAGGCGTTGCGGCAGACGTTCTTGCGAGCCTCCAAGATCTTGGCCTTCTTGGCGGTCCTGGCCGCCGGCAATCTCATGGGAAGCGCGCTACCCTTTCTGCGCCTTTGGGTCGGAGACGTCCTTTCCCCCGAGTACGTCATTCTTAGCTACCAAGTCCTGTTGGTCTTGCTCTTACCCTTCACGATCGAGATGATTCAGTCCATCGCGCTGAACCTTATTTACGGAACCGGACAGCATCGTCGTTTGACCCGCCTCAATGCACTCGAGGCCTTGGCCAACCTGCTCCTGAGCATCGTGCTGGTCCGCAGCTACGGCTTGATCGGCATAGCCTTGGGCACCGCCATTCCTCTCGTCGTCACGCAATTGGTTTTTGTATCGCGAATCGTATGCCATCTGACTGGCGTGGAGACGCTACGCTACGTCGCTCGTTGCATCGTTCTGCCCGTTGGCTGGGGGCTCGTGCTGGGAGCAGCGCAAATCACCGTCCACCGTATGACGGCGACGGAGACTTATTGGCAATTGACGATCGTCGCTCTGGCGACCTCGCTGGCCTTCGCCGCGCCGATGCTGCGTCTCTACTTCTCTAAGGGCGAGCGCCGCCTGTTTCGGGAAATGTGGACTTCGTGGAGAGGAGTTCAGCCGTCGTGAGCGCTCCTCGCGGGAACGAACAACATCAAGACCTCTGGGGACACGGGACCTTCCCGGAGCTCGCTCCGGTCTTCCGTTCCTGCATGGGGTATGCGTCCTGCCCGGGCTGGCACGCGATCCAGGAGGCTGTGCTTGCGACCTTCAGCGGATTCAAAGGACTCCGCACCGTGGAGCTCGGTTGCGGGGAGGGAAAGGTATCGCTTCTCTTCGCACTCCAGGGCGCGAAAACGACGCTCGTGGACTACAGCGAAAAACAACTGGGCAACGCCCGTCACGTGGCCGAGGCATTCGCAATCGAGCCGGTCTTCATGCCCGGCAATCTGCTGCGCTTGCCGAGCGAGGCGTTCGATCGCTACGACGTATCGATGTCCTTTGGGACCGCCGAGCACTTCTTCGATGAGGACCGGCAGACGATCTTCGACGTCCACCGGCGCGTTCTTCGCCCCGGAGGCATCACGTTGGTATGGGTTCCCAACCGCTGGGGGCTACTCTTCCACGCGGGAGTCGCGGTCAGACAGAAACTGGGCCGCGTAACCTGCCCTGTCGATGAAATCCCTTTTTCTCGAGGCGAGCTAGCCGAAAGGGCATCGCGTGCTGGCCTTCGAGTCGTTCGGATCGTGGGCGCCGACTACCTTCGGAACGACTTCAACAACTTCATCGTAAATCTACGCAGGCTGTGTCGTTTGCCCGAGCGGGCCGGTACCTACGAGGGAGTCGAGGCGGCGCGAGCGAAACTCCTAGCTACCATGGAGCAGAACGAGAGCCGCCCTGGTGTGTTCGCGAACCTCTTTTCGTATCCTCTGCTGCTGATCGCACAACGACCGACCTGAGCTCAATGCCTCCAGGTCGGCCCGACCTCGACCTCCACCCTCAGCGGCACCGCCAGTGGGTAGCAGCCTTCCATGACCTCCCGCACCAAGCGGGATGCATGCTCTACTTCTCTCTCCGGCACTTCCAAAACCAGCTCGTCGTGGACCTGCAACAGCAAACGACTCTGGAGTCCTCGACCGGTAAGCTCGCGTGTCAGATCGACCATGGCCTTCTTGATGAGATCGGCGGCGGTTCCCTGAATGGGAGCGTTCACCGCCACGCGCTTGGCGGCCTCTCGCGTCACGTGATTGCGGCTTCCGATCTCCGGGACGTAGCGGTGCCGACCGAAGAGGGTCTTTACTTTACCGGTCAGCTGGGCCTCGCGAACGATCTTGTCCAGGAGCTCTCTGACCTTTGCGTACTTGTCGAAATAGTTGTCGATGAAAGCCTGGGCCTCGCGCGTGGGAACCCCGAACTCCTTGCCCAACGTGAAGGCGGTCTTCCCGTAGACGATGCTGAAATTGATAATCTTTGCCCGTCGTCGTTGCTCCGCTTCCGAAAGTCCCGAGTCCTCACCGAACACTTGCTTCGCGGTCCGCGCGTGAATGTCTTCATCCTGACGAAACGCCTCGATGAGGTTTGGGTCTCCGCTCATATGAGCGAGCACGCGCAACTCGATCTGCGAGTAATCCGCGGAAAGAAGTAGCCAACCCGACTCGGCCACGAAAGCGGCGCGGATGCGCTGGCCGAGCTCCGTTCGGATGGGGATGTTTTGAAGGTTGGGGTCAGAGCTCGACAAACGGCCGGTGGCGGCGACGGTTTGGTTGAACGAGGTGTGGATGCGGCCGGTCTCGGGATCGACGAGCGCTGGCAGCGCATCGATGTAGGTCCCTTTCAACTTGGCAAGACTTCGATAGTCGAGGATCTTTCTAGGGAGCTCGAAATGGACGGCGAGCTCCTCGAGCACCTCCATCTTGGTGGACGCGGAGCGCTGCTTCTGAGTCTTACGGAACGACGGAAGATTCATCTTCTCGAACAGGATCTCTCCCAGCTGCTTCGGGGAGTTGATGTTGAACTCGACGCCCGCCAGCTCGTAGATTTCCGTAGTCAGCTTCTCCAGGTCCTTTCCGACCTCTTCGGACATGGCACGGAGCTGGTCCACGTCCACCCGAATGCCCGTCCTCTCCATGTCCGCGAGAACCTCGATCAGAGGTAGCTCCAACTCGCGAAACACCATGGCCAGCCCCTCTTCGTCGATTCGCGGCTCGAGCCGTTCCTGGATCCGAAGAACCGCGGCCGCACGCTCGGCGTTGGGTCGGGCGTCTTCCACGGTCGTCGGGAGACCGGCACCGACCATGCCGGGGAGCATCTCCTGCTTGTCGACGTCGGACTTCGGCTCGCTGAGCGGTCTTTGAAGAATCTCGACGGACAGTGTTTCTAGGTCATGCATCCTCTTACTCGGGTTCAGAACGTAGGAAGCGACCATCGCGTCGAAGCCGATGCCGCACAGCTCGACTCCCCTTCGGGCAAACCATAGCTTGGTCCGCTTCAAGTCGTGCCCGGCTTTGAGCATCGAGCGATCGGAGAGGATCGGCGCGAGCTCGCTGACGACGGCCTCCTCCGTCCATTTTCCACCCATCGCAACGAAGAATGCCTGACCGGAATCGACGGCGAGCCCGACTCCGAGCAGTCCGCCCGAGGTTTTGGTCTCCGCAGTCGCGAGGTAAAGCGAGAGGCAACCTCGGGTCCTCGCCCGCGCCATCAACTGCTTCAGCTCGGCACGGGACGCGAGAGGCTGGCACGATTCTGGCGGAGTCGAGGCGGTCTCCGGAAGATAGTCGTTCAGCAAGGAAGTAAAGCCGAGCCGTTCGAAGAGCTCGAAGGCTGCCTTACGGTCGGCGCCCAGGTAGCGAAGCGCGTCCGGCTCGATTTCCAAAGGGACGTTGGTGTCGAGCCCCACTAACTTCTTTGATAGTCGCGCCTGCTCCGCATGTTGGAGCAATGCCTCGCGCTGCCTCTTGTTCGGTATCTTCTGCGCATTCTCCAAAACGTTCTCGATCGAGCCCCACTCGCGGATTAGCGAAACCGCTCCCTTCATTCCGATTCCCGGAACTCCGGGAACATTGTCGACGCTGTCCCCAACCAAGCCCAAGACGTCAGTCACTTTGTCCGGTGGGACACCGAATTTCTCGACTACCAGCGCCGGATCGTAGCGGATCTCCTTGCCCGGGCTGATGACCGTGATCCGCTGCGACACCAACTGCAAGAAATCTTTGTCCGACGAGACGACGAAGACGCGATGTCCTTCCCGCTCTGCTCTCGCGGCGAGCGTGGCGACGATGTCGTCCGCTTCCACGGCCCGGATCTCCACGATCGGTAGACCCAGCGCGTTGCAAATATCACGCGTCAGAGGGAGCTGCACCGAGAGATCGTCGGGAGTCGGCGGGCGATGCGCTTTGTATTCCGGATAGAGGCGATGCCGAAAATTCTTACCACCCGCATCGAAGACCACCGCCACATGCTGAGGAGCCTCTTCGGACAAGATTTTCCGCAGAACGGTGGCAAAACCATAAGCCGCGTTGGTCGGAACACCCTCGCGATTCGTCAGGCGCGGAATCGCGAAGAACGAGCGGTAGACGAGCGAGTTGCCGTCCACCAGTACCAATTTGCCCGGGGTGCCCTTCCGGTCCTGGTTCTCTGGACGACCTTGCTCGTCCGGCGATTGTTCCCTTCTTGCGAGCATCGAGGCCTGCATTCTACGAGTTATTGGACGCTCAGGGAAGGAGGCGCCATTTCGTCGGCTGTGCTTGGCTGGGTGCGATCTTCGCGATAGAATCAGCTCGCTCAAAGGGGTGAGCCCCGTGCGCCAATTGCCGATCGAGCGTATTCAGAAGATCCTCACCGAGCTCCATATGGACGGGTGGTTGCTCTATGACTTCCACGGCCAGAACCCGATCTCCCAGCGAGTGGCGCTCTTCCCAGAGGATCGGTTCGCAACGCGTCGCTGGTTCTACTTCGTGCCCGCACAGGGTGAAGCGATCGGAATCGTCCACGCTATCGAGAGCCACCACCTCGATCACCTACCCGGCCAGAAGCTCGTCTACGCGGGATGGAAGGAAATGTGGGAAAGGCTTTCGCAGGCGACAGCAGGCGCCAAGAAGATCGCGATGGAGTATTCGCCAAAGTGCAACATCCCCTATGTTTCCCGCGTCGATGCAGGGACCGTGGAGCTTCTGACCGAGCTCGGCAAGAACGTCCAGAGCTCCGCCGATCTGGTGTCCATCTTCGAGTCCTGCCTCACTCCGGAACAGGCGGATCTCCACCGGCAAGCCGCCCGGTCCACGACCGAGGCCAAGGATCGCGCCTTCGCCGAGATTCGACATCGCATCATGACTGGTGAAAAGGCGAGCGAGTATCAGATCCAGCAATTCATACTCGAGCAGTTTGCCGATCTCGGCCTGGTGACATCCTCACCGCCTATCGTCGCAGTCGACGAGCACAGCGGCGATCCGCACTACGCCCCAAGCGCTTACTCCGACCGCGAAATTGGGCTAGCGAGTTTCGTACTCATCGACCTGTGGGCCAAGCTCGACCGCCACGATGGTATCTACGCCGATTTCACCTGGGTGGGTTACGTCGGTCCCACGGTGCCGGAGCGAATCCGCGATATCTGGACCGTGGTGGCGGGCGCTCGCGACACCGCGATCGATTTCGTGACCACGAGAGTCCAGGCCGGCGAGCCATTGCGCGGTTATGAAGTCGATGATGCGGCACGTGCCTTCATATTGGAGCGCGGATACGGTGACTATTTCTTTCATCGCACCGGTCACAACATCGGTCTCGAAGTCCACGGCAACGGTACCCACATGGACAACTTCGAGACTCGAGACGAACGGAAGGTCCTACCCTTCACCGCCTTTTCCATCGAGCCCGGCATCTACCTCTCGGACTTCGGGATTCGCAGCGAAGTAAACATGCTCCTCACCGACGGCAAGGCGGAGGTCACGGGTGAGCCCATCCAACGCGAGGTGCTTTGCCTCATCGAGGACGTCTAGCAAGCTCCGTCTCGGTTGTCATCCCGGTCCTCAACGCATCCCGGACGCTACCCCTACTCTTCGAGGCACTGGACTGCCTGGCCCCTGCGCCACGCGAAGTGGTCCTCGTCGACAATGGGTCCTCCGATGAAAGCTTGTCGCTCCTGCGCTCCTTTGCCGGGGCCAAGTCGGGCCGGGCTCGGGTCTTGCAGGAACCCAAGAGAGGCGCGACGGCGGCGCGCAATGCCGGCATTCGCGACGCCGCGGGAGACATCATCGCTTTCACGGACGCCGACTGCAGTCCCGATCCAGCGTGGCTCACCCATTTGACGGCACCGTACCAGGACCCCTCGGTCGGTGCCGTGGCCGGCAGGGTGATGGGCGCTCCGGCTGAAACGGCCCTCGAGATCTTCAGCGCCCTCTACACGCTGCGACTCCCGGAGACTCCCTCCCGACACCGGGAGTGGACACCTCGTGCGGGAGGGTTTCCAACCGCCAACTTCTCGGTTCGCCGCGTGCTGGCCAACGAGCTCGGCGGCTTCGATGAGCGCGTCGTGATCTACGGCGAGGATTACGATTTCTGTGCCCGTCTGTACGAGCGAGGCGTCACGATCGCTTACGTGCCGGAGGCCGCGGTCGTCCACCACCACCGGGTCACGGTCGGCGGCATGATGAAGCAGGCTTTCGGATTCGGTCGAGGGCATGCCTTCCTCTTTCGCCGTCACGGCGCGGGGCTCTGGATGGACCTACCCGGCCGGCATCTCGATTGGAGGAGCTCACCAGTACATGCATGGCTGGACTTCGCGTCCGCCGACAAGAAGGTCCTGGCCATCTTGATCGCATCCCTGCTCTACCCGCCCCTGATAGGACTCCTCGCGTTCTACGCGCTCTACCTCGTCGGGTCCACAGAACGCCGCGCGCGCCGTGCTCAGATGAAGGCCTCGGTCTGGACCAGCACCAAGCTCGCTTGGTTTCTGATCTTGAAGTCGGCCTCCCTGACCGCGGGGCGATGGTGGGGTTCCGTGATCCACCGAGCCCCTTGCCTCTGAGCGGAACTCGAACGACCACAACATCTTCCGCCTCGTGAGCCGCGTCCCAAACGGGGCCCCAGAGCGGTATGCAGATTGCATGGATCCCACGGCAACGGTGTGTTTTGCCTACATTTTAGAGGGTTTGGCGTGTGTCTTTTAAGACGTCCGTGGGGAATTGGCCCCACGCGTGTTGACAAGAAAATGGGATCCGCCGATAATCGGCGTATCTCACTCTGACAAAACACTTTAAACTCTAGATGGCAGCCAGAAAATTGGCGATTCTCGCCAGTTTGAGCGAGGCGGTCCGGGTCGAGATGCAGCCGGTCTTGTCCGAGCTCGGGTTGGCGATGGTATGCGCCCGAGATGACGTCGAAGTGCTTCGGCTCCTTGGCGGGGAGGGGGCGAGCCTCGTCCTCGCCGAGGCGAGCGGGGGGAGCGACCTCTGTGTCCGTCTCCGTCAAGACGAGTCGACGCGGAACCTCCCCATCGTTCTCATCGGAGGCGAGGGCGGTCGCGAGGGCAGACTGACGGCCCTGCGAGCCGGGGCCGACGAGTTCTTCGGTGCGCCGGTCGACCAAGAGGACGCGCGCCTACGGCTCAGCGCCCTCCTGCGTCGAGCCGGCCTTCACGCGAGCGCAAACGGAGGCAATCGAAAGGCAGAGCCTCCAGCCCACGCAACGAACGTCGTCGATCGTCGCGCCCTCTACGACTCGACGATCGCCGAGCTCAACCGAGTCCTGGGACAAATCAAGAACGAGCGGCCACCGGACCTCGCTGCCCTTCGCGAACGAGCTCTCCCGCTCGTCCAGTCGACGGAGGGCTCCGAAGAAATGGTCGCTCTAGCCCTCGGCGCCCGAAGGGCAAACGACCTGGCGACCCACCACGTCAACGTAACCATCCTGGGGCTTGCGATCGCTCGGCAGTTGGAGCTTCCGAAACGGGATCTCGAGCGCTACGCGTTACTGAGCTTGGTCCACGATCTCGGCATGGCGAGAATACCCGAGTCCATTCTCAGCGCCCCTCGTCGGCTCACTCGCGAGGAGTTCCAGAGGATCACCGAGCACCCGGGCCACACGCGCGAGATCCTGAGAGAAGCCGGATCGCAATACCACGACATTGCCGACATCGCCTACCAGGAGCACGAGCGGGAAATGGGACAAGGCTACCCGCTCGGTCTACGCGGAGAGAAAATCGACGCGCTCGCGAAGATCGTCGCAGTGGCCGATGTGTACGAAGCGTGCACACACGCACGCACCTACCGCAAGACCTTCATACCTTATGAGGCTCTTCAAGAGCTCATCGAAATGCGGGGACAGTATTTTCATCCGCGCTACATCAAGGCACTCATGAACGCCCTCACGGTCTACCCGTTGGGAAGCTACGTACAGCTCAACACCGGTGAAACGGGTCGGGTTCTGGCAACGAACCGGACGAATCTGATGCGACCCGTCGTGGAGCTGCTTTGGAACGCGCGAGGGGAACGACTCGGTACACCCAAGATGGTGGACTTGGCGAAAACGCCATTCTTGTTCGTCAGCAAGCCCCTTGCGGAAGACCTGTTGCCACGTTCATAGGGATGACTCAGTGAGATGAGAACGACGACGCACCGGAAAGTAACCTTGTCGACGAGAATACTAGCCGCCGTGACTCTGGCGGCCATTCTGGCCCCAGCAGGGCCCCCCGCGTGGGCCTCTCAGGAGCAGGGGAACCGAGCCTACACCATGGCGCAGGGCATCCCCGAGTACCGAATCGGCCCCGAGGACAAGCTTCGGATTCGCATTTGGACGGGGGTGGAAGCCAGGGAGTACGAGGTGGTCGTGCAGGCAGACGGGAACATTTTCCTCCCGTTCGTGGGGCTTGCCAGTATGCGGGCCGGTGATCGTAGCGCCCTCGAGTTGCGCGATGAGATCGTCGAGCAGCTCCGCGAATCCTATCGCGAGCCGGCCGCAGAAGTGATCGTGACCGAGAAACTGGCCAGACTGGCCACGATCTTGGGCGAGGTGCGCACGACGGTAAGGGGGGAGACTGGACCGGGCCGTTATCCCCTTCCCGGTCGTATCCGGCTGGTCGACTTCATCACCGAGCACGGCGGTCTCACCGACGAGGCGGATCTGAATCGTGCACAAGTCACCCGTGGCGACGAGACCATCCTCTACAGCCTGTCTCGCGCGATATTTCAGAACGACGAGTCCCAGAACCCGATTCTGGATGCCGGAGATCTCATCTACATACCGGCACTCTCGACGAACAGTCGAAAGCTCTTGGTCTTTGGAGAAGTGGCCCGACCGGGGCTTCTCGAATTGACCGACGACATTCCCATTTCGGAGGCCATTGCCCTCGTGGGCGGATTCACCAGTGACGCCCATAAGAGCAGTGTGGTGGTCGTGCGGGGCGGGCTGGAGAACCCGGTGGTCCTGAACTCCAACTGGGAATCGCTACAGAGAGGCGACCTCACTCAAGATCTGACCGTGCAAGACGGAGACATGATCTTCGTCGGACGTAGAAGGCTCGCCACGTTCACCGATGTCATGTACGCTTTTGCACTTCCCCTTTCTACCATCTACACCACGGTCCTGATCAGCAATTCTGCAGGCAACAGTAACTAGGAGCCGGACACCATGAGCCAACCCGAGCTGAATCTTCGCGACTATGTTCGGATTCTCCGAAAACATCGCTTTTACCTCGTGGCCCCAACGTTAGTCCTAGGCCTGCTCACCTATCTGCTGACGCCGTCATCGGTGACGACCTTCAGCGCATCGTCGAGCGTCAAGATTTCTCAGTCCAACACGCTGGCTGGATTCATGCTCCAGGTGTTCACTTATTCACCGGGAGATACGCTGGCCACGCAAACCCAGATCATGACCAGCCTTCCCCTCATGGCCCGGCTGGCTCAGCACCTTGGTCGGATACCGCCCGACCTGATCTTCAAGCAGATCATGGAACGACCGGAGCTGGTCACCGAGATTTCCGAGCTGCAATCCATGGTCTCGGCCGCCCAGGTGGGCAACACCAGCATCATCGCGATTAGCGCCAGCGCCAGCTCGAGCGACGAGGCGATCCAGGTCGTCAATGGCCTGGCCGACGTGTTCGTGGCCTGGAGCATCGAGGAGAAGAACCGCCAAGTCATCGAGGCGAAACAGTTCATCGCGCAGCAGTTGGAACAGATCGAAACGCGCCTGCGAGACGCCGAGAACGACCTCCAGGCGTTTCAGGAGAGCCACTTGGATCACCTCTCTTTGTCTGGGGACATGATGCTCCGTCTCCAGGAAGAGAGAGAGGCCGTCCGGGCAAGTATCGCGACCCTCCGATTGCAAGTGGGGCAACTGAAGGAAAGGGGATCGGGCTCGAGTGCGATCGACTGGATTTCCAGTGCCGAGCTCAACAACCCCACTCTCGAACGATTCAACACCGAGCTCATCGACCTGCAGCTTCAAAAGGAAAGGCTCTTGGTGTACCAGACCGAGGCGTCCCCGGAGGTTCAGGTCGTCGAGAACAAGATCCAGACGCTGGTATCGAATCTCGTTCGCGAGTATGACGACAACCTCGTCCAGCTCGAACAGAGGGAGGCAACCCTCAACGAGAAACTCTCTCTCATTCCGGAGAACGACGCGGAGCTGGCTCGCCTGCGAAGGAACGCGGACGTTGCGAGCGAGGCGTACACCTTGCTCAAGTCCAAGCACGAAGAAGCATCCATTCGTGAGGCGGAGAAGATCCGCGAGGCCGATGTCGTCGAATACGCCATGAGTGCGGTGGCTCAGTCGGGCTCGGGAAAGGCATCCAAGAGCCTGGTGGGCGCCTTGATCGGCTTGGTCCTCGGCTTTGTCTTGGCACTCGTCGCCGAGGCACTCGACACCTCCATCGGGACGATCGAGGACGTGGAATCCTACCTTCAAGTACCGGTGCTCGGCGTGATCCCACACATCAATCGTGAAGCGGTGCGGGGGTTGCTGGCGGCGACGAACCCTCATCTACCGATCGAGTCACTCGACTCGTATTCGAGCCTGGTCGCGCAATTCGATCCCAAGTCTCCGGTAGCCGAGTCTTACCGTTCCCTACGCACCAACCTCGAGTTCACCAAGTTGGCAAGTCCCGCGAGGAGCTTTCTGATCACGAGCTCGACGCTCGAGGAGGGCAAGTCGACGACCGTAGCCAACCTGGGGCTCGCGCTCGCCCAGGGGGGAAAGAGAACTCTGATCGTCGAGAGCGATTTGCGACGGCCTTCCATCTACAACTACTTCGGTCTGACACGCGAGCCCGGCTTGACCGAGGTTCTCTTGGGAACCATCGACTGGAAGGACGCGCTCCAGTCCATCGCCGACGTCTTCCTCGGCAAGCTGGACATGGATACGCTCGTACGTACGCCTGGGCTGGAGAACCTGTTCTTCATCACCAGTGGGACGATTCCTCCCAATCCGGCCGAGCTTCTAGGCTCCGCTCCGATGCGCGCCTTTATCGAAAGGGTCACCGAAGAGTTCGACGTGATCCTGTTCGATAGTCCTCCCGCGCTTCCGGTTACCGACGCCGCCATCCTCGCCACCCACGTGGATGCGGTGGTCTTGATCTATCAGATGGGCCGCGCCGGGCGCGGACTGCTCAAGCGGGCGAAGAGCCACATGGATGCCGTTCGCGCGGACATCAGAGGCGTCGTACTGAACGACATCAAGGCCGAAGTGAGCGAATTCTCTCCGGCCGAGTACTACTACCAGTACTACGCCGCCGATAGCTCTCGGAAAGAGGAGCCCGGCTTTCTGCAGAAGGCGCTCGGCCGGCTTCGGAGTCGAGCCGCAGTTCGCAAACCCCGCCTTTCGCTGGTCAACGATGACGATGTGCGAAGGGATCGCCCCCGAGGCGGAGCGGAGTACGAAGACGTCCTGAAGGTCACCGGCGTTCCGGGAAGAGGAAAGCACTCTCCGAAGGGTCGCGCGGACTCATAGCGGAGCGAGCACGGTCGGCAATGAAGTGGCTGGGAAGAAGAAAGCGCGCTCTTTACGAGAGAGCGACCAACCAACGCCAGGTACCGTCTACCTCGGAGACCGCTCAAACTACCCCGCACCCGCTGGTCGAGGAGTTGGCGGGTTGGCTCGCGCAGAATCACCGACCGGGCGCGATGACGTGTGACAGGAGCGCGCGGGAGTCCGGGCGCGTGATCGCGGTCGGAAGTGGCAAGGGCGGCGTCGGCAAGACTCTTGTTTCCTCGAGCCTTGCCTTGGGACTCGCCGAGCATTTCCAGCGGCGCGTCGTCGCCATCGATGTCGACTTGGGTGGCGCCAATCTGCACACCGGCCTGGGCATCAAGAGACCCTCTTTCGCCCTCAATCGTTTCATCGTGGAAGAGGCGCCCCTCTGGGAGCTTTCCGAGCCGAGCGGGTTCGGTGGCCTGCAATTCGTTAGCGGGGCATCGGACATCATCGGTCTCGCCGAGTTCACCGATGCCGACAAGGATCGCTTCCTGCTGGAGCTTGCCAAGTTCAACGAGGATGTCATCGTGCTCGACCTGGGCGCAGGCTCCTCCTTGTTCAATCTGGATCTCTTTTGCACCGCGCGAGAGGGAATACTGGTCACGACCCCGGAACCAACGGCCGTGCAAAACGCGTATGGCTTCCTACGGGCTGCTATCTTCCGCCGTCTACGGCTGCAACACCGAGCCGAGAGAAACGTGCTCGACATGATCGACGAGACCGCCAACCATAAGGGTAACGAGGAAACGGACTCCATTCTCGGCCTCATCCGGCGAGTATCCAAGTTCGACCGACCGGCGGCCGCACAATTGGAAGATATCGTCGGCCAAATGCGAGTTGGGCTCGTGGTGAACATGGCCAAGGCGCGAGAGGCTGCAAGGATCGCGGATGGTTTGGCTAGAACGGTGCGACGACACTTGGGCGCGCGATTGGATTTCTTGGGGAGCGTTGATTTCGATGCCTCGGTGCGCCGCTCGATCTGCGAATGGCGTCCTTTGGTTGTTCATTTTCCGACCGCGAGAGCGGCTCGTCGACTCGAGTCCGTGGCGGCGAAAGTGAGCAGTCATTTCACCTTATGAATTGAGAGTAAGCATCGATACACCTCTCGGACAGGGGTGAATTCGATTTCTCGTCCTTTCGAACTCAAATAGACCATGATTGCCGCTCTCGACCGAGTTCCGTTACCCCCGGTAGCGCTGGGTCTCACCGCGCTGCTGGCACCCGTCCTCGCTGCCTTCGTGGTCGCCGGGTTGCCTGTATCGAACAGCGTTCTCCTGGCGACCGCCCTGGTCATTCTGGTGATCGGCCTGCTCCATATCAAACTGACAATCTACCTGATCATCTTCAGCATGCTCCTGTCCCCAGAGCTGGGAGTTGGTGCGATCGCCGGCGATCGACCCGTCACCATACGGTTCGAAGACATTCTCCTCATCCTGGTCGGCGTTGCCTGGATCGTGCGAGCCGTCTATCGGAAGGATGCTGGCCTGTTTCGGAAGAGTCCGTTGAACCGACCGATCGTGGCCTACTCGGCTACCGCGGTCCTCGCGACCCTGGCCAGCGGCTGGTCACACGACATCGACTGGCTGCGCGCCCTTCTTTTTCTAGCCAAGTACCTCGAGTACTTCGTCCTCTATTTTCTGGTACTGAACAATTTGCGAGACCGCGACGATATTCGAAACTACCTGATCGCGGCATTCGTGACCTGTGCCATCGTATCCGTCATGTGCATCTCTCAGATCCCGGGAGGCGGGCGCGTCACCGCGCCCTTCGAGGGTGAGGATGGTGAGCCCAACACGCTCGGCGGCTACCTCGTATTCATGCTGGCATTGGCTTCCGGCTTCTACTTCACGGCCACGAGAACGCGAGAGCGCGTCATGTGGCTGAGCTTCGCCGCTCTCGCCACCTTGCCCCTCATGTACACGTTGTCGAGAAGCTCCTGGCTAGCCGGCACCATCGTGGGAGTCGTGTTGCTTTGGCGGATACCAAGAAAAGGCCAACTCCTTGCCGCGGGTGCCATGGCCGTGGCACTGTCACCGCTCTTCCTGCCCGAAGAAGTGGTGCACCGGTTGGAGTACACCTTTGGACAGCCGCCCGAGCCCGGGCAGATTCAAGTAGGTAGAACCCGGCTCGACACCTCCCTGTCGGCGCGGATCCGAAGCTGGCAATACGGTCTCAGTGGCTGGACTCAGAAACCTCTCATCGGCCACGGAGTCGCCGGGTACGGCTTCATGGACGCACAGTACGTCCGGGTTCTCACCGAAACCGGCCTCTTGGGTCTTGCCGCCTTCGTCTGGCTTGCGATCAGCATTTGGCGCATGGCCCGATACCGCCTGCACCACGCAAAGGACCGGTTCGCATCGGCGCTTTCGTTGGGCTACCTGGCCGCCTTCTCGGCACTGCTGGTTCATGGCATCGGTGCCAACACCTTCATCATCGTGCGCATCATGGAGCCATTCTGGCTGGTCACGGCTCTAGTCGTCGCACTCGAACAGAACGAAAGCACGAAATCCGAAGGCGCATCAAAAGGACTGATCCGTGCCTGAGCTTCCCCACGTCTCCGTACTGATCAGCACGATGGATCGCAGGGAGCTCCTACGTCAGGCCATCGCGTCGCTGGGCCGATTGGACTATCCCCGGGACAAGATCGAGCTGATCGTCGTCGAAGAGACCAGCTCGCCGGAAGATCCTGGGGCCGACCGCTACATCGTCCTCCCCAAAGAGGGGCGCGGCTTCGCATGGAGTCGCAATGCCGCCCTCCGAGCCGCATCGCATTCGCTAGTGGCCTTCACCGATGACGACGTGATCGTCGACCCCAACTGGCTGCGAGAGCTCGTGAATCCGTTCCAGGATTCGGAGATCGCCGCCGTCGCCGGTGCGGTGCTGGCACAGCCCTCGGGCGTCCTCGGAAAGACGGAAATCGTGCTCGGCTTTCCGGGTGGCGGACTCAGACGCGTCGTTCGCGCCGGTGACGGGCCGGCTCCCACCCGTGGCTTGTCCACGGTGAATGCCGCGGCCCGACGGGAAGTGCTGACAGAGCTGGGAGGATTTTCCGAAAGCACCGGGATTTACGGTGGAGAAGACTCGGAGCTATTTGGTCGACTCACCGAGCGCTACCCCGCTGTTTTCAATCCTCGAGCGCTCGTTTACCATCGCGCCCGCGATTCGATGCGTGGCATCGCGCGCTGGTTCTACCGCCGCGGCATCTCGGCCATCGCCCTACTCCACCTGGCTCGAACCCATCGCTTCCGGCGCGCACTTCGCGAGCTCGGCATCTCGCTTTCCGTTCGCCTGGCGGTGGTCACGGCCCTGCTCGTCGCCGTCGGTGCGCCGGTTCCGATGACGCTTTCGATACTTGCGGCTATCTACTACTTCGTCACGCTGGTCCGCTACCGCTTCGCCTGGCGGAGAATGGGACTGTCCGTACTCTTACTGACGCCAATCACAAAATTGTTGATGGACGCGGCGTTCGACGTGGGACGCTACCGCGGAGTCCTTCTCTGGCTATCCGGGGCCTTCGACAACAAGGACCCGAGGCGGTTCGACCGCGAGCGCGGAGCGAGCCGCTCCTAGAAAGATGATGACGACACGTGTGCTGCTAGTCGCGAACACCGGCACCTTCGTGGGTGGCGGCCAGGCCAGCCTACTGGGACTGGTGGACCACCTGGACCGCGATCGCTTCGAGCCTTACGTGGTTTGTCCGGAGGAAGGCGATTTCAGCGAGGCACTCCTCGAGAGGGGCATACCGACGCTGGTTCGACGAATGCCTTCCTTCCGCGGGCCGAGTGTCCTCCGCGTGCCCTTCGCCATGAGCTCCTGGCTCGATCTCGTCCGTCGGTACGAGATCGAGCTGATGCATGCCGACGGAACGCGCGCGATGATGCATGCAGGACCGGTTGGAAAGCTGGCCTCCGTTCCGGTGCTTTGGCACGTGCGGGTCCTGGGAACGGACGGCCTCCTGGATCGCGCGCTTGCCAGGATCGCAACACGAGTGGTGGTGAACTCGCACGCCGTCGCGCGCCGGTTCGATTTCCTGGAGGCGAGCTCACGGGGCCCATGTGTCATCCACAACGGCGTCGACCTGGACGCCTTCACGCACGCAAGGCCCGATCCCGCCCTTCGCCGTCAATGGAGACTCGAAGGAAAGCTCGTCCTCGCGTCGCTCGCACAGCTCATCCCGTGGAAGCGCCAGGATTTGGCCATCGAGGTCCTGGCGCTGCTGCGGGCCCGGGGAGTGGATGCAACTCTAATCCTGGTAGGAGACGAAGTGCCCTCTTCGCGTGGGGAGCGCGCACGCTTGGAAGACATTGCGAAACGGCGGCAAGTCCAAGACCACTGCGTCTTCGCTGGCTTCCGGCGTGATGTGCCCCAAATACTCAAACAAGCCGACCTGCTGCTTCACACCGCCTGCAACGAGCCATTCGGTCGCGCCCTGATCGAGGCGATGGCTTCGAGCCTAGCGGTCGTAGCCTCGGGTGGCGGGGGCGTGGAAGAGGTCGTACGGGACGGCGTCACCGGCGTCGTCGTCCGCTCCGATTCGCCGGAGGTGTGGGCCCAAACGATCGCGCGGCTCTATCGTGACCGACGGCTTCGCCGACAGATGGGGGCCGCGGGACGTCGTCGGGCGGAAGACTACTTCTCCCTTGAGTCGCACGTGGCAGGCGTCGAGCGTCTTTACGAGGAGGTTCTATCCTCAACCCAATGAAGATCGGTGTGGACGTCCGAGAGCTCCAGCGAACGACCCGAACCGGGATCGGTCGTGTGGTGGAGAACTTTATCTCGGAAACGCCAAGTCTCGATCCCGCCGCGAGACTCTTCCTCTACGCCGACGACACCACGCGGACCAATCTCCATGGAGAACGGATTCAGGTACGCGTCCTGGGGCAACCCACCACCGTCTGGTTCGATCAGATTGCGCTACCAGCTGCTTTGGCAAGGGATGGTGTCGACGTTTTCTTCTCGCCCTATTACAAAGCGCCGCTAGCGGCCCCGTGCCCTTCGGTGATCACGATTCATGACGTCCTTTTTCTCAAAGTCGGCGGTCGACGCGTGAAGAACCTGCTCTTCAAGCCCTGGGCACGACTCTTGGCTTCGCGCGTGGCTCGGGTCCTGACCGACTCGGAACATTCCCGCCACGATCTACAAGACACGCTGGGGTTCCAACGTTCCCGAATCGAGGTCGTCCCGCTGGGCGTCTCTTCGCTTTTCTCTCCGACTGCCCGTCAGGATACCCCTCGTGTCGCGAGGAAGCTTGGTTTGGCGAGAGATTACATTCTTTCCGTAACCAATTTCCGCGGCCACAAGAACGACGAGCTTTTGGTGAGGGCCTTCGCGACGATAGCTTCTCAGACGCCGGACATCGACCTGGTGCTAGCGGGGCGAGCGGCGGTTTCGACCCGAAAGCTCGAAGACCTAGTCGATCGACTGGAGCTTGGCGGACGGGTCGTGCTTTCTGGACTCATCCCCGACGAGGATCTTCCCGCTCTCTACGCGGGTGCCCGCGTCTTTGCCTTCCCCTCTCTCTACGAAGGCTTCGGGCTGCCGGTGCTAGAAGCTATGGCGAGCGGTGTCCCGGTGGCCTGCTCGAATAGCTCGTCGCTCCCGGAGATCGCCTCCGAGGCGGCGCTTCTGCTCGACCCAAGAAATGTTCAGGGCTGGACGGTGGGACTCCGCCGGCTGCTGACGGATGAGCCCCTACGCAAGACGCTGGTCGAAGCCGGGCTCACGCGCGCTCGTGGATTCTCCTGGCGCAACTCGGCCGCTCGCATTCTTTCCGTGTTGGCGGAGGTCAGCAAAGGATGAACGCTCTCCTGCTCTTCGCCGCCATCACGGCGTCGTCGTTTCCTCAATCCGGAACCGTCGCGCTCCGGGTGGCGCTCCACGTCCACACCACGTTCAGCGACGGTAGCCACACGGTCGAAGAAATTGCGCGCCGAGCGCGAGAAGAAAGCATCGACGCCGTCCTCTTGGCGGATCACTTCCTGACTCGCCTCGAGTACGGGCCACCCCTTTTTCGCAAAGCGCTTGCCGTTTCCGTCAACCCGCACTCGCTCGGCTCCCGGGATCTCGATGGCTACTTACAGGCGGCTCGTGAGGCCGAGCGCGAGACCGGAGTCATGGTACTGCCGGGTGTCGAGATCACGCCCTTCTACTATTGGGAGGGATCTCTTCTCGCCGGCGATCTCACGCTCCACTCCGCGCATCGTCATTTGCTCGTCTTCTTTCCAGAGAACGCCGACCTGGCCGGGCTTGGTCGTGTGCTATCCGCAATGAGTGCACCGGGTGCGCTGCAATTCCGTGTCGGCTCCCTACTTCTTGTTTGGCCGTTGCTCCTCGCGTTGTGGTCTGCCAACCGGCTGCGTCGGCATCGCGGACGTTCCCTTCCAAGCACTCTCGTACTTAGTTTGGTCGCGGTCGCCGGTGTCGTCGCACTCGTTCGGGCCTGGCCCTATCTTGTACCCAAACATAGTCCGTACGCTGGCGACGCGGGGACGTCACCCTACCAGGACGCCCTCGATGCATCCCTCTCGACTTCCGCCCTGACATTCTGGGCTCATCCCGAAACATCCAGCGACTTCCGGCACCCCCGCTATCCGGTCGCTTATCGAAGTGAGGAGTATCCCGATCTCGTTGCCACAACCCGCGGCGCCACGGGCTTCGCGTCTCTTTACGAAGGGGATCGCCGCGCGGCCGCCTTCGACGGCCCCTGGGATCGGACCCTGCGGGAGTTCACTCGCGGCGAGCGCTCGTTGCCCGTGTGGACGGTCGGCGAGCTCGACCTACACCGAGAGGGCGAAGCCGGCGGCAAGTTCCTGGGTGAGGTGGAAACCATTGTCTTCGCGAGCGAGCGGTCGCATCAGGGCGTCCTCGACGCGCTCGCGCGCGGCTCGATGTACGCCGTGAGGCAGACGGAGGAAAGCCATCTAAGGCTGGATGATTTCCGGGTCACTTGCCGCGGCGAAGACGTGTTGATGGGGGAGTGGACGCGCTCCACCGGACCGTGTCGGATCCACGCCCGACTGAGAGCGCAGGGCGAGGCCCTCGCCGGTGTCACGGTGAGCCTCGTCAGAAACGGCGAAGTCATGGACAGCGGGGACGTCGATCTCGACGAGAACGGCGTCGAGCTCGAGTGGGACGACCCCATCCGCGACGAACCGGCCTTCTACAGGCTCGTGGCACGAAGGGGAAATCGCGTGGCGCTATACGGCAATCCAGCCTTCGCCGGCGTCAAGGAGGCTGCCCCTTGATGCTCGCTGCCCATCAGCCGCAATTTGCCCCTTGGCTCGGATTCTTCGACAAGCTCGATCGGGCCGATGTCTTCGTGCTGCTGGACAACGTTCAGTACAAGAAGAACGAGTGGCAGAATCGAAATCGCATCAAAGGAGCTGCCGGACCTCAATGGCTCACCGTGCCCGTTTCGGGTCGTTTCGGTCAGGAGATACGCGAGCTCGACATCGCAGCACGGGAGAACTGGCAAGCCCGACACCTGAAGACACTTCGCACTTGCTATGGTCGCGCGCCGCACTTCGCCGACACCCTTTCGCTCTACGAGCGAATCGCTCGCCGACACTGGGAAAAGCTGGCCGACTTGAATGTCCAGCTCCTGCGTGGCCTCGTCGCCCAACTCAATCTGCAGGCGGAGATTCTGCTTGCGTCGGAGCTCGAACCGCTCCCCGACCATCGAGACGAGCGTCTCATCGAGCTTTGCCGAAGATACGGTGCGCGAAACTATTTGGCAGGAGCCGGCGGCCGAGCCTACATGGAGCTCGCACGATACCGGGCGGCCGGGCTGGAAGTCGTCTTTCAAGACTACCGGCACCCAGCCTACCCGCAGCTCTTCGGCGATTTCACTCCTAACCTATCGGTCTTGGATCTGCTGTTCAACTGCGGCCCGACCTCCATCGAAGTCATCAGAGGCGGACGGGCCGCCTGAGGCAGAGGAAGACGAATGAACGTATTAGCTATCGGCGCGCACCCGGACGACATCGAGTTCGGATGCGCCGGAACCCTGATGAAGTACAGCGATAACGGGCACTCTGTGTACTCCCTGGTGTTGACCGGTGGTGACCAAGGGGGTGACCAGAGCGTTCGCCAGCGGGAAGCCGAGGTAGCCGCGCGCAAAATGGGTGTCAAGGAGATACTCTGGAAAAACTACCGCGACACCGAGCTACCCCTGAACAAGACGCTTATCGAGGATATCGAAGAGGCGATCCGTGCGGTCGAGCCCTCTTTCATCTTCGTGCACCACAAGGACGACACGCATCAGGATCACCGCACGCTCGCTCACGCCGCCACTTCCGCGACCCGATACATTCGCAACGTACTCTTCTACGAAGGTCCGACCTCCGTGGATTTCAGCCCCAACGTCTTCGTGGATATCAAAGGCCATGTGGACCGAAAAATGGCCGCCCTCGCCGCCCATGCCTCCCAGTTGGAAAAGACCAACATACCGGGGCTCAACATCGTGGACATCGCTCGCGCGGTGGCGGTTTCTCGGGGTATCCAAGCGCGTACGGGTTATGCAGAGGGGTTTGTCTCGCTTCGGCTCTTCATCAACGTTGGAAAGGAAATCGGCTAGACCCGTGAAACGCATAGCGCATTCTCGTCCCCTTCTCGGTGCGGCGGAGCAAACGGCCGTTCGACGCGTCCTCGCCTCCGGTCTTCTGGCAGAAGGCAAGGAAGTGGAACGATTCGAACGGGAAATGGCGCGTCGACTGAAACGCCGCCATGCCGCGGCAGTCGGCTCGGGAACCGCCGCGCTCCACCTCGCTCTCGTTGCGCTCGGCGTCGGACCCGGCGACCGGGTCGCGATGCCCAGTTACGTCTGCACGGCGCTTCTCCACGCGACCGATCTAGTCGGCGCCGAGCCTCTGATCGTCGACATCGATCCCACGACGTTCAACCTCGATCCGGACGACCTTCGAAAACGCCTACGGCCTCGCACCAGGGCGGTCATCGTCCCACACATGTTCGGCCTACCGGCGCGAATCCGCGAGATCGAGTCCTACGGCGTCCCGATCATCGAGGACTGCGCCCTGGCGCTCGGCGCGAAGTACGGTACCGAGCCAGTGGGAAGTCTGGGAGTGCTCTCGATCGCGTCCTTCTATGCGACCAAAGTGATCGCCACCGGCGAGGGGGGCATGGTCTTGAGTAACCGGGCCCGGCTCATCCAGGAAGTGCGGGATTCGAGAAGTTACGATGGCCGTCCCCTCCATCGAAGATGCTTCAACTACAAGATGACGGACTTGCAAGCTGCGCTGGGGAGAGTCCAGCTTCGTAGGCTGTCACAGTTCGTGGCCCGCAGACGCCGACTGGCCTCCCTCTATGCGCGCGAATTGTGCGACGGTCCTTGGGAGTTGCCCTCGGTGGAGGAAGGGCACTCCTTCTACCGGTTCGTCGCTCGTCCCCGATCGAGAAGCGGGCGTCTTCTCGACGAGCTGGGACGCCGCGGCATCGAGGCCAGGCGTCCCGTTTTTCGACCTTTGCATCGCTATCTCGGACTGAAAGACTTTCCCGGCGCGGAAGAGGCCTATCGGCGAGCGGTGTCGATTCCGCTCTACCCGGCCTTGAGCACGTCCGAAGCGCAGAGAGTGGTTCAGGTAACCCGCCGCGTCGGCAAGCTCTTAACGTGGAGTCGATAAGAACATGCGAAGAACGTATAGGGTTGGCGCCGCCGGCATTGCAGCGCTCGCAGCGATCGCGGTAGTCGCTCCGTCGATAGGAACGCTCTCCGGCCCAAACGGGCCAGGAGGACTGCCCACCGAAACCATCTGGCTCGCCTTCTTGGCGTTCGGCTTGTCAGCGAGCCTGACTCCAGCCGCGGCCTCGCTGGCCCGGCGGGTGGGTGCCATCGATATCCCGGGAGGCAGAAAGATCCATCAGGCACCGACTCCCCTCCTTGGTGGAGCAGCGATCTATGTCGGTTTCGCAACGGTGGTCCTACTCAAGTCTTCCTGGTCGACCGAGCTCTGGGGGGTGGCGACGGGCGCCAGCATCGTTTTCGCCCTGGGCTTCTTGGAGGATACGAAGGGTGTCCCGGCCACGGTCCGCTTGGCCTTTCAGATCGCCGCCGTCGCCATCGTGATTCGCTCCGGCGTGGTTTTGACCTTCCTGCCACCCACTTGGTGGGGCGTCATCGGAGAAGTGCTGCTTACCGTATTATGGATCGTCGGGATCACGAACGCCTTCAACTTTCTCGACGGCCTGGATGGGCTGGCCGCCGGCTCGGCAGCCATCAATGCTTTCTTTCTCGGGGGTGCCGCGGTCTTGACCGGTCAGACGAGTTTGGCACTACTCTGCTTCGCGCTCCTCGCCGCGGCCACCGGATTCCTTCCCTACAACTACAAACCCCATCGCCGCGACGCTTCGGGAGAGATCTTTCTCGGGGACAGTGGCTCGACGTTCTTGGGCTTCACCCTGGCTTGCTTGGCCATCAACGGCGACTGGGCGGAAGGAAGCCCCAAGGACCTCATCGTTCCAGTTCTCATCATGGCCGTGCCGATATTCGACATGGTCCTGATAACCATCATGCGCGTCCGCGAAGGTTTGGTTCGAAACCTAACCGAGTGGATCGTGTATACGGGTCGCGACCACTTCCATCACCGTCTCCTTGGACTCGGTATGCGGAAAAAGGAAACGGTGGCCATCATCTACCTTGTCAACTTCTGTCTCGGGATTTCGGCTTCGCTACTCAAGGGCTCCGGGACCGTCGATGCCTTCTTGGTTCTCGGACAAGTGACCATCATCTTCGGCATCATTGGCTATGCAATGGTGGTGATGAGAAAGCGAGGAGTGGCACAGCCACTCGTTCCTCAAGAGCCTCGGGAAGTGATCTACCAGGAGCACATTGACCGCCGGTAGGATCGGGATCGTTGCGTCCGTCGCGTGCGAGCGTCGTCACGTGCTTCGAAGCTCACCCTCACTCGAGAAACGACGAGCGGGTGTATCCGCCTGCGCCGCGGCACGTCGATTGAATGGCCGCGGCTACGGCGAGACCGCGCCGTAGTTCGCCGAACGGGGACTCCCTCGCGGCGAACGAAGGCGGACTGACCGTACTCAGAGGGGAGAGGACCCTTCCGTTACTCGCGCCCGTTGCTCGAACCGGCGTAGTAGAGGTCCAAGGCAGCGTTGCTCCGCTTACCCACGAGATCCATATCCACGAGCTTATCCAGCACGCGACGCACCTCGGTAGGGTCGTCTTGAACCCACCACTTCGCGATCCCCTCGACCGTGTCCTTCGCCTGGGGGTAACGACGGAAGTAGTCGAGGATTTTGAAGGCAAGCTGGGAGTTCTCAACGAACTCCGCCAACTCCGCATCATTCGGTTTCATGTTCCAAGCTCTCCTTGCAAGCCTCCGAACTCCTCGTGCCGGGAGAAATTGCAACCCCTATGCCAATGGACTTGGTAACTCGCTCCAACCTGGAAACCTCAACATTTCCGCGGCTGTTCGCGCAGCTCGCCGAGGAAAGCCAGGCGCTGATTCGGGAAGAGTGCGGTCATTTCCACACGTAAACTTGTCTCGTCCATAGGCTTTCTCCTGCATCAACCCGACCGGGCGGGACGTTCGGCGATCGGCCCGATTCGTCGCGTCAAGTTTGTCTAACAAGTTGTAGGGGATACCCGACGCCTCGGCGGGAAATTCCCTCCACGAGACGTTCCCGAAGAGCGGCAATGGGACTGGCCTCGGACTGGCCTCGATGGCATAAGCCGTTCTGTATCAGGTAATTGGCTGGCAGACACGGAACTCCTTTCGACTCCTTCCGAACCGTCTCTTTGGTACGGAAATTGCTCATTTGGACTCGGAGCGTGTTCTTTCAGACGTTCGAGTAACGGAGGAATTTACCCTTTGTCGCACAAGATCCTAGCGGTCGACGACGAGCCAGATATTTTGCGGCTCACCCAATACCTGCTGGAGTCTTGGGGTTACGACGTCGCCTCGGCCTCCAACGGCCGCGAGGCGATCGAAGTGGCCAGGCAGGATGTACCCGATCTCATTCTGATGGACGTCAACATGGAAGAGATGAACGGGTTGGAAGCATGCGAGAAGTTGAAGAGCGATTTCTCGACTTCCTTCATTCCGGTCATCATGCTCACCAGCCAGGATCAAGTAAACGACAAGATCACCGGATTGGGGAAGGGCGCCGACGACTACGTCATCAAGACCGTCGATCCGCTCGAGCTCAGGGCCCGCATCGAGATGGTCATTCGCCGCACTCAGGAACAATCGAGCGCCAATCCTCTCACCAAGCTTCCCGGCAACATCATGATCGAGCGCGTGGTCCAGCAACGTCTTGCATCTGGGACCGAGTTCTCAGTGTGTTATTGCGACCTGGACAACTTCAAAGCGTACAACGACAAGTATGGTTACGAAGCCGGAGATCGGGTCATCGTTCACACCGCTCGCCTGCTCGTGCAGTCGGTACGCGAGCAAGGCGACCCCGCTGACTTCGTTGGCCACATCGGTGGAGACGACTTCGTGGTCGTGACGACCCACACCCGCGAGGACGCCATTTGCAGCTATATGGTCAAGAAGTTCGACGAGACCATTCCCGATTTCTACGACCAGCAAGACAAAGCTAGAAAGCATATCGAGGTCGAGAATCGTTCGGGCTCACTGGAGCGATTCCCGATCATGAGCATTACCATCGCGATCGTGAACAACGTCACCGAGAAGGTCGGGAGCTCGCATGCGATCGCGGAGCGAGCGGCCGAGCTCAAGAAGTATTTGAAGCGATTTCAGGGAAGCAACTATCTCTCGGAGCGCCGGGGCGGCGCGCCTCGGACTGACGAGAACCCTGGCCCCTCCGGGAAGGTTCTCGAGGCCGCGCAAGGATTTGGCCATGGCCGCTAATACGAAATTTCGCTACCGGGGCCTTCTCGCGGGCGTTGCTGCGAGCGCGATAGCCGTGTTTCTCCTGTACTTCGAGGCGTTTCTGCCAATAGAGAGCCAGCTCTACGATCAGAACTTTCATCTTTTCTGGACGGGACAAGACACCTCCGAGATCGTCATCATTGGAGTCGATCCGACCTCTCTAGAGTCCATTGGACACTGGCCGTGGCCGAGGATGTACCACGCCGAAGTCATTCGCCAGGCGGCCCGGGACGGCGCCAAGGTGATCGGGGTCGACATCGGCTTCATTGAGCCGGATCGAGACTCGCCCCAAAACGACCTGGAGCTCCTCGACGCGATCGCCGAGGCGCGCAACGTCATTCTTCCGATCCTGGTTGAAACCCGGAGATCTGGTGAGAGCACCAGGTTAGTCTGGGCAAGAAACCTCCCCGAGCTCGAGCAGGCGGCAGTGGGGACCGGTCACGTTCACATAGACACCGGCGACGATGGCATCGTCCGCCAGGTTTCCCTCTCCTCGAGCTTGGGAGACGAAAGCAATTGGGGTTGGTCTATCGAAGTGCTGCGCGCCTATCTGGATATTCCGCGCGAATCGATTCGGCCCGTGGCAGGAGACCATCTGGCACTGGGAGACATCGAGATTCCGGTGAGCGTGGCTCCGCGCTCAGCCGAAGCGAGCGCCGACCGGATCCTCAGAGACTACATGATGAACATCGGCTGGGTCGGCGGACGAGGCGCATTCCCTAGGATCGCGGCAGACAGCGTGATCAATGGAGCGTTTCCGGACGGGTACTTCCGAGGAAAGATCGTCCTCTATGGCATGTACTACCCTGGATCCGACGAGTTCACCACCCCCTTCGCGCACGGGCCCGTGCCGGGGGTGGAGGTCCAAGCATCGATCATCCACACGATCTTGAAAGAGACGTTCATTCGCTCCGCACCGATCGAGCTGATCGCGGTGGTCAGTATCCTGGCCGGCCTCTTGGTGGGCTTCGTCTATGAACGGTTCGAGACGCGGGTCGCCGCCGCGGCCTTGATCGTCCTCATGATCGCCAGCCTGGCGGCCTACGTCTACCTCTTCAATTTCATGGAATATTGGACCCAAGTTACCTCCATTCATGTCGCGATGGTCTTGTCTTTCGTCTTCTCGCTCATGCTCAAGATGAATCAGGTCAACCTTGCGCTGGACGAAGAGATCTTGAATCTGTCCCAGGCCGCGGCGCAGGGAGCCAGGGGAGGCGAGGATCAGGTCGCTCGGGCCTTCCGTAGTGCCGAGTCGACCCTCCGGGATGTTCTGGCAATACCCGCCGCCGCCCTCTTCAAGGTGGACCGCTCCAAGGGACACATGACGCTCGCCGCACAATACGGGTTGTCCGAATCGAAACGACCCAAGGACCGATTCATCAAGATTGGCGCTACGCTACGCGGGCTGCTCATCAGCCTCGACCCCATCAGTGTCGACGGTGTGAGCGAGCATCCGCTCAGCGGGTTCCTCAAGGGTGGCGGTGGCCGCCACGGGCTCCATCACACGCTCTTCGTTCCACTGCTGGCCCAGGGCGAGACCGTGGGCGCGCTGGTCGTCTGCCGTCCCAAGGGATCGCCCTTCCGCGTCGAGGAGGAGGAGCTCCTGAAGGCCGTCGCGGGTGAGCTCGGGACGTTGTGGTATAGCGCTTCCCTCTATAGTCGGCTGGACCGGATGTCCTCGAATCCTCTCGCCCGGCTAACGTACAAGAACCAAGAGCGCCGGATCCAGACCCTGTCCGTACTGAGCGAGTCCGTGCGCGGCGAGAAGGCCCTGATGGGCGCCATCATGGACAGCATTGCCGACGGCGTGGTCGTGACCGACGCCCTGGGAACGATTCGGCTCCTCAATCCCAAGGCCAAGGACATCTTGGGACTCTACGCCGAGAACGCCGTGGGACAGAACGCCACCGACTTCATCCGCCGTTTTCACGACGTCTCCTACGAACAGATTCGGGAGAAGTTCCAGCAGGTCATCGAGCGAGAGAAAACGTTCACGATGGAAGTGAAGCTCGTGCTGCCCACGACGCGCTACTACACGCTCTCCCTCGGACCGGTTCGGAGTCGTGAGGGCCTGGTTAAGGGGATTGTCGCGGTGTTGTCGGATATTACTGAGCTCAAGGAAATGGACCAGATGAAAACCGATCTCATGTCCATGGTGACCCACGAGATCCGCACACCCCTCGCCACAGTGCGGGGCTTCGCCCAGATCCTTCTCAAAGGCGGCATCCCCGCGGAGAAGAGCAGCGAGTTCTTGGGGATCATCAATCGCCAATCCAACCGATTGGTCAATCTCGTCAACGACTTCCTCGACATCAGCCGCATCGAGTCCGGTCGCCAGGTCATCACCAAGGGTCCGCTGGATATCAACAAGCTGGTGCAAAATGCCGTTACCGACCTTCAGCCATTGGCCGGGGAAAAGGACATCAAGCTAAGATACACGCCGCCTGCGACATCCATCTCGGAGATACTCGCGGATCGCAACCTCGTCGAGCAGGCCCTCATCAATCTCGTCTCTAACGGAATCAAGTACAGTCCCAAGGGAGCGTGGGTCGAAGTGGCCCTGACGAAGGAAACCTCCTTCGTGCGTATCGATGTCAAGGACAACGGTCTCGGGATCCCCAAGGAAGCGCTACCTCGCCTGTTCGAGAAGTTTTACCGGGTGCGCTGCGACGACCGGAAGGACATCATCGGCACCGGATTGGGCTTGTCCCTAGTCAAACAGATCGTCGAAGTGCACGGCGGCGCGATTACCGTCCAGAGCGAGCATGGCGTGGGCTCCACGTTCACGTTCACGATTCCAGCGAATGCGCCCCCAGAAACTGGGGATGCCGGCTCCAAGGAAACGCGCGTGTCGGATGCGATTGGCGCCCTGCAGAGTTGAGAGACTGAGCAATGAGCAAAGGTCGAATTCTCGTTGTCGACGACGAGCTCGATAACCGCGTCATGATGCGGTACTTCTTGGAGTCTTGGGGCTACGAGGTGGAGCTTGCGTGTAACGGCCAGGAGGGTTTGGAGAAGGTCGACACCAACAGGCCGGATCTCGTTTTGCTGGATCTCGAAATGCCGGTCATGAACGGCTTCGACGCCTGCGACCACTTGAAGAATAGTCCCGAAACCGAGCAGATTCCGGTCATCATGTTTACCGGACTCGAACAAACGACGAACAAGGTCAAGGGTATTCGCAAGGGTGCCGACGACTATGTCGTCAAGACGGTGGATCCCGAGGAGCTGCAGGCGCGCATCGAAATGATTCTACGCCGTACGCAGCGCTACCCGGCGCAGAGCGCCGCGACAGCCCCGGACAATGACAACGCCGTCTCCGGCTCGCTTACCGAGATGGAGTTCCCCGAGGCGATGCAGCTCATCCTCACCTACGGCAAAGCCGGCGTCATGCGCCTCGTCGACGGAAGCAACCAGGCCAGCGTGTTCGTCGGGGACGGACAACAAGTCGTCCACGCCGAGGTCGACGGTCTCGAAGGGGAAGAGGCATTCTACACGCTCGTATTCTGGAAGTCCGGTAAGTTCCACTTTCAGGTCGGGGAAGAGGCCCCACGTCAGACGATCACCGCCTCCGGGACCAACCTGCTCATCGAGTCGACGCGCCGGCTCGACGAGTGGAATCTGTTCTCTAGCAAGATTCCCAGTTTTGACGTGACGCCTCACCGAGTGCCGCTGGCGGAGGGGAGCTCCATCCGACTGCGGCGGGGCGATTGGCGCATCCTGGGGCTTGCCAACGGGAAGACCAGCATTGCCCAGATGTCGGCGACGCTTCGCATGGACCGATTCGAGACGGCTCGAGTCGTCTACGGATTGCTGACGCTCGGCGCGTTGTCCCTCGAGCCCGAGCCCGAGAAGAAAGAGGATTTCTCCGACGCGATCCCGCGACTGGCCAACGAGCTCAGCGACGACGAACCGCTTCATTTGACCGCCTTTCAGTGGAAGGTGCTGTCTTACATCGACGGGCGCCGGTCCATCAGTGCCGTGGCGAATCGTGCCGGACTACCCACCGTCACGGTGATCGAGATGATCAAGGACATGGCCGGGCTCGGCTGGGTCGAGGTGGATCAGAAAGACTCTCAGCGAGGGGCTGGCCAATCGCAAGCCGCCGACGACCGGCCGTCGGCACAACCAGCCAACGAAGACGTAGAGGAATTCCTCCCTCGCTTCCGTGCGATGGGGATGGAGTAGGCATGATTTCGAATCGATTTTTCACGGTAATCCCAACCGCTCCGGTGGGCGCGGAAATGGTCGAAAGCTCACCAAAGAAACGAAGGAGGTACCCATGGCGTGGGTGAAACTGCTAAGGTGGAGCAAAGTGCTAGCCATCGCTGGCGTTTTGTCCTTTGCGGTCACCCTCACAGCATCGACCGAGGGGGGGCGCTCCGAGGAGCAGGTCAAGAAAGTGGATCCTGCCACTGAAGTGACTTCTCCTCAGAGCGAGCCGCAGGCTACTGACGCTCGTCCGGACGATGACTATGTGGTGGTGTTGAACGCAGAAGACGATTCGCCGATCAAGGTCTACCAAAAGTACTTGGACAAGGCCGATTTCTGGCGAGAGCTGACCGAGTACAACCTTCTCGACGAAGGCGTTCGGGTCCGTGTTCCAAAGCACATGCTGAAGGCGGGACAGATCCCCGCGAAAATCAGCAAGTTCAGCGGGCAGGTCCAGATCGCTCGTAACTTCGACTGGCAGTGGGTGCCGGTCGTGGACAACATGCTCGTCTCGGAAGGTGACTGGGTCCGCACCCGGAGTCGCTCCAGCGTGGAGATTCTCCAGGACGACGGCACCGTCATCAAGCTGCGACCGAATAGCAAGGCGATGATCAGCCTTGCCGGCCAGACCAAGACGGCGCGTGGTGACGTACGGGTGACGCAGGTCAAGCTCGAATCCGGATCGATGATCGCGAAGGTGAACAAGCTTCTCCAACGCGAGAGCCGGTTCGAGATCGAGACTCCGACCGCGACCTCCTTCGTACGAGGAACCGAGTTCCGCGTAAAAGTGGAGGGAGACCAGGGTGCGACGCGCCTCGAGGTCTTGGAAGGCGCGGTCGACTTCGGCTCGGCGGAGCAGAGCATCTCCGTGGGCGGCAACTTCGGATCGCTCGTGAACGTCGCCGGCAGCGCGCCGGCGGCAGCTCACGCGCTTCCCATGCCCCCGGCGGAGCTGTTCACCCCTACCGAGCGCGAGGTGCTGAGTGGTCCTATCAGCAGCTATCGGTTCAGCTGGGCGGCCGTGAACGGCGCGGTTCGCTACCACCTGGAGATCTCCGCGGATCCCGAGTTCAAGCAGCTGATGGACGAGACCTGGGTGAGCGGAACCGATGCCGAGCTCATGAGCCTGAGCATCGACTCTCTGGAGCCCGGGACTTACTTCTGGCGAGTCGCCGCCATCGACGCCGATGGCTACGAGAGCGCCTGGTCGACCGCTCGGTACTTCGTGTACCCGCTGCAGCTACAGTAACCGGCTTCGACGATCAGCACAGGACCCTCACCTCGCAGGAGGGGAGGGTCCTTCTTTTTTGTTTACATGCGCGGAGCGTAGTAACCGACACGGCTCCGGACCTCGGTCCCTTCCTGATCGCACATCACCTGTAGCCGTCGCCAAGACCCGTCGGTCTTGGCGTTCGTCGACACGTAACCAATGTTGTATTGGCTCTTGAGCTCGGCGGCGATACGCTCGTAAACACCCGCGAGATCGTCGATTCCGGCCGGAGCAAAAGATGAGCCACCTGTTTCAACCGAAAGTTTTTCCAGCTCGTATTTCGCGTCCGCGTACTTCTGCTTTCTGAGGTCATCCTCCTGACCGCGAAGAGAGATCGTATAGACCAGTACGTCTGTCTTCCGCGCCAAGTCTCGAACGTCGTCGAACGTGACCAACGATCGCGTGTCGTTTCCATCCGAGAGCACGACGACGGCGAGTCGTTCGTTGCCGTCCCGCTGACGGGAAAAGCTCCGTAACGAGATATAGAGGGCCTCGTAAAGAGAGGTGGCTCCTTGAGCCTTGGTCGACCGAATGGCCTCCTTGGCCTCCGCGAAGTCAGGAGTGAAGTCCGTTAGCGCGAGCACGCGATCGTTGAACTCTATGATCTTTACTTGATCGCCCGGTTGTAGCGAATCGACGAAACGCACAGCGGCTTCCTGTGCCAACGCCAATCTCCTCTCGATGCTCGAGGAGGTATCGAGCAAGATGACCATCCTCAACGGAAGTGCCTCGCGAGAGAAGATCTTGATTTCCTGCGGAGCACCGTCTTCGTAGACATTGAAGTCCTCCACCCCGAGATCGGTGACCAACCTCCGATCTTCATCGAAAACGGTCACCGACAGGCTGACCATCTCGACGCTCACACGAAACTGAGGTCGCTGACTTCCCGAATCCTGCCCGTAGGAGACTGCGGACACGAAAGCAACGAGACTCGACAAAATCAAGGGACCGACAGCCGCAAGACGCCCGGTGATCTTCATGGTATCTCCACCAGCATTCCTTCGGCCTCGACGATCTCCGCCTCGACCTCTTTTGTTCCATCCGCCCCGAGCTCACCGGCGGTTCGGACCAACCCCTTGCCCCTCTCGAGCGCCGCCACCAGCTCCTTGCGCTGCACGTCATCGAGTCCCGCCTTATGGGCCTCGGCCACGGTCTTGACCCACCGTGCCTCGGCACGCGCGGCGTCGGCGGGTAGTTCCGAGTCGTTGGGATCGAGCCGCGCCAGGAACGCAAGGCACCGGGCACCATCTCTCAACGCCGTCGAGCTCGCGAGATTGGACAAGCCGCGCGCTATTTGTGGAGCGGCCTCCGCGCTTTCGGATTCCGAATAGTTATCCATGACCGCATAAAGCACGGGCATCAGAAACTGCATGCCGAGCTCCGCCCACCTGCTCGCGAAGCGCGCACGGCCCTCCTCCGGAGACGTGCCCGCGAGACGCAGCCAAAGCTCGCCATGAACGAGGTTGGAGTAGGCGGCGCGGCGTGATTGAAGAGGAGCATCCCGGGCAACACCCCAAATACTCAACCGAAGCCCCCCATCCTCCACGGCGACATCGCCCACGAACGCCTTTTCGTCCGGTTCGAAAGCCCGCGCCTCGGTCTCGTTGCCATGAGTCACGCGGACGGTCTCTTTGTCCAGATCGACCTCCGCCTCGGTGAGTCCGAGAATCTCACGCTCTTGCCCCAGCGCTCGGATGATCCGGTCCTGGAGCACGGGAACCCTCAACACGACCAGACGCGCCAACAGCGAGTACCGAAGCGCATCCTCGAAAAGACTCTCCTTGGTCCACTGGAAAATGAGCTCTTCACCCGCGGGGGCTATCAAGTCTCCGCCTTGAAGTGGGACCTCTTGACCGGCCCGAAGCTCCCGCCGGTTGAGATGAGTACCATTGGTGCTGCGGAGATCGACGACCACGGCGCCGTTTCCGGTTCGGCGAATCTCGAGATGGTGACGAGAGACCAAGGGATGGGCCAAGACGACGTCTGAGCTCGTGAGCCGGCCCACCTCGATCACGTCATCGGTCAGCGCGTGGAGTTGCAGAGTACGAGGTTGCCACAAATAACCCCAAGCGTCTTCACTTTGTGGGCTTGCCGGGCTTTGTGGGGCTCCTGCCGCCCCCTGGCTGGTTGCCGCAAACCAGAGGAGAAAAGTCAACACGCCCCAATAGTTCGCTCGCTTCACCAATCTCCTCAGAGCTCCGGGTTGCGGGCTAGAGTAGGCTGGAGCCCGTTGCGAGTCAAGCGGGTGGGAAGAAGTCGCAGACGGCCCTAGGGAGGCGGGATCCATCCTCTTTCCAGGACGAATTCTCTGGCGACCTCCGCGGGCGGGCGTCGCTCGACGTCCACCTTTCGATTAAGGCCGCGCATCGCGGGCTCGTCGATCGCACCGCCGAGCAGCGCCACCACCTGGGCCAGGGCGGGCTGTTCGGCAGCCGCCTCCGGTCGGTAGACGAGAGCCGCGTAGTAGGGCGGGAAGAACTTGCGATCGTCCTCCAGGATCGTAAGACCGAGTTTCTCGATCAGTCCGTCCGTGGAATTGCCAGCGATGAGGTCGACCACGTCCGCGGACAAGGCCTCGTAGATGAGACCGAGCTCCATGCCTCGCGGAGGTATCGCGAAATCGAGCCCGTAGGCTTCGGTAAGCCGCGCGTATCCGTCTTGTCGCTCCAAGAACTCGTGCCCAAACCCCGTCCGAATCGTGTCCACGTGCGCCGCCAGATCGGAGATACGGCTTATCTGCAAGCGAGCCGCTTGGTCCGACCGCATCGCCATGGCATACGTGTTGTTGAACCCCAAGGGCGGTCCCCAGGCGATCCCAAAACGTTCGCGGTACATGGACACGACCGTTCGGTAGACCTCCTCCGGATCGTGCAGCACGGGTTGTTTGAGAATCGCCGTCAAGGCCGTTCCCGTGTACTCGACGTAGACGTCCATCTGTCCAGATTCCAACGCGGTGTGGCAGATGAAGGTGCCTCCGAGATTCAGTCTGCGATCCACGTTCAGGCCTCGCTCCTCGAGAAGTTGCGCGACCATCTCCCCGAGAATCACCTGCTCACTGAAGTTCTTCGACCCCACGACGACGGCAGGGCTGCTGCAGCCGAGCGTACCGAGCAAGAACACCGCTCTGACCAAGGATCCGTCGCACCTCATCGCGCCCGCACCAGTGCCCCCTGCAAACTCCCGAGCAACGCGTCCGCGAGGATGGCGAGAAGCGCCGCCGGGACGGCACCTGCCAGGATGAGACGGTTATCCATGGTCGACAAGCCACGGAAGATGTAGTCTCCGAGCCCACCGGCCCCCACCGCGGCGGCGATGGTGGCGACCCCAACCGAGATGACCGTCGCGATGCGGACACCCGCCAAGATCGTAGGCAATGCCAGGGGGATCTCGACGATATGGAGCCTCTGCCAACTCGTCATCCCCATCCCACGACCCGCCTCCACCACCGCCGGATCCACGGAAAGAATCCCGGTGTAGGTATTGCGCAGAATCGGCAGCAACGCATAGAGCACCAAGGCGACGATCGCGGTGCGGGCCCCGATGCCCCCCAGTAGCGGAATCGGGATGAGGAAACCGAAGAGCGCCAGACTGGGAACGGTTTGCATCACGTTCGCGAACCCCATCACGGGGCGAGCGATATGAGGACGCCGAGTCAGCAACAGCCCGAGCGGCACAGCGAGCGCCATGGCGATACTCGTCGATACGACGACCAGGAAGAGATGTTGCAGACACATCGTCCCGAGCTCGGCGCGCCGCTCGACCAAGAAGTTGAGGAAATCCACTATCGAGCTTCGCCACCTGGCCGGTCGTCGACCCGAACGAGCTCTCGAACGAAATCGTCCGCGGGCTGCTCCATGATCTCGTGCGGGTCACCGACTTGCCGGATTCGACCCGCATCCATGATCGCGATGCGATCCGCCAAGCGAAGCGCCTCCGGCACGTCATGCGTCACGAAAACGACGGCCTTCCCGAGCCGCTGCTCCAGGGTGCGAAACTCTTCTTGAAGCCGGCGCCGAGTAATGGGGTCCAATGCCCCAAAGGGCTCATCCATCAGAAGTAGTGGGGGGTCCACCGCTAGGGCTCTGGCCACTCCGACCCGTTGCTTCTGCCCTCCAGAGAGTCGGGAGGGACGCTGGTTGGCAAACTCGCGCGGCTCGAGCCCCACCAACTCCAGCAGCTCATGGGCTCGCGCACGCCTTTTTTCCACATCCCAACCTTCGAGGCGCGGAACCAGCGCCACGTTCTCCTCCACGGTCAAATGGGGAAGCAAACCGATCTCTTGAATGACATAGCCGGCTCGCCGCCGGAGGCGAATGGGATCCCAGCTCCCGGTCTCTCGCCCCTCGATGAGCACGCTCCCGGTGTCGGGCTCCACCAGACGATTCATCATCTTGAGGCAGGTCGTCTTCCCCGAGCCGCTCGATCCGAGCAGCACGAGAGTCTCCCCTTGCTCCACGCGGAAGGAAACGTCCCAAAGCGCGGCTCGATCAGAATCGAACGTCTTCGAAACCGAACGGAACTCCACCGCCGCTTTGGTCAATTCCTGACCTCGGTCTTCCACCGCTTGAAAGCGTTGGAGACTCCGTAGAGCGAAGCCGCCAATAGGACGATGAGTGGACCGGCGGGAGCATCGAGCCCATAGTGGTCGGAGATCCAGAAAGAGAGGAACAGTCCGCTGGTCGTGCAAATCGCGCTGATGAGAACGGCCAAAAACATCATCCGCTTCAAATTTTGCGACCAATGCTGAGCGATGGCCGCCGGAAGACTCAAGAGCGCGATCACCAGAATGACGCCCACCACGCGGATCAAACTCACCACGGTCAACGAGGTCAGGCCCATGAAGAGCAAAAACAGACCCTCCACCGGCTCGGCAACGACCTCCGCGAACTCCTCGTCGAAGGCGATCGCGCGCAAGTGATCGAACAAGACGGCGACCGTCACCAGGACCACGAAATCCACGGCCGCGATCAACACGATGTAATCTCGCGAGACCAAAACCAGGCTGCCGAAGAGATAGCTCGTCAGGTCGGGAGCATAGCCCGGCGTCAGGGCGATGAAGAGCATCCCCAAGGCCATGCCGACCGCCCACACCATGGCAATGAGTGTGTCCAATCCGGAGCTCAGCCGTCGATACGCGAGCCCCAGGCCCATGCCGGACGCCAATCCGAAACCGAGCGCGCCCGCCATCGGAGAAAACCCGAGGAGGTACCCCAATCCCACGCCCCCGAAGGCCGCGTGGGTAAGGCCACCCGCGACCGAAACCATGCGCCGCACCATGACGAACGTGCCGACGACACCGCCGGCGACGCTGGCCAAGAGGCCCGCCACCAAGGCGCGCTGAAAGAACGGAAAATCGAGCGCGTCCATGGGGCCGCTGTTAGTCGTCCTCGGTGTGGTCGGCCAGGACACGGTGGGCGTGCCCGTGCGCGACGAGATCGACCGGACATCCGTACGCCGCCTCGAACATTTCGCGGGTGATCTCCTTCGACTGATGGTAGTAGAGCTGCCGATTCAAACAGGCCACCGTCTTTACGTATCGCGAGATGACCCCCACGTCGTGGGTTACGAGTACGAGCGTCATTTCGCGGGATAGTTCCTTCAGGAGCGCGTAGACACTAACCCCGATCCGAGTATCCAGGCTTGCCGCCGGCTCGTCGAGAAGCAACAAGCGGGGTTCGACCGCAAGAGCCCGGGCAATCATGACACGCTGCAACTGGCCACCCGAAAGTTTTCCGATCTGCCGACCGGCATGGTCGGCCATCTCCACTTTCTCGAGAGAGTTCAAGGCTACTTCGCGATCTCGTTTGCTCCGGCGGTGCAAGAGCCCGCGCGCCGCAAGACGTCCCATCAGAACCACGTCGAGCACGCTCACCGGAAAATCCGCATCGAACCGCGTGTACTGAGGCACGTAGCCGATGCGGCCGCGTGCGCGGGAAGGCTCCTCACCAAAGATCCTCACCGTGCCGCGGTCCGGCGACAGCAGGCCCAACATCACGCGGAGGAGCGTCGTCTTGCCTCCGCCGTTGGGTCCGATGAGCCCCAGATAGTCGCCTTCTTCCAGTCTCAGATTCACGGCCTCGAGCACTAGCCTTCCCTTGAGCGAAAGCGACACGTCCTTCAGCTCGACGATCGGTTCGTTCATGGACGCAACGCTCCTTCGAAGGCCGCCGCCACCCGCCTGAGGTTCGACGGCCAGTCACGTGCCAATGGATCCAGCAATTCCACGCCTGCCCCGATCTCCTGCGCGACGACACGAGCGCTTTCTTGTGAAAATTGGGGCTGAACGAAAATGACTCTTGCCTTCTCGCGCTTAGCTTCTTCGATAAAAGAAGCGAGGGCGCCCGCTCCCGGGGTTTTCGAGCCCTCCTCCAGGCTGACCTGAACCAGCCCATAGTCCCTCGTGAAATAACCCCAGGCGGAGTGGAAAACGAAGATCTTACGACCCTGGTAGGGTTCGAGTCTGGTGCGCAACTCCGCGTCCAGGGTCTCGATCTCAGACAGAAAATCTACCAGGTTCGCCTGCAAGGCATCTTCGTCTTCCGGCAGCACCTTTTGCAAGGCGGCGCCGATACGCTCCGCTTGCACGCGAACCAGTCTCGGGGAGAGCCAAATATGTGGATCGTCGTTCCGATCGCCCGACTCTGACATCACACGGATTACATCGAGGCGCGGTTGCTCGGCGAGCAGTTTCTCGATCCAGGCGGCCTCGAAGGCAAAATGGGGATGCCCGAGCGCAACGTACAGTACCGCCCCCGAAAGACTCTTCAGAGCGTCGATGCTGGGCTCGAAGGTCGAGGGATTGGCCCCCGGAGGAATCATCACCTGGATACGAACTCGTTCGCCGGCGATCCGCTCCACAAAGAAGGCCTGCGGAAGCACCGAAACCGCGACGACCGGCCGCGGGTCCGGTTCCGTGACTTCCCGGCAAGCCGCCATCATCGCCGACAGGGCCAGCAGGACCAGCGGACCGTATCTTTGCAGCGTCATGAGTCACTCTATCGAGGGGCCGAGCACGAGGTCAAGCTGGCAGGTTACAATTCACGCCATGAAGCCGCGTTTGCGACTCCCGCTCCTCCCAACCCCGAAGAAGTTACACCGCTCGCGCGGGAGCTTCGATCTCCGTGGTGCCCCCCCCATCGTGCTCACGCCACGGTCGAGCGACTCCGACTTCGCCGCAGCCGTCGCCCTGCAAAAGGGGTTGCTTCGGGAGTGCGGCGTCGAGTTGAGCGTCGAAACCCACGCGCGCGTCGAAGATCTCGGCCCGCGCATCGAGCTCCACCGCCGGGGCGCGCGGGGACAAGCGTACGTTCTGGAGATACGCCCCAACCGCATCGAGCTCCAGGCAGAGGGACCCGCCGGTCTCCGCTATGCGGTCGAGACCCTGATCCAGCTCGCCGGAGGGAAACGTGAGATCCCCGCGTGTCGGATCGACGATGCGCCGGACCTCGCGCTGCGGGGAGTTCTCGTCGACATCTCTCGCGGCAAGGTACCCAAGCTCGATACCTTGCGGGCCTTGATCGACTTTTGTGTGCGGCTCAAACTCAACACCCTGATGCTCTACACCGAGCATACCTTCCGTTTTCGTCGTCATCCCGAGATCGGTGCCGATGCCGACCCGATGGCAGCCGAAACCATTCGGCAACTGGACGCGTACGCGGCGGCCAACCACGTCGACCTCATCCCTACTCTTCAATCGCTCGGGCACATGCACCAGATCCTCAAGCTGCCGCACTATCGGCACCTCGCGGAATCCGATCGCCTGTGGTCGCTGTCTCCCAGCGAGCCGCAAACCTATGAGCTTCTCCGGGACCTCTACGACGAGTACTTGCCCAATTTTCGATCGCGCCTCTTCAATGCCAATTGCGACGAACCCGTCGACCTTGCAGATGGCGCGAAGTATTTCGAGCACGTGGAGAGGGTGCGGGAGCTCGCTTTGTCTCACGGGAAACGCACCATGATCTGGGCCGACGTCGTACACGCTCACCCGGAATCCATTGGGAAGCTGGATCGAGACCTGGTATTGCTCGACTGGTGGTACGAAGCCGATCACGACTTCGAGCGCGTTCGCGTGTTCTCCAACCACGGCATCGCGTTTCTCGTTTGCCCGGGGACGTCGAGCTGGAATGCGCTTTTTCCGCGACTCGAGAACAGCATCGCCAACATCGCCCGATACGCGGCGGCCGGGAAACGCTACGGCGCCTGGGGACTCGTCAACACGGATTGGGGCGACGGTGGGCACTACAACCTATTGGGCAACTCTTGGTTTGGTTTCGCGTGGGGGGCACAGCAAGCTTGGTCGGGGGACACGCCCGGTGAAGGCTTCGATCGGGCTTTCTCCCGTCTTTTCTTCGGGGACGCAAGCGGCAAGATCGCACGCGCCTATCGCATGCTGGGCGCTTTGCACGGAACGGGATTCAAGGTCGCGAACGCCTCGCCGCTTCAATCGCTCTACTTCGATGACTTGGGACCCGCCAAGTTCACCACCCACGCCAAGGCCGGGACACTGAAGAAGACCGAGATTCGTTTGAAGCGCGTGCGAGCGGTGCTCGTGAATCTGGAGGACCGCTTCTCGAGAGAGAAAGAGACCCACCGGGAGCTCCTCTACGCTGCCGACGCTTCACTGCTGGCGGTGCGGAAGGCCCTCGCGGGCCTCGACTACTTGGAGTGGCGACGGCGGCCCGCGTCGCTCAGCTCTATCCAACGCGGTCGCCTATCCCAGCGGCTTGCGACTCTCGCGTCCGAGCAAACCTCCCTCGGCCGCACGCTCTGGCGCTTGTGGCAGGAAAGGAACCATCGTTCGAACTTCGAGATCACCAAGAAGAAACTGGCCGTTTCCATTCGGAGCTTGCGTGGAGCGGCGCGCTGTCTCGCGAACAATCGACCACGGCCGATTCCAGAGGGTAAATAGGCTTCCGCGGCACGCTCAGACGTGATCGTCTCGCGAACCGGTGCCTCCTTCGGGATCCTCGGGATCCTCGGTTTCCTTCGATGCGTCCGATAATTCGGAAGAGGCGTGTCTTTCCTGGAAGTTGTCGCGTTGATCATCGAACAAGTCACGCTCATCCGGCTCATCCGATTCGATGGCTTCTTCATCGCCCCGTAGGGTCGGACTCTCTTCACGCTCTTCACGCTCTTCACGCTCTTCACGCCCTTC
>Ga0214472_10000565_pt1 | contig 45179 bp, 63 predicted proteins | sample RVTome_6_FD_207662 | JGI IMG/M metagenome (GOLD analysis project Ga0214472, IMG submission 207662) | Soil microbial communities from uranium-contaminated site in the Upper Colorado River Basin, Wyoming, United States - RVT140D175 | ecosystem: Environmental > Terrestrial > Soil > Contaminated >...
ACTGTAAGGCGAGGTTCACTAAGGGTCTGCCAATTAGGACACTTGGCGGTAGGGAATACTACTGTGAGCCAGCCAGCAACGGGCGGAGGTGGGAGTACAAAGCACTCAACACACTGATTCAAGGTAGCGCAGCAGACCAAAACAAGGAAGCCATGATCTACATGGCTCCTAGGCTGGTTGATATCAACGGAAGACTATTGGGTACTGTACATGATGAAATCAGCGTTTCAGCAGAAGAACGTTACTTTGATTACGTCAAAGAAATCATGCACGAAGCGGCCAATGCGCTTGCGTGCGACTGTCCTATGCTTATGGATGTCGGCATGGGTAACAATTGGTCGGAGGCAAAACCATGAGTAAGATGGATATGAAAGCTGCGGACGCAGTACGCGACATTATAAAAGAACTTGACCTGCCGGTTAATCAGGCCAACTTGTTCGCGGCTGCGTTCAACCGCATAGTAAACTTGGAGGCCAAGGTTGCAGAGTTGCAGAGTTGCATTATATCTTTAACTGCTGGTCAGGGGAAGCGAGATGAGTAAGTGCCAATTCTGTGGGGATGATATGGTGTGGGTCGGTGACATGCTTACCGGAGGGCTGGAGTGTACGACTAACCACTACGCCATTGTTGAGTGTGACTTTGACGAAGAAGGTAGTACAGAAGAGGAAAAGCAGCGCATCAGGAAGGCGTTTGAGCAGGCGTTTCAGAACCCTGACCTTAGGAAGAAAATGGCTGATAATGCCAAGAGGAATAATGCGCTCTTAGAGAAGCTAAAGCCGGACCCTATAGACCCTGATGGTATGATCTGCACGGACTACCTCAACGACCGGTTGAACTTAACATTAAGGAAGCGTAATGCCATATGAAAACCCAATATCGTACTCAGGAAAATCCTTATACAGTAAGTGTCCCTTTCTATGGTACGACAATTACATTCTGGGGAATAGACGACCTTCTGGGTCGGCCGCCGACCGTGGGGTATACCTACACGAGCTCCTTGAATCATTCTTCAAGGGAGAAGCACCGTACCCAAGCGGCAATCGCGCTCTGGCGCCGTGGCAGCCGTTCATGGAAAGACTGGCTACTTACAATCCAACAGCCGAGGGCGAAGTGGCAGTCACGAAGGAATGGCAGCGCTGCGACTTCGACGACCCGGAGGCACGCTTTCGGGGTAAAAAGGACCTGGACATCGAGGCAGGAAGAATCCTCATGTTGTTTGACTGGAAGAGTGGCAAGGTGTACCCTGACCACGAAGGCCAGGGCAAGATGTACGCAGCGCTGAGTCCAGGGTATGACAAGTACGTTACGTTCTTCGTATACCTGGACATACCATTCTACATTCAGCGCTGGGAGCATACTGCTGAGGAAGTAGATGCTGAGCGGCTTGAGCTAGAAGCTGAGGCAGAATTGATTCGCAACGACACTGAGTTCCTACCAACGCCGGGGGATCACTGTAAGTGGTGTCATATGAGTTGGCGCAACGGCGGGAACTGTAAGAGGGCACCGTGATGGACAGGCTAGAGAAGGACATCGAATCTGATTTCGGCACCAAGCTGAGCACTTGGGCCTACGAGAATGGGTTCAATGTAGTGTACGTCAAGTTCACCGGGGCCAAGGGCTGGCCAGACCGCATTCTCACTTGGGGGGACCCCGGCGGACCTCCACACCTTATGTGGGTAGAATGGAAACGACCAGACGAAGAGCCCCGCCCAATGCAAAGGCATATACACAAGATACTTCGGTCCATGGGCCACGAAGTGAGGGTATACGATGACTACCGAATCGCCTTGGCTGAGGTCCAAGAAGAAATTAAGTCCACGGCCAGAGCAGGTGCGTGGAATGAAGCTGATAGTCAGCGAGGGCGGTGTGAGGTTATTCCTCCCACCAGGAAAAGGCAAGACCTCGGTGGTGCTGAAGGCGTTCAGTGTCCTAAAGAAACTAAACCTCGTAGACGTGCTAATCGTACTAGCCCCGCTAAGGGTAGTGACGACTAGCTGGCCACAGGAAATTGAGAAGTGGGAAGACTTTGCTGATCTGACGTACACCGTTATCCACGGTGGTGGTGAGGGCAGAGGCTGGGCTATGGAGCAGAACGTTGACGTCTACCTAATGAACGTGGAGGGGCTGCTGACCAAAGAGTGGTGCCTCGGACCTAAGAATCGCGGGTATCCGTTAAATCCCACTGCGTTGAAGTTCCTAAAAGGTAAGCGCGTGATGCTGGCGGTGGATGAAAGTACCAAGTTCAAGAACAGCCAAAGCCGCAGATTCAAGACACTTAAGAAGTACCTGCCATACTTTCAGCGGCGGGTCATAATGACCGGCACCCCGAAGCCAAACACCATAGAAGACTTATTCGGCCAGTGCTACATAACGGACATGGGCCAGGACTTGGGGGCATTCGTCACCCACTTCCGCAATGAATACATGCAACTCGGCTATGACGGCAAGCTGCATCCGCAGCCCACAGCCCTGGAGCGGATAGCCGAGAAGATAGCACCGACCACCTTGCAGCTTGAGGATGATGAGGCCATGCCTCTAACGGTGGTGGACTACTGGGTCCCTATGCCGGAGCATTGCCGCGAACAGTACGAGGAACTGAAGAAGGAGTTTATAACAGAGATACAGGGCAAGACTGTCATGGCACCGAACGCCGGGGCACTGTGGACTAAGCTGCGTCAGTTTGCACAGGGGGCCATCTGGATGCCCCACGACCCAGAACCGCTTATAATCCACGACGCTAAGATAGACATGTTTGAGAACTTAATGGTGGAGCTAGGTGGCGACCCCCTGTTTTGCCTGTACCAGTTCCGCCACGACTACGCCAGGATGTGCCAGCGGCTGGGGTATGCCGTGCCACACATTGCAAGCGGCGTTAGCGCGGCCCAGGGAGCGGCCTACTGCCGTTCATTTGGCGCAGGTGGTATGCCCCTATTGCTTGGGCAGCCGCAAAGCGTGGCGCACGGTATAGACGGTCTACAGGGCAACTGTAATAGGGTCTGCTGGTTCGGCCTAGACTGGTCATGGGAGATGTATTATCAGGCCAATCGGCGCGTGGCGCGGAGCGGCAGTAAGGCCGACCAAGTGTACATTTACAGAATAATGATGGACTGCCCAACTGAGCGCGCAGTGCTGGAATCTGTAGAAGGTAAGAAGAACAGCGAGGCGGAATTTTTACAAACTCTTCGCAGCCACCTATTGTAAATGGACACAAATAGTGCTACTGTAACAACTACCCACAAAGGGTGGAATTCAATATCAAGAGGGTGCTAATGATGGAAGCTACTGTTGAAAAGGTGCTAGAAGAGGCTGCTCAAGCATGTGAGGCAGCATCCCCACAACGAAAAGAACGCGTCCCAAAAGAGACGAAAGTTCGTGAACCAAAGGCTACCAAAGAGCCGAAAGTCAAGCTCTATGTGCAGTGGAATGAAGACGGCACCCCCATGCTGGATGCCGAGGGCAATCGCGTGAAGGGACCAGTGAAGATGGCCCGCCCCAAGTCTGCATCAGCTGGGGCCCGCGCACCGAAGTTTGCCAAGGACGCTGTGATCACCCTGCTTGTGCAGGAAAATCCTAAGCGCGCAGGCTCCGCAAGCCATGCTCGGTTCGAGAATTACAAGTCCGGCATGACTGTTGAACAGGCTCTGGCCGCTGGCCTCATCTCTGGCGACTTCACACACGACGTTGCACACGGATTTATCCGCATCGAATAACCTACTGTGGCGGTGGGCTTAAGAGTGGGGTTCCTGCCCCACTCTCTTTTTGCCTTTATTAAGAGTGGTGCCACTGATGAAAATATACATCCCTACGAAGGGCCGAGGTCCCGAGCTTCAACACACCTATCGCGCCCTGTACGCAGCAGACGTCCAATATGAATACACACTCCTAGTGGAAACGGATGAAGAAAGGCTGGTCATGAATAAGGCTGGGCTGAGGTGCGAGGCCTCCGGTGCTAGTGGCATCATGGGCGCACGGCAGTGGATTATGGATAATGGCCCATGGAAAGTGCTGATGTTAGACGATGACCTCAGTAGTTGGGCTAGTCTATCGGAGGGCGGTAAGTATCTGAAAGATGAGAGGAGCCCAGTAAGGGCAATCGCTGTTATAGACGACCTGCTCACGACTAATGTCCATGCCGCCATTGGACATAGACAGTTCGCAAATGGAAAGCCGTTGGTGGAATATAACTCTAGGATGCTGAGAGCCTTGGGGTACAGAACGGACATGGTCAAGTCTCATGGCATTCGGTACGAACTGCCACTTATGGAAGACTTTGAAATGACCTTAAAGCTGCTTACCCTAGGGTATAAGAACGCCATCTACTATGGAGTAGTACAAGATCAGGCCAAGAGCGGTGCGCCTGGGGGCTGTTCTGAACTGCGTACACTGGAACTCCATAATGCGTGTGCAGAAAGGCTGGCAGAAATGTTCCCCAAATATGTTAAGGTTAGAGAGGTTCCAGGATGGGACCTCGGTGTCCGTAAGGATGTCTCCGTTCAGTGGAAAAGGGCATATAGAGATGGACAATGAAATGCTGGAACTGTTCTGCTACTGGATCAGAGAACGGGAGGATATTAGGCGCAAGCGCGAGTCGTTTAGACTACCACCGTGGACCGAGGACCCCATACTCCGAGACAATCACTTCTGCAATGTACACCGCGAGGATGACCGTGGCACCAAGGAGATTCGTAGCGTGGTGTTGAGTCACCCAGAGCTAGGTATTATTGACCTCCCGTGGGTCTACACAATGGCGCGCCTGTTTAACAAGGCCCTTACCTTGGACTTCGTGCTGAACACTATAGAGGTAGGGCAAAGGCATCTATGGGTGGACCTTCTGAAGGAGCAAATGGAGTACGGGACTAAGGTATTCCACACCGCCTACGTCGTTAGCACCAACGGCCGACGCATGAACAAGCTGGAATACGTCTATGAAGTGGTTGAGTCTGTGAAGCAATTGCAGATCACACCGTTTGATGATTGCTGGGAGGTGTTTGAAGAGCTTACCTCTATCAAAGGCATGGGCAGCTTCCTGGCCGGGCAGGTGATAGCCGACCTTAAGAATGACCGCTACCTAGTGCGAGCACCTGATCGCTGGGCGTGGTCCTGCATAGGGCCGGGATCTAAGAAGGGATTGGACTACATCTTCGGACACGGCACTAACGCCAGGAACTACGACAGGAGAATGAGCATTCTATGTGGTGCTATGCCGCTGGACATCCTCAAGATGCGCATTCCTATGCAGGATCTCCAGAACTGCCTATGCGAGTTCAGTAAGTATGTGGCTATTATGAACGGTACTAGAGGTCGCAGCAGACCATACAAACCTTGCTGCTGAGTTGGGGGTACTGCTATACTAGTGCCACTGGCCCACACCAGCTACTGGAGAACTGCAATGAACTTTTTAGGTAAAATGTTGGACGAAGCGGCTGCTGAGCAATTTGGCATGACACTAACCGAAGCTAGGGAGAAAAGAGTTTGCATTTCCTGTAAGGAGTCCATCTACAACGAGGATGGTATCACCCCCAACGATAAACTGTTCTTTACGCCGCAGGGTGTGAGGGAAATGGACCATTTCCGCCATGTGTGAAAATGCTTTGACGAGGCCTTTAAAGATGAATGACCAAGAAATTGAACTCATGATGTCAGAAATGAAGTTAGCTGGTTGCAGTGATGCAGATATAGGCTACGCCGTTTCTAAGGAAATATACGGCGAAGAGTCCCCACTGCCCATTCTTCTGATGTTCCAAGAGGGTGTTAAATGGGTTGAGTCCTCACAGTCCGGTGATGAGTTCGTGGCGGGTAGCCGCAAGTTCCTGGAAGAACAGTTGAAGAGGTTTGAGTAATGACCATATTTTCCATTGACGTTCGCAACGTGAACGACGGGTACTATCGTACCCTCCAAGCTGTTGAAAGTCGTGGAACTAGGGTTGATACCCGCAACGGACCGGCGATGTCACTCCAGGGGGTGTTCATCGCCAACGTCCGGCAGCCGTGGGAGCGGGTCTTGTTTGATGAGACCCGCGACTGTAACCCGGTGTTCCACTTGTTAGAGGCGTGTTGGATGCTGGCTGGCAGGCGCGACACAGCGTTCGTCAGTCAGTTCAACACTAACATCATCAACTATAGTGATGATAACGAGGTATTCAATGCTGCTTATGGTCATCGCTGGGCTGAGCATTTTGGCTACGATCAACTTAGCCGTGCTGTTGAAATGCTCAGGAAGGATCCAACCTCGAGACGAGTTGTGGTTAGTATGTGGGATGGTAATATCGACCTCGGTGCTGATAGCCTTGATCTGCCTTGCAACCTCCTGATATGCCCGCGCATCTGCAATAACCGCCTGAACTTCACTGTCTACAACCGCAGCAACGATGCTATCTTCGGGTGCTGGGGTGCGAACGCCGTACATCTGACGTTCCTACAGGAGTGGATGGCAGCCAAGCTGCAAGTAGGTATAGGGGAGTGGGTACAGGTCAGCAATGACTTACACATCTACGAGCGTCACTACTACCTGCTTCAGGCTGAGCGCAACCATCATGCTCACTGGCAGCCATGGCCAGGACGGCAGCCGCTGGTCTGTACTGGCAGTTCCAGCTACGCCGACACGTTCCGCGCCGAGTGCCTGGAACTGTGCGACGGAAAGACCGAGGGATTTAGCTCTCCGTTCCTGGAGGAAACGGTGGAACCTATGTACGCCAGTTGGCGGCAGTGGAAGGCCGGTGACAAGAAGGACGCACTATATATCGCCAGCTGCATAGAAGGTGCAGATTGGCGCAAGGTAACGATGGAATGGTATGACAGGAGAATGAACCTACCGTTGATGCAGCAATTATGAAGAGGGTGAACAATGAATCCTAAGATTAAAGCGGCACGAAGAGCCGGGCGCGTGATGCGGTATCACAACCGCGAAGTGTTCCGCCCCGAGGACGTGGCACAGCACACGTTCAACATGATGAACCTTATAATGATAATGACTGAGGGCACTCCTAGCCAGAATTTGCTGAAGGCCGCTCTGCTCCACGACCAAGGTGAGTACGTAACAGGGGACATCCCCAGCCCTGTTAAAAGGCTGATTAACAGCTCAGAACTTGGAACTATGGAACTAAGCGGAGTGAACTTCATCCACAGACAAGGCGTCCCGTTACTGACTAATTGGGAGCAAGAGATATTAAAGTTGGCTGATAACCTGGACGGTCTGCTACGCTGCACTGAGGAGGTGGGGCGCGGCAACTGGGACATGCTGGAGGTCGGGAACACCTATGTACTGTATCTAGGTAAGCAGCTTGAAGAACTAGGCGGCGGGCAGATTGTAGATATAGTACGTGATGCTATTAGTGAATGGGTGGAGGTGATAAAGTGACGTACGTTACACGAGGGGTAAGAGATGAGTGATAGACCGTACTTAATAGGCCAGCGTGTGATAGTACACAAGGAAGAGATAGTTATCGTTATTGGATACGTTAACCACAACAATATATGGACAAAAAACTTCGAAGGCATTACCCGTTGGTACGCCCCTGAAAATGTAAAGCCATTACCGGGAGGGCAACTGTGATGAAGTGCGATAAATGCGGCAGTGATATGCGCTGGGTAGGATCCATGCGTGACGGGCATATGAACTGCCAGGTATGCGAGTACGCCGAGCAGTTGCCAGTGCTGGAAGTTGGATTCGATCCTGCTGCTACTGGCTGTCAAGAAGATTTCCCTAATGCTTTCTACGCTAGCCAGATGATTCCTGATGGAGACGCTACGCAGTGTAAGAAGTGCCACGCATCATGGGTTACTGAAAGGAAAAACCTTTTCGCAATTTGCCCATCGTGCGGCTACGCCGGATGGAAGGAGTATGTATGACTGAGGACTACGTTCACATAAACAAATTGGCCTGCGAAGACGTAGAACGTCTTATATACAAGGGCAAGACCTATGGTGACAGCTGGAGGAAGCGCGGAGGAGTGGGCGCTTTCATGATGTTGGCGCGCAAGTGGGACCGCATTGAGAACGCAGTGCAGGTGCACGACTGGAATATCTTCACAGCCATCAGCGCTGGCCCGAACGGAGTGGATGGTGTTATTGAGGACATCCAAGACCTCCGAGCTTACCTGCTGCTGGTAGAGTCGTACATGACTGAACCTAAGTGCGGGGAGCCTGTGCCTCAGGCTGTGCCCCCACATGAGTGGGAAATGCTTAAGAATGATGCCCTGCATGTTCAGTGCCGGGCGTGCGGTGCAAAAGAAGGGCACGGCAACCTGCCCTGCCCGTTCATGAATCCTACCAGTGAGCGCTAGGACTCACCCCTGCGTAGGTCGTTGCACCACGACGACCGGCGACCACATCTGCAAGGGGTGTGGTCGTACGGTTGAAGAAATAAGGGACTGGAATACCTACCCGCCAGAAAAGAAGAAGTACCTTATGGAAAAGGTACTTCCTACCCGCCTCAAGTCTTAATAACGTACAGAAGAGCAATGTTGCGCGGGCGTGTCTCAGCACCGCCCGCAGCATTGATTGTGATTACGTGAGTGTGAGTAGCGGAGTTCGACCCAGACGTGCCGGACACAAGGTGGGTATGGTTAGAGCTCTCGGTGGCGGAAGTGCCACTCACGGTGTGGGTGTGGTTGGCGCTCACCCCAAGAGTGTTGCTGCTGATGGTGTGAGTGTGCGCTCCAGCCGACGAAGTTGTGGTAGTGCCAGTGGGGTCGGAGGTGCTCCCTATACCAGTTTGTGGCTCCTCAATACTGGTGTTATCAATAAAGAAGGTGTGAGTGTGTGTCCCAGCACTGTTAGCAGTACCGCTGAACGTGTGAGTGTGCCCTACGGAGTTAGTGCCAGTGTTAATGCTGACTACGTGAGTATGGCTTACAGAGTTGTTGTCAGAAGTAGCGCTGATTTCGTGCGTGTGACCAGCAGACACTCCCCCAGAGGACGCTGTGTGAGTGTGACTAGTAGTTTCCTCTGCCTGTGAAGAACCAAAGACCCGCGCCGTGTCAACCCCCCTACCATCATCCCACCCGCGTGCGAATTCCCCGCGCAGTTCAGGGACGTTAAAGGTGGTTGATCCGTCCCCTGCGCCAAAGGTGGTGCCGATAGCTGAGAATAGTGCTGAGTAGGTGGTGCGACTAACTGCCGCCCCGTCACACTTGAGCCAGCCTGTAGGCGGAGTGCTCATCCCTACTATCATAATGGTGCCGGTCACGGCAGCAGTGCCCTCTACACCGGGGGCCAGCTTATCCACCGTCACTGCCCCGTCTAGTATTTTATCAGTTGTAACTGCATCAGTGGCCAGCTTGACGGCAGTAACCGACCCGGTGGCCAGCTTAGCAGCAGTGACGCTAAGGTCTGCTATCTTCGCTGTTGTAAAGGCGTCAGTAGCCAGCTTAGTCGTAGTCACGCTCCCGTTAATGGCCAAGCTGTCGGTCAATGCCGTGGCTATGTCATTAAGGGTAGTGTTCGCCCAGCTACTGGAAATCGTAGTGCTAGTTACTACTGGATTACCAGCAGGGAGTGTGTAAGTCCCTGCGCCGTCACGTGGCATGGTGTGTTCCTCAAGTCTTAATGCAATACAGCAGAGCTACGTTGCGTGGTCTAGTCTCAGACCCACTAGTAGCGTCCACTGTAATTGTGTGAGTATGGTCGGCGCTGTGCCCAGCCGACGTTCCGCTCGCAGTGTGCGTATGGACAACACTGTTAGTGCCAGAAGTGCCGCTAACGAGGTGGCTGTGACTAACGCTTACATCGCCGGTCGTACCGCTAATTGTGTGAGTGTGCGCCCCGGCCGACGAGGAGGGCTTATTGTTAGTGTTATTACTAAAAGCGTCTGATATGACCCCAGTACCAGCATCTGTACCATGATTAATGGTATGGGTATGGTTAGCGCTGGTAGACGTTGTGCCGCTTAGTGAGTGCGTATGGCCTACAGAGTTAGTGCCAGTGGTGATGCTGATTCCGTGAGTGTGACCTACTGAGTCCCCAGCAGAAGTAATGCTGACGGAGTGGGTATGGCCGACGGAGTTAGTCCCGGAGGAAGCTGTGTGAGTGTGGCTAGCTGTAAGTTCTGCCTGCGTAGACCCGAACACACGACCAGCATCTGTACCTTTTCCATCATCCCACCCGCGTATAAACTCACCGCGTATGTCAGGCACGTTAAAGGTAGTTACTCCATCCCCTATGCCAAAGGTAGTGCCGATTTCAGTAAATAGGTCTGCGTAGGTGGTGCGGCTAACTGCTGCACCATCACACTCCAGCCAGCCTGTCGGGGCTGTGTTTATCCCGAAGGCCATCACTGCCGCAGTCGGAGTATCAGCGCCGGGGGTCAGCTTCTCAGCCGTAACGGCGTCATTTAATATTTTATCTGTTGTGACCGCATTACTCGCCAGCTTGACGGCAGTGGCAGCACCATCCACCAGTTTGGCAGTGGTGACATTAGCATCTGTGAACTTAGCAGTAGTGGCAGCATTGTCCGCCAATTTGGCCGTAGTGACACTCCCGTCAATAGACAGGCTATTAGTTAGCGCAGTGGCTATATCACTGAGGGTAGTGTTCGCCCAGCTACTGGAAATAGTAGTATCAAGCACCACTGGATTCCCAGCAGGGGGAGTGTATACTCCGGCGGCGTTGCGTGGCATGGCTTACTCCAGTTAAGTCTTAATACAGTACAGCAGAGCTATATTGCGCGGACGGGTCTCTGAGCCTCCGGTAGCGTCTACTGTAACTGTGTGGGTATGGGTAGCGCTCTCATCAGCAGATGTGTCCGTAAAGAGGTGGGTGTGCGTGGTGCTGTGCGTGTTAGACGCTCCGCTGAGGAGGTGGGTGTGCGTGGCGCTGTTAGTTCCAGTAGTCCCGCTAACTGTGTGAGAGTGCGCCCCAGCCGCTGAAGTCGTATGCGTACCTTCTAATGTCAGAACGGACTTATACGGGTCGGTAGAGCCCCTATCACCAAACCCACCCTGGACTGTAGAGAAGGTGTGGGTATGTGCACCGTCACTAGACGTCGTATCACTAAATGCGTGAGTGTGGTTTACAGAGTTATTCCCAGACGTCATGCTAATGGAGTGCGTATGGGCGGCAGACTCGTTACTAGATGTAATGCTGATAGCGTGCGTGTGACTTACAGAGTTGGTTCCAGAAGAGGCTGTGTGGGTGTGGCTGTCAACTTCATAAGCCTGCGTAGACCCGAACGCCCTTCCGCTGTCAACCCCCCTACCATCGTCCCAGCCACGTACGAACTCCCCACGTATATCCGGCAGGTTAAAGGTGGTAGATCCATCGCCAACACCGAAGGTCGTGCCTATAGCTGCGAACAGAGCCGCGTAGGTAGTACGGTTGACGGCTGCGCCATTACACTTGAGCCAACCCGATGGAGGGGTATTCTTGGCAAACGGTAGGATAGTGCCTGTCAGGGTAGCCGCACCGTTGAATATCTTAGCTGGTGTGACCGACCCGTCTAGTATCTTATCAGTTGTAACTGCATCAGTGGCCAGCTTGTCAGCGGTCACTGCGTTAGCTGCCAGCTTGGCCGTGGTGACACTGAGGTTAGTTATCTTTACCGTAGTGATGGCATCAGTGGCCAGCTTAGCCGCAGTGACGCTGCCGTCAATGGACAGACTATTAGTCAGTGCAGTGGCTATGTCATTGATGGTGGAGTTAGCCCAATCAATGGAAATCGTGGTGCCAGTTATCACCGGGTTCAAGGCTGGGAGGTTATATGTCCCTGCGCCGTCACGTGGCATGGATTAGTCCTCTTCCGTTGACGCGATACGACCAGCGCCGTATGAGCGGAGCATTTCAGACAGTATACTCGGCTGCTCAGCTTTCGGCACGCCGCGCATGATAGCATCTAACTTCTTACCGGCTACTGGCATTTGTCGCACTGTATTTAGCACAGCTTGAGTAATAGGGCCCCCCTCCTGAGCCTCCCTAATGGCGTCTGCTACCTGCCGCATGTACTCGCGTTCCTTGGGCTTGAACAGCGCCTCACCCACCGGCCCACCTTCAAGAAGTCTACGCTTGGGGAGGGGTCCAGACGGGGCAATAAGCTTATGGCCGTAAAGCTCACGTGCCGAGTCCTTAGCCTCGGGCACTCGGCGCAGGAGGTCAGTCATGGCCTGCCCCTTATTTGGCTTTAAGAACCCAGTGTCAAACGCTTGCTCATCCATAGCGCCCTTGCGATACTTACCAATCGGCTCCTTGCTGGTAGTGCTCATTGGAGCAACTTCTTTAGCATAGAACTCATCGGCGGCCTTGACTTGCTGATAGGCTGCCGCTGCTTCGTCACTGCCTTCGGCCCACCGCTTGAGGTCATCATCTAGGCGGTTAGCTATAGCTTCTAGACGCAGACTCTGCTGTATCCCTGCATCGTTGTATGGCTGGGCACGCTGCGCCGCCTTTAACTCGCGGATAGTTTCCCGCACTTCCTTCAAGGTAGCCTTTCCGTAGTCCTGTATAGGCTTACCGCTTTCGTCCAGTATCTGGCTGGTCTTGGTAGCTCCCTTCTGCGCTGCGAGCGCTACGCGCTTGGCAGTTGGAGACAAGCCACGGGATACTTCCTCAGACAAGTTAATTACATCGTCGTCAAGGCGACTGCTGGACTTCAGTATGACTGGTACGCCTTTAAATTCCTCAGCAGCATTGCGCACTTTTAGGTACTGATCACGCAGCGCTCCGTGCTTAGATTCTACTGCCTCCGACACTCCCTTATACGCCCCAGCAGATCCCTTGGCTTGGTTGGCGCGAAGATACTTTCCAGCGAACTTCTTAATGGCGTCGTCTGCCCCGACTTTAGTAGCTATCTTCCCCACGCCGGGAGCTAGTCCCCCAACGGCTGCTCCTATGCCGCCTGACACTTCCCGCTGCCCAGCCTGTTCTTCCTGCTGTGTAAGGGGCTGCGTATAGCCTGCCGCACCGCCACCAAGCGCCCCAGCGAGCGTTCGTAGGCCCAAACCAGCGCCAGCAGCTAGCCCAGCAGTGGGCAGCGCAGCGGCGGCAGCCATAGGAACTCCCACGTTGCCCGCCAGCCTGCCCACCATTGCTGAGGTAGGGTAATCCTTAGTCTGTTGGCCGTACTGCTCCCTGTAGGCCTCTTCTTCCTGACCAAGACGCGCAAGCTCTTCCTGGTCCCCAGTCAACTTATTGAAGGCTTGGCGACCGCCAGTGCCGAAGCCCCTGAGCGCACTGCTTAGCCCCTGGCCCCCAGCCTCAAGCATGGAACCAGCCTTCTCCCCCTGCGGGCCGCTCAGCATACCAGCAGGAACACCGTAACCTGGGATATACGTCTTAGCGAATTCATGAGCCTTGCTCAGCATTCCAGGTTCCTGTACTGGAGGCTGCTCTTGTACTGGAGGCTGCTCTTGTACTGGCTGTGTAGCAAACTGTTCAGGATTAGATTCATACATGGACTGTAGCTGCGAGGCAGCTTCTTCCGCAGACATGCCGTCCGGAATACGGATCTTAGCCTTACGACCGTCAGGTAGTCTTACTACTGCTACACTCATTCTGGTAGAATCTCCAGTATTTCAATCTTCCCGGCAGGCTTAGGCTTACTCTCTGCTGTTGGGATCGGCTTGTTAAGAGCTTTGATCTTACCCTGCGCCGCCCACTCCTTCTTAACTTCCCTGTAGTAGTCAGATTGCTCCCTATCCTGAGAGAAGAACCTACCGCTCTGCAGATCTTGTTGACGACGCTCCATAGCTTCTTTGTTGATGGCCTGCCATTCGTGCAATTGATCCATCAGGGTCAGGGCTGCTTCCTGGTTATTGGTGACCTTCGGCAAGCTGGCGCGCATACGGTTGAGTTCTTCGTTGGAGTCGTTACCGCCCAGCAGACTCATGCGACGCAGAACTTCCTGGTTCAAGTAGTCCTCTAGCAATACTGCTCCTGGGCTGCGAGCCTTCGTACCTATGGCGGAGATAATGGGATTACCCGACTCCGACAGGACCTGTGCAGCTCCCTGCCCAGTACCGAACAACTTAGGGTCATCCATCATGGGGCGAAGGTTTTCAAACTTATTCTGCTGCTCCGACAGAGTGCGGATAGCCTCCTCACTCTTAATAAGCTCCTTGGCCTGTATCACCTTAACGCCTGGAGTCAGTCCTCCCTCAGTGGGGCTGCGATTGCTCTTAAATTGGCGGTATTGCTCCTGCTGCTCAGGTGTCATGCCAAGGAAATCTTGGAAGCTAAGCTTCCCAGAATCTGCACCGCTACCGCGCCCGCTGCTCATCTGCTTCAATGCTGCTTTCTGCTGGAATTTCTGCTCTTCAAGTTTCTGCTTAGCTTCCATAGCATATGAGGCTGCTCTTTCAGCAGTATCTGGGGACACCCCAAACTGATCGGCAACCTCACGGGCCATGGATGGATCAAGCGCCCCGGAGGTGACGGCCTGCATCAGCACTGCCATGGACTGAGTTTTAGGCATCAAGTGGTCGGCCAGCGCCTTGTCGGCTCCAGGGATGCCCATCTGCGCCATTTTAATCAGCCGCGCGCCGTCTGGGTCGTCCTTTAGGGTAGACTGATATATTTCGTTGGCCAGTTCGAACTCAATATCCTGCTCTTCTTCCTCGGCCTGTTCAAGCTGCTTATCAGTCTTGGCTGCCGTATACGAGCCCATCCCTTTTTCAGCGATGCCTCCCCAATTAATGCTTTGAGCGACGGGGCTGACAACACCCTGCATCCCCTGTACCTGACCCCCGCCCACGGTGGGAGTGAAGTCGGTGGGCTGTAGCCCGCGCTTCCGCTCGTCCAGGCGCGACTTCTTAGCTCCGACCTTACTGCGTCGGCGCATAAGACTATTAAGCAGGTCGTCGTTAGCCATGATCAGCCACCGTAGATATCAGAGTACGATTTGGAAAGAGCAGAGTCACGATCCTTGGCCTGCTTCTTAGCCTTCTTTTGTCCCTTGTATATGCCAGTAGCGAGGCCGATAACTGCGCCTATGATGGCCCCTATCGGACCGGCAGAACTCCCGGCAGCGGCTCCGCTAGCTGCGCCACTCAGCGCCCCACCGGCAGCACCAGCCCCAGCACCGCCAGCCGCTCCGCCAGCAGCACCGCCCAGAACACTGCCCAGTCCAGCGCTCGCAGTAGTGCCACCCAGAGCGCCAAACCCTGCTCCAGTAGCTGCACCGCCACCAGCACCGCCTAACATGCCACCTAGCCCCCCGGCAGCCGTGCTACCGAGCGCTCCGAAGCCGCTGCCGCCCGCTGCGCCGCCTAACATGCCGCCTAGCCCGCCCCCAGCACCAGCACCGCTCATACCGCCGCTTACAAGGCTTCCCCCTAGGCCGAAGCCGGTCCCGCCAAGGCCGCTCCCAGCATATGCCGTGCCGGTAGCCCCGAGGCTGGAACCAGCAGAGCCTGCGAACATATTCTGCAAGCCGCGTCCAAGGGAGTTATTGCTCTTGTCGTTATACTGGCGAATAGCATTCATCCAGTTGGTGCCGGTGTTTTCCTCTTCGCGTTGCTGTACAGGACCACCGCCAGCGCCCATTATCCAACGACTACGTTCTGGGGGCCGAGGCGCTTGGCCCGAAGGTCCGCCGCCATAGCCCTGAGGCTTATTAGACATTGACCTCAGCAGCATGGCCAATTCATTATTAGTAGCCATTATTTGCCTCCCATGAAGCTGCCGAGCAGACCGGCCCCTGCGCCGAGCATACTCCCCTTACCTTGTCTTCCGGCGTTATACTGGCCCATCGCAGCGTTATACTGAGCCTGCGTAGCTCCCAACAGATCAGGAGAGTTAAACGGAGTACTCGGCGCGAAGTTGGCGAACTGTGGCATGTTGACACCACCGCCACCAAGGAGCGCTGAAATTTCATTAATCGGTAAGCTGCGCTGATACGCCTGCTCACTAAGTTGCTGCTGGCGTTGCTGGGCAGCCTGCTGAGCTAAGTTCAGCTCGCTAGTGGCCTGCGCTTGGCGCTCGCCCTGATCAGCCCCATATAGGGCCATATCTTGTCCGAACTGCCCCTGACGGAGGCCTATGTTAGACTCACGGGAGGCCAGGAGATCGGACAACATGCGGCTCTGTTCTTGACCGCCAGCCAAGACGGACGCCAACTGCGCGCCCTGATAGCTTTCATCCTTGCTACGGTTAAACTCACGCAAGGCGTTTTGATAGGCTTCCGACCCCTCTTGCAGTCCCATCTGTGCTAGGCGGGTGCGCTCAGTGTCTTCGGCGCGCCCAAAGCGCTCGTCAGCAAATCTGGTCATCTGGTCGTACAGGGCGTTCCGCACTTGCTCACCCTGAGCGCGGAAGTGGTCAGGGGATTCCCCTACGTCCTGCATCCCGCCAAGGGTGTTCTGTGGCAGCCCGGTGTTAGAGCCTTGCAGCCCCTGCGCCTGACGAAAGTCTAGTAGCTGAGGACTAAACGGGCTGTTAAGAGTATTCCCGGCCTGACCTATTGCTGTACTGGCCAGCCCTTCCATACCGAGGCGGTTGCCTTGCTCAGCGTTGAATATCTGCTGTTCTTGCGGGGTAAGGCTCACAGATTGTTGCCAGTCACCTGGACGTGGTGCGTCACGCGTCCCTCCACCAGCCCCCGTGAAAGTCCAGTTCATAGCCCCATAAGGGTCGGTCTGTGCTGGTCGGTCAAGTGCTGTGGTATACTGAGCCGTTTTAAGGTCAGCCTCACCCTGCGCCTTGGCCGCAGCAGCGTAGTCAGGTGCCTTAGGTGCCTTACTCCCCTTTCCGCCGCCCATTACACTAACCCCGCTATCTTCTCATTTAACTTCTGCCATGCTGGGGAATTCAGTATTCTGCATTGTCCCCTAGACATGGTGTAGACCAGCAGAGAGGCGCCGTCATCATAGTAATGCTTAACGGTAGCCTCTAGTTCAAACCCGAAGTGTTCATCAAGTTTTATGGCTTCTGTATTGTTAGAGTTAACCTGCCCGATTACCTTATTGACGCCCAGTCGGTTAAATGGGTAGTCAAAGATACAAGAGTACCATTCCTTCATAGGCTTGCGTTCTGCATCTATCCAAATGTGAGCATGTATTATTACCCCATTATACCCGTCATAAATAACTCCCGCCACAGGATAATTATTTTCATCTGCGCACACTATGCACTGAGCAAGTGGCCCCGCGCAGTAGTCTAGAGCTTTGCTGAGGAATGGCAAGTAGAGCTTATTGCTAGAGATGTGCATCATAGGGATAGCCCCTGCTCATATATCCAGTGGGAGGCCAAGTACCTAGTCTCTACAGAAGTCCTGAGCTTAACAATAACGGAACCGCTGTAGCCGAAGCCGGTAGAGCCAAGAAAGGTTTGAAAGGCTACCAGAGTCCTCAGCCACTGCCCCTCATCCCACTCAGTGCTGTCCCAAGAATTGACGGGGGGCACGGCTGCCTCTCCCGGGGTGTTCACAGAATTCACCCCACCAGGAAGGTAGTCAGTCAACACCTTCATCACAACTTGTGGTTCGTTAGACGCCTGGAAAATAGGCTTGACCATCTTAAAGTGCTTCTTAACAGTAGGCTGCTCGAAGAAGCTATACGCTTGCTGGAACCCAGAAATTATAGAAACGGCCCCCGTACCAGCTAGTGTGATTTCATCATTAGTATTGCCGCCATACTTATGAACCCGCCCAGATAAGTCTGTAAAGAATATGTTCTGACCAAACTCGTAAAGAGTCAGCGCCGGGAGGTCAAACTTAGTCCACGCACCTGTAACGGAGTTCATGACTAACTGCTTGGCTGGGATACCCAGAGCTATGTTCTCTGGTACGCTGATTATGACGTATTGATATACCGGGGAGTTAAATATCTCCCATAGTGGCGCCCCAGCCCCGTCACGGACAATGTTACTTATGGTCCTACTTATCTTAGCAGAAGCAGTAGAGGCCTCTGCACCGAGCCGGTACAGGCCATTGACTACATCAAGTAAGGACACTACACCGAATTCAGTTAGAAGGAGTATGTCCCCATTAAGCTGAACATTCGTCTTCTTGCCAAGTGGGGCACCGATGAAGTATCTGGCTATAATTCTCCAATCTGCGGCGTCCGCTGGGTTGGCGCCTATGTATCCGCCAACCTCCCCCTTAGTGGATTGGAACACCAGTACATCGTCGCTACCTATACCAGAGTCCATGGTAAGGGAAAACAGAGCATTTAACTGTCCCCCTTTAGTGAAAATACCACCAAGCGGGAATTCAACTGGCGTGCCGCTCACAGCGTTCAGTGGCAAGTACCAAGCGGACAACGTATCTTTCTCTATGAACCATAGGCGGTTCTTGTGGACATGGACGTAAGCTATGTTCGCAACGGTTAGAGTGCCAGTTTCAAGCTCCCCTGGATTTGTAGGGGATGCCACGTTAGAGAAGCTTGTCCAAGTTGTGCCGTCGTATATGACCGGGGCGTCTACTCCATTACACGCTATGAGCCACTGCCCAGCTATGTTTGCAAACTGAGTCCATACCATCTCCCCCTCGGTAAGAGCCTTTACATTAGAGGGGGAAGCTGTGGAGGCTGTTACATCAAATATACCGTCGTCAGTAGTGCAGAATAGCTTAGAGGTGCCGTCCTGATTATTGAACACCATAAGGGTCTTGCCATTATCAGTCATGCCTGTAACGTGCTCCACATACCCCCAGCGTACCTTCAGCGCCCCGAGTTCAGGAAATACGTTAAGCATGTCCAAAGCATACTTAGGGTCCATGTCTGCTATGGAGTCAGTATCATTCAGCCCCAAGATGGGAGCTCCCAGAGGATATACCTGGGATACTCTTTGCTTACCGGCGAGCCTCATTAGTTCCAGTCTCCATCCGGGATATTTCTACGAGGGTCTAGGAGAATGCGATTGCGCGTGCTGCTCAGACTTAGCACCGGAGCACTGCCGCTCTGCGCTTTTTCAATCGTAAGTTCGTCGTAGTACTCCTTAGCCAACGAAGTAGTGTCAAACCCTTGCTGATTCCAGAGCTTGACTTTCAGGCACTTTATAAGGAGGTTGCGGTCAAATAAAGGGGTGTCAAGGGCATCGTCAGTAATGTCCTTGTACGTCACAGCGTCCTGATCAAGTACCCAGTTCTTTTTGATGTAATAAAACCTGAGTACTTCACTGGCTCCAGGAGTGGGCCATACGGCGAACTTATTACCGAGGATGCGGTAGCGGAAGAACACACCAGCAGACACTATGCCGAACTGTACCCAGCCCCACGACTGCGCATTGAGAGGACCTTCCATTGGAAGGTTGGTGTTGCTGGACCACTGAGTCTGGTCCACTATACGCCCAAAGTCCGCTGGCAGCGTGAATTCAGTGGTCGTACCATCACCGTTGATGGTGGCCTGTCCCTCTAAAAACTGCCAGTCGTGGGCTTTTACTAGCTCACTGCCGCAGGAATTAAGGAGCGCCAACGACTGCGTACCTATCTGATCAATGAGGCCAGCAACAAGAGTCTGCCGTGGCAGACCAAGTTCGTCAGTCGCTGCGTCAATTATGTATTGGGTAGTTGCTTGGATAGGCAAGGCCGGAACTCCTATAAAATCCGACCAAGACGGTGCAAGATCTTAGCCGGTGGGGAAGACCCCCTATTTCTCGGCCTTTTTCATGGCCGCAGTAAGCTCTTTAACCTGATTGGTAAGAGCCGCCACTTGAGCCTTCAGCCCCTCGTTTTCTTCTTGAAGGGCGGTGATTGGAGCTACTGCCTCAGCCGCTTCCAACACCTGCGCAGCCTTGCGCTTCAAGTCCTGCAAGCCCGGCATTTTGCTGCAAATATCATCGCTAACAGAGGACAAGTGCTCAAGGGTGCGGATGCGGACGTATGCCAGTTCCTCTACCTGAGAGCGGGTAAGCCAAGTGACCTCAGTCAGTGGCGTGCCTACAACCTGTTCACTATTGCCCTGCTTGAATGCCGCATACTGCCTAGAAAACCGCTCACGGTCCTGTTGCATAGATGGTCGTTGAACAATGTTGTTCTGGTTCCCAGCAGCGCGAATTTCTATGTACTCCTTATCATAGAAAATCGGCCTTCCTTCGTTGGCCGATGCGTGCTCGTCTTTAACGGGCATCGTGTAAAATCTTGCGTAAACGCTCTTATCAGCAGCGTACCGCTCGTTAAAATCTTGTACATCATACTCAGCAGTTTCCATAACTTAGCACCATAAAGTAAGGTGGAACATCCTTGTTCCCAGGGAATTATTCCTTACAGCGTACGACTGACAACCGGCCAGTTGATCCAAGCTGCTACGTTGGCAGTAGATCCACCGTTTGCTGCATCCAGCGCAATGCCCTCAACCACCTCCAGTCCAGCAGTGGTGGCGTCGTCCAGAGAACCAGCAGTAGCGCTGGTGGTGAGTTGGGTATAGGCTGCCGCGTTAGCAAGTACACGGACAGTACCAGCCCCGTATACCTGAACCCAGCCGAACCCACCGCTTGCGATGGCAGCGCGTGCCACGCCGACAGCCTTGCCCTGACCAGAACCGGGGGCGGACAAGGTGTCAGTCACCATCGCGGCAGTAAATGCACTACCATCGACGATCACCACATACCCATCCCCAGTAATGGCAGCAGCCGCTTCAACGTACATATAGCACTTGCAGCTATTGTCTTGGCTGCCAGAGCCGCCGGTCACGCCCATCGCAGTAGTTGGAGGGCCGGCGGACTCTTGCTCGTAGCCGAGGCTACCAAGCTTGAACTCCGCACCCTCGGCCGACGTGCGAACCTTGGACGGGTCAATACCAATGATAACACCCATGACATTACCCTCCTATTAGTTAACGTCGAGACGGCCCTGGAACTGGACACCAGAACTGGTCATATTACCAGCCCAAGCCAGAATCTGGACCTCAGCGTCTTGGTTGATGGAATACCGCTTGTTCGGGCTAAGCGGCACGAAGTTGCGCGCACTGTGCGGGCGGAAGTGCAGATACTTGGTGTTCAAGAAGAACGCAGTACCCGCAGGGCAGAAGCCCCCGATGCCGCCGTCCAGGACCATGTCAGCATCCATGAACTTCACAGTCGGGAAGCCGAAGCCCGCCGAACCGCTGCCTTCCATAGTGGTGAAGCGCTGCTTGTCCTGTACCAGCGCCAAGTAGGCCAGCCATACCACCGAGTCCACGACGATGAGGTCAGGACGCTCCATGCCACGAACCAAGCGCGACCAAAGGTCGTTCATGTCAGCAAGAAGGGTAGTGGTGTCTGCACTGTCCTTGATGGCGTTACGCCAGAAGGTCCAAGAGGCGCGGTCAATGCCGCCGTAGGTGCCGGTGGTGTTAGCCAACGGAACCGCAGCGTTAAGACCTACGATCTCCTTACCGCCGTAGCCAGTACCATCCGAGTAGACGCTACCAGCCACCAAGTTCTGCATAGTGGCTTCTGCGACGTCAATACGGCTGGTCAACAGGTCGATCATCGCCTCCGGGCCGGAGTTCTGCAACTCTTCCAGACCAGAGATAACAATCGGGCAAGCCGCCTGCTTGATGTCGAACTGCGAAGCAGTCAGCACATCTTGTGCATTGGTCGGCAGGATGTCGTAACCGCTGTAGAACCCAGCGTTACCGTTTTGTGCGAACGACAGTTCCTCATAAATGAGGCGACCGCCGCTAAAGGTGCGAGTGCGACCGCGCTGCTTCAACCGAGCAAGCAAAGCATTGTTCTTGCTGACGTTGTCAGCAATCTTCTTGCTACGCTTTTCGATCGTAGTGGCGACAATGTCGGAAACATTGGGGAATGCCATGATATACCTCCCATAAGGATAGAGTTCTGCCTACTCGTATTCGGGAGGTTAGCTCCAGTCCCAGGCTGTTAGTTTAGGGAAGGAGAGTGGCTGAACTAATAGTACGCTAGCTAGTGCTACTTTGCAACACCATTCTTCTTCTCATAGGTACGATATGCCCCATATCCTAAGTAACCAGATGTAAACGTCCACCACAGAGGCTCAGGTATGGCTGCGAAGCCCTTGCCGACGTATATGAAGAACAACTCCATAGCCTCTGGTCGGAATATGCCGACAACAGGTGCTATGACAACCATAGAAATTATTAGGAAGTAGAACACATACATGAAGCTAGGTCTGGCCAGAGCCACGTACTTATGCTGACTCTGGGCTTCTTGCAATATGGCCCCCATCCTTGTCTCAAGCTCCTTAAACTCCCCGTCCTGTACCATTCTAGCTACGTCTAACTGCGCTCTAGCCTTAGCTTCTGGGTCTGGTATCCACTTATCCAGTCCTTTTGATATAAGATCAATTATTGGTGCAACGAATATAGGATTCATAGTTGTTCGCCTCAAGGGGTGTATGGGCCAGTTACTAGGGACCATAGGTCATCTACAGTCTGGCCAGTATCTGACACTGCATGATAGGCCAAGAGGAACTTTCTAAGCCTGTCGTTCATGGTCCCTGTATGACCTAGATTACCTAAGAAGCTCATCCACAAATCATCAATGTGAGTTCCTGTAGCACCGTTCGCTATAAGCAGCTTCTTAAGCTTGTCGTTGATTGTACCCGGCGCGTAGTCGGATGCAAATAGTGATATTTTATCTAAGTTGGCCATTTCTGCTTCTCCAAGGATGGCTGCGCTCACCGTCATAGCGTCATAGGTAAAGTTGGACTCACCGACAATAAATACGTCACCGTCAGAAGCCGTGGACATGGCGCCCATTAGCAGGGTAGCACTTGCCGCAATGGCTAGCGCACCAGAAGCAGTTGCAGTCATTGCAGTATAGGAAAAGTCAGCATCCGCTTCTACGAGTATGTCCACGTCAGTGGTAGTAGTCATGCTCCCAAAGGTGAAATCAGCGTCTGCTACTATGACCGGCGCAGAGCTTACAGTACCGTCGGCAGTAAGAGTCATCGCCCCGAAGGTAAAGTCGGCAGTCCCGAGGACGGCAACGTCAACCTCAGTAGTCAGCGTCATAGCTCCAAAGGTGAGGTCTGCGGTCGCATCTACTAACACATCTACCTCAGTAGTTGTGGTCATAGCTCCAAGGGTGAAGTTAGCATCAGCATCTACAAATACATCAGCATCTGATGTGGTAGTCATAGCATCAAAGGAGAAGTCCCCATCTACGACTATAATGGCAACGTCTCCGTCAGAGGTAACAGTCATAGCATCAAATGTGAAGTCGGCATCTGCCAGCACCGCTACGTCACCATCAGAGGTAGTAGTCATCGCCCCGAAGGTGAAGTTGGCATCAGCTACAGCAGCCAGTCCCTGGAAAGCATACTCTGGCTCAAACTCGATGAACGAGGCATGAGCAGAGACAGAAGTTTGAGTTTTGATGACTACAATTGAGCCATCAAAAGCGGTGAAGCCATTACGCGAGACAGCGGTGTCTTGGGTGTGGTGATGGAAATACTCGCAGATAATGACATCGCCATCTAAGGCAGAGACTTCAGTTGAGGAAAGAGCCGTACCATGGTCAACGCGGGTAGAGCCCCCACCGCCGTTCTCTTCAACCCCGTCATATGTAACGTTGTGGTGGATGGTGCCAACTTTAGTTCCAGTCGATGAGCGCCAGACATAAATTTCAGCCGTGAAGCCTGCGCCAAGGTTCATCTCAAGGTTGGACTGAGCAAACGCGCAGTTGATGTTTAAAGCGGCGTTGGTGATAGTTTGGTTGCCTGCAAGAGGAGGCGATACCCACATACCATAAAGGCCGACTTGAGGGTTTGTTGTAGCGAGAGAAGCCCCGCTGATTAATTCTTGGCTGGCAGAGTCTCCCTTCTCAATGGTCATGCGCTTGAGAGTGGTAGCTGTAGAGACAGCGTAATCGTAAATCAATGGGCTGGTTGCTTGAGAGTCAGTCGGGTATGTGCCACTTTGGTCGTTGTTGACATCAGTTAGGTAAAGGCGAGTTTTAAAAGTTGTGGCGTCAGCAGTAGTTGTCATGCCGCCGAAGGTAAAGTCAGCAGTGCCTATACGCTCGTCAAATGCCGCTGTGCCGTCAGCAGTCAGCGTCATTGCCCCAAAGGTAAAGTCAGCAGTTCCAGACAGTGACACGTCGCCCGTCGAACTCACTGCCATTGTATCGTACGAGAAGTTAGCGTCTGCCACTACTGCCACATCAGCATCAGCAGTGGTTGTCATTGCTCCGAAAGTGAAGGTAGCATCTGCGTCTACTTCTACGCCACCATCAGAGGTAGTTGTCATTGCTCCGAAGGTGAAGTCGGCGTCCCCTATAATTACTGGGTCTGCTACCGTACCGTCAGCAGTCAGGGTCATGGCATCGAAAGTGGTATCGGAATCTGCAACTACTACCACGTCCACTTCTGACGTGGTAGTCATTGCCCCGAAGGTAAAGTTGGCAGTGCCTGACAGTGATACATCCCCATCAGACGTAGTGGTCATCGCCACGAAAGTCTTGTTATAAGTTCCACCTACTGAAACGTCACCATCAGAGGTAGTAGTCATCGCCCCGAAGGTGAAATCCGCATCACCCGAAACGCCGCCAGACGAGATAACGTATTCGTGGTAGACACATGACGTACCTACGTAGGTGATCATGCCAGCTACGATGGAACCGCTGCGGGTGTATACGTTGGCTTTTACAGTGGTGTGCGTACCGCCGTCGTAGAAAAGATCCGGGGTCGACCACCCAGCGTCATCAGCGTTTGACTGAACGTATACGCCGTCGTCGCCAGAACTTAGAAACACATTCCAAAGGGTTGTCCCGTCAACGGCAAAGCAGGCTGCATAGGTCCCGGCTTTCTGCGCGGTGGCCCCAGTTATGTCATTGTCTTGGCTTACAGTTGGTGTGTCCGCTGAATCCAGCTTTACAGAGTTCAGGGTGACGGCATTAGCGTCAGGAACTGGCATCCTGACTTTAATGGTTCCACCGCTGTCGTAGGATGTACCCAGCGTAGAATGCGAGCCTTCGGATATGTCTACAGTGCTATCGTAAGAAGATGGGAAAGATTCCAGGGCGTTCGCACTAGTGAGGGTACGCTGGTAGCCGTCGCTTGCGTCGTCGTCGATGAAGAAGAAGTGGGATCGATCCGAGGCGCCAGCGACAATTCCAGAAGCGTACCAGTGGGTGCCGCCGCCATCGTCAACGGCAACGTCAACTGTCCACGACCCACCTTCCCGCCGAGCGTAATACACCCGCTCCCGCTGACTGCCCATGTTGGCTTGAGATTGGCCGTTGTAGAGGATGATTACGTCACCGTCGGAGCGCACCGTAATGTCTACGTGGCCCACGTAAACGGCGTTGCTTACTACACCGAAATTCTCGACTACCAATTCGTTGGTTATCACCCACTCATCGGTCGCCATGTTGAAGGTGTGATAACGCAGGTCGATAGCGGTAGTTGCATCAGCGTTGAAGGTGGCGACGTGTATCAGGTCGCCGTCCTGAATAGCGGACACCACCTCTAGCTGATTTTCCAGGGTTACGTCGGTGCCGATATTGGAGAAGCTGTCGGTTGGGTCAGTTGCTTTAAATGCCCGCAGTAAGGTGAGGGTAGAGCCCCACCCTACGACATAAACGTTACCACCAGAGGATAGGAACGGACGTGATACGTTGCGCCCGCCAACAGAAAGGGCGGCGAATCCAGTGATCGTTGTGGGGAGGGCCATTAGAGCACCCGATAGACGTGACCGTCAGCGATGATGGTGGAGGTCGGGAAGATTGCCTTCCACTCAGCCAGGCTCTTTGAATTGAAGTTGAACGGCGCGTCGGGATTGGCGAACTCGGTCAGGAAGTGGCAAATCCGAGAGACGGAGTAGCCCTCGATAAAGGATTGGATTTGGGCACACTCTTCGTCGGTGAGGCTCGTTACGAGGTCTTCCGTGATGATCAAGGTTGGATCACTGGACAGGGCGCGCTTCACCGTGTTGCGGCTCTTATTCGAGGCTGAATCCTCATTGAGGACAGTGCCGTTGGTACGCTTGGAGGAGCGGAGGCGATTGAAGTGGACTAGGCCCTCTCCAGAAGCCGGATTGAGGCCGACCGCCGTGATGGCGTCCGCGATTTCCGCATCCTCACTAGTATCCTTCACGCTGAAGATATAGGACGAGATGTCGGTGCCGATGGTTTCGATTCCGAGGCTTTGAAGAGCCTCACAAGTCCACCCAAAGCCGGTCCCTACAACAAGCACCCGGTCAGCCGCCGTCAGCCCAAAATGGGCGATAAAGAACCGTGCCCGTTTGAGCATTTCGGGAAACATCACATAGCGATTGTAATGCAGCCTGATTCCAGGGCGCGTGTTCGGATGGCCCATGGGTTCAGCGTTGAACTCATAGGCCAGATCGAACAACTCCTTTGTCCATTCAGTGGCCATAGCAGCCTCCGTTATGCGTTAGCTTCGTTCATGGTGAAGGTGTTCACAGTAACGGTCTGGTCAACCGCGATACTGGTGTTATCCAACTCCATGTCGCCACCTCCGGAGGTAGCAGTGATGCTGCCCTGCAAGTGAGTGGTAGTGCCAGCACTGTCCTTCAAACGGAAGTGTCCAGCAGTACCGGCTGCGACCCCAGTTCCGCTCCAAGTACCGCTCTTGGCCTTCGCACCAGACGAGGCAGCAGCGGCCCAGTCAGACGGGCAAGTAATCTCACACAGCAACGTTCCGGAGTCTGCTGTTGCGCAGCTAGCTGGTTGAGCGCCAGTGCGAATCTGCAGCTTCGGCGAAGTGCCAACTGTAGTCTCAATAGAGTCCAATTTCGCATTTCGTGCTGATACGCTAAGTTGTACGGCCATTTTACACCTCTACTCGATTTAGGATCCACCCGTAAGCGAAGCGCTCATTTTTCGGGTAATTCACGCATAGTTCAATGTATCTTGCACCCTGTAGGACGTTCATGGCCTTCAAGAGGGTCTTTTCGCCCTCTGAGCCTCTGTGCCTTAGGAACTTCTCCAAAGCCTTCAAAGTGTTCCGCCCTACTATACCATCTTCCTTAATGTCTGGGTAGTGGGCCTGCCCATTATTAAACGCATTCAGGCTCTTCTGCAAAAACGACCCAGCCCAGAACTCCCCCATGTTGACAGAAGTATCTACTAACTCAGCCCCTACAGCGTCACTTACGAACAAAACTTCCCTGTATCCAGACCTAACTACAAAACGTCTGTAGTACAGGTCAAATGCTTCCTCCTTTGTTAAGTCAGCTACCGCCCCGTACCATCCCTCGGCTTGGAGTGCTTTCTTTGTCCACCCATACTTAGTCTCGCCACCTGAGTCCTTTGGGTCGTTAACGTAGCCTCCTTCTACAGTTATTATGCCGTTGATTATGTCAGCTATACTCTTCATTTCAGCAACTCCTTCAGGAATGGGAGTAGCTGCACCAAGCCAACGACTGCTATTACAGCGGCGACTACTCCTTTTTGAAGCGCTTTTTGGGATAGTACGGCATCTTTTACCTCCTTTAGCCCTCGTTCTACCTGTTTAGCCAAGACGTCAATCTTGTGCTCCATGCGCTGAACAATAGGTTCCAAGGAGGCAACACGGCGAGGAAGTTGCTCTTGTTCAAGCACGTTCAGCCTGTGCTTAGTAAGGTGTAATTCCTTTTCAACTTCTTCCATTCTCGATCCTACGTCGTGGTCTGCCATCACACCCTCCCAGAGACCTCTTTCATGGCCTTGCGCACTTCGGATTCTATGGAACCATCCCCATCTTCTTCCACCTCCACGTCCGCAGCACCACTAGACCTCACACTAGCTCCAGACGCCGCTGCTTGTTTCTTCCTAAGAGTATCGTTCTTCGTACCTACTCGCTCCCGCTCAATAAGGACCTTGCGAACATCTGGGTGAACCCAACAAGCCTGCTCGTATGCGTCAGCAAGGTCCTTGGCTCTGTTGGAATCCATCAAATCTGCCATGATATTAGACACGTCGCTGAAGAACTCCTTATCAGCACTGAACGCGTCTATCTCACGCTTAAAGTTGGACTCCTGCATTTCCCGCAGCATAGCCTCCTGACGCTGAAATTGCTGTGTCAGTTCCTGAGGGATTTGAGGCGCAGCTTGCTTCTGAAGAATCTCCTGGCCTGCCGATTGGTTAATGATGTCACGAAGGGGAATGCCGTACTGCTCAGCGATGTTAAGGAGTACATTGAAGCGCTGCTGAGGATCAGGATTGCGCAAGCCACGCTCACTAGCCATGACATTGCTAATGTACTGAGCCGGATTTGCACCATTGTTGACAGCCTCCTGGATAAACGGGCTAAGAGATTCAGCGAAGTTCTTAATGGGCTGATACTCTTCGTGCAGCTTACGAACTCCCATAGCGGAGGCTTCTTCCCTACGAATTACCTCCGCACGCACGTCGGCCGGCAGATCCTTCCACTTCTCACGTATGTTAGGTGCCCAGCTAGAGGGAGCTTTGTCGTCCTTGAGTGTGACATTCTCCCCTTCCTTATCAGGCTTTACTTCTTCGGTTTCGGTTTCGGCTTGTACGGTTTCGGCATCTTCCACCTCGTCTTTCTGCTTTGGTTTGTCCTTTGGTTTGTCTTCCGTAACCTCGTCCTTGGGCTTGTCTTCCTTAGGGGCCTTCTTGCCCTCTAACTTGTCAATGACGTCCTCGTTAGAGACATTCTCTTCTTTAGCGCTTGAGTCCTTAAACGCCGCCCGTACCTCGTCTTGGAGGCTTACTTCTTCTACTTCTTCGCTCATAATAATGCACCTTAGTCTGGAATAATTTCATCTTGAACAACTGGCTTATATCCCGCCTCGCACTTTCTTATAGACTCAACTAAATCCTTGTTGATGTCCCTCTTATCAGGTAGAACCGGACCTTGCTGACCACACTTACCAGCGAGGATATCTTCGTTGCTGTACCCCTCGCCAAGGAGTGTCACATTGTTTCTCTTGTTATGCTCTTCTAAGTCCTTATTACAGGAGATGATGGTTCCGTCCAAATTAGACTTAAATGGTTCGAACCTTACCCCGCCCTTGAAGAAGCTGTTGGGGGCACTAAGGATGACCTTCCTTACCTCGCCAGAGCCACACTCCGGGCACTCCGGCACCATAGCTCTATCGGCGATTGGTCTGAAGTAGTCGTACGTATGTGCGCACTTCAAGCATATAGCGTCATATCTCATTTCTTATCCTTTGGCTTCTGTTTAGCCATCTCTGCACTCTGTTTAAGTTGTTGCTCGCCGGCAGCCTTCTTAGTCTCAAGGTCCAAGGCGGCTGCTTCTTCTTTTATGCCCATATCTATGGAGGCGCTCTGCTGCTTGACTTGAAGCTCCAACTGCTTAATTTGGAAGTCCAGTGCAGCCATGCGCTCCTTATGCGCTAGCTCTGCCTGCTTCATCTGCAGGTCCATCTGCATACGAGCCTGCTCCAATTGCATTTCCATCTGCATCTTCTGCTCTTCCATTTGCATCTTAGAAGCATTTTCCTGTTGCTTCATCTGAGCATCCTGTTGCTTCATCTGCATTTCCATCTGCATCTTCTGCTCTTCAGCGCTCGGCTCTGGTGGCTGCTCTTTAGCCTGCATAGCACTACGTGCCATTTCGTCAAGCTGCTTATCTATCCAGCCTTCAAGCTCAGTGCCTGCCTTGTAGCCAGCAATGGCGAACTTGATAAGCTGAACGCCGAGCATGGCGAGTTCAGGAGTGTCCTTGGCGAGCTCGGTGGTCTGCCCTATCATCTGGCCAATAGTGTTAACGAGCTCCATGCGCTGCTCTTTCTCAAGAGCCCAGTCAGCCTGTGTCAAGCTGTTAGTCTGGATATTCACCTTGTACTTACTCAGCACGTCGTCGCGCAGTATCTGGGCGGCAGCGGGTAGAAACTCCATATCGTCGGGAGGTAGTTCGCCGATAATGGCCATGACCTTCTCATCACTGTACAACTGTGTGAACATCTCAGCGATAATGCGTATAATGTCGCGTACGAACTTGGCCACGTCGCGTTGATAGCCGCCCATGCGGATACTGGCGAACTCGGCTTTGATTTCCTGAGCACCCTTGGTCTCGTACGGACTACTAGCGCCACGTATGATGTCACTCATGCCGGTAATTTCAAACAGCACCTTCTTGGTCGCTTCAAAGGCGTTGTACAGATGTTGCAAGACCGTAGCCACCTGATCTACAGGATACCAGTCAATTTGACCGGCAGTACCGCCGCGCTCGGCGTGCATCGCCCAGTTGTCTACTGGAATGAGCTTGTTCTCAGCGCCCTGTAGCATTCTAGGAATGGACATATTGCTTGAGTCGTACAGACCAGCGACCTTGATGGCCTCAATAATCAGGTGTATGCGCCCGTACAGGACGTCCAGCTGATTATACTGGTCCTGAGCAATGCTGTAGTCCGTAACCGGCAGGAAGGCGACTGTAGTCGGGTTGGCGATCAACGGCTTAGGGCAGGGGTAGAACTTCCGAAGCTCGTACGGGTCGTCAAGTTCCTTAAGAACTTCCTCCAGCCCCTTATATACGTGGAACACCTTCTTGGTGCGGCGATCCCAAATCTCGTAAATGCAATACTTATCCTTGTTTATCTCCTGTGGTGTCAGAGTATCCTTTGTTTTGTCCGCCTCGCCAACCTTATTAAAGGCCTCTTCGCCGTAGTCGGCAATAAGCTCCTTCTTGGTCAGGTAAATGCGACGCCCGACCCAGCCAACCTTAGACCACACGCGGGCAGGCTCGTACAAAAAGTCCTCCCAATAGACGGCCTCTATTTTAATCCTCTCCGTGCCTGGAACTGGCTGGCCTTCCTCGTCCTTATCCACGTCAAACGTGATCCACACCTGCCCGATGCCGGGCACCAAGCGCTCAAGGATGGCGGAGTTAACGGCCTCCTCAAAGTCAGGGGCGCATTCAATCTCATAAGTCAGCCCGCGAGCTACGACACTAGCCGCTACACGCGCAGCGTCGTCCTCAAAGTCCCCGCGCTGAATGCGGGATACGTCGGGCTTAGGCATCGAATTGAAAAGTGACTCTTTGAGGGTGTTGACATTAGCGTAGAAAAAGTTCGCCTTCTGGGACAGGGACGTAGCCTCGTCGCGCTCGTCTTCATAACGGCCATATACCTTCCGTCCATGCTCATGAGCCTTTTCAAGGTACTTTTCGGCCTTTTCTATACGTTTGTCCCAATCGCTCATCGAAGTCTCCAAATGGCCAGGGCCAATTTAATTCCGAAAAAGGTTAAAGTGGCCAGCACTCCGCACAGGAACCCAAGAAAGAACATCATATCCGCCTAACCTCAGTGCTGCGCGCTTCCCTGTCGGTTATCAAGTTCTCCAAATTCAGCACCTTGCCCATAGTCTTCGGCTTCTCAGTCACCAGCTTCTTACCGTCGTGCTTGGCGGTAAACGGGTTGATGCCTAGGCTCAGGTAGCGGAATGCGTCGGCCGGGTTACTGGCCCAGTTGTGCAGCGGCTGACGCTTGAATACGTTGCGCTTCTCGTCAAACTCTTTCTGGTACATCTTCAGCGCCGCGATGCCTTCACGGACGTCCGGGTTCTGGATGTTGAAGTATACATTCGGGAGCGTGGCGCGGACACCTGAGATGCCGTCCTGAACACTGAGGCTGGGGACTATGATGCTCTGCGCCCCGGCCTCCATCATTAGCTCTCGGGTAGACTTACCAGTCTGGAAGCTCTTGTTCTTGGCGTCGTGGGGCAGGTAGAAGGGTCTGTATGTGTAGGGCTTCTTGCGCAGTATCTCCAGTACCTCGTCCACTGAGTACCCGGAGCCAGTCCAAAAGTCGATGATGTGGATGTTCGTACCATGTACCTGTGCGAACCAGATGGACGTGTCGTCGCTAAAGCCGATGTCCCAGCCGGTGATGACGTGGCGGTCCGGTTCATAGGGGTAGATGCCCATGTGGCCGAGCTCTTCCATGTCATTGAGTTGCTTACCGTAGAACGACCCCTTGTTCGCTACGTGGAAGTCACACTCGAACTCCTGGAGGAAGGTATCTTCGTCCGACCCCGGCAGGTTCTTCAGCATCTCCAGTTCTTCTTGGTCGATGATGCCGGACTGCGACGCCTTGAGCATCTTACGATACCAGCGCGGGTCGCCCTTCGAGTTCTCCCACACGTCGTAGAAGTGGTTACTGCCCTTGGGGGTCCCGATGAAGACTACCCAGCCCTTCCGGTCGGCCAGCGCAGGCGCGATGACCTCACCGAATAGACGGGGCGGCATGTCCCCATACTCGTCCAGGATGACGCCGTCGTGGTACGTCCCCCGGAGGGCGTCGGGGTTGTCCGCCCCGTACAGGCGTACGACCGCGCCATTTATGAGCTGAACGCTCAGCTCCGACTCCATGGGGTCCTTAGCGCGAATGTCTTTGGTGTAATACTTCAGATACTCCCAAGCGACCATCTTGGCCTGCTTGTAGAAAGGTGCGATGTACGAGTAGCGTGGCATCACGAGCGGGCACTGGAGCGCCTTGTCCACAAGGTCGTTGATGCACGCCACCGTCTTCCCCGCCCGCCGATGGAAGACCATGACCGCGAACCGCTCCGACCGAGCGTGGAAGTCCAGGACGTGGACCCTCGGCTGGTACAGGCTCTTGACTACGTTACTCGCCGTCTGGGTCATGTTCGATAACCTTGTTGAGCGGCGACTGTGGGACGTTGCTCTGGTAGTTCAGCACGCGACCCACCTGCTCAGTGGCGTCCTTGGGGGCGAACTTCATCAGGAGCTTCAAAAATTCACCATAGTTCTCAGGATCGTTGGCCCAGATGGCCAGACGGGGGACTCCACCTATTAGCTCAAAGCACTCCAGGAAGCCCTGCTCCATAGCGCGTCGGCTGTAGAGCTTCTGCACGCTCTCATTCGCCAGACGCTTGCGCTCCCGGAGGTTCTTGTTCAGGGTTTGATCAAACTGCTCTTGTAAGTCCATAGGAGCCTCCACACCCCGCTACAGTACCACCTCTGGGCACTCAGTGCAAGGCTCTGGGCACTCAGTGGTACTAGTTCTGAGAAAAATCAAAAATTTCAGTGGCACTATCGTGAAACTCCGTATCTCGTACTCGGCGGCTGAGCTTGGGCAAAGGCACCCTCCCCCTTTTGCGGCCCTACCCCCCGGGGGTCTTGATTCTTAGTTCCCTAAGCGACGCGCCTAGCTCCAAGCGCAGCTAGCAGCGCGCTGGGCGCGTCGCACCGCGCACCCAGTACTACCCTATTGGGTACTAGGCGCAAGGCCCCGCAAACGCGCTGTTAGATGGGTCGTTGGGCATTTTTGGTATTGGGTTTAGGTGTGGGCTGCGGGGGGCTTGGCTGGGGCGGCTAGTATCCGGCAGGTATCTAATGGGGGGCATCTAGCGGGGGGCGTCTAGTATCCGGCACTCGGCGGGTATCTAATGGGGCGTGTGTTAAATACCGCACACTTGGCACACAAGTTACAAGTTACATTTTTACGCCAAAATAGCTGGTGGGGTATACGTATAAAATAGCCTAGTACCGAGCGCTAAACATTTAAAACTTTCCAATATTTATGTAACTTGTAACTTGTAACCACTAAACCGCTTAACTACGGGCGCTGCACAAGTTACAAACACAAGTTACACCCCAGTTACAAAACCCTCAAACCATACTGGCACTTTGGGCATATAACTATTTTGCCATATTATAGTAATAATATGGTCTTGCTACAGTAGTACTAAACAGCCACAAGTTACACTTTACAAGTTACAAAACGGGCCGGGCCGTCTGTTAGTTATAACTAACAAAAAGCCCGCCTATATGGCGGGCCGATAAAAAGCCCGCCATATAGGCGGGCTAGAATTTTAAGCTGGCAGGATGTAGGGCTGTTTCCCCTGCTTGCAGAAAGCCATAAAGTAGCTACGCGGCGTGCCGCTGCCCAGAGTTTCCTTGGGCAGCGCTGCAAGTGCATCCAAGGCTTGCGCCATGGTAAAGGTATCCCCCAGCGCTTGCAGCGCGGCAATAGCAGCCACGCGGCTGTTCGTGACATGCTTGGCCGCCTGTACCCACTGGCTGCCCAGACCGCTTTTCTGGCCTAACAGTTGCGGGGTGTTGCCGCTGTACGGCGTGCGTGCCGGATTAAGCTTAAATAAAGGTGCTGTAACAGCAGTAGGCTTATCAGCACCCACGTTAGCAGACACATCGGCGCTTTTGGGTGCCTCCACGTTAGCAGGCTTGGCGCTAGTGCGTGGGGTGCGGGCTTTAGAAGTGGACATGGTAGTTACCTCGGTGTGCCGCCGGTGTGGCGGGCTTGCCAGTAACTATGCCAATAGCGTGCCAAGTACGGAATGCTAATAAAATCAAGCACTTACAAAATTGGGGGATGTTACCAGTAACGCTTTGATGTTACCAAGGGTAACACTCGTTACCAAGGGTAACACTACTGGAATAAAGAGGCCCCAAGAGAGGGGCCGCTGAGTTCTGAATGTTTTGATTCTTGAACGGAAAGCCGGTTGTCGTGAAAACGATTCTACTTCTGGCCTTTTAGGCGGCGGGAGCACTTATCGCAGAACTCGTTCTTGCCCCGCCATTGCTCTATTTCTGCCGTCCATTTGGGGATGAAGTCGCCGGGCTGATAGCTGAAGGTTCGGTGCGCGGTGTGTTCCCGCAAGCACAGAGGGCAGAGTACTGTCTTATGCTGTCTTATTAGGTTCTTCATAGCGGTGAGTTCCTAGTGGGGCGTGCCAGCCATTATAGTACCACTAGGTAAATCTGCTTACAAGGTTCTGAACAAAGGCTGGCCAGTCGTGGGCCTCTAGTACGCCTCTGGCTGGCCGACCATCACCGAGCTTAGTCACGCCCTCTATGCGCTGAGCGCCTAGATCCAGGCATAGTAGTTCTAGATCTTTCAACTCATACCTTGTCAGTGGCTTGGCAGCGCCGAGCAGGTAGAGAGCCAGCATCTTAGTGGTGAACCTGTAGACCTTGCCATCTAGCTTGTGCTTGCCAGCACCCTTGCCTCTGCCCACCGCCCAGTCGGCCTGCATAAGGTCATCCATTGCACCACGGCTCATCAACTGACCTATCTTGTCCACTACGTTGGACTCACTGATGTATTGGCTGACAGTTGGCATACTGAATTCGTTGGCGCTGCCCCCCACACCGTCACGCCACATCTGATATCCGTAGCGGAGGATCGGAGCGCTGAGCTCTTCTAGTAGCTTCCTGTTGCTGGTCATCTTACCATCCGGCCCCATGACCACACCCTTCATCTCCCACACTATGAAGCGGCGTTCGGCACCCGCACCCTTGGCGCTGCGCACGAAGTTATGGTTATTGTCCACCGTAGTTAGTACGATACCAGCGCGGAGCGTGCAGGGGGCAGGCGCTCTGCTGTAGGGGTCACGCATCATGTCTTGGCGCTTGGTGCTGAGGCTAAAGAACTCCCTTTCTAACTTCCTGGCCACTGCCTCGTCTGGTTCGTACTCGTCCAGCATAGCGATTAGGCTATCACGCATTATTCGTTTGTATTCGGTTGTATCAGCCCTACTGCCATCCTTAGGGATTTCCGCCGGTTGCCACTTACATCCACGATGAGTGAGCACGGCAAGTAGGCGTTCGATGAAGTTACTTTTGCCCGAGCCTGATGGCCCAACCAAGGCGAGGATCCACTGTGGCGATAAGTCAGCTTCAACCGCCCACAGACCCACGAGGTCGCGAGCAATGCGAAGTAGCGTCTCCGCAGTGTCCTCAATTGACATCGGGCCAACAACGTTGATGCCAGTGGTAACGGCTTTGGTGGCAGCGCGCTGTGCCTCATCTTTAGTTACCTCAGGTAATTGGGCCAATATAAGGTGCGGCACGCTTATCTTATGCGTTTCCAGGCGCCTTATAGTAGCGCTTAGCACCATACTTGCACGTACAGCAGCACCACGCCCACTGAATACGTTGCTTTGCAGCCAAGCTTCGTACTCTAATAGGAATGTATCAAGTGTCATCTGCTGTAGCGTATCTTCGTGAACTATTGTGCCGTCTATATTCTTGCCCCATGCTGCCCATTGCGGGTGCGTGAGTAGGCGGAGGTAGTTGTCGCTGGTGTGTTCTATTTCTACATCGCCCTGCTTGGTGGCACGCCACGCAAGGCCGAATGTTTCTATAAGCCAGCCGATGGGCATGGCTGCTGTTATCTCCAGCCCCTGCTTTTGTAGCTCGTCTAACCACGCGCGTGATGGGTCCTTCTGTAGTGGCAGCCAATCATCCCAACCGGACTGGCCGTCTGGCACTTGTGGGAACACTACTGTAATGTCAGGGCGGAGCCCATTGATCCAACCTTTGAATTGCCGAGCGGCGAGCATGACGTTCTGATTGGTTGTGATGTCGCCATCAAAGCAGATGTAGATGGTGGCCTTGTCCTTAGCCAATTCTATTACGCGCCGAACGCTTGGTTTGATGCTACCACCCTGTGACCAGTTGTAGCAGCCACTGAGTGCGAGGCTCGGGATGCCCAGTAGCTTGACACTTAACGCTGCGCACGTGAACTTCTCGTGGAACATTATAATGTCTGAGTTCGTTATGTCGTTGAGCGTTGAAGTGAAGTGGGTCATGTCCGCCTTTGGCGGGCCGACATGTAAGAATTTGGGGAGGTCTACAGGAGTCGGGTCACCCCTGCCCTGCTTTCGGTAGACACGTTGTGGGCGATTGCACACACGGAGGAGGAATCTGTCCTCATAATAATCACCACTTGGTGCGCGGACTTGATAAGCCCAACCTTCTGGCACATAAGGCTTGAACTCATCGTTCGTTCGTGTAAGATACCCATAGTCCACCATCTGGTATGGGAATATTGATATGTCTTGTGTTGTGAGGCCTCTGGCCTCTAGATACTCGGCGACCTCTTCTATGTAGGTCTTGCCATTCTGTAGGAATTTGCTGATGGCCATTGTGCTGTCCCAATAGGTCAGCCCGGCGCGAGGGCCGGGCTTTTAAGTATGGCGCTTGGCGCACCGTGTGACAAATTACTCCCTAAGGTCTGGCAGCGCTTGTAGCTCGCAGATACGTTCTTCCCAGTATTTTACCCTGGACTCTGTCTCAGCGCGGGCTTCCTTAATTGCACCCCGTAGCTCTTCAACGGCTAGGTGACATAGCTGTTCGTGGGGCGGCACTTCGAACGTCAGCACTACTTCTTCAAGGAACACGAACCCTCGTTGACTATCCATGCTCTGAGGCCAGATTTCCAGTTTTCCGAAGCTGTACTCGCCTGTACGGACGTGGACGTAGCCTTTAACATCAGTTTTCATAAGTTACTCCACTTGGCGGACTACTACTGGTTTGTAGAATTCAGCAACTAGAACGTCGCTGTGCTCTCCACGACGTACGAACCGGACGACGAACTCGTTGGTGCGTTGCATGGTGACCTCCTTGAGGGAGTACGTCTCCCCCAAGCTGTCTTTAATGAGATAGTTAGCCATTATCCCTCCTAAGGATAGTAGAAGTAAGCGTAGGCTATGATAGCAATTACTATCGCTACACCGAATATGTGTGGAAGACCAAACTTCCGGGATTTCTTTTGGTGATCGCTCATGGTTGTCCCCTCGGGATAATGCCTCCGCCCTGCCGCCAAGATCTAATTTGGGCAGCAGTAAGTAGTCCGCGAAGCTCCTGAGTGGCGGAAGCAATGCACTCAGGGCAGACTTCGTTACCCATCTGATTCCGGATCGGCAGTACCTTGCCGTACTTCATTAGGATCAGCAACGGGCGTAGTTCTGCGGGACTGTCAACCTCGTCTCCGCATATGTCACAGAAATACCTTGTAGTCCTCATTCTACCTCCCAATTAACTAAGCACCACCGCAGCACCCCGAGGTCGCGCCATACGTCACTGTCTTGGCGCTTAGGGTCCACCTTGTACGATGTCCTTATCATGTTAAAGGCCAACTGCTTTGGGGACTGGCCAGTGACCTTTGATAAGGTCCTGGCAGTTTCATAGCCCTGATCCATAGGATCTGCTATTTCACTGATCCTGTTCATTTCAGCAAGGTTCTCGTCGGATACCAGTGCTTCAAACGCTTCTTCAGGGGTCATATACTTTTCTCCATTGCTTTGTTGAGGGCTATGCCTACAAACATCGCCGATGCTATCAATGTAACTGCCATCTGCCCATTGCATCCAGCTAAGTGTAGCTCGCGGTAGATCTTAGGGTTACTGGCTTTGTTGGTGGATATAGATTGCCCGACCACAACGTGACCGGGCTGCCAAGGGTCAGTACTCTTGATAGGCCTCATTTACCAGCCCCTTAAACGGATTGAAGTCCGTCTTCTTGTGCTTCCGTTTCTTAGGTGGACCTCCAGGGGCCAACTTCGTAATAGTGCCTCCATTGGCCAGGAACTCCTCGGTAAGCACCTCCAATTCGTTATGCTTAGTGTGGTCTATTATTCTTAGACCTTTGTATTCTGGTACGGGAAGGTCGTCGTACTCAGGATCAAGTATGAATACCATTTAGTGCATCTCCTTTACATATTCTTCACGGGACATTAGTGTGAAGGTAATGTTGTCGGGAGGCGCGCCGTCGGTTTGGAATTCTCCCTGCAATTTGATGTACTGACCTTTGAGGAACACCTCCTCATACTCTTCTCTGGTGAAGGTCAGTTCGGTAATTCCGTTACGGACCATCAACACGCTCAGCGCCGATGCCATGTACTCCTTACTAACTGGGATATTATTTTTCATATGGACACCTCTTTCACCAGTTTGTTCAGGGCTTCCTTATAGAAGTCGCGGCCCTTTCTCTTGATGGTGTACTGAGCACGAAGCACTGCGCGCTCCTTGCTATTCTCAGGAAGGTCGTACGCACATACCCTCATGTTGTGCAACTCAGCCTCCAAGGCGCAGAGCGTAGCGCGCAGCGCCTGGATCTTATTGTACTTGCTCATATCCATTTCATACCTCCTGGCGAGGTAGGGTCTATTTGCAGGCGCGCCTGTACACCATTGAAGTAAATCATGTCTACTTCAACCGGGTCTATTAGCAGGGCGTTAACCTTTATAAAGCACGCCGTGGCACCTAATTCCCTGTACACATAGGCCAAGTTCTCGGCAACGGCGTGGATGCTCCAGCCATTCTTAAGTGTGATGATGGCCTCCGGCGCTCCGTTTATCAGTGGCGAGGTATACATTGAACTATCCTCATTACGGTGGTGGGGTACTACAGCTAAATAGTACCACTGCACTTGCCCCCTTGCAACTGCTAGTGCCACTGCACTACTATAGTAGTACCAGCAACTTAATGGGGCGAGTAAATGAACATTGAACAACTACAACAGGAGGTGGACCGCTTGCGTCGCAAGCTATCCCCGCTTGAAGATAAGGAATTCACTAAGAAGCTTGCCTTACTCTTAGCGGGGAAGAACCTACTGAAGTTTAAAAAGAAGTTCCGCCGTGGCACCTATATAGTAGTAACGCCACGTGACATTGCCGACCTTTGCGGCCTACCTGCCGACATGCCTGTACTGACAAACATTGGCCGCAGTCTACAGGCTATGTGCTGGGAGCGTAGTGCCAAGAACGGCAGCCTAGTGTTTGTTATGCCTATAGAGGAGTATGAAAGTGGATTGGTCTGAGAACCCAGCGGAGGCTAGTCGTGAAACAGTTGAACAAGCCATCGTTCTGTGGCGAGACGTTAGAGCTCGTCGTCTGGAACAGGAAAAGGTAGCCAACAAGTTAAAGTCTACGGAGGAAACAGCTAAGAGCTTTGTTCTGGAGTGTTTTAAGCAACAGAAGTTTGAAGGTATGCTCATAGATGGGCGGACAACCGGCCTAGCCACTAAGGAAGTACCTTCCGTATGTGATAAGGAAGCCTTTATGAGTTACATAAGGGAGACTGGGGAGTTGGAACTACTCCAGTTTAGGCTGGCCGCTGGTGCGGTCAACGAACGTAAGGAAGAAGGCGTATCGGTGCCCGGCACTGAGTACGTAGAGGTGTACGACTTATTTGATAGGAAGGTGTGAGATGGCATGGATTATAGGAGTCACGTTAGGAATATTGATGTTCGTAGCATATATATTCTTCTGGTGGGAGCCTTATGATGAAGAGGAGGACGACGAATGATGTTTCTATTAGTTCTTGCGGCATTTATTGCCGCCTACGCCGCGTTGAGGGTCTGCTGGTACTTCCTCAGTGGGGATGTAATAAAGGAATTTAATATGTGTGACACAGTCGATAAAGTCACGCTCTCAATCGCCCTCGTAATTGCAGTGCTTGCTATCATAGGGGCAGGGATTAATGCGTGAAAAACTTGCGCTAGTCTTAGTGGCACTATGGGGCTATAATAGGCTTGCAGTACCAAACCACCACATGAGGTAATTACAATGAGCAACTTCACCCTCGGCGAATGGGAAAATACTACCAAAGAAAATTTCGTAGTACCGGAGGACGTCCGTAACACCATCACTGAGTTGCAGACTGCGCTGCACGCGGTCTGCAAGGAGAACAACGTACCCTTCTTCAGCCTGACCATTGATTCCTGCGATGAGGGGCAGGGCTACGAAGTCAATGCTACCCAGAACCTGCCCATTGCACGCACCCCGGCTGAACTGCTTGTGGTGTCGGCGGTCGCAGACCACGGCATTAGTTCGGGCATGGCTATTGCCACCGACATCTTCTTTAGCTAGTTGCGCGTAGGCCAAGGACGGCCACCTTATTGGAGACTAGTATGCGTACTGAATTTACACTACGAGACTGGATTGATGCCCTTGACAAGGGCACTACCTATGTTGTGCCGGACGAAGTTAAGGCTGAGATTCAGGAAGCTGGCACTGAGTTCCAAAAGCTCTGTGCTAGGCACGACGTACCGTGCTTCTTGGCATACGCTGCTAAGATCACAGATACCACTGTGGGCGTTGCCCATATTGAGTACATGAAGGACCTTGATAAGGTGCCATTGGAAATACTGCTGATGACTATGCTTGCCACGTCTGGGACGAAAGTGGCGTGTGAAACTGGTATGGATATTCTTAAGTTCCTGGACGGGGAACCGCTTGATGACTAACGAAATTGCAAACTACGACGAGGAACTGGCTAAGCTCGCTAAGCGGGCGACGGCGGTGGAAAAGCCGACCAGCAGTTCCATCGGCGTGCGTGCTGGCGTACTGACATACAATGGGACCGCCGTACCGGGCAATAAGCTGGAGTGCATAGTTATCGCCAGCACCCATGCGAACCTGTTTTACGAGGATAAGTTTGATCCCAATAACCCAAAGAATCCTGTGTGCTACGCATACTGCGATGACCCTGATAATGAGGAAATGGTTCCGCACCCCAAGGCTAGTAAGCCGCAGTGTGACAACTGCTCTGATTGCTGGGCGAACCAGTGGGGCAGCGATCTAGGAGGAGGTCGCGGCAAGGCGTGTAAGAACGTGCGCCGTCTGGCTATTCTACCAAGCGACGTACAGCCAGAGGACTTGCAAACGGCGGAGGTGGCTACACTGACGCTGCCGGTTATGTCCGTGGCCAAGAAGTGGTCGCCGTATGTCCACAAGCTGGCGACTCTCTATAACAAGCCTCCACTGGCCATGCGGACAGTCATTAGTACCCAGCCTGACCAGAAGGCTCAGTTCCTGGTTACATTTGACGATGCTGGCCCGGTGGACGTTAGCCTCCTTGGCGGGCTGATTGCCAAGGCGAAGTCTGTGGACGTTGTACTCAAGAAGGAATACGATGCTAATCCAGAGCCTACTGAAGAGGATAAGGCTGCCGCTGCCAAGAGCAAAGCTCGCGGCAAGAAATTCTGAGGTGACTTATGAGTGGTGAAAGTATATTCGGCGCTATTATGCTAACTCTATTTCTTGTAGTGCTGGCTGGAGGTGGCTTTCTTGCCAATAAGAGTATGGATAATGACATGATCATACACCACATAGGGCGGGGCGCGAACTTCTATCAAGCGTACTGCGCCGTCCACGAACCACGCACTTTCATTAAGTGTGTGGATAAGATCTCCAGCTCTGAGTAGATATGGCCTTGCTCGGTGCTGGGGTACTGGCCTGCACGCTAGTCGTGCAGGTCTTCCTTGTACCACTGCCCCCAAATACTGACCACTTCACCGATTCGTACGGGCTACAAAACACTGTAGATAAGGCTCTGTATAAGTGCTATCATGCCACGAAAACGTATGCCTCACTTAACCCTGAAGCCAAGGACCTATATGAATTCTATTGGAAGTGCTTATTCAACTACGGAGTAGTTATATGATAGGTTTGGACATTGAAACAAAGAAGATTGTTAAAGGTGCCCCGCTACTCCCAGAGCCAGTTGGCTGTTCTATACACTATGACGATGGGGAGGTTGTCTACTACGCTTGGGGTCACCCCACTGACAACAACTGTGTAAAGGAAGAGTTTCGAAATATTCTGTTGACTATATGGGACCAGCCGTTCGTAACCCATAACGGGCTGGGCTTTGATGTGCCAGTGTTGGAACACTGGTTCGATATGCCGCCACGTAACCCTATGCTTACCGAGGACACGCTGTTCCTTGCTTACCTCCACGACCCGCACGCTAAGGCGCTTGGCTTGAAGCCACTGGCCGAAGACTGGCTGGGAATGCCGCCGGATGATCAGCAGGCGCTGCATAATTGGATTATGCAGAATACTGACTGTAAGAACGTAAAGGAAGCCGGGGCGTACATCAGTGAGGCTCCGGGGGACTTGGTTGGCAGCTACGCCAACAGTGATACAAGCATGACCATTGGCCTGTATGAGCACCTTAAAGAAGTGCGGCAGGCCATGCTGAGTGCCTACAACAGAGAGCGTAGGCTGGCTCCTATACTGGCAGATCTCCAGCACAAGGGCGTGCGCGTAGACCTTGGTAGGCTAAAGGAAGACTACCATACGGCCATGATGAAGAAGCACAAGCTTGAACAGCTTATACGTGAACACTTGCATCAGGGGCCGAGCTTCAACCCCGGCAGCGACAAGGAACTCGGTGCCGTGCTCTTGGAGTTGGGATACGAGGGCTTCCTGACTACGCCCAAGGGCAAGTTGAGTATGTCCCGCCCAAGCTTGGAGTCCGTGCTTCAAAACGACCCTGAGCTTATGTCTCTGCTTAAGAGTCGTAGCGTGTACGACACGCTAACTGGCACGTTCATGGGGCCGTGGATAAAGTTTGCTGAAGCTAACGGAGGGCGTATTCATGCTAGCTATAATCAAGTTCGAAATCCTGATGGATATGGCACTCGTACTGGGAGGCTTTCTTCTAACGATCCTAATTTTCAGAACGTTCCTAAAGACCTTGGAATGGATTATTTCGAGGAGCCGTTCCCGGAAATGCGCACCTACTTGCTCCCAGATGTCGGACAGTTATGGATGTGCGGAGACTTTAAGAACCAAGAGCCACGACTTGCTGCTCACTACGAGGCAGGTGCGCTACTGGAGGCATTCTTAGCCAATCCAGGCTTGGACCCCTATATGTTCGTGGCGGATGTCTGCAAGGTGCTGCGCAACGAAGCCAAGGTGATATTCCTGGGCCTGCTGTACGCCATGGGGGCCGCACTACTGGCGGAGAAGCTACACTGTACATATGAGTACGCCACCAGTCTACGAAACGTAATCCGCGCTAACCTGCCGGACATACAAGACCTAGACAAGGACTGTAAGGCGAGGTTCACTAAGGGTCTGCCAATTAGGACACTTGGCGGTAGGGAATACTACTGTGAGCCAGCCAGCAACGGGCGGAGGTGGGAGTACAAAGCACTCAACACACTGATTCAAGGTAGTGCAGCAGACCAAAACAAGGAAGCCATGATCTACATGGCGCCTAGGCTGGTTGATATTAACGGAAGACTATTGGGTACTGTACATGATGAAATCAGCGTTTCAGCAGAAGAATGTTACTTTGATTACGTTAAGGAAATCATGCACGAAGCGGCCAATGCGCTTGCGTGCGACTGTCCTATGCTTATGGATGTCGGCATGGGCAACAATTGGTCGGAGGCAAAGCCATGAATGAACAACAGTACGAAAAGATTGTTCGTTGTAGATATACCGGCTGCTGGTGGTGGCTGGGTGAACTCAACCGTAACGGGTATGGGCGTGTCTGGCACAACGGCAAGAAGCGCATGGTCCATAAGGTAACGTGGGAGTCAGTTCACGGCCCTGTTCCTGAGGGCTTGGTTCTTGACCATAAATGTCGCAATCGGCGCTGCTGCAATCCGCGCCACTTGGAACCTGTCACCGTACAGGTGAACACCCTGAGGGGTGAGGCCAAACTGTTTGGAGGTTGTCATGAAATGTGAACACTGCAACAACGACATGGTGTGGGAAGGCGACATGCTCAGCGGTGGGCTGGCCTGCCACATGTGCAAGAATATTGAGCTAATGTCATACGTCGACCCAGTAATGACGCCCGAGGAAGAGGGCTTGAAGTGGGATGAATACCCGCCGGAGGCAAACCATGAGTAAGATGGATATGAAAGCTGCGGACGCAGTACGCGACATTATAAAAGAACTTGGCCTGCCGGTTAATCAGGCCAACTTGTTCGCGGCTGCGTTCAACCGCATAGTAAACTTGGAGGCCAAGGTTGCAGAGTTGCAGAGTTGTATTATATCTTTAACCGCTGGCCAAGGGAAGCGAGATGAGTAAGTGCCAATTCTGTGGAAATGATATGGTGTGGGTCGGTGACATGCTTACCGGAGGGCTGGAGTGTACGACTAACCACTACGCCACTGTTGAGTGTGACTTTGACGAAGAAGGTAGTACAGAAGAGGAAAAGCAGCGCATCAGGAAGGCGTTGAAGGCGTTTGAGCAGGCGTTTCAGAACCCTGACCTTAGGAAGAAAATGGCTGATAATGCCAAGAGGAATAGCGCGCTCTTAGAGAAGCTAAAGCCGGACCCTATAGATCCTGATGGTATGATCTGCACGGACTACCTCAACGACCGGTTGAACTTAACATTAAGGAAGTGTAATGCCATATGAAAACCCAATATCGTACTCAGGAAAATCCTTATACAGGAAGTGTCCCTTTCTATGGTACGACAATTACATTCTGGGAAATAGACGACCTTCTGGGTCGGCCGCCGACCGTGGGGTATACCTACACGAGCTCCTTGAATCATTCTTCAAGGGAGAAGCACCGTACCCAAGCGGCAATCGCGCTCTGGCGCCGTGGCAGCCGTTCATGGAAAGACTGGCTGCTTACAATCCAACAGCCGAGGGCGAAGTGGCAGTCACGAAGGAATGGCAGCGCTGCGACTTCGACGACCCGGAGGCACGCTTTCGGGGTAAAAAGGACCTGGACATCGAGGCAGGAAGAACCCTCATGTTGTTTGACTGGAAGAGTGGCAAGGTGTACTCTGACCACGAAGGCCAGGGCAAGATGTACGCAGCGCTGAGTCCAGGGTATGACAAGTACGTTACGTTCTTCGTATACCTGGACATACCATTCTACATTCAGCGCTGGGAGTAT
>Ga0214472_10000566_pt1 | contig 45128 bp, 65 predicted proteins | sample RVTome_6_FD_207662 | JGI IMG/M metagenome (GOLD analysis project Ga0214472, IMG submission 207662) | Soil microbial communities from uranium-contaminated site in the Upper Colorado River Basin, Wyoming, United States - RVT140D175 | ecosystem: Environmental > Terrestrial > Soil > Contaminated >...
GTCGCCGGTGCATAAATGTTTTTTGATGCGTGCTCAATGGGACCGCTCCGCATTGACTGATATCCGCGTGAAATCGCCGGCGTGTTCAAAGTGGGAGGGAAAAGAATGAGTCATCCAAAAATAAGCGCGGCAATGGAAAAGTTTCGCGACATCTGGGGATGCAGCACGAATGTGTACGAACGCATGCAGAATGTAAGAGAGATGAATATAAAGAAAATTCAACGGGCGCTGGAAGTGGATGATATCGCGCATGAGAACGCTTGCTGGTTCGAGCTGCAGCCGAGTATACGACGTGCACTGGAATCACGTCTGCGCAGACTGGAAAAACAAAAGCAATGAATGTACTGCGCGAAATGGATCAATTTATCACCGGCATTATGTGTGCCGTGTTGCTGATTCTGTTCATTGCCTTGCTGGTGGTGTCGCTGTTCATGCTCCCGCAATGGTTCAACGAACAATACGACGGATTCATGACCCGATGCCTGAAACAGAAAACCATGCCGGAGTGTAACCAGGAATGGAGGGAACGTGATGCGTAAATGTTGTGTGCTGGCCAATCCGAAAAGCTGCCTGAACAAGGCGGCAATGGATGAACCGCTGTTTGTATTGCGTGCGAATGATCCGGTTGCCGCTGCTGTGGTGGAAATGTGGGCCGGCCTCGCCGCGGAACATCACGAACATGGCAAGGTGGCCGAGGCCTATGAAGTCGCGAAACAGATGCGGATCTGGAGGCAGGCGCATGTGGAAGGTTATCGCGTGGGTGATGAACATCCGGCCATCCATCTGCAGGAAGAACACCAGCATGGCAATCCGGAAGTGCAACTGGAATTGGTGAAGTCATGAACCACATGTACTGGTGTTTCAGTATCTCCAGCCTGAATGATGCGCTGGCGGACTACCGCAAGGAACTGGATCAGCAGGACCTGCGCGAGATGGACAAGAACATCATGATCCAGACAGTGAAAGATTTCCTGTGCTCACAGGCCGCGCATGATCAAAAACTGGTGATCAATAGCAAGAATGTGAACGATGCACATAAACAGCTGGCGGAATCTGAATTCACAAAAGAAGAAACAATAACAAATGAAACTGGCGAGTAATCTCACGCTGCCGAAAACGGCAGTCACTGAAACCTTCGGTATCCTGGGCCAGCGCGGATCCGGGAAGTCCACCGTGGGTGTGGTAATGGCGGAAGAAATGTTCAAGGCCAAATTGCCATGGGTGGCGATTGATCCAAAGGGTGACTGGTGGGGGATCCGTTCATCTGCCGATGGTAAAGGCCCCGGGCTACAAGTCCCTGTATTTGGCGGCCTGCATGGTGATATTCCGCTGGATGCTGCCAGCGGTACATTACTCGCTGATCTGATTGTTGATCACAATCTGACCTGCGTGCTGGACGTTTCTGATTTTTCATTGAATGAGCGGCACCGGTTCCTGATTGATTTTGGTAATCAGATATACAAACGCCACCGGCAAAACCCGCAACCGCGTCACATGTTCCTGGAAGAAGCGCATGAATATATTCCGCAGCAGGCCATCAAGGACAAGGCCAGGCTGAAAGAAGTCATGGCCAGAATACCGCTGCAGGGGCGCACATTCGGACTCGGTTCCACAACCATGAGTCAGCGTTCTGCACGCTTGCATAAAGATGTTTTAACACAGGTGGGTACTTTAATCGTGCTGCGTACACCGGCGCCGCAGGACCGCAAGGCCATCATGGACTGGGTGGAAGAACATGCCGTGGCCAAAGAATTGATGGCCTCACTGCCCGGGCTGAAGAATGGTGAAGCCTGGGTGTGGTCCCCGAGTTTCATGAAAATCATGGAGCGTGTACAAATTCGCCGGCGCAATACATTCGATTCCGGCGCCACACCGATTACATCTGCGCAACGCGCCCCGGCCACGTTGGCCGATGTTGATCTCAAAGCCATCGAAAAACAGATGGCAGCAGTGATTGAGCGTACCAAAACAGATGATCCGAAATTGTTACGCCAGAAAATTGCCGAGCTGCAGCGGGAACTGAAAAAGAAGCCTGCCGATATTCCGCAGGCAGAAACCAAAACAGTGGAAGTGCCTGTGCTGAAAGATGCACAGATTGCACGGCTGGAAAAACTGTTTGAAAAAATAAGTGCTGAGGCTGAACGGCACGGCAGACTCATGGCGAATTTTTGGGAAAATCAGAAAGAAGCTGCAGATGTGTTACTGAATGCCATTAAAGCTGTGGCCGGTGTACAGCAGCAACGTAAGGCGCCGGTGATACCGCTACATAAAAAACCGATACAGAAAAAATATGACGGTGAAAAAAATAATATAAAAACCAGATGGTCTGGGCCTGGTGAATTATCCGGGCGCATTCCCTCGTTGCCGGAAGGTGAAGCAAAAGTATTAACAGTTTGCGGCCAGTATCCGAACGGCGCCACCCGTGAACAAATTACTATTCTCACCGGATTCAAACGCAGCACCCGCGATGCCTACATCCAGCGTCTGAGAAACAAAGAACTGGTCATTGCAGAAACCGGCGCGGATGTGGTTATTACCGATGCCGGCATTGCAACACTCGGGCCTGACTTTAAGCCGTTGCCCACCGGTGCGGAATTGCAGGATTACTGGATGCAGCGTTTGCCGCACGGTGAAAAAACTATTCTGCAGCTGCTGCTTAATCAATATCCGGAAAGTGTCACCAGGGACCAGATTACTGCACTGACCGAGTTTGCACGTTCAACCAGGGATGCCTATATCCAGCGCCTGAAATTGAAGTTACTGGTGACAGTGGATGGACCGAGCCGGGTAAAGGCCAACGAGGTTTTGATTAATGGTTAAGCCAGTACGCCTGCAACTCTCCCGGAAGAAAGGATTCAACCTTCAGGCGCATTCGCGCAGCGTGAACGGTCTCGATGCCGTTAGTGTTGCTCGTGGTTCAATGTGGGGGAATCCGTATCGTGTTGGTCAACGCGAATATATCAGTCAGGCGCAGGCCAGGAGATGGGGTTGGACGCTGCCATGCACGCTTTCTCATTGCCATACAAATGCAGAGGCAGTCCGTCGTTTCAGCCGTACATTGCGCCATGTTTACGAACAGGAAACGGATTGCCGCACAAAAAATCGCATACGCGAAAATCTGAAAGGTAAAAATCTTGCCTGCTGGTGTCCGCTGGACCAGCCCTGCCATGCTGATGTTCTTCTGGAGATTGCAAACTACTTATGAACAAGACCCGCATTGCCTGGACAGACATGACCTGGAACCCGGTAACCGGGTGCACGAAGGTGAGCGCAGGTTGCAAGAATTGTTATGCCGAAAAAGTATTTCCGCGGCCATATCCTGGGCGCAAGTTCACGGATGTGCAGTGTCACCCGGATCGGCTAGAACAGCCACTCCGGATCCGGAAGCCGAAAAAGATATTCGTGAATTCCATGAGTGATCTGTTTCATGAAGATGTAATTGATTTTATTCCTGATGTATTCGCAATCATGGCGCTCGCACATTGGCATACCTTTCAGGTTTTGACAAAACGTCCTGAACGCATGTTGGAAATCATTAATGATGATGTATTCAGGGATACGGTGGATGCGTGCATCAGTATGTATCTTGAAAATCCAGATCGTCCACCAAGTCTGCAATGGGATTCTTCTGCCAGGCGTACGGATGATGCGCGTGCAACCGCGCCTGATGTCACTGATGATAAATATTGGCCATTACCAAATGTATGGCTTGGCATTTCTGCAGAAAATCAGGAAACATTTATGCAGCGAATGAAAATATTCAAGGACGTGCCGGCAGCGGTGAAGTTCCTGAGCGCGGAACCGTTACTGGGTGAAATTGAAATGTATAAAAGCGGGACCACAACCACGCCGGCGCATGATTACCTGGTATATGTTGACTGGGTTGTAACCGGTGGTGAGTCCGGCGCGTTCAGCAAGGTCAGGCCGTGTGCGCTGGAATGGATAGAGTCAATTATCAAGCAGTGCGATAACTACAGGATTCCCTGTTTTGTAAAACAACTGGGATACAAGGTGGTGAGCGAATATCGCACTGCGCCGGCAGACATGATGAGTAAACCAGAAAAATTAAAACCGGAAGATTATGCACCGAATGGAGAAGTGTGGGCATGGGTTGCCGGGCTGCAGGACCGTAAGGGAGCGGATCCTGCTGAGTGGCCAAAAGAATATCGAATACAACAATTCCCGGGAGAGACATTATGACTTTAGAGGCAAGAAAAGATTTCAACAGCGGGGTGGAGCAGTTGGGAGCTCGCCAGACTCATAACCTGGAGGTCGCTGGTTCAAGCCCAGCCCCCGCTACCAATTTTTTGAGCATTAACCTGACCATTGATCACCGCGGCAATAACTACGTGGTGGATTGGGTGATTACAGACAGTGCCGATCGTGTCGTAGACCGCGGACAAGGACAGGATTTTGCCCGGTATGAGGCAATAGATAACGCCATCATGATGGCTGAGGCACGCGTCTGTAAATTGCTGGTGGTGAAAAAATGAATAGTTTTTATGGCATCTGCTCCGGACACGGCAGCACGGATAAACCACTGACCTGGATGCCGGAGCTGCATCACATTCATCGTGTATTCCGGCCCAGGCCGGTGGAAAAAAAAGAACCGGTCTATCCTGCGCCGCCAGTTCCTGATACCCCTGCCCCGGAGATTGATCTTTCCGGTCTTTGCACTGGCGAAATATTTATTTATAACTGGCTGGATGAACCACGCACCCGCGATGGTTTGATTGAAGTCACCGGCAGAAACAAGATGTTTGTAAACAATATGCTGTTCCGCCTGCATAGAAAAAACCTGATCGAAACCTTTTGCAAAAACAGCAAACGCCACTGGAGGCGTGTGGCGTGATGCGGAAAAAATACCAGCGTCGGCCATGGCAGGAACACGAACTGCGCAAGCTGAAAGCATTCTATGCGAATGTGCCAACGGCTGATCTGGCGCAGGTATTGAAGCATGCGAAAAGTTCGGTTTACAACAAAGCTCGATCATTGGGCTTGCGCAAATCTCCTGAATTAATCGCGGCCATGGGCAGCAAATATTCACAACACCCGAAAGCAGTGGCGCAGCGATATAAAAAAGGCAATGTACCGCCAAATAAGGGAATTAAAGGATGGCAGGCCGGTGGACGGTCACACGAGACTCGATTTAAAAAAGGCCACATGCCACAGACATGGAAGCCGGTTGGATCCGAGCGTATGCCGCATATTTCAAAAGGAGATGACACGATTTATGTGAAGATATCGGACAAACGCAATGTGTCGGCATATAAAAACTGGAAGTCAAAACATCAATTAATTTATGAACAGCATCATGGCCCGGTACCGAAAGGGCATTTTGTCCGGTTCAAGGATGGTAATAATCGTAATTTCGATATCAACAATCTCATTCTGGTGAGCCGCTCACAGAACATGAGAATGAATTCAATGTATCGCTATCCCAAAGAGGTGCAAAACCTGATCAAGCTACGCGGTGCACTGAACAGAAAAATTAATGAACGTGGAGGTAAAATCGATGGCAGAAAACTCCGAAAACAAAAACGATATAGTGGAACTGCGCAAGCATCTGTTTGACACGATGCGCGATTTGCGCAGCAAGGAAAGTCCGATGGATATGGAACGCGCCCGGACGGTTTCAAGCACCGCGCAGACCATCATTAATTCGATCAAGGTGGAAAATGATTTCATGAAAATTACCGGCGCGATGGATGGCAGCGGCGTGATTCCGGGCAACAAGCAATTGCCGGCACCAAAGAGCGGCCAGAAACAAATTACATGAGCACAAGAATTATTACACCTACACCGGAAGGAAAGCGCTGGCAGAAACTATTCAAGGGAAAATGGATAGATGCCGATCATGGTCCGGTGGCGTGTTCCAGGACAGAGATATCCAGCAACATGGAATCAGCACAGCACTATCCTTATATCGGTGCTGGTAGTGGCCAATGCCCATTATGGCGGCTGGTGGATGCATGAAAGCGTTATCCATACGCCAGCCCTGGGCCTGGGCAATTATTCATGCCGGGAAAGACATTGAAAACAGGACATGGAAAACAAACTATCGCGGCCCGTTGCTGATTCATGCCAGTAAAAACTATGACAGGCTGGGGGATATCCATCTGCGTTATAACATGGGTATTGATTTTTCACGGTTCAGTAAAAGTTGTTTCCGTGGCGGCATCATCGGCATGGTGGATCTGGTGGATTGCGTCGAACATTCGGACTCACCCTGGAAGGATCCATTGGGCTGTGGTTTTGTGTTAAAGAATCCGCGGCCACTGGTTTTTGCACCCATGCCAGGAAGGCAAGGATTATTCGAGGTACGTGAAGCCTTGAGGTTGGAACATGATTAATAAAAATGATTTAAAAAAAATTATTACCCTGTTAGGCGAACAGGCAAAAGAAGATATTCATTGGGCAGAAAATATTAAGCCGCCAAAAAATGCCAAAGAGTTCGCATACGAGATTATATATGTGATCTGTAATTCAGGTATGAAAAACACAATAGCAACCAAGATATATCAGAAAGTAACAGCAGCATTGGTAAGAGGAGAATCGGCTACGACCGTGTTTAAACATAAGGGAAAATCTGAGGCTATTGATGGAATATGGGAAAACAGAAATGAATTATTCAGAGACTTCAGGAGCAAGAAAACAACCGAAGATCAGATGATTTTTATAGGCACAAAACTCCCGTGGATAGGGAAAATTACTCAATACCATGTCGCTAAGAATTTCGGAGTGGACGTGGCCAAGCCGGATGTTCATTTACAACGGCTGGCCGACATAGAAAAAACAACGCCACAGAAGCTATGTGAAAGGCTGACCGAGGCGACTGGTTACCGTGTGGCAACAGTTGATACCATCCTATGGCGTGCCTGCGCCAATGGAATATTGAACTCCAGGACTGGTGAGATTAATGCTTGAGCACGAACGTATCACAATAGAACCATGCGGATGTCACACGGACCAGAGAACCGGCATTTCCACAGTTTTATGCGCTGAACATACCTGTGATAAATGCGGTGGTGAAAAAGATTACCGGGTGGATTGCTGGAATTGTGGTGGCGAAGGGACTGATGGCCATGATTGTGGTGAGGATTGCTGCTGCTGTTTACATCCGGAAGATAACGTGCGCTGTGATATCTGTGATGGTAAAGGCGGCTGGTTGGTATGTTTGACGTGTTACGAGGGGGATATTGATTAATGAATCCGATTGAATTTCCGGAACAGACAAAAGTATTGAATAAGCCTGACAGCATGACAGATGCAGAATGTTCATCGATGGCAGTACATTGCGATGGTAAAACCTGTATCAGCTGCTGGAAAGGTGGGTTGTGGGACCGGGTGAAGTTTTTATTTACCGGAAAGATGTGGTTATACGTGCTGAGCGGACAGACACAACCGCCGGTGTGTATTACGCCGCATTATCCGTTTGTGAAGAACAAGGAATAAATTAATTACTGGATACTGGCGTGCGCCAGTATGACGATTTTTTTAACCCGCCGCTCCTGCGCATCCGTGCGCCCGCGGCATACATTACATCCTGTAAATAAGGTGACCGAGCCGCGAACATGACATAAATGATATTACATGGCATCGATAGAAGAATTAAAACGAACAATCGACCTGGAAGACCTGGCATCGAGGCTGGGCTTAAAACGACCGCAGGCTAAAGGCAACTGGTGTTCACCGCATCACGATGACAAGAACCCTTCGCTCTCTATTTTCCAAAAAAACGGGGCGTGGTATTTCAAGGACTGGTCCGGCAGTGAGGATGATGCCGGCACGTGCATTGATTTTCTTGTGTATCTGGAAGGCTGTGATGTGGCTGAAGCCGTGCGCCGGCTGCATGAGATTTATAACCTGCCGATGGACCGCGACACGCGCCAGGTGTCGCGGGAGAAATCACGCGCTGAATTCATAGCGGACAAATGCCGGGACCAGGCAGAGCTCGCTTTGCCTTATTTGATCGAACAACGCGGCATTACGGAGAAAATTGCACGCCGTGCCATTGAGTTGTTTGCGGTGGGCTACAACGATTGGAAAAACACCGCGAAAGAACCCGGTACGATTGGCCATGGTGGCCCTGCCGTGGCGTTCATTGTGAAGGCACTGAATCCCGGGCGCATTGTGGGCGTGGACATGCGCTATCTGGATCCGGACCTGAATGGCGGATTGAAAACCCAGTCCCAGGGGGAGAAAGAGGGTTATCCCTGGTTCCTGGATTATCAGCGGTTGCTGAGTGCGCATACGGTGTATGTGGTGGAATCATCCATTAATGCATTATCGATTGAATGTTGCGAGATGCCCTACACCGCGGCGATCGCCGTGCGCGGGACCAAGGCGCTGGATAAAATCGACTGGAGCTTATTTGCCGGCAAACAGATGGTGCTGGCATTCGATAATGATGAACCGGACAAGCGTAACCGCTGCGCCGGCCAGGAAGCGAGCTGGAAGTGTTATGAGATTCTGACCGCAAAAAATATTGCGGCGGTGATGGTTGACCAGGGCGAATGGGAATGGAATGACGTTAACGATTTATTGAAAGAAAAAGGACCGGATGAACTCAAATACAAACTGAAAAATTTCCAGCCCTGGGCCATTCAGGGAATGCCCGGAAAACTGGAGCAGCTGCGCGGACGTGCACGGCTGCATTTGCCGGGGCATGATTATGGCCAATACTGGCGTTATCGCGTGAAGCTGGATTTTACAACCCACATTACAAAATTCGACACGGATGCCGAAACCGGTGAAGAAAAATTATCATTCCAGGATCTGTGTGGTTTTCGTGTGGCATCGATATCGAGGATCCGTGTTGCCAGTGCCGCGAGTGTGCTCTCCGGAGACAAGGACCTTTCACCGCGGCACATGTTTGCAGTCAGTGTGCAGGCCCCACGTCATGGAGCGCATTTGCAACGTCGTGTATTTGAAGACGATGATCTGCACAATGTTGATCAGTGGAAAAAGTTTGGCCCAGTATTTTCACCTTCGCAATTTTCACGCCTGGTCAGCATACTCGAACGGTCTGCAGATCTCGGTGCGCGTGATGCGATTAATTTTGTCGGCATCGGCTGGCTGGATGGTAAACCGGTAGTGAATGAGGGGCCGGATTGTTATTTCTCGGATCCGGATCAGCAGTGTCCATATTCCAGGCTGCGGTTTCCTTCCGGAACTCCAGCACAGGCACGCACCGTCATCGAGGCCTATGCAAAAACATTTAAAGATCACCAGGCATTATTAACACTGGCCTGGGTATTGGGTGGCCATCTGAAAGCCTTCCTTGGATTCTGGCCACACCTGGTGATGCAGGCGCCCAAAGGTGCGGGCAAATCAACACTCACGAAACGGCTGGAAAATACAGTCGGCATTACTGTGTTCGGGCATGAGAGCATGACGACCCAGTTCCGGGTGCTCACTACGGTCAGCCACACGTCGCATGCGGTCGGCTGGGAGGAAATATCTGCCGGCAGACAGGAAATCATTGACCAAGCGGTGACCACGCTGCAGCAGAGTTATCAATATGCAGTTACCCGGCGCGGGGCCAAGATGGTGGAATTTGTGCTTTCTGCGCCAGTATTGTTGGCCGGTGAAGACGTGCCGGTGAAGTCGCTGGAAGGCAAAGTGATGCGGGTGGACCTGACAGACCGCAAAGGTGAACCATTGCCTGCCACCCTGCCGCAATTCCCGGTGCGCCAGTGGCTTGAATTTCTTGCATCAATGCGTAAGGAGCGGGTGCAGGAAATTTACGCTGAGGCCGTTTTTTACTGCCAGGAGCATTCCAGCGCCCGCAAGGATGACAACATAGCCGAGCGCATGGTGGCGAATTACGGGGCGCTGCTGACCGCCTGGCGGCTGGCTGCTGAATTTACCGGAATATTGCCCGGGCAATACAACCTGGAAGAAGACCTGACCACGGCCATGAACCGTCACATCGTTGACACGGAAGCGGACCGCGAACCCTGGGTATGGATTATGGAAGTCATCCTGAGCGAGCTGGATTCGAACCGCTACCGGCACCCATACGTGTGGGACACGTATAAAGGCGATGAGGTGCTGTATCTGCGCCACAACGATATGATCAACCATATCCGCACGAACACGCACCTGCGCGACTTCTGGAACACGCTGCCGGTCAAAACGGGGCGGGTGTTACGGCAGCAGCTGCGCCGCGCTGGCGTGATTGTGAATGAAGACGGTGACAAGGTTATCGGCTCACGCCGGGTTAACCACATGCTCGTTTTAAGCTGCCCACAGCTAGAAAGATACGGCCTGACTCCTGCTCCAGCAGGTGAACAGGACCTGTTTTCACCCTCTACTTAATCCCCCATATCCCCTAAAAATGAACAGTGCACTCAAAATACTGCAACAAAAGTACCGCTGGGCGGATTCGCTCATGCTGGCTGGCCGGGATGCGGAGATACGCAGCCAAAACAGGTGGGACTGTCGGTTTTTCGCCGCTAAGCTATTGAATGGCTACAAAAACCCGTTCACAGGTTTTCTTAAAAGTCCCACATGTTTGGTATCAAAGTCCCACATACATTATATATATGTCCCACATGTTGCTTTTTTCGGTTTTCCGCCCCTATATCTATCTATCTCTTTATTTTTAAAAGAAAAAGAGAAAGAGAAGCAGGGAGAAAACAGGGCATGGCAATTCCACATAAGTTATCCACTGGTTAATTTTTGTCCCACATGTTGTCCTGCGCTTTTGCGATTTTATGTGGGACTTTTAAAAATCAGCGTCTTTATAAATCAGGCAGTTATAAGTAAATATGTGGGACCATTAATGAAGTTGTGGGACGTGTTTTGTTTAAATTTCAATGACATAACCCAAAAAACAGCAAAAGTCCCACATAAAAATCTGCCCCCACTCCCCGCAAGAGGTGTCATTTAATGGATTTTGACCAGCTATTTGCCGATTTCGAGAGCTTCCTGGAACACAATGAAGGGCGATCGCCGCGCACATCGAGTAAGTACATCGGGTATCTGCGGAAACTACAGGCCTGGTTAGAGGAGAAAAATTTATCCCTGGAACAGGTGACCACAGACCAGCTGGAAGAATTCACCGGCATCTATATGCATCACCAGGGCTTGCGGCCACGGTCCCGCCGTGCGGTGGTGTCCGGAGTAAAAAAATTCTATGGCTGGCTGCGACGTAAAAAAATAATCACGGTGGATCCTGCGAAAGAATTGTTATCACCGTATGCCGGCAGGTCCCTGCCAGTGCCGATGGATCTGCATCATGCGGAATCATTAATGATGGCGCCTGGTATGAAGTCATTCCTGGGCAGGCGGGACACGGCCATTATCTCTTTGATGATAGGTTGCGGTTTGCGTGTATCCGGAGTGATAGGCCTGAATGAATCGAACCTGGTGTTCTATCCGGATGAGCGTAAACGGGAACGCCTGGCTGTGCGTGTGATGGAGAAAGGAAAAAAAGAACGCATTGTGCCGGCCCCGGATGAATGCTGGGCACTCTTACGTGCGTACCTCGGAGATCCGGAACTGGATGAGATTGATCGCAGCCTGCCCAATGGTGATCAGGTCTTGTTTGTCAGTGTTGGCAATCGCAATGTGCCACCAGATAAATATCACGGTGAGGCACGCCGGCTGAAACGTGGTGCAGTATGGGACCTGATACGGAAACATGGTAAGCATGCAGGCATCCCGAAACATCAGCTGCACCCGCATGCCCTGCGACATACGTTCGGTACTGAAATGGCAGAGGCCGGCATCGATATCCTGGAACGCCAGGCATTAATGGGGCACGCTGATGCCTCGAGCACCGAGATATATACCCACATGGCACAACGCAAGCTGCGCAGTGCTATCGATAAAGGTAATCCACTACGTCGCATCAACACGCCAGTGACTGAGTTGTTGAAGTCGTTGGACCATAATCACTGACACCATAACTTCGAGATATGACGAGATAGACGCAGGCATGTTTCCGGGCTCACAATGGCATACAGAAAATAGAGACTGTAACCCCGGCACTATAAAAGAGTGTAGACAGGTAGGATGTTTCCGAGCAGTCGCGGATGTGTCGAGAATTTGACTTTTGAATGGGCTAAAACAAATAGGCATACAGAAACGCAACTGCGCACAATGACAAAAGGCGCAGGTCACACACACGGCAGCACAGTGGAATCATGAGGTTACAGAGCACGTGGAATCAGGAAAGCGCAGGTCAATATCAGGAATGACAGCAGCACGGCACCAGGCACAAGGGGTGGGGGCTCGGCATGGATGGACCGCCATCGGCCATGGAGGGGGAGGGTACCAGAATATCTGCAATAAAACCTGGCGCTGCCTTAGCGCGGACACGCTGCGCGTGTCGTTGCTATAATCGAAAAATGAAAAATAAAACTGCAGTGATACAGGTGCGTGTGAGTTCGAAGCGGCAGGCCGATAAGGAGTTGCCGCTGGAGTCGCAGTTACAGCGATGTCAGGACCTGGCCAAGCGATTAGGCACCACGGTTACTCGCGTGTTCGTAGAGAAAGGGCAATCAGGGTGGTCTGGCCCAAGGCCCGTATTTGAGGAAGCTCTGCAATATTGCGAAAAGACGCTTCCGGATTATTTTATTACATGGTCTACAAGCCGTTTTTCCCGTAACCAGGAAGTATCGATTTCATCCCGGGCCAGGCTGGAAAGGGTTGGTACTGAAGTCGCGTATGCATCATTCGATGCCGGCGCGGATCCTGATACCAGATTTTTAAGTATCGGGTTCCGCGAATTAATGGATGAATATAAAAGCCGTGAAATATCAAAAGATACAAAACGATCAATGGCCAGAAATGCACAGAATGGATTTTGGAACGGCGGCAGGGTTCCATTTGGATATATGTTGCATCGAACAGAGTCCGGAAGGCAACGCCTTGTGATTAACAATATTGAAGCTAGGGTAGTTAGAAAAATATTCAGCATGCGTTTGTCTGGTAAAGGATCCTTGTTAATTGCCAGAGAGTTAAATGAAAATCATGAATACAATCGAAATGCCGGGTGGAATAAATCTTCAATTACGAATGTTTTAAAAAGTGAGGCAGTGCATGGCTGTGTTGCCTATGGCAAACGCACCAGGCCTTCCCGGAGGTTGTTACCCAGGGACCAGTGGATCATAGTAAAAAGCCATGAAGCCATTATAGATGATGAAACATGGAATAAAGTACAGGTATTAATTTCTGAATCAACTCCTACACAAGGATCCGGATCTCCACGTAGCAAATTTATTTTTTCAGGGTTGATGAGATGTGGCCAGTGTGGGGGAAGTTTGCAGATAGAAACAGCCCGTAATAGTGCCGGGACAACGTATGCATACTATAATTGCAGAAATGCACTAAAGAATGGTACGTGTGATAATCGCAGGATTACAGCTAATGAGCTTGATAATTTTTTGATTGATGCAGTTGTTGGCCGCGTATTAACGAAAAGGAATATGGAACAAATATTTCATGACATGCAAAAAGCCTGTGGCGCCTTTACGAAAGAACAAAAAACAAGGATTGTTACTCTTAATATAGAGATACGGGAACTGCAGAGGAGGAATGAGAAATTAATGGCCACGATTGAGGAGCACAATTCTGAAATAGCTGATATGTCTTTATTGGTGAACAGGATGAATGTAAATAATGCCCGTATTCAGTCAGCGGTTGCTGAGATAGAAGAAATCGAATCATGCCCTGTGCCTGAAATCAGTTTGACTGCTGAGGAAGTGGGGAAATTGAGCAGTTTTTGCCGTAAAGTGATTAAAACAACCCGGAATCCGGAAAAGACCAGGGGGTTTTTAAAGGCGATGATAGAGAGGGTTATAATCCGTGATGCCACGGCAGAAATCTATTACAGGCCTGAGCTGCTTATGCGCAAGCAAAATGTTCATAGTAGTGGTTGGTTGGCTCCCCGGGACGGCCATACTCTGAACACTCGGGGAAGAATAATAAAATCAAAGAGATTCGTAATTAATTTACCGGAACGCTGGCATAGGAAGGTGGCGTGATGGCTGGCCAGCAGCTGGTCCCGAAGAAGGACAGTATTAATTTCCATTGCAAGGCCTGCGCTTCAGGCCTCCCGCATTTTTTTGAAGCTGCACCCACAGAGGTCATTGACGCTCCGGATCAGGAGCACCATCCCTATAATTATTTCGCGCCATGCCCCAGCTGCGGCAGCCTTGCCGGTCAGGTGCAATGGGAAAAGAACCTGTTTAAGGCCTGGGCACGGTCCACCGGCCCGAAGACTCCGGAAGGCAAGGCCGCGGTGACTAAAAATATTGAGGGGCACCCCACCCCGGAAGAAGCACTCCGGACGCGGTTCAATGCAATGAAGCATGGACTGTTCGCCAGGACCGCAACCTATTTCCCGGCCAAGCCCGGCCAATATCCTCAGTGTGAAGGGTGCGAACTACGTGAAACGGTATGCCCGGAGCAAGTGGCGTGCCTGAAAAAGACCGAGTTATTCATGAAACACCAGATCGCATTTGAGACACAAGACCCGAAAATGCTGACCCTGCTGCGCTCCGACATGCAGTCCGCAGTCACCGCGATGATCAATGACATGATCTACACCATTATGCTTGACGGCGGCGTGCGCGTGAGATCACCGGAATGGTATTACGACAAGGATGGCGGGTTCCACCTGGCCAAATATACAGATGACGAAACCGGACAGCAGGTACAAATTTTCAAACTTGAAGAACACCCCCTGGTGAAACGGGTGATGGAGTTCATCCAGAAGAATGCCATGACGCTGGCAGACATGGAGATGACGCCAAAAACCAAGGATGAGGCGGATTCAATTCGTGGTTTCCTGGATGATACAAAACAAAAAACAGGTGATGCAGTTGAATATCAGAAACAGATCGCAAGCGGCATGAATGATATCCGTGACATGATTCGTGCCAGCCAGGAAAAAACAAAGCGGGACCCGGTATTGATAGAACATGGAGCGCAGGATCAGGAATGAATCATAAATCACTGCAAGCCAACAGGGTGGAAATATCTCCAATTAAAACGGGAGAATTTGTTATTTTTAAAGGCGCCGGCGATAGTGGAATGTACATTCAATTTGTATGCCCGTGTGGAAATTGTAAGGGACATGACACATTGCCGATATCTGCTGATGAGAAAGTTGCTAATTCAAGTTCGCATTGCTGGCACTGGAATGGTGACATGGATAAGCCAACTTTAAAGCCAAGCCTGCAGAGAACCAGTGAATGTAAGTGGCATGGATTTTTAACCGGTGGAGTATTTGTTCCATGCCGGTGAGTGATTTGAAATTACAGAGATTGAAAAAACGGGAAGAGAAGCTGGCCAGGCGGGTGCAGATGTTGAATGCCGGCAGAGCTGGTAAACCGAAGAACCCGGCAGCGCATAAGGATTATGTTGAATTGCTGGCTGTGCGGGTTGCGATTAAGCAAATAGAAAATGCAGATCCTCGTGATCTTGTGGCAAAAAACGCCGTAAATAATCTAGCGATGAATTTAATGAGATGAGCGCACCGGAACGGGTTTCTGCAACGCAACGCATCCAGATGCAGAATGTGGCTGAGCGTGAGGTGATGCGTTATGCCGGCAATCATGCGTTGTGGCACAAGCACATCCACAACGTGGAGCTCGACACCATGCAGATCCTGAAAATGATCGAAATGGACGAAAACCCGAACACTGTTGATTATTCTTGCCGGCGCACCGGCAAGACGGTGAATAAAGAACTGTATTTGATGGAGTACAATGCCACTAATCCAGATCAGGAAGTGGGTATAGTTGCCCCGCGCGAAGCCCAGGCGATTGTGAATCTGAATTATCATCTTGAAGCTATCCGGCGATCAGAAATACTGACCGCATATCTCATGTTCAAACGTGGCCGCACGCAGATAGCCGACACCTATTACCAGTTTTCCAACCGCTCAATAGCCAGATCATATGGCATCATGGCACAGGTTGACGGCGGCGATCTCACTGCTGCCTCACTGGAAGAAGTGGATGACATGCCGAAAGAAAGATTATTCAGCCGGTTTTTGTTAATGCTGGGGTCCAGCAGACGGCTGGGAGCTGCCAAGGAGAGTGTTAATAAACCACAGATACGAATCACCGGCGTGTTCAAAGGTGCGGACACGCTCACCGGCCTGGTGAAAGGCGGACATTATCATTCGTTGCCGGTGTTGAATGTTTATCTCGGCATGGAAATGGGAATCTTAAATAAAAAATTTATGGAAGAAATGCGGGACCAGCTGGCGCCGGATGAATATATCAGGCAGCTGCTGTGCATTAACGTATCAGCTCGCAATTTAATCTGGGAAATTTACGTGCGCCGGGCCATGCAGGTGGGACTGGAATCAAAAATTGAAATTGTCGAACCAATGCCGGGATGCGTGTATAAAAAACGCGGACTGATTGCATTTGGCTATGACCATTCCGGCCACGGTGAAAAACCGGAATCATCAAAATATGCATTTGTTGTGAAAGAAGCGATCGGGAATTTTGTATGTACTATTTTCGCACGCACCTGGCCACCGGGAACCGATGAGCAAATCGTCCGACGGGATCTGTACGGATACTGGCGTTACTTTATGCCGGATACGGCGATTGGTGATGCGTATGGCATCGGCTTGCTGACACAATTGAATGATGATCTTTATGCCGCAGGCCTCACGCAAATAGACCGGCGCACGATTGGCGATGGTGAAAGCACGGCAACAACCTGGGTGGAATGGCCGTTTGCGCCTATTCGTTTTGAAGGAATGGTGAAACATTCCATGGCGCAGGCCTTGCGCAGCGTGTATCACAACCGTCAGGCGGTGCTGCCTTATATCGACGATCACGATTACACGGATCCGGCCATACAGGACATGCGCCTGTTGATTCGCCAGCTGTCCAATATCAAACCGGAGAAAAACAAAACGAGTTATTCCAGTTATGTGATGGTCAATGACAAGCTGGGCGATGATCTGTTTGATGCTGACATGGCCGCTAACTGGGGCCTGACAACACGCGGTGCTATAACCGTCAATACACATGTACTCACTCGTGCAGTCACGCGGGATGAAATGTTGAAATTACCTGCAGTCCATTAAGGAGATTGATATGAGCATCTTTTCAAGATTATTTAACCGCGGCGAAAAAAAGCCGGCAGAAGATGAATTCCAGAAATTACCGCAGGAACCCGCTGCGCTGAGCTCCGAGAGAGGTTATCGCACCACGCCGGAAAATGCAGTGAAGTACCTTTTCCGCCTGATGTGGGTGGATCCTGATCTGCGTGCCAGCATTATGGACATCCGGCGCATGGACCGCGAGGATCCGCGCGTGAAAAAAATCCACAACCGCACAACGCGGTTAATGGTGAAAGGTGGATTGCGGCTCAATTTTGAAAGCAGTGAAAACAAACGTGTGGCCAACGCCTGGGATGCCTTTATACGGCGGCTGCATCTGGACCGCCGGGAAAAACTCGAAAGCGACGCCCGCGGTTTGATGATGGAAGGCAGTTTGCCGATGCAATGGGTGCTGGGCCCGGACCGGCGCGTGATACAGGCCGTGCGCATGCCGGCAGATACGTTGCTCCCGAAAGTGAATGCTGCCGGTGTATTTACTGATCCGCAAAATGCGTTTGAGCAATATGATCTCACTACCGGTGTGAGGCTGGCCAGTTTTGCCTTGTGGCAACTCTCCCTGGTGCGATTGACGCCGGACAACTACGATGATGCCGGCAGCATGGGGCGGCCTTACCTCGATGCCAACCGCACAATCTGGCGGAAACTGCAAATGACAGAAGAAGACCTGGTAATACGCCGGCGCATGCGTGCACCGTTACGCATGGCTCATATCCTGGAAGGCGCAACAACGGAAGAGCTGGAAGAATACCGGAAGCGTATTGAACAGGACCAGGCCGATGGGAACACCAACGATTACTACATGAATAAAAAAGGCGCGGTGAATCCGGTACAGGGCGATGCCAAGTTGAATGAAATTGCAGACGTTTCACATTTACTGGATACATTCTTCTCCGGTGCGCCGGCCCCGAAAGGCCTGTTCGGATACGTTGGCGATCTCAGCCGCGACATCCTGGAAGATCTGAAACAGGATTACTACGAAGAAATCGATTCCATGCAGGACACGCTTTCTTATGTTTACCAGATGGGGTTCGAACTGGATCTGTTATTGTCCGGAATCAATCCACTGGATTATAAATTCTCCGTGCAGTTTGCAGAACGCAGAACGGAAACACTTAACCAGGCCGCGGACCGTGCATTGAAATACCAGGCCATGGGCGCCAGCAAGCAAACTATATTTGAAGCTGCGCATCTGGACCCGGAAACGGAGCGGGCACGGCTTGAAGGTGAAAGCGAGGGTAATAATCCATATCCGGATCCGTATCGCATTAATGCACCGAGGGTTAGCATCACGCCGGGCAACGCGCCCAAGCGGGAATCAGCCACTGCAATCAGTCATTGATGAAGGCACTGGAGATCACAGCCACGCTGGTGTGCATTGTTGCCATCGGCCTGTTGTCCATGAAAATTTATTTTTATGGCTGGCTGGTGAATGCAGTGAGCAACATCATGTGGTTTACGTGGGGCATTAAACTCGGTTATTACTGGCTGGCATTGCTGCAGGTGGTTTTATTTTCCCTGTGCCTGAACGGGCTTTACCGGTTATAACATGGCAGCGAATCCACGCACCGTACAAAAAGCCACCATCAAGCGTGCATCCGCGATTGCACGCCGTGACATGGACCAGCTTGATGCGCGTGCGCTGGATGATCTGACAGAAATTTATCAACAAGCAATTGCAGATCTGCAAACCCAGATCCGTGATTATGCCGGCACCGATGGCAACCTGCGGCTGGAAACCATGCGCGAACTGGAAGCACAGGCACAACAACGACTGAACCAGCTCTCCGCAGCACGGGACCAGCTGCTGGACAACAACATGATCAGCGCGGCGCAGCTCGGCATCCAGCCGTATGCCGGGCAGACTGCAATTATCGGCACATCATTGGCACAGGTATCGAATGAGGCCGTGCAATTTGTGCGGACGTTCGTTGCCGAGGATGGCTTGCAATTGTCGGACAGGTTATGGCGGCTGGACAATCATGCAAAAGAAATTGTTGCCCGGTCAATTGAAAGTGCCGTCATCCAGGGCCATTCCGCCAGCCGCGCTGCCCAGGACTTCCTGGCACGCGGTGCGCCGGTGCCGGTGGATATTGCCAGCAAAATGAACATGGCGCGTGCGGATGGTGTGGCACGTGTAGTGGGAACTGAATTAATGCGTCCGGATGATGGGCCTTATGCCAATGCATTGCGATTGTTCCGCACGGAGATCAACCGCGCCCATGGTGAAGCCTATCGCACAGCGGCAGCTGCAGTACCGGATGCCATCGGCACCCGGTTCCTGCTGTCGCCAAACCATCCACGGGTGGACATCTGTGACATGCACGCCGCCGCGAATTTGTACGGCCTGGGCCCGGGCGTGTATCCCTTCGGGAAATCACCGTTGCCGGCGCATCCGAATACATTGAGTTATGAAGAAATTGTTTTCCGCGATGAAATCACTGATGAAGACCGTGACGGCAAGGAAGATGAAATCAGCTGGTTGAAATCGCAAAATGCAACCGTGCAAATCGGGGTGCTGGGGAAACACAAGCAGGCTGCGCTGGCTGCCGGCACATTGAAAAAAAATGAAATCAACACGCCGTGGCGCGTGCTCAAAATAAAATACGAAAAACAAGGCACCGATATCGCGGGGACTGAACAGGCATGAGTGCAGCAGCGAATAAAATTACAGAACAGCGGCGCGAGGTGAATTGTTTGCGTTGTGGCCGCAATATTTTTAATGGAATTGTAATACGATCTCGTGTAATTCGCGTGCTGCCGGACGGACGCTGCCAGGCGAAATGCCGATGTGCGGAGTGGCAGGCGGTGCCGTTGCGATATACAGAATAAATGTTGATTTATTGACATTCTGAAAATTTAGTACCAGACTTTAAGCTGATTAAGGCATAACGTGTAAACGAAAGCCGGATCCCGAGAGGGTTCCGGCTTTTTTCGTTTGTGCCAGGTGGCCGCTCATGCGCATCCGTGCGCACGCGGCATACACCACATCCTTGTGGATAATGTGAATGAAAGGAACTGCAAGACATATTTTTCTGGAATCCGGTGGTGATCCGGATTCGATAATTTTATTCAGTGATCGTATCTCGCTCGCTGAAGGTTCGCGCCGTTCGGTGGAAACACTGTGCCGCGTCGTGAAGTTCGAAGATCTCTGTTATGGCGAGGTGGACATATCCAAGCCGAAACTGCTGAGCATGATCAAAAACTTCGATGCGAAAGTGTACGGGCAGGATATCGCAGTGGATATCGCCCACAACTCTTCCGATGGCGCTGCCGGATTCATACGCAAGCTGCACCTGGACGGGAACAAGCTGCGCGGCGAAATCGAGTGGACCGATCATGGCGTGGAAGCCGTCACGAAACGCGGGTTCAGATATTTTTCCGCTGAATACCATGAGGACTGGCGGGACCCGGAAACGGGCAAGAAGCACGGCCCTACGTTAATGGCCGCGGCTTTGACTATCCGCCCGCGAGTAAAAAAACTGGATCCGATTGATCCGGACAAACTGCAACTTTCATTTGATGATGATGAGCGTGGACGCGCTGTCAGCCCCAGTTTCAAGAAATTACTGACAGAGGAGATTACCGCCATGTGGGCCAAGATGATTGAAGAATTGAAGAAACAGCTCAGCGCCAAAAAGCTGAGTGAAGGCATGATTAAACTGTTCGTGCAAAACCTGGAAGCCGCGCTGAAAGGTATCACGGAAGAAGCGGAAGCCAAACTGTTGATGGAAGGATTCGTCACTGCCGGTGACCAGCTGGTGAAAGAGCTGGCTGAAAAAGGCGATGATGACAAAACCATCAAGCTGGACTTCTCCAGCCTGAAGCTGCCGGAAAAAGCCGGACTCACGAAAGATGACATCGTGAAGCTTCTCGCTGAAGAGAATGACCGTAAAGCGGCTGAGTCCAAAAAGTTGCAGGAATCACTGGAGACCAAGATCAAGTTATTCAGCGATACTGTCACTGCCGCTGAAGGCGTGAAGCAGCTCTCCGATGAGACCCGCAACAAGCTGCTGTCCGCGAAAGACCTGATCACCGCTGAAATGACTGAAGATCAGATCAAGAAGCTGGCGGAAAACCAGATCAAACTGGGCAATGATATTTCCGTCGCCGCACAGCTTGCAGCCCGCGGATTCAGCGCACCTGTGGGTACCGTGCATATCAGCGTGGATGACAGCAACAACATCAAGGCGTTGCAGGAATCCATTGACAAGCGCCTTGGCCTGGCCGACATGTCTGAAAGCCGGCGTTTTGCACCGACCGGTGGCAAGCTCCAGGAAGAAAACAAGAAGCTGGCGGAAATCGTGCTGGCCCGGTTCGATAAGGAACGTGTTGTGCAACTGCAGGCCGAGCACAAGATGCTGGCCGGTGGTGATGGCATCGTTTCCGATGTGAACGTGCCGGTGGTGTGGGAACGCACGGTGATCCGTGAAGCACTCTACCGCCTGGTAGGGTTACAGTTTGTGGATTCCGGTTCGCTGGATTTCGCTACCAGTTATTCCATTCCGTACAGCTACCGCGATACCGCCGCCGCAGGCCGGAACAGCACCCGCAAATACGAAGGCCAGGCGATCGCCCGTGCCGGTGTGATCCAGACTGCAGACACGGCTTATAACGTGCCGCAGAAACTGGCATTCGAGATCAGCGATGAATTGCGCTACCTCACCCAGGCGCGGCACCTGAACTGGGACGCCGTCACTGAAAACCAGCAGAATGCCTCCCGCATTATCGGAGAAGACCTGGAGCAGTTACTCTTCAACGAAGTGCAGCATGCCTCGGATGAATATGGCGCCGTTGCCGTGGTGAATGAAGACCTGGAACTGCAGGCCGATGGCACGGATGAAATTTTTATCCTGGCCCAGTTCCCGGTGGTGCGCCCGCGCAAGATTTACGACTTGCAGGGCAACCAGGTGGGCAGCACCGTTAACCAGATCACTGTCACCTATGATTCTGTGGCGCGGTCTGAATATGACGGTACCGGCGAACAGGCAGCCGGCATTTATTATGTGCTGGATTATCAACTCGGTGAAATATACCTGGTGGATGAGGCCGGCGCCGTTCAGACACCGGTTGACACCACGGCATATACCATCAGCTACAGTTACGCCGCCAACGTGTACAAGTTCGATACGGACATCCCAGCGGAAACGGTCATCGACGCGCATTGGGACACCTTCCTGTACCGCTATGGCCTGCGCAAGTCCGTGATTGAGGATGAACGCTGGCATACGGCCAACTTCGGTTTGATGAGTGGCACCGCCATGACCCAGATCGAACAGGCGAAGCAATTTGGCGCCAACTCCAAACGTGCAGGTACAGACCTGATGGTCGATGGCAACCTGGGCCGGGTGAAGGACATCCCGAATTTCAAAACCTCAGCACCGGCCTTGTGGATGGGCGATCAGCGCGTGATCGTGGGTGAACGTGGCGTGACGCGTTTCCGCATGACCAAACCGTGGCAGCTCGGCCAGCTTGAAAACCAGAAGGATTCCAATGGCCGGTTCACCGGCAAGAAAGAAGCCTATGGCGATCAGTTCATCGTGTTGCATACGCCGACACCTCTGAAGCGTGCCTATACCTCCATCTTGCTCTACGGCGCAGCTGCCAGGGTGGCGCGTCCGGCATAACTTTAACCAGTAGCTACGCGATTGTGGGGTGGTAGCAATACCGCCCCGCTTTTTAAAACCAGAGGTGACCCATGAATGATGTACCCGTAACCAATAACGGCACAAACACGATGTATGTGGGTGGTTATTCCATCCCCCCTAACGAAACCAGATTTATTCCCGCCCACCATGTGCCTGCGCATTTACAACCAGCTCCCGTTGCCGCCGTTGAGCCTGTAAAAGATACCCTGCTGGACCTGCTGGATGAAAACGTCAAAACCATCATGCAGGCCCTGCCGGATTTAAGTGATGAAGACCTGGGCCGGTTAAAAGCTGCTGAGGATGACGGCAAAACCCGTAAAACGGTAGTGAATGCCATCGATGGAATTCTGATGCAGCGTGCTGCGCTGAAAACGCTGAAAGATGACGCCATGCACATGGCCATTAACCAGGTCATGGATGCCCGTAATGCCGCTGTGGATGTGCCGGGTGAACTGGCCGTATATGACAAGGTGCTGAAAGCACGCTCAGCAGAAATCCTGATGTTCCGTGCCACGCTCGGGGCAGAGAATGCAGACCAACTCGCGGAAGTGGATGACCTGTTAAAGGCGTTGGATATTCCGCTGGATGATGGCAAACATGGATAGCCTGTCCGGTGTGATGCTGGCCGCGGGCCTGAACAAGATCGTGTTAATGATCATTGCGCTGGCCATCGCCGTCGTGGCGCTGCGCTGGTTCGACCGGCGTTGCAATTTCAGTTTTTCCCGATGGCTGGACAAGGCGGACAAAGCCACCGGTGAAAAGAACACCGGCTATGGCATTTATCTCGGGCTGCGCTTCCTGGGCGTGTGTGTGCTTATCGGACTGATGCTTGGATGCAGCACGGCACAGGCCGCTTCATTCCACACGAAATATGATCACGATATCAAATCCGCATCTGATCGCTGGATGCCGGGCGTGGACTGGCGCTTGTGGAAAGCCCAGCTGTATCAGGAGAGTCATCTGAAACCGGAAGCTGTTTCACCCGTTGGCGCACGTGGTATAGCGCAGATAATGCCAGGGACGTGGAAGGATGTGAGCCGTGCCATGGGCTATGGTGCGGCATCGCCACACGTGGCGGAACTGGCCATCGAGGCCGGGGCATATTACATGGGCGGTTTACGCAAGTCCTGGTCCGCTCCGCGTCCGGAAGCAGACCGGCATTCCCTGGCCATGGCCAGTTATAACGCCGGCCTGGGTAATTTGCTCAAGGCCCAGCGCGTGGCCGGCGGTGCGGCCAGTTACCACGAAATTATTTCCGCATTGCCCAAAGTGACCGGCCATCACTCGAAGGAAACGACTACCTACGTGCAGCGTATCTGGGGGTATTGGCAGAGAATGTTACTGGGGGCGTGATGGACGGATTGACACACGAAGAACTCAAAAAAGCCATTAACCAGGTGCTGGATGAACGGCATTCGATTGATGAGGTCACGCACAAAGCGCATCACGACTGGGTGGCCTGGAAAATAAAAAGAGAACAACGCCACCAGGAGATCATGGACGCGGTTTATAAACAGGTCATTGGCTGGGGAGTAATTGTATTTCTGGGAGGTATCGGGTTGGCGGTGTATGACTTTATGGCCAAGGTTTTGAGGGCGAATTAATGCAACGGCGTGTCTGGAATGTAGTGGCCGGGATGTTTGTATTACTGATTCTGTTGTTTGTTAGTGCGCTCACCTGGGCGCTGGTTGTTGAACAAATTGATATTGGTGAATATGCCAAGCTGTTCATGCCGGTGTTGACCGGCGTGGGCGGTTATTTTGCCAAAGCCGTGCAGAGCAGCGAATGAAAGTATTGTTGATCATTATTGCTATTTCGCTGGCCGTGAATATTGGCGGCGGCTGGTTACTGAAAAAATCCTGGCAAAAGGAACGCGAGCTGCAAACGAAATACGAAATTTTAAATAAAAAAATGGACCAGGAAATTGCCACGCGGGATGCCGCGATTGAACAATGGCGAACGGATTACGTGCAGCTCCGGACCGAGCACACGGAGAAAGAACAACGGCTGATTGCAAACCAGCATGCCATGAGCCGCATTGAAACTGAATTGCTGGCATCGAAACGGAGGCTGAATGAACTCAGCAAAGAGAGTGCGGAATTTTCTGACTGCCTGCGTGTGCGTGTGCCTGCTGCTTACGCTCACGAGCTGTTCGGAGGATCCGGACCGAAACCTTAACATCCGCACGGTGAAGGTGCCGGAGCGGTACGCCGTATGCCCGTCACCGGTATATTTACAACCCGTGCTGGATGCCGCTGCCCCGGTGAAAGATGACATCGAGATTGCAGACATCATGCACTGGGCGCGGGATGAACGTGCGCAGCTGGAAAAAGCCAACCGCAAGATTTCTGATTTGAAAAACGAGCTGAACAACCTCGGTTGTGATTACGGTGAACCGGAATAAATTATTTATGTTCTTTGCCCTGATTTTAATCTGCGTGCCTGCTGTTGCTGATTTCTGGACCGAAGGCCGTTATGGCGCACATCCGACTGCCTGTTATAAATTTTCCCATGCTGCCGGCGTGGCCGCTGCCGAGTTTGATACGGTGGCCGTGAATGGCCCGTTTATTTTACAGGCCATGGAAGAATCCAAAGCATCACAGTTTGATGTACACGTAATGCGTGCTGCGATTGAGTTTGTAATTCGGGAAGACCTGCGGACCCCCCCCATTGCCAAAGCAGTAGCGTTATCGCTCTGCCGTGGCCAGGTGAAACACGAACGCGACCGCAACGGCCATGTGCCCTGGGTGGAGCAAGCGCACGTGAATAACTGGATAGGTGCATTCTGATGACAGAAGACGAACTGGTTGCGGAACTCAAGGCCTCGCTGATGGATTGTGCCAGCGTGTTTCCCGGCACAGATGCAGATGAAGATGCTGATTTCAAGCGGCATTTAAGTTTTGCCGCGAAAGATTTAGGCCGGTTGCGTCCGCGCCGTTTGCGCGGGTCCCTGGAACTGGTGGCTGACACGGCGTTTTATGATGCGCCTGCCGGCATTCTGAAAGTCGGCATGAGCACCTGGGGTTCGGATTCCACCAGGAAACCCTGGGACGATGGCTACCCGGGCAAGGTGCCGCGCATTATGCTGATACGCAACGATGACGAATTGCAATTGCAACTGGATCCAGCGCCCACCAGTTTGCAGATCACCGTGTTCGGTGCTGACATGCCGTTCACGTATTACGCCACGCACGAGATCGGGGCGACAGATGCAGAGACAACGATTCTTGAGGGAGACCGGGGGTTGTTGATTTTACGGGCGCAGGCAGAAGCCATGAAAGAAATGGCGATGCGCAACATTGCCAAGCCGGTAGCCATGCGTGATGGCATTTCCAATACACCCAAGAACGGCATTCCGGCAGCACTGCATAAACAGTTGATGGATGAGTTTGAGAGTATGGCGGCATGAGTAATATCAGCGTCAAAATTGAAGGTGGTAAAGAAGTTGCTGCAGCGTTCCGGCGATCACCGTTTGCCATGCGCCTGGCGTTACGAAAAAACCTGCTGCGAGGCGGCCATGAAATTGCACGTGAAGCCCAGCGTAATTTAAGGAAGAACAAATCCATGGCATTCAGCACGTTGATTCAATCATTAATTGTCCGTGCGGTGAGTGATTTTGAAACGCATGTGACTGTAGGTGCAGCGCACGGTGTGTATGTGGAAGAAGGATCTGCGCCGGGTGGACAACCAAACCGGCAAACATTACTGGACTGGATCCGGGTCAAGCGCATTCAACCCTTGCAGGGACAAACGCTGGATGATCTGGAATTCCTGATCGGCAGAAAGATTCGTCAAAAAGGGATTAAGGCCAAACCGTTTTTTGAACCGGCGGTGGAAGCCAAACGCAGCCGCGTGATGGCACTGATTGAACTGGGCGTGGAAGAAGGACTGCAAAGCGCAGGACTGGCATGAGTGAACTCAGTGTTCGCCTGGAATTATTGAAAACCAACCTGGCGGCAATGTATCCGGACAGGATTGTGACGCGGGACCTGAAAGATTTTTCTCTGCGTAAAAAGCCGGACCTGGAAATAGGAATTTATACCATCATCAGCAAGGGCTTGAGTGATTTCAATTCGCCGGCACAGCTGGTGCTGCTGGAAGGCACGCACGGCATTTTACTGGTGGGCCAGATTGAATTGCCGGAAAGTGCTGATCCCAGTGAAGTGGAAGATGCGGAAAATGAAATGTGGGATGAAGTGAAAGCATTTATACAGACGCCGGGGGCGGGATTGTGCCCGCTGGATCCGGTCAGCATGCTGCAAAGCCAGCAGATTGATCATCCCTTTGGCTGGATCGCCGTGGAATTGAGTTTCAGATATTTTGATTAAGAGGATAAAACCATGAACAGACATGCACGCATGACGCAAATATTAATTCAGGCACAAACAGCTGCACGCACCGCACCCGCGCCGGCAGCGTTTAAAATGAAATTCAATCCCGGTTTTGAATTTGGCCGGGAACCCAACCGCCAGGCGGACCAGACCATGAACCTGGACCCGCTGGAAGAACAAACGGACGTGGGCGATGCGGTATTGACCGGTACCATCCCCGCCATCCTGTGCCTGAATGATATGGGCCAATGGCTGAAGCATTTACTGGGCGATCCTGCCACAACCGGCGTAGGCCCTTACGAACACGAATACACGCTGGACCTGAGTGTTGCGTCCCGGTTTCTGATGGAGCTGGGTTATACCGATGTCGATAAATATCCGCGCTGGCTAGATTGCATCGTGAATTCACTGAGTTATAGCATCAAGGAGGCCGAGCAGAATATTTCTCTGGGGATCATGGGCGGCACACAAATCAGCCCGATCGGCGGCGCCGTGTTCGATGCGGCCCCCACCATTTATGCCAAGGACCGCGCCTGTTCCAGGGGTGGTGAGGTCTACGACGTGGATGGCGCCAGTACGCTGGGCCAGATTATTGAAGCCAGCCTGAACTTGAGCAAGGACTATCAGGGGCAATTGATTGCGGACGGGCTGGAAGGGTACAGCGATTATCTGGTGGGGCAGCCATCCCTGGGCGGCACATTGCGGTTCATTTACGATGACGGCACTAACCTGTTCGATCATGGCCACGCGAATACCGCCAAGCCGCTTACGCTGATTTCCATGAACGCTGCCGGTGATGCATCACTGGAGTGGACTATCCCTGCTGCGGAATTCAGCGAACCGAAACATCGCATGGAAACCAGCGCCGGCATTATTGCCACGGTGGACTGGAAGGCAATCAAGCATGCGACAGATCCGGTGACTGTGGTGCTGACAAACGGGATAGTGAGTTATTAATTAATCATTTTGCTGACATCAACAAAATGATTTTGTAGTGCGCGAATGCGCGTGAATGAGCGCGAGGTGAACATGAAAGACGATAAAGCAACTGAAGAAAAAAAAGAGGTGAAGGTAAAGCCGGTGACTTTCATGGACCGGCATTACCTGAGCCGCAAGATCAAGGTGGGCAACAGTACTTTGCAGGTGACCGGTGGCAAGGTGACTGCGACAACGGCTGAGCAGATTGATGCCTGCCGTAAAGATAAAGCCCTCACGGAGGTGAGATAATGCGCCTGGTGCTGGGTGAAATCCTGAAACATGTTTCCTGGCCGGAAGCGAATATGGAATTTATTCTCACGCCGTTGTATGAAGATGATAACGCGCAGCTGCTGAAAGACTGCACCGAGCGTGTCAGCAAACAAGGCAAGCTGGTGGATGTGATCTATGATCATGACGAATTTTCCGGGCGCGTGGGGTTGAAATGTATCAAGGACTGGCCTAAAGGCCCGGTAGATGAACACGGCCAGCCGGTGCCCTGTACGCCGGAAAACATCAAGCGGCTGATGAAGGTGGGCGTGGCGCGGGATTTCATTCTGGCGCAGGTCCGCAGCCTCGATATCCACCTGCAGGAAGAAATAGCAGAAGCAAAAAACGCCTGACCGCCCTTGCCAGATATGTCCGCAAGGGCGGATACCAGGCGCTGGATGATCTGATATCCATGGGTAAAGTTCCGGCCCAGGAAGACCTCCCCCCTGAGCTCGACTGGGAAACCCCCGTGTGGATGTTGACCATGCAGCTGCATTCACAGGTGCGGGTGGTGCCCATGGGCGGCATCATCGGTTATGATTTGAATGTATTTTTGCCTATAATCGCGCACAAGGGCTGGCATCCGGACATTGCTCTGGAACTGATTACCGCCATCGAGGCGGAATTATTCTCGAAGGAAAAGAATGGGGAATGATATGAAACAGTTAATTGTAATTTTATTGGCGTTGATTTTAATATCAGCTTGCAAATCTCAAAATCTAAGAGAGGTACAGGGACAACCGGCAGAGTATCAGGCCGGTTATCATCATGGGTGTGATAGCGGCTATGTGGCAGCCGGTCATCCATATTATTCATTTACAAAAGATGTGGCCAGATTTGAGCACAAAGACCAATACCGGCAAGGCTGGACTGATGGATTCAATGTGTGCAAGTCGCAATATGAATCGATAACACACCGGCGTTAAATCTCATCATCAAAAACTATTTGGTAATAACAGCGGCAAATAGCCAATCCGATGAAGGATGACTATAATAAGCTGACATAGGCATAACACAGCGAGATTGCCACGCAAGCTCGCAATGACAGTAATGTGAAAGCCGGACCTCGAAAGAGGCCCGGCTTTTTTATGGGTGATCTAATGCGAACATTCAATATGCAGTCTGGTACCGGCAAGCAAATCAAGGTGGTGATCACCTCGGATGGCTGGCACCAGTATGCCGAGGGCGCGGCGCAAGCAGCGGACGCCACAGACCAGCTCAGTGAAGAATCCCAAAAACTCACAGACGGCACCGGCAAGCTCACTGCTGAAAACAGCAGGCTGACCAGCAGTTACAGTAAACTCAAATATGTGATCGGTGGGCTGGGTCTGGGGCTGATTTTACGTCAGATCACCAGTATCAGCGACACGTATACATCACTGAACAACCGTTTGAAACTGGTCACAGAAAGTGAGGAAGAGCTGCATATCATTGAGGAAAAATTATATTTTGCCTCGCAGGAAACACGGGTCAGTTACGAATCAACCGCCAACCTGTATGCGCGTGTGGCACGCAATGCCAAAGAATTAAAACTCAACCAGGCAGAGCTTTTATCCATAACAGAACTCACCAATAAATCCATCCAGATCGGCGGCGCTACATCGCAGGAAGCAGCTGCCGGGGTGATTCAGTTTTCCCAGGCCATGGCATCCGGTGTGCTGCGCGGTGATGAATTGAGATCGGTATTAGAAAACATGCCTAGGCTGGCTGAGGCACTGAGCAAAGGACTGGGTGTAACCATTGGTGAGTTACGCAAAATGGGTGAACAGGGAGAGCTCACCGCTGAAAAAGTGGTGCAAGCACTGTTGTCACAAAAACACGTAATAGATAGTGAATTTAAAGAACTGGCGCCGACGATTGGCGGCGTGATGGAAACCATCTCCAATTCCATCCGTAAAGCCATATCCGATGCTGATATGTCACAACTCACCGATGAGTTGACTGAATTCCGGGAAGAACTGGAAAAACCAGCGACATCGGAAGCGATTACTGCATTTTCAGCGGCAATGATTACGGGACTTACACAAATAGTGCAACTGTTTAGCGGCGCTGTGAACCTGGCAGAGCGATATGGTGAAGCCTGGGGCAAGTTGGTTGCCGGTTCCGGTGGAAAATTTTTCAATTTATCACAGCAAGAATTGCTGGCCCTGGAAGATAGACTCGTTACACAAAGCAACCAGAATGTGCTGGAAGGCGGCAGAAAAATGTCGCTACGTGCGCAGGAACAACTGCAACGTGATCTGGAACAGGTGCGCACGCTCTTGAGCCTTTATGTCGATGCCACCCAGCAGCTCAAGGCGGCAACCGATGATGGTGTTGGTGGATCATCTGGCAGAGATTTTTCAGAAGCTGAGAAAAAAGGCCATGAAATAATATTCAATCTGCTTAAAGAAAAGGAACTGCATGGCGAAGTGGGTAATGCTGCCAAGGCACGTTTTGAAATTGAGTTTGGAAAATTACGTGATTTGCTGCCACATCATAAAGAGCTTGTATTACAACTGGCTGAAGAACTGGATGTTATGGATGCGCAGGTTGACAAAGAAAAAGACCTGGCCAAGGAAAATCAAAAACGCCTGCGCGAACAGGCCAAGCTCGTTGAAGAAAATAAAAAAGCGCACGAACAACTGATTGAAATGATCGACAAGGAACAGGAAGCCAGCGTGAAGAACATGACGGAGAAGCTGGCGGCGCTGAAAAAATCATTAATGAGTGAAACCGAACTGGTACGGCAACGCTATGAGGCTGAAGTTGCATTTCTGGAAGATGCCCGGGCGCGTATGTATGTCACCGAAGAAGAATATCAGCAACTGCGCCTCGACCTGGAGCTGAAGGCCGATCTGGAAATCGGGCAGATACATGAGCGTGCGCTTAAACAAGCGGGCATCAGCACCAGGGACAACTTCAAGGAAATTGCGGACGCCATACGCGGTTATGGTGATGACACCACGAATGCCATTGTGGATATGTTTATGGGGCTGGAAGTGAACATGCACAATATCGTGAATTCCATAATCCGCGATTTAATGCGTATCCAGATTCAGAACAACCTGGTGAACCCATTGCTTGATCTGGGCACATCATTTCTTGGTAGTTTATTTGGTGGAGGTTCAAGCGTCGCCGGGGAACTGGGCGCAATTGACCCGGGATTATTCAGCGAAATATTACATCGTGGCGGCATCGCCGGGCGTGGGACCGGTGGCCGTAAAATGCCGGCCAGTCTGTTTGAAAATGCGCCACGGTTTCATGACGGACGTATGCCCGGTTTGGCGCCTTATGAGATACCCGCCATTCTGCGCCGTGATGAAGGCGTGTTCACGCCGGAGCAGATGCGTGCCTTGGGTGGCCCTGCCAAAGTGAATGTGACCGTGATCAACAATACCGGCAGCGATGTGCAGGTGAATGATCGCGGTATGGTGAACGGTGAACAGCAAATTGAAATTATCGTGGACCAGGCATTAAAGAAAATGCAGCGCAGCGGCAAGCTGGATAGCACCATGAAGCAATATGGTACAACCCGGCAACCGGTGCAGAGGTAGGTATGGCCGACGCTGACTGGCCGGAAACATTACCGCAGTTTGTTTTGCAACAAGGCCTGTCTGAAACCTTGCCTGACACGACGGTGGCTTCTGAAATGGATGCCGGTCCGGCGAAAATAAGAAGGCGCCACAGTGCCGGGGTGGAGAATATTTCCTGTGTTGTCGCGCTGAAAAAAGATGGTGTGACAGACCAGGTGCAGATCCTGAAGGATTTTTACAACAACACACTGGCGGGCGGATCCTTGCCTTTTGACTGGATCCATCCGAGCTCGCAGGCGGCTGTCACGTTCCGGTTTAAACCCAAGAAGCCCCCACAGATACGATTAATACGCGGCACTATCTGGCATGCGCAACTGGAGCTGGAGATCCTGCCATGAGAAATGTGAGTGATGCCTTCCAGGGCGCGGTGTTCCGCTCCCAAACGGATGAAGTGTTTATTGTGTTGCTCACCATTGATCATGAAAACCTGGCAGAGCCGATCCGTGTCACCAGTGATGCGGTAAATACCATCAGCAACGGTGACACTTTTATCCCATATCCATTCGCCGTGCAGTTACCGAGTGAACAAAATGACAGTGTGCCGATTGCCAAACTTTCGATTGACAATGTGCACCGGCTGATCGGGCAGACCATCCGCGAGATTGATACGCCGCCGGAAGTGACCGTGCAGATTGTGCTGCATTCCGATCCGGACCTGGTGGAGGCGGAATGGACCGGACTGATCATTGAGAAAGTAAGTTACAACGCGCTGACTGTGGAAGCGGACATCGTCGGCCCGGACATACTCAACGAACCGTTTCCAGGTGACAAATTTACGCCGGACAAATTTCCGGGATTGTTCTGATGATTATGTTCAGGACGAACGGTATGCCGCGACTGCATGGATGCAGAGGAGCGGCTGTTCATTTACTGGATACTGGCCTGCGCCAGTATGACGATTGAGGTAGAGACTGTGCTGCCAACCTGGGTCAATCAATACATCGGTATTCCGTTTGCGGACAAGGGCAGCACGTATGAAAAATGCAGTTGTTATGGATTATTGCGACTGGTGTTCCGCGAGCAATGCGGCATTGAGCTGCCGGATTATGAGGATGCCTATGACAGCATCAGGAACAGTCAGGCGATTGCCGCGGCATATGATCAACACATCGATGATCGTTGGCGCCGCGTAGCGCAACCTGAGGTGCTGGATGCTGTTCATCTGCGTATGAAAGGGTTGCCGCTACACGTGGGTGTCGTTGTCGCGCCGCATACGATGCTGCATATTTATGAAGGCGTAAATTCGTGTGTGGAAAAATTCAACAGCGCAGCCTGGCAAAAACGGGTGCTGGGGTTTTACCGGTATGGGAATGGTGATTCGTGCACTGGAAATCGTTCCTGACATTTCCAGCATACACTACATTCATGTAGATAATTGGTGAATAGTGAATGGTGAATAAATAAATGGAAAATTTACCTGTCATTTCGAGCGCAGCGAGAAATCTTGATGCCGTCCATGGGCGGCTGGATCCCGGACAATCCGTGTCCGAGACAGTGCGGGTGACAATATGCCCTCGGCCGTTTTCGGATGTGCGGGTGGACCGTTATTTCGCGCATGGCGTGACGATTCAGGACATCATGGATGATTTCCGCCTGCCGGCAGGATGTACGGCAGGGGTGTGCATCAACGGGGTGCCGGTGCCGAAACGTTACTGGGACCGCTGCCGGGCCAACGCCGGCACGCATGTGACCATAAATGTAGTGCCGATGGGCGGGGATGGAAAGAATCCGTTTGCAATTATTCTCATGCTGGCTTTCGCGGCATTAAGTTTTTATTTGCCAGTATTGTTGCCCAGTTTACAAGGTATTGCTCTCGGGCTTGCCCGCGCCGCCATTGGCCTGGTCGGCAACCTGATTACGAATGCGATAGCGCCGCCGCCGCAGCAAAAGTTATCGCAACCTGCGGGGATACCCAGTCCGACGTACAGCATCACCGGGATCCGCAATCAGTTCAATCACTGGGGCGTGATTCCCCGCGTGTACGGCACGCACAAGGCATACCCGCCGTTCGGAGCGCCTTCTTACACCGAATTAGTGGGGGAAGATCAATTTCTGCGTTCGTTATTCATCATCGGTTACGGTCCTCTGGAGATCACCGACATCAAAATTGGACAGACACCGATCGATTCGTTTAATGACGTGGAATACGTGGTGCGTCCCGGCACGGATGAAGATCCGCCGTTATCACTGATGACGAATACCATCATTGAAGACGCGCTGAACATTGACATCAGCGCGGAAGGCCCGGAACAAGGTTCCGGCTCCGGCAGCTATGGGCCGGGTGAATGGGTAGAGCGGACCACTGCCACGAACACAAAAGAAATAATGATCGACCTGGCATGGCCCAACGGATTATTTTCCGTGCATACTGAAAAAAAGAAACCGCGCCGGGTGGAAGTAGAGTGGCAGTACCGGGCCGCCGGTTCAGAAGATGCGTGGATTAACGCGCCGGGGGTGACGGTTGAACGCAACACGGTTAAAACCATCCGCCGCGGTGCGCGTGTGGTGGTGAGCTCCGGACAATATGACGTGCGCATCCGGGTGAAACTCAGCAGCACACCCGGAAAAGATAGCACCAAGGGCGTGATGGACCGCACCTTTCTCACCGCATTCAAGTCGGTGCGCGATTTTGATCCATTGAACGTGGGGTTTCCGGTGGCCACTATCGAGATGCGCATTCGCGCCAACGAGCAACTGAATAATATTGTGGACGAACTGAACTGTGTGGTGACCTCCGTCTTGCCGGATTGGGACGCCATCGGTGAAGTATGGACGGATCTGGCCACGAGCAATCCAGCCAGCGTGTTCCGCAGTGTATTGCAGGGCCTCGCCAACAAGCGGCCACAGCCGGACGCACGGATTGATCTGGATGCGTTACAGGACTGGCACGAATATTGTGACACAGAGGGGTTTACATTCAACGGCGTGCTGGACACGCAGGGCACGGTGTTCGAGGTATTGCGCAACGTGGCCAGCACTGGACGCGCCGGCCTGGCCATGCGCGATAATAAATTTTCAGTGGTGATTGACCGCCCGCAAAGCACGTATGTACAGCGCATTACGCCGCGCAATTCCTGGGGTTTTTCATCAGACAAAACTTTCATCACCCGCCCGCATGCCATCAAGGCCAGGTTTGTTAACGCCAATGAAAATTGGCAACAAGATGAACGCATTATTTACGATGACGGTTTTAATGCCGGTAACGCCACGGATTTTGAGTCCATCGATTTGCCGTATATCACGGATCCGGATTTGATTTGGCGGCACGGACGTTTTCATCTGGCCCAGAACCGGTTGCGTCCGGAACTCTATTCCATATTTATTGACGTGGAAAATATCGTGATGACGCGCGGCGATCGGGTGGAAGTAGCGCATGATGTGCTCTTGATTGGTCTCGCCCAGGGCCGGGTGAAATCACTCGCCCGGGACGGCAATAATGATGTGGCGTCCATCACACTGGACCAGGCCTGCCCGATGGAGGCAGAAAAAAGTTACGGCGTGCGGTTGTGGTTTGTGGACGGCACACGCAACGTGCAATCGGTGGTGACTGAGGCCGGCGATCAATATGAGCTGACATTCACCACGCCCATTGATGAAGCGCTGGTGCCGGCAGACGATGATTTGCTGGATGCGTTGGTGTTGTTTGGCGAAGCAGACACGGAAGCCGCACCGATGATTGTGCATTCAATCGTTCCCGCGCAGGACATGACTGCGCAGATTTTTTTACAGGATGCAGGCGATACAATACATGACGCCGACACCGGCGAAATCCCGGCGTTTATAACACACATCACTCAGCCGCCGCCATTAAACAAGCCGGTGCCCACCCCGGTAGTGCAACAGATTACATCGGACGAATCTGCCTTGTTGCAACTGGTGGGCGGGAACCTGCAAACGCGGGTGATTATTTATTTAAATCCTCCGGGTGGTTTCAATCTCGATGCGATGAAACTGCAGGTACGTTACCGGCGCAGCGCCAATGCCGGGGGAGACACTGAAGATGCCAGCGTGTGGGAATATCTGCCGGATTTGCCCGGTGGTACGGATGTGGTGATCATCGATGATGTGGAGGACGCACATTTGTATGATCTCAATTTGCGTTATGTGGCCATAGCCGGTGCGTATCCCGGCGCGGCTTCTGACTGGTACGAAGAAAATGATTACCTGGTAATCGGCAAGAGTACGCCTCCAGCAGATGTGACTGGCTTCAGCGCTTCGCACAACGGTGCGGTGGCGATCTGCCAGTGGAACGAGAATGATGAGATCGATTTGCAGGGATACATCGTGCGTTATATGGATTACGCGCTGGAATTTGATTTTGAAAATGCCATATCGCTCAGCGAAACTTTAAAGGGCACCGAAATCACAACCGGCCTGGTCCCTCCGGGCGAATGGAACGTGGGCATCAAGGCCGTGGATGTGGCCGGGAATTTGTCCGTGAATGCGAACGTGAAGTATCTGAACGTGCAGAATGCGTCCGGTGTGGATGTGGTGGTGGAGCGTGAAGAATCACCACGCTGGGAAGGCACGCTGACCAATTGCATCCGGCACTGGTCCGGCGTGATTGTCCCGGAAAGTGAAGACACCGATGCGCTGGCGGATGATATCTTTGATGAAGCCGTAGTGAGGCCTGCGGACGCCTGGTATGAGGGTGCGGAATTTGATATTGAATTCGATGATAACGTGCGCACTTATGCCATCAGCGAAGCGGCATTGTTGCCGGATGGCAGCGGCATACCGCAGCCGAAACTGGAACTGGATTACAAACTGGATGGTGATGAATACGATGGTTTTGAGGACTGGAGTATTAGTTTTGTGACCGCGCGTTATCTCAAGCATCGAGTGCACCTGGATCCGTCTGTTGGCGTGATGCTGCTGCGAAAATTCAAACCCGTGATTGATGTGCAACAGCGGAGAGAAACAGAAACCGGATTATCGGTGGCAGATACCGGCGAGGCGATCACATTCAACCAGGAATATCACAACATCCCGCACGTGTTGGTCAGTGTCGATTCCGATACGGCCTTGATTCCAACTTACAGCAGCCTCACGACTACCGGCTTTACCGCGCATGTGTTCGACACCAGCGGCACTGAGGTGGGGATTACAGATGCGTTTAATTACACAGCGAAAGGAAACTGAATATGAACTTTAAATTCATCCAGCCGAACTTTACGACACAACAGCCGAGCGAGGTTAAAACTAATATTGAATCATGCATCGGTGTGATGGGGCGTATCAGCAATAATTTCAACGCCCACGAACAATCGGCGCCGGACATGACCGTGCGCATTTCTGCCGGCGCGTTGTTTGTCAACGGCGCCCTGGTGGAAGTGGCGGCGCAGAACACCGGCACGATTACCGCGCCCGTCACGGATCCGCGCATCGATCGCCTGGTGATTGATGTGGTGACCGGTGCCGTAAGTATCGTGGCCGGCACGGAAGATGCGGCACCGACGCCACCGGCGATTCCTGCCGGGAAGTTGCCGTGCGCGCAGGTGGCGCTGGTGCCAGCACAAACAGAAATAGTCAACGCCGATCTCACGGACGAGCGTGTCGGTGCCGGCGGCGGCGGGGTGAACAATCCGTTGACGGCGGTGCTGAATACCGGCGGTTATGCAATTGATCATTCCTTGGGGGCGAACGTGGCCAGCGCCGACACGACGGACATCTGGGTGACGGATGGCAACACGATACACGTGACTGGCTCAGAGACGATTACTTCACTCGGCACTGCACCCCGCGCCGGCGCCCGGCGCACGGTGATTTTTGATGGCGCACTCACACTGACGCACGGCGCGAACCTGAATCTGCCCGGCGGCGCGAACATCACCACCGCGGCCGGTGATGTGGCGGAATTCCTGGCCGATACCACCACGCAGATCGATTGTATTGCCTATCAACGCGCCAGCGGTGAATCATTGGTGGGCGGCGGTAGCAGTATGGAGATCATCGCACAGGGCAGCGTGAGTGCGGCGGCATCGCTCGATTTTACTGATCTCTCCGCAACCTACAGGCAGTATCATCTCGTGTTTGATGCATTTCGACCAGCATCGGATTTAAATAGTGGCTATGTCCGTACCAGTGCGGACAATGGTTCTACTTACGACGCCAGTGCAGGTAATTACCAATTTGGCATTGATGGTGTTTACAATGACCAAACATCATCAGGCACTGCTGTTCTATCAGGATCAGGCTACAACGGCACCACACAAATACAAATAAATCCCAGCTCTACAAATTTTGGTAACGCCACGAGCGAAAAAGGCGCAGGTGAGATCAAAATCTACAATCCATTATCAACTGACAAAACGCATATTAGTTTCATCGTGTCGGGTTTGAATGCATTGGCTGGCCGTCAATGGTCTGTCACAGGTGCTGGTTTAAGGGATGCTGCAGCGGCTGTGAATGCCTTTCGGGTTCTATTTTCGTCCGGAAATATTTCAACAATGAATTACACTTTATATGGTTTGAGGGCAGCATAATGTTTACAAAAGATGATGTGGGTCACAGAATAATTATCGATGTATCCGCAGACGCGAAGAACCGCGAGGCGCTGGCCGCGTATCGCACGCAGTTGCGGATTTATGAGGTGCAACTCGCCGCACACCTGGGCGATCCGGATAACGTGGCTGAACCAGTGCCACCAGCAGAACCGGCGTTGGCGCAGAAACAGCGCGTGGTGGAGTTGAGTGAAGTTGAACGCGACGCGATCGCCGCTGAATGGAATGCTGAAGCTGAAGCTGCCCTGCAACGTGCCGCAGCAGCGGAAGCCGCGGCCAAACACCAGGCCGCAATCACCGCGGTTGAGCGCGAGACTGCCGAGAAAAAATTGCAAACAGAACTCGACAAACTGGCGATTGATCCAAATGATCCTACGGTATCGCAGGAAATAAAAGACTACGCGGCGAGCCTGGGCAGCGAGAAGAAGTGAATTGTATAAGTCTGGATTTGATTTGACAGGTCGTGAATTCTATAGATAAAAAATACCCAACTTTCGTCATGCTGGACTTGTTCCAGCATCCAGTCAATTAAATGTACCCCAATCCTACCTTCCCCCGCATGCGGGGGAAAGGGATACTGGCATTCGCCAGAATGACGGCTTAAAACTGATCTGGTGTTTCTGGCGTTTCTTCCGGTGTGGACTGCTTTGGTTCTTTTTTCTGCTTACGTGATGTTTTATTCATCAGTTTCATTGCTTCCGCTGCTTTTTCCCCTTCCATCGCATCACGTTTGATGACCTGCTGGGTGAGAATGTCAAGGATCTGATCATTTTCCACTTTGATGCCGTCCGCCAGTTTGCGCATTTCCCTGCGGATCTGTGTGAGTAATGATTCAGATCGCAATAATGCTGCAATAGTGAACCTGCTGATTACCTGCGCCCTGGCATGGAATTCATCCAGCCGCGCTTTTTTCCACCCTTCTTTGGCAATTATCCAGAACATTTCAATATGCTCGTCATTTTTCGGATTTAGTTCATCGAGCCTGAATTCCAGAATTAACTCGCTTTTGATTGGCTTGCCAAATGTCACATGATAAATACGCCAGATGCAGGCATTGGTGAGTATCACCCATTCAACGCCCTGATTGGCCGCATAATCTACCGCCTGTTTTACAAATTGATCTTTCAGTTCCAGGTTGATGGCCTTTACTTCAATCAACATGGACAGATCGCCATCCACTTTTATGGCGAGATCGCAATAAGTGCCACGGATGACGTGCTCAGAAGTCACATCGGTATATTTGTCATAACCAAGAATGCGTTCGAGCATGTCTGTAATAATCGTGACCGTATCGGATTCATTCACATCGCGGGATTTTGCAGTGAGTATTACGGGTTGAAAAAACTTGATGCCGGCAGCAATTCTGGATGCCACTTTTGCTGGAATATTTGCCATGATTCCCTCCCCTGATTACAGGCCAAGTATGATCAATAGTGCTCTTTGATGCTCCGATGGTAATGTTTTGATTTTATTAATCAGTTGTTTTTCGATGTCTGCATTATAGTCCGGCGATTCCCTGACCCTGGAAGGTCCAATATTTTCCATGCTGAACAGCAATGGTTTTTGTTGATTCTGCTGCTCCAGACCTTTTTCCAGCCACGCCACGATCTCAGCATTCATGCTGCGTCTGTTCTTTTCGGCTAGTTCCTTAATCTCATCCCTCATCCCCTCCGGGAAGCGCACTATAAATCTTTCTGCCTGCTCACTCGGGTACAGTTTTTCACGCATATTCCAGCATTATCCCGACTTGGCATCAAAACAGTAATAATGCCTACTTGACATCTGATGCCGAGTTGGCATAACCTGTGTATCATCCTGTAACATATTTATACACAGCAATGAACAAAAGAGTAAAAAAACTACAGCAAAAACAACGTAAAGCCGTGATAACCAGGCTGCGTCCGGAGCTGTATGACCGGTTGAACGCACGGGCCGAGGCAGAACGCCGGAGTATGGGCGCCCAGGTGGCGCATATGCTGGAAGAGTCCCTGCAGCAGGCCGCAGGCACGTAGATTTTAAGGTTGCCTGGCCAGTGTTGACGCACCGGCCAGGCGGTTGAGGTTACTGGTTTGGTCACCATTTCGCCTCACGGTCGATTTTATAACCGTGAGCATAGCCAGTCACCTCCATTTATGAAATGTGAACTGGAGGCTTATGTCCACAATGGATGCGATAGATCAAGCGGGTTATGAATTAGTCCATACCTTCCCCGGTGGCGCACCGGCACTGGCGCCGCATGTGAACATGAATGCCGGCACGCTGCTGAACAAAGCCAACCCTTCCTGTACTGATCACAAATTCACCGTGCGCGAAGTCGTGGCCATTCAATCTTTTCGCAAGTCCTATCCCATGCTCTATGCCGAAGCACGCGTGCTGAATCACATCTGCGTGAAGCTGGGCCAGTATCCGGATGTGAGTGATGTGGAACTGCTGGATCTGTATGCAAAGTATCACGAAGAAATCGGGGAGACCGCAGGCGCATTGCGCCGCGCACTGCAAAAAGGGCAAATCACCCAACGTGATTATGACGATATCAAGCGTGAAGCCTTCGAAGATGCTCAGGCCATGTTTGAACTGCTGGCACGCTTGAAGGGGCTGGTGCGTGAGTAAGCCACGGAACAAATTCCCGATCACGAATGTGCGTGACAACATTCCGGACGATCACGAACTGGTGTTGCCGGACAACCTGATCATGATGCATTTCGAAGCGGAGTTCATCCGTGAATTTTCAACCGCACCGGAAGCAAAGCCTGCTGTGGTGAAAGCATGAGCATCGTGCGTTTACTCAACACCCGCCCACCAAAAAAAGGCAGCGCCTATGACAACGGCTGGCTGCACCCTTTTGAAGAGATTCTGATATCAAAAATCCATGCTTTGCGCATGGAAGTGAGCCGCTGTGATGAACAATACCAGGTCAGCCTCACGCTGATCCATCCCCTGGGAGAAACACGTTATACGGTCACTGATCAATGGTTGATTGATGCCAGCCGCAAGCATGGCATGTTGATTTATATCCGTGCCATGCATTGCTCGAAAGGCGGCAGGCCGGAGCGGTTGCTGGTTGAAATTATTTTTACGAGGCCGGTGTTGTATTTGTTCCCGGTTGAGCTCGCATGAACACAGAACAATTGATCAAAAATTTTGTAGCACTCGGTTACCGGGTGCATCGCCGGTTTAAGGCAGGAAACCATGACGCGGAACTGCACAAGCGCCATGAGAGTGGAAAAATCATCAAGCAGTTGATCAAGGATGGTGTCACGTTAAAGACAAAAGTTGTTTAGCCGTAGGAGGAAGGTGTTATGAAATCACATGAAGAAATATTTGGTAGTCCAACGCCGGAGGAATACAGGGTAATCCATGATATCGCAGTGCGTGCTGCGAAGAAGTATAAAGATATGGGAGTACAAAGGAAGTTAATGCGCATTGAAAAAGATATCCAGGCATGCCATGCACATTGTCCATTGAAATTAAAGGAACTGCTGGAGGCCGATAATTTTAATTTCATGCACGATATAGGTGGGATTAATCGTCATCTGGATCGGGAAACCGGAGAACTGAAGGATTGCTTCCTGCCACGTTTCTCAGCACCTGAAACTGAAACGGTATGAGGCGCGGCCATGAGCGAAACATTCGATAAGTACCTCACTGTCGCTGAAGAAAAGCAGCTGTTCAAGACAGTAAAACAATTCCAGGGCATCGAGGCCCGGCGCGATTATGAATGGATGTTGCTGTTACGCCAGACCGGGATCCGTGTGGGCGCCCTTGCACAACTCACCGTACACGATGCACAGCAGGCCATCTTTACCAAACGACTGAAACTGGATGCAGGCATCCAGAAGCGCGGCATCGAGCATGATGTGCCGGTGAATACCAAGGCGCTTTCCGCACTGAAAAATCTGTTAAAGATTCGCCGCGAACAGGGCCATGCGGAATGTCCGGACGCGCCGCTGATTATGTCCCGTATCAATAAAGGCATGAGCGTGAGGTCATTCCAGGCGCGGGTGCAGCACTGGTGCAAACAGGCCGGGCTGACCGTGAACGCCACACCGCACTGGATGCGGCACACCATGGCGCAGCGCATTCTGGCCAGAAGTACTGCCGCTGATCCCATCGGCATTGTGCAATCCGCACTCGGTCACAAATCGCGCAGCAGCACCGGCATTTACACCAAACCAACACGCGAAGCAGTGAGCCACGCGATGGAGTTGGCGTCATGAGCGAGCGATTAAACATGCCAATCAAGACTGTCAATGCGATGGTCACAGAGCGATTCCAGAATGGCACACCGCGTAGCGAGGAATACCAGGCCGGTTTCCGTGATGCAATGTTTTACCGGTTAGCGATGGTTGAATTCCCACCGCATCCTTATCCGATCCCCAGTGCGCAAACCGATGCTTATTTTTCAGGCATTGATGGAGGTCATTTAAAAGCCAACCTGGTCATCGCCAGTCTGAAAGAGTTGGCGTCATGAAAACACAATTCCATTACTCGGAGGAATTCATGGACGAACTGAAAAAGGATGCTATGGCTAGTGTAATACAACGCGGCATTGTCCGTGTGACCAAATCAACTGAAAGAACAAGGGAGCCCGGTTGCTCTGATGTATTTGTGATTACCGGTTATCTGGCTAATGGCCAACTCGTTGAGTTAAAGCAGCATATGGGCGAACTATGGGGCGTATGCATGAGGGACAGCCACAACGAAGAAACGCAAACCAGAGCGTTTGAAAAAGTTGAAAGCCTCATTAAAGAAATCGAAGCCATTGGCGGCCTCGATATCCGCGCCGGGGTATACATCATATGAACACGCGGGAGAAGAACGCGATGGCTGGCCAACAGCACAGCGATGGTGGGACTCCATCCTCCCGCTCCAATTCACAAACAGCAACATGTATAGGTTGTGGATGCACGGATTTAAATGCCTGTATTGATGCATTCGATCAACCGTGTGGCTGGCTGAAAGTCGATTACAAAATAGGCATAGGCGTATGCAGCGAATGTCCGGACAAATTGCCGGAATTCAAAAAACACAAGGAGCAGGTATGAATGCGGTAGTCCAGGACAAGCCTGCTTATGTATTACAGCACCGTATCTGCATCGAGAAATTACCGGCTGAACATAAGCGTGAGGCCTGGGAATGGCTGAAGGACAACCAACCGGAAGATGCACAGATGATGCATGTCATGAGCAATGACCCGAATGTGGCGCTGATTAAGAAAATGTTCGATGCGTCCATTTCCATCACCATCACCGGTGACTTGCCGGACGTGTTCAAAACGCTCGATAACCAATACATCGAAACACGGAGGATTTCAGCATGAACCGATACACCGATGAATATCTGGAGTACTGGGGCAGGATGTATGAACTCACACCGGGCCTGAAAGCTGCCGGCATTAAATTTATCGTGTTCCTGGAGAAGCCCCTGCGTTATCTGCACACGGCATTCCTGATTGAGCAGTTTAAAAAAATATATTTACGCAATCCTGCCATTCGCAACCAGGGCGTTAACCAGCGTGCATTCATGCGCTTCCCGGATGAAATGCTGCGGATCTGTATTTTCAATCGCAAGGTGATGCCGGAATTGCCACAGCACCGCCAGCGCAGTTTTGCCGAGCGGCTGGAACAGCAATTGATTGATGATGACATGGAATATCGCAACGGCACGTTTACCCAGCCGCTGCACCATCACAGTTACAAGCATTCCCGCGAACGTGTGATCAAGAGGCATTAAACATGTTCACCCAGGTCCATACGCCAATCATTCCGGATATGTTCAAACCGCAGGGCAATCAAGGTGCAGTGATTTCCGGTTGCGAACAATACCGGTATCGCCTGTGGCGTGTGTGGGATGCCAACAAACCGAAAGTGCTGTTCATTATGCTGAACCCGAGCACGGCGGATGCAGACAACGATGATCCTACTATTCGCAGGCTGATTGGATTTTCCACCAGCTGGGGCTATGGCGGTTTTGAAGTGTGCAATCTGTTTGCCTATCGCACACCGAAACCTTTTTTAATCCGCACCGTGAAGGACCCGATCGGCCCGGAAAATGACATGCACATTCTGACAGCAGCGAATGATACAGACCGCATCGTGTGCGGCTGGGGGAATCATGGCAATTACATGAACCGGGACATTGATGTGCATGCGAAGCTCAGCACGTATGACTATGTAATGTATTGCCTGGGCAAGACCCGTTCCGGCTTGCCGAAACATCCGCTGTATCTGCATGCGGATAGCAAACTCCGGATAATGAACGCGGCCAGGGCATGAACATCCCGGTTAATAACATATTTAATTTTATGGACCAGTCCCGACTGTCTATTCGTTTGCGTAACCGGCGCCCGGTGCAGAAAAACATATTCGGCAAAAACGAACCGGCGCGAAAGATGATCCCTTATGGCCATGAAAAACCGAACGGCTATGCCGACAAGCCGGGAACGGGACCCGCTGGCGAGAGCTGCAAGACGTGCAAATTTAATGTGTTGCTGGCCACGAAGTCGCCGGTGCATAAATGTTTTTTGATGCGTGCTCAATGGGACCGCTCCGCATTGACTGATATCCGCGTGAAATCGCCGGCGTGTTCAAAGTGGGAGGGAAAAGAATGAGTCATCCAAAAATAAGCGGGGCAATGGAAAAGTTTCGCGACATCTGGGGATGCAGCACGAATGTGTACGAACGCATGCAGAATGTAAGAGAGATGAATATAAAGAAAATTCAACG
>Ga0214472_10000567_pt1 | contig 45056 bp, 33 predicted proteins | sample RVTome_6_FD_207662 | JGI IMG/M metagenome (GOLD analysis project Ga0214472, IMG submission 207662) | Soil microbial communities from uranium-contaminated site in the Upper Colorado River Basin, Wyoming, United States - RVT140D175 | ecosystem: Environmental > Terrestrial > Soil > Contaminated >...
GCTTCTGGGAATTCGGGCTTGCGCCCTGGGATGTCGCGGCGGGGTGCCTCATCGCCAGCGAATCCGGCGCGAGCGTCAGCGACTTCCGTGGTGGCGCCAAGTATCTGCACGGTCGCCGCATCATCGCCTCGACTCCCGCCATCCATGCGGAACTCCTCACACTGCTCGCGAAGGTGCACGCGAAGCCGGAAGAGAGTCCGCTCGGTGCGCCCTTCACCGATCCCGTTCCGCTCGAAGGGGAGGATGCATGAACGCGAACATGATCGTCGCCTGGACGACGCTGCCGGATGTGGACACGGCGCTCTCGATTGCGCGGCGTCTGGTCGAGGAGCGGCTGGCCGGTTGCGCCCAGTGCGACGGGCCGATCCATTCGGTCTATCGCTGGGAGGGAGTGGTCGAGGAGGGTGATGAGTTCCGGCTCACCCTCAAGACGAGCCCGACCTGCTGGCCCCGCCTGCGGGAACGTCTCGCCGAGCTCCATCCATACTCGGTGCCCCAGATCGTCGCCGTGCCAGCCGAAGCCGCCGGCAGCTATGCGGACTGGCTCGGAGAATCGACACTGCCCTGAGGGCCGAGGCCAGCCTTGACCGACCGGCCGCCTCCCGCCAAACTCCGCCGACCTTTCGACAAGGGACGCGACGTGATTCGAACGATCTTCATGCTGTGGCCACTGCTGCTCGCTGGCACGGCGTCCGCGAGCCTGGAAGTTCACATCGAAGCCGGGCGTCAGCCGCTGACCGGAAGGGTCTCCGCCTTCGAGATTCGCCTGGTGGACGAGCATGCACAGCCCATCGCCGGCAGCGAGTTGACGTTGACTCCGCTGGGCCGCTGGGAGATGGAAGAGGGACGCTCGACTCCAATCGTGTTGACCAGCGATGCGGACGGCAGGGTCTCGATCGACGGCGTGAGCATTGGCCGGGGGCAGGGCGCGTTTCGCATCCGCCTGGCCGACGGGCAACAGGCCGAAGGGCGCGTGCGCACGATCGCGGCGCTGTGGACCCTGTTGCCGCCGCTCCTCTCCATCGCCCTGGCGCTCTGGCAGCGGCAGGTTCTCCTGGCGCTGGCCGCCGGCGTCTTTGGTGGGGCGTGGCTCCTCCATGGAGATCCAATGCATGCCTTCCTGAGCGGCCTGACCGATTTCGTCGTCGCGGCGGTTTCGGATCCGTTCCACGCGTCGATGCTCGTGTTCACTTCGGCTCTCGGCGGCATGGTCGGAGTGATGTCGCGCTCCGGCGGAACGCATGGCGTCGTCGACGTGGCGCAACGACACATTCGCGGGCCGCGCAGCGCGCAGCTCATGACGAGCGCCTTGGGACTCTTGATCTTCTTCGATGACTACGCCAACACGCTCCTCGTCGGAAACACCATGCGCCCCATCACGGATCGGATGCGCGTCTCGCGCGAGAAGTTGAGTTATCTCGTGGACAGTACGGCCGCGCCGGTGGCGACCGTGGCGGTGCTCTCCACATGGGTCGGCTATCAGCTGGGTCTCATCGGCGACGGCCTCGAGTCGATCGGCCGCGGCGCGGGCGACGCCTACACGGTGTTCCTCAGCAGCATTCCCTACTCTGCGTATTCCTGGTTCTCGATCTTTCTCCTCTTCGCCTTGATTCTCCAGCGGCGCGACTTCGGCTCCATGCTGCCGGCGGAGCGTCGGGCACGACGGGGAGATGGCGTCCTCGCGCCAGGAGCCCGGCCTCTCGCCGACGACATCGGCCAATCTCTCGCGCCGGCGGAGGGCGGACGGCGCAGAGCCCATCAGGCGCTGCTGCCCATTCTCACCGTCATCGTGGTGACGGCGCTCGCCCTCTACTTCGACGGGCGCAGCTCCGTCCTGGCGAGCGGCGGCGCTGCCAGCCTGGCCGAATCCGGTTTGCGAGACATCTTCTCGGCCGCCGATCCTGCCAATGCGCTCCTGTGGTCTGTCATGTCGGGCTGCGTTCTGGTTGTGCTACTCGTCGTCGGCGAACGGACCCTGAGCCTCGCCGACGCGCTCGAGTCCTGGACAGCCGGGGCCAAGGCGATGTTCCCGGCGCTCTGCATCCTCGTCCTCGCCTGGTCCATTGGCGGTGTCTGCGAGAAGCTCGGCACGGCGAATGTGGTCGTCGACGCGGCGACGGGCCATGTTTCGGCGCGCTGGGTTCCTACCATCACATTCCTCGTTGCGGCGTTTCTGGGCTTCAGCACGGGGACCAGTTGGGGGACGATGGCCATCTTGATGCCCATCGTCATCCCGCTGGCGCACGCGCTTCCCGTCGAGGCGGGTTTTCCGGCGGCGGCGGCCGGCGGCATCCTCCTCGCGTCCATCGCGGCCGTCCTCAGTGGTTCCGTCCTCGGGGATCACTGCTCACCCATCAGCGACACCACGATCATGAGCAGCATGGCCTCCGGCGCCGACCACGTCGATCATGTCCGCACTCAACTCCCCTATGCGATGACCGCGGGCACCGTGGCGGTCGTGTTCGGGAGCGTTCCGGCGGGCTTCGGGATTTCTCCCTGGATCACGCTTCCCGTCGGCGCCCTGGTGCTTTGGCTGGTGGTCCGGCAGTTGGGCAGATCGAGCGAAGCGGCATGAGATGGCTCACGCTCGGCTCGGGGACCCTCGTGCCGCATGCGGAACGGGCCTCGGCCGGCCATGCCCTCCTCCATGGGGAGGAGACCTTCGTCTTCGATCTCGGCCGCGGCGTCGTGCAGCGGATGTGCGAGAACGGAATCGATCCGCTCGGGCTGACGCGACTCCATTTCTCGCATTTCCACCCGGATCATAGCTGCGACCTCGTGCCGCTGCTCTTCGCCATGAACTATGCGCCAGAACCGCCCCGGGAGGAGCCGTTGCACATCGTGGGGCCGACTGGCCTGGCGGTTTTTTTCGAAGGCCTCTGCGCCGTCTGGCCCTGGCTGCGCCCCAAGTTCGCGTTGGAGTTGGAGGAGCGATCCAGCGCGGCCTGGAAGGTGGGGGAGATCGAATTCCACTCGTTGCCCCTGTTTCACGGCGATCGTCCCAATCTGGGCTACCGTCTCGAGCTTGCCGGCCGCACCCTGGCCTACACTGGAGACACCGGTCCCTGCGACGCCCTCTTGAGTTTGGCGAGCGGCGTCGATATCTTGGTTTCGGAGTGCTCATATCCGGACGGCCGGGCACGGGCCAAACATATGTCCCCGACGCCCCTGGGCAGGGCGGCCACCGCTGCCGGTGTCCGGACCCTCGTGGTGAGCCACGTCCTTCCGCCTCCCTTGGGCGCGGAGCACGGTGGAATCCTCGAGGAACTCCGCTGCGTCTTCGACGGAGAGATCTTCATGGCGTACGACGGCTTCTCGATCGAGGTCTAGCGGGGAATCTTGCTCTTTGTCTTCTCGAAGGTCGTGCAGCTCATGGGGATGGGTACGGTTGGCTTCGGACTCTATCTCGGCGTGAGCATTGGCGAGGGGGGGATGCTGCAGGAGCTGCGGATGCTCCTCGGCGGCACGCTGATCTTCTTCGCGGGCTGGCTCCTGCAGAGACGAAGCCAGGCCTGATGCACATGGATGCCCCCAGACGAGAGGCTGCCCCATTGCAGCGCTTGTTCCTGACGATTCTGATCGCCCTCACGGTCCTGAACGTGGCGGGATGCGGCAACGACTATCGGGTCCGCTTCCTGTACCCGCGCGAAGGGGCGTCCAACACCTTCAACGAGAATCCACCGTACTCGCTCTTCGTCTCCGAGCCGGAGGACCTACGCTCCTCGGCCGAGCGTCGTGGGCGTGGATTTTTCCAGACCCTTCACTTCCCTTCGGACGAGAAGCTGGATCGCCCGGCTTCGCAGATCGTGCGCCGCGCGCTCATGCAGGACCTGCTGCAGACGCGCATGGCGAGCCTCGTCCAGAATCCCGCCAACGCGGACTATGTGCTCAGCTCTCAGCTGCTGAGCATGACCACGAAGCTCTCCCGGCCGGCCAGCGCCTGGATCTATCCGCTCGCCACCGGCGTGGCGGCGGGGGCGATCGGTTATCTCGACGTCGACACGAGCCACGGCATCAAGCTGGGCCTCGTGGGCGCCTTTCTCGGCACCTTCCTGCCGGCGCCCGCGAAGACCGAGGCCATGGTCGAAGTTCGTCTGGAACTCCGCGATCGCGAGACGAACGAGCTGGTCTGGAGCACGAATTGCTTCGGCAGCCATCGCCGCATGATCCGGCTCGGACTGACCGCGCGGGAGGACAAGCGTATCGCCGAAGACTTCTTGCCGAAGGCTCTCAAGAAGGCCAACGCGTGCGCCGTCGGTCAGCTCTACGCGCATCTTCAGGAGAATCGGCTGCAGAAGCCCATGGACGGTCGCTGAACTGGTCGGTCGGCCTGCTTCCTCTTAACATGCTGCCCTACGGGCCCGCCGCGGCGGGCCGCGTCCTCTGTCCCGCAGGTGGTGGCAGCACATGAGCCTCGACCGTCCCGACCGCATTGCGTGGCTCCGCGACGAGCTGGAGCGCCGCATCCTCGCTCTCGACGGAGCGATGGGCACCGCGCTGCAGGATGCGCGGTTGTCGCCCGAGGACTTTGGCGGCCCGGAACTCGACGGCTGCAACGAGAATCTCTGCCGCACCCGACCGGACGTCGTTTTGCAGGTACACCGCCGCTATCTCGAGGCGGGCGCGGACTGCATCGAGACGAACAGCTTCGGCGGAACGCCGCTCGTGCTCGGGGAATATGGTCTCGCCGATGATGCGCGCGAACTGAACCGCCTCGCCGCTCAGCTCGCGCGACAGGCCGCCAAAGAATTCGAGGAGAGCGGCCGCCTCCGTCTCGTGCTCGGCAGCATGGGCCCCACGACCAAGGCAATCAGTGTGACCGGCGGCATCAGCTTCGCGCAGCTGCGGCACCACTTCGCCGTGCAGGCGCTGGGACTCATCGAGGGCGGGGCCGACCTGCTCCTGGTCGAGACGCAACAGGACACGCGCAACATCAAGGCCGCGGTCCTGGGCATCGAGGACGCCCAGAAAGAACTCGGCGATCGTATCCCGCTCATGATCTCGGGGACGATCGAGCCCACGGGGACCATGTTGGGGGGGCAGACGGCGGAGGCTCTGTGCGTCAGCCTGCGCCATCTCGATCTCTTCTCCCTCGGACTGAACTGCGCGACGGGCCCCGAGTTCATGACCGATCCGCTGCGTTCGCTGGCTGCGTTGAGCGAGACGAGACTCAGTTGCGTCCCCAACGCGGGGCTACCCAACGAAGACGGCGAATACGACGAGGGGCCGCAGCAGATGAGCGAGATCCTCGGCCGTTTCGCCGAGGCGGGCTGGCTCAACTTCGTGGGCGGTTGCTGCGGGACGACGCCCGCGCACGTGCGCGCGTTCGTCGCCGCGGTAGCAGGGAAAGAACCGCGGCACCCGCGCACGAACGAGCGTGCGCTGTACTCCGGGATCGATCTCGTCGAATCGAACGAGGACAATCGGCCGCTGCTCGTGGGTGAGCGCACGAACGTCATCGGATCACGCCTATTCAAGCGGCTCATCGCGGATGACAAGTTCGAAGAGGCCGCCGAGATCGCCCGCCGCCAACAAAAGGCGGGCGCCCAGATTCTCGACGTCTGTCTCGCGGATCCGGATCGCGAGGAACTCCAGGACATCGAGCGCTTCCTCGAGCGCGTCGTGCGCATGGTGAAGATGCCTCTGATGATCGACTCGACGTCCGCCGAGGTGATCGAGCGTTCGCTGAGTTACTGCCAGGGTAAGTCCATCATCAACTCCATCAATCTCGAAGATGGCGAAGAGCGTTTCGAGCGCGTCGTGCCGCTCGCCCTGCGGTACGGGGCCGCCCTCGTCGTCGGGACCATCGACGAGGATCCCGAGCAGGGGATGGCCGTGACCCGTGAGCGCAAACTGGCCGTCGCCGAGCGTTCGTACGAGCTGCTCGTCGATCGCTATGGAGTGCGCCCGGAGGACATCATCTGGGACCCCCTCACCTTTCCCTGTGCCACGGGCGACGCGCAATATGTCGGCAGCGCAGTCGAGACCATCGAGGGCCTGCGCCTGATCAAGCGGCGGTTCCCGCAGACTCGCACGATTCTCGGCGTCAGCAACGTCAGCTTCGGCCTGCCGCCGGCGGGCCGCGAGGTGCTCAACGCCGTGTTTCTCTACCATTGCACGAAGGCCGGTCTCGACATGGCCATCGTAAACAGCGAGAAGCTCGAACGGTACGCGAGTATTCCCGACGAGGAGCGGAAGCTCGCCGAGGATCTTCTATGGAATCGCGGCGACGACCCCATCGCGGCCTTCGCCGAACGATACCGCGATCGGAAGAGCGCGCCCCGCGTGCCGGCCGAAAAGCTGAGCCTCGACGAACGGCTGGGCCGCTACATCATCGAGGGCACCAAGGATGGGCTCGTCGCGGACCTCGATCTGAAACTGAGAGAGGCGCCGCCCCTGGACATCATCAATGGGCCGCTGATGGATGGGATGGCTGAAGTCGGCCGCCTGTTCAACAACAACGAACTCATCGTTGCGGAGGTCCTGCAGAGCGCGGAGGCCATGAAGGCCTCCGTCAACCACCTCGAGACGTTCATGGACAAGAACGAGAGTAGCTCGAAGGCGAAGATCCTGCTGGCGACGGTGAAAGGGGATGTACACGACATCGGCAAGAATCTCGTAGAGATCATCCTGAGCAACAACGGATACGACGTCGTGAATCTCGGCATCAAGGTGCCGCCGGAGGTGCTCATTGCGGCGGTTCGTGAGCACGAGCCCGACGTGCTCGGGTTGAGTGGGCTCCTGGTGAAGAGCGCGCAGCAGATGGTCGTCACCGGCGAAGATCTGCGCAGCGCCCACGTGACGCTGCCGCTCCTGGTCGGTGGGGCGGCGCTCTCCGCCCGCTTCACGCGGGGAAAGATCGCGCCCGCGTACGGCGCCCCGACCCTGTACGCCAAGGACGCCATGGAAGGCCTGGATCTCCTGGAGCGCATCCGCCGCGAGGGCGTCGAGTCGGTGGTCGCCGATCAGGAGCGGGCGGTCGCCAAGTCGGCTCCGGTGGGGGACCGCGGCAGAGATCGCCCCGCCGAAGGCGAGGCGCGCAGCGGGCGCGTCGGCGATGGCCTGCCGATCCCTCGACCACCGGATCGAGAGCGGCATGTCGTCGAATTCACCGATCTCGACGAGGTCTGGCACTATGTGAACCCGCAAATGCTCTATGGCAAACATCTCGGCTTCCGTGGCAAGGCGGAGCGTGCGCTCGCCGCGGGCGATCCACAGATGCTGAAGTTGGTGGACCAGATGGACGCCGTGCGCGCCGAATGCCGCGCGGGCGCCATGCAGGTCCGCGGCGTCTACCGGTGGTTTGCCGCCGAGGGCAGGGGCAATGAACTGCTTCTTTTCGCGGACGATGCGTCGTCGGATCCCATCACGCGCTGGCGCTTCCCGCGGCAACGCCAAGCCGACGGACTGTGCATCAGCGACTTCGTCCTGTCGCCGCGCGCCGGTCGCCGCGACTCCGTCGCATTGTTCGTCACGACGGCGGTCGGATCCGTCGCGAAGCGCGCGGAGGCGGCGAAGCAGGCCGGCGAGTACGTGCGCAGCCATGGGTTGCAGGCCCTCGCGCTGGAGAGCGCCGAAGCTGCGGCCGAGCTTCTGCACAAGAGATTGCGTAGTGGGTGGGGGATCGCGGACCCCGACAGCATCACGGCGGCGCAGATCTTCCGGGCGGACTACCGTGGCAAGCGCTACAGCTTCGGCTATCCGGCCTGCCCGGATCTCGAGGGCCAGCGCGCGCTCTTCGCGCTCTTGCAGCCCGAAGACGCCGGCGTCACGCTGACCGAAGGAGACATGATGGATCCCGAGGCGAGCGTCTCGGCGCTCGTCTTCCACCACCCCGATGCCGTGTACTTCGCGGCCGACGCCGCAGGCTCGTCCGCCGACGCTTGACACGGGGTGGGGGAAGGGCCCTAGAATCGTCTTCTTCTCCCGCGCGCACCGGTGCCCTCCCCCATACTTTCCACTTCGAAGCGCTGCCGCTGGCAGCAACCACACAGGCGAATCGAAGCTCGAAGATGTCCGACACGTTGGTTCTTCTGCAGCTCGAACATCGCACGATCGGACGGCTCTTGGCCTTGATCGAGCGGCAGCAGGGCCGGATCGACTCGGGTGCCGGTCCGGATCTCTCGCTATTGCGCCTGATCTTCGAGTATTTTTGTGGCTATCCGGATCTCTGCCATCACCCCAAGGAAGATCTTGTCTTTCGCCGCCTGCAGAAGAAGGACGCGGCGACGGCGGAGACGATCGGGAATCTCCTCTACGATCACGAACAGCTCGCGGCACTCACTTCGAGGGTGGCCGAAATCGTCGACCGTGCGAGCGAGGCCGCGATCTTCGATTCCCGCGATCTATCGCAGCAACTCCAGGCATTCGTTCGCCAGTATCGGCGGCATCTGGAAGCCGAGGAGTGGTATTTCTTTCCCACCGTCTCGACGGCTCTCGATGCCGAGGACTGGAGTCTCATCGACTTCCAGATGTTCGATCAGAAGGATCCGCTGTACGACGAAGGCGCAGAAGGTCGGTTCATCGCATTGCGCAAACTGATCTGGGAGAGTTCGGAGGGCGGGAGCAACGGAGGCTGCTGAATGCGCTCAGGCCGTTCGTTGTCGGACTGCCTCGTACAGCAGGAGCGCCGCCGCGACGGATACGTTCAGTGAATCCGCCTTTCCCCTCATGGGGATGCGCAATGGCGCAAGCCCTGCGCCGCGCCACGCCTCGCTCAGCCCTGCCTGCTCGGAGCCGAGGGCGAGGGCGGTCGGGCCACGCAGATCGCGGTCGGTGTAGATCTGCGCAGCGTCGACGATGGCCGAAAACACCGTGATCTTGCCCTCTGCCAGATAGGCGATCGCGTCCGCGGTCGAGGTCTGCACCACCGGCAGGGTGAAGAGGGCCCCCAAGCTCGCCCGCACGGCGTTTGGATTGCTCGGGTCGATGGCGGAGTCGCAGAGCAGGACCGCGTCGGCTCCGGCTGCATCGGCCGTCCGCAGCACTGCCCCCAGATTCCCCGGCTTCTCCACGCCTTCGAGGACGAGGAGCAGGGGATTCTCCCCGAGTGTGATCTGAGTGAGAGCCTGCGGCCGCCACCGTGTGGCGGCGCAGATGCCTTCGTCGCGATCCCCATAGCGCAGGCGCTCGTACAGTTTCTCGTCGACGATGAGCGCCGGGCGCGATCTCGCTTCGGCACGCGCGATGGCCTGGCGAGTGGCCTCGCTGCGCGCGCGTTCGCGACAGACCACGAGGATCTCGATGGGCAGGTCGGCGTCCAGGGCGCGCATGAGTTCGCGCGCGCCATCGATCCGCGTCAGTCCGGTGGCCTTGCGCTCTCGCGACTCTCGGAGCTTCAGCAGGCGCTTGAACCACTGGTTCTGCGGGCTCGTGATGCACTCGTCGCTCATGAGCCATCCGCGAGTCGAGGTGGCGTGGTGCCGCTGCAAGACCAGGCCGCCCACTGTCCGCTCGGCAACAGGAGCCCCGTGCCCGAGCCCTCGGCGATGGCCATCTCCCCGCTGGCGAAGGCGCCGCCGCGTTCCTCCAGGCGCTCCTGCAAGAGGCGTCGGAGCGCGAGAGCGCCGATGCCCGGCGTGTGAGCGCTGAGCAGGAGAAAGCTGGCGTCGTCTGTCAGCAATTGACGGAGTTCATCGAGGAGAGTCGCGAGATGCTCTTCCAGTTTAAAGAGCTCGCCCTTTTGGCCGCGGCCGAAACTCGGGGGGTCTAGGACGATGGCGTGATAACGGCTGCCGCGCCGCAGTTCGCGAGCCACGAACTTGCGCGCGTCTTCGACGATCCATCGAATGGGAAGCTCGCTCATGGCGTTCAGATCCTGATTGGCGCGGCCCCACTGCACAATGCCCTTGGAGGAATCGCAGTGCGCGACCTCGGCGCCCCCGGCCGCCGCCGCGAGGCTGCTGCCTCCCGTGTAGCCGAACAGATTGAGAACGCGCAGTGGGCTCTCACTCTCGGCGCAGCGGGCGCGGATCCACTCCCAAAACGGCATCTGTTCGACGAACACGCCAAGGTGCCCAAAGCCCGTCAGCTTCAGGATGAACCGTAGCTCGCCGAGCAGTACCGTCCACTCCTGCGCCAGCGGCGAGCGGCGCTCCCAGCTGCCGCCTCCCGAGCTGCTGCGCTCGTAGCGCGCGGCGGCGGCGGACCACGCCGATGGCATCAGGCGCGGCGCCCACAACGCCTGGGGCGAAGGACGATCCAGCACGACCGTTCCGAAGCGTTCGAGTTTGCGGCGATTGCCCGAGTCGAGGAGGGAGTAGTCGGACTCAGGCTGGGTCACGGCGGCCTCTACGCCACAGCAGCGCAACGCCGATGCTGACCGCGGCGATGCTCAGCCACTGGGCCACGGACATCCCCAAGGTCTTCTCGAGACGGATGCGGAAGATCTCGGAAACCCATCGCTCGGCGCCCGCCAGGACGAGATACAGTCCGAACAACCAGCCGGCGGCCGTCGCGCGCAGCCGCATCTTCCAGAGGACGAAGGTCACGATGGCCATCATCAGGACCTCGTACACCGGGGTCGGATGACAGGCCTCGAAGACGGGAACCACGCCCTTGGGATAGGCCATGGCCCAGGGCAAATCGCTCGGCGGTCCGTAGTCGCCGTCGCCGGCGAGCTGGCAGCCGATGCGGCCGATTCCGTACGCGGCGGCGAGTCCGGGTGCGAACGCGTCGCAGAGGGACCAGAGACTCTGACCCTTGCGGCGTGCCCAGAACAGCACCGCGATGGCACCGCCGATGATGCCGCCGTACCAGGTCAGGCCCGCGCCGTCGAAGAGCGAGCCGAAGAAATCGGCCTGCAGACGGTCGAAGTGGGCTCCGAGATAGTAGAGGCGCGCGCCGACGATTCCGCCGACGAGGCCGATCATCGGATAGCCCTCGAGATGGTCAGGCGCGATGGACCTGCGGCGCAGTTCGCGTGTGACGAGCGCGCCGCCCCCCAGGAAGGCGAGGACGACCATGAGTCCAAAGCTGTAGAGCTTCAGGTGCCAGATTTCGAAAAGGACAGGGTGCAAACGAGGTCTCCCGTGCCTGGCGGGCTCAGAGCAGTTCCGCGGCGAGGCTGGCCAGATCGCTGCGTTCGGAGCGATCCAGCCAAATATGTCCGAACACCGCCTGCTCCTGAAACCGATCGGCGAGCGTCGAGAGGCCGTTGCTGCTGGCGTCCAGATAGGGATTGTCGATCTGATAGGGATCGCCGGCCAGCACGACTTTCGTATCCCTGCCGGCGCGGCTGACGATGGTCTTGACCTCGTGCGGCGTGAGATTCTGCGCCTCGTCGATGATGATGAACAGCTTGGGCAAGCTGCGCCCCCGGATATAGGTGACGGCCTCGACCTCGATCCAGCCGCGCTCGAACAGATAGCCGACCTTGTCTTCGACGGACTCGAGACTCGGATCGACGAGATACTGCAGGTTGTCGAAGATCGGCTCCATCCAACTCTCGAGTTTCTCGTCCTTGCTTCCGGGCAGGTAGCCGATGTCGCGGCCCAAGGGCATGATGGGACGATAACAGAGGATGCGGCGGTAGACGTTGCGCTCGGCGACCTGTTCGAGGCCCGCCGCCAGCGCGAGCAGCGTCTTTCCGGTCCCGGCCCTGCCGATCAGGGTCACCAGCTGGATGGACGGATCCATGAGCAGCTCGATGGCGAAGTGCTGGCCTCGATTGAGGGGGCGTACGCGCCACGGGTGGGCGTCGCCGAAGCGCAACGGAACCAAGCGGCCGTCCACGTGGCGCGCGAGGGCCTGATGCTTCGAATTGGCAACGTCGCACAGGACCGCGAACTCGTTGGGATTCATCGGTTCCAGCGCCTCGATGCCATTTTGGGAATAGAACCGGTCCACCTCGCCGACTCCGACCTCGATCTCCTTGTAGCCGCGGTAGAGATCCTGGAAGACGATCTTGTCCGGCTCGTAGTCCAGCGTGTGCAGTCCGAGTGCCGTGCTCTTGACACGGGCGTTCAGGTCCTTGCTGACGAAGTAGACCTCGCGCTGGGGGTCGCGGCCCAGATGCAGGGCGCAGGCGAGAATGCGGTTGTCGGGGACGCTCACGTCCATGGTCGGCGGCAGGTTCTCGAGATACCCGCGCAGCATTACCAGCACGCGGCCGCCGTCGGGGAGGTCGACCCCCTCGCTCAGCGAACCCTGTTGGCGGAGATCGTCGAGGCGCCGAATTGTCTGCCGGGCGGCCCGTCCCAGCTCGCTACCCGCCGACTTGAACTTGTCCAATTCCTCGAGGACGTCGAGGGTGATGACCACGTCGCCCTGGGGAAAGCCGTCCAGGGACTGGGCGTCGTGGAGGAGCACGTTGGTATCCAGGACATAGGTCGGTGTCATGATGCCGAAAGCTAGCCCGCGCTCGGTCCCAGCTCAAGCTCATTCCACCGACTCACAAAAAATTGCAGATTTGCAAATATACACGGTATTCTTTGAGAAAACTGCTGCTATAATCGAGAAACTGCATTGACAATCATGCATTCATTGCAGATTTTGCAGCACATTCGGTAGGGCCTCTGTTAGGGCCGTTCCACCCATCCGGGCCAGGCCATCCATCGCCCCCAGGAGTATCCATGACCAAGAGAGCCATCCTCGCGCAGCTCAAGAAGGAAGACGTCCGCTTCCTCCGACTCATGTTCACCGACCTCATGGGAGCGGTGAAGAACGTCGAGGTCCCGGCGAGCCAGTTCGAAAAGGCTCTGGACGGGGAGATCATGTTCGACGGTTCCTCGATCCAGGGCTTCACGCGGATCGAGGAGAGCGACATGCTCCTCAAGCCGGACCTGGCGACGTTCTGCGCCTTTCCCTGGGCGGACGAGCGCGGCAAGGTCGCCGGCCTGATCTGCGACGTCTACAACCCAGACGAGACGCCCTTCGACGGATGCCCCCGCCTCGCGCTCAAGCGGATCCTCCAGGAGGCGCACGAGATGGGCTACACCATGATGTGCGGCCCGGAGCTCGAGTTCTTCCTGTTCCAGCGGGATCCAGACGGGAATCCGACGACCACGACCCACGATTCGGGCGGCTACTTCGATCTGCTGCCCATCGACCGCGGAGAGGAGACACGGCGCGACATCGTGAATGCCCTCGAGGCCATGAAGGTCGAGGTCGAGGCGGCCCATCATGAGGTGGCCCCCGGCCAGCACGAGATCGACTTCAAATACGCCGAGGCCCTCGAGACGGCCGACCGCTCCATCCTCTTCCGGCTCGTCGTCAAGAAGTACGCGAGGGACCACGGACTCCACGCCACCTTCATGCCGAAGCCGATCTACGGCGAGAACGGCAGCGGGATGCATGTGCATCAGAGTCTCTTCAGGGGCGCCAAGAACATGTTTTGGGCGCCGAAGAAGCCCGATGAAATGAGCGACCTGATGCGCCACTACATCGGCGGCCTGCTGCGCCACGCACGGGCCATCGCGGCGGTCAGCAATCCGCTCGTCAATTCCTACAAACGGCTCGTGCCCGGATACGAGGCGCCCATCAACGTCGCCTGGAGCAATCGCAACCGCTCGCCCATGGCGCGGATTCCGTCGCGGCGGGGCCTCGGCACGCGCGTCGAGTTGCGCATGCCCGACCCCAGTTGCAATCCCTATCTGACATTCGGGGTCATGCTGGCGGCCGGCCTGGACGGCGTGAAGAACAAGATCGATCCCGGCCCTCCGGTCGACCGCAACATCTTCACCATGAGCCAGCGCGAGAAGCGCCGGCTCAAGATCGACCAGCTCCCCGCGAATCTCGGCGAGGCCGTTGGCTTCCTGCGCAGGGACAAGGTGCTCGAGGACGCGCTGGGCGAGCACATCTTCGAACACTACTGCGAAGCCAAGGATCGGGAGTGGGCCGAATACATCGGCCATGTCACGCCCTGGGAACTCGAGCGCTATCTGACGAGCTACTAGCTCTCCGCCTGCTCGGGGAGTCGCAACCAGCGACGCCAAGCGGCCGTGCACAGCACGGCCGCTTCTGTCATCTCCACCACCGCGATCAGCGCCACAGCCAACACGCCGCCGTTGACCGCGGGCTGACTGCGGACCACCCAGACTCCGAGAATTCCCAAGAGCGCGAGATAACCGGCGCTGGCGGGAAGGATGACCCGTGTCGATCGACTCGCCAGGATCAGCCCCTTGGCCGTCGTGCGGATACCCAGGAAGAGCGCGGGAAGAAACAGCAGGCGGAGTCCGGGAACGAGATACTCGCCCAGATCCTCCGCGACGGGAAAGACGTCTCCGATCAGGAAGTTGCGCGCGGGCGGTATCCATCCGAGCGCGCCGATGACCCCCGCCGCCAGAAGAATCGCCCGTGCGGCGAAGGCGACGAACCGCCGGGCCTCCGCGCGCTCTCTGCCGTGGATCTGTCCGGTGGCCTGGAGCGCCCACAGGGCGCTCGCCACCAGCAGCAGCAGGGGATGCAGGACGCCGAATGCCGCCTGGGCGGCCTCGCCGTCGGGGCTGCGACCGAGGATGGCGGAGATGATCGGCCGCTGTGCAGTCCAGGCCCAACCGGAGACCACCAGCGGGATCGCGAAGGCTCCGAAGTGCCGGGTATCGAGCAGAGGACCCGTCGTGGGAATCCGGGAGCGGTGGGAACGGGTCTGCCGGTGCAGCCACAGCGTCTCGGCGCAGATCCCGAGACTGAGTGCGAGGCCCGCGTCCGCCGCGACGGGCTCCGCGCGCAGCCGCGCCGCCAGGAGCGCGAGGCCGAGGAACAGCAGGCGAACGAAGGTGGACTGCGTGAGAATCTGCGTCTTGCGCGCCCGCAGGACGAGGGCGGTTCGAAGGCCTCGCCAGGCCAGGAACAGGGGAATGGGCGCGACGCAGATCATGGTCGCCTGGGCCTGGGCCGCCACGCGGGCGGTGGTGCCCAAGAGCGTACGAAAGGCCCAGTGGCCGAGGGGCGTCAGCCCGAGGATGCAATCGGCGACGAAAACGACCGACGCGAGCAGGAGTGCCACCGTGCGCATCCGGTCCCAAGCGCGCTCGTTCTCCAGGAGACCGGCCCCGACATTCGGCAGCGTCAGGAGCGGTGCGTTGAGGACGACGCTCAGGCCGAACGCCACGCTGTAGGCGGCCAGCGGAAGACTCGGATCTTCGGCTCGGCTCAGATGCAGGTTGAGCAGCGGATTGCTCAGGGTCATCATCTGCGACGTCGCCACCAGCGGCAGGTAGAAGGGGAGAAGCCCTCTCGGACGATGACGCGGCGCGGACATGGCTGATAGACTATGTGCCCTCAACTCTCCTGCAAGTTCTCCGGACTCGAGGCGGCCCATGGCCTATCCGTATCTACTGCTGGATGTATTCACCGAGCAGGCGTTCGGTGGCAATCCCCTCGCCGTCTTTCCCCATGCGAAGGAAATCGACCGATCGCTGCTTCAACCCATCGCCCGCGAACTCAACCTCACGGAGACGGCATTCGTCTATCCCGCGAGGTCTCCGGAGGCGTCGGCGGCGTTGCGCATCTTCACTCCCGACGCCGAAGTCCCGTTCGCCGGCCACCCCGTCGTCGGTGCCGCCTTCGCGCTGGAGCATGCGGGACTTCTGGACGCAGGATGTAGCGAGATCGCGTTCGAGGTGGAGAGCACCTCGGTCCCGGTGCGCCTGTTGCGCTCGACGAGTGGAAGCCTGCTGCAGGCCACGATGACGCAGCAGCGCCCGGTCTTCCTCGGCCAGTTTCCTCGATGCGAGCTGGTGGCGGGCGCACTCGGGCTGCAGCCTTCGGATCTCGCCATCACCGGCCTGCCCTGCGAGGTCGTGTCCACGGGATTGCCGGTCCACATCGTTCCGGTGGGCGGGCTGGATGCCATGCGTCGCATCGCGTTGCGGCCGTCTCGGCTCAAGGACGTGAAGGAGGCGCTGGGTTTCGCCGATCTCTTCGTCTTCTGCTTCGAGACCGAGGACCCGACGGCCACGGTGCATTGTCGGATGTTTGCGCCGGGATTCGGTATCCCGGAGGATCCCGCGACCGGCGCGGCGAGCGGTGCGCTCGGCGCCTATCTGGTGCGGCGCAAGATCGTCCCCGAAAAGCGTCTCACCCAGATCGTCTGCGAACAGGGTATCGAGATGGGGAGGCCGAGCCGCGTTCTCGTCGAGGTCGAATGCGAAGGGGATCGCATCGCCGCCGTCCGCGTGGGCGGTAGCGCGGTGATCGTGGGAGAGGGAATCCTCTCCGTCTGATTCCGTTTCGGGGCTTGTGCAATCGCACGACGCGGACAAATCTTATGAGGTACTCCACCGCTTCAGCCGAGGTCAGTCATGGTCCGGACCCGCACGCTACTCTCGCTCTTCGTCTTCCTGTCGCTCCTCATGTGGCGCGCCGAGTTCGTGCGGGCGGGAGCGTCCATGGCGCTCCACGTCGGTCTGGAAGCGGGAGGCGAGCTCTTTCGCGTCGTCTCGCCGGATCCCATCGCGGGTACGCGCTATCTGACTCCCGACGGAAGACCGCTCGTCGCGACCGAGTTTCGGACCGAACTCGATGAGAACCTCGCGTTCGGCTTGCGCGTCCGAGTGCCCGTGCGCCCGCGCTGGTCCGTCTCGTTCGGACTCAGCGGCGCCGATCTCGACGTTGCGGCCAAGCGCCGCACCGTGACTGAATCCGTCGACAACGTGGTCTATGACCAGATGTTCGCTCTCCACGGCGACATCAGCGCCGAATTCGACTGGCTCGAGCAGGGCAATCGCCCATTTCTGACTCTCGGCTTGGGTTTCGTGAGTCTGGGCTTCCAGGGGCGGCGCAGCCCGGCGGAGAGCCTCGATCAGACGCCCATGGCCATCGTCGTGGGCGGGGGATTTCGCGTTCGCAGCATGTCCGCCATGGATCTCGACTTCGAGGCGCGCGGCTTCCGCGTCGCCCCCGACTGGGGGAGCGAGGAAGATCGCCTCGTCCCTGCGGAGAGCTTCGACGGCATGGACTCCTTGTGGCTCTGGCAGATCACGGTTGCAGCCGTCTACGAGTTCTGAGGATTCCGTAGCTGCAGCTCGACCAGGCGGCGGTAGAGTCCGTCTTGGGCCATGAGCTCCTCGTGGCTACCTTCCTCGACCAACTTCCCATGATGGAGCACGAGGATGCGGTCGGCGTTGCGCACCGTCGAGAGCCGGTGCGCGATGACCAGGCTCGTGCGTCCGCTGAGCAACTCCTCCGTCGCCACCTGGATCCTGGCCTCGGTCTCGGCGTCGATGCTCGCCGTCGCCTCGTCGAGGACCAGGACGGGGGGGTCGTGGGCGAGGGCACGGGCAAAGGCCACGAGCTGTCGTTCCCCTGTGGAGAGCCGGGCGCCGCCTTCGCGGAGTTCCTCTTCGTAGCCGGCTGGGAGTTTCGCCACGACGCGGTCCAAGCCCACACGTCTGGCGGCGGCCTCCACTGTTGAGTCGTCGAGACGCCTGTCCCACAGCTTGAGATTCTCGCGCAGGCTGCCGCTGAACAGGCGCGGATCCTGGAGCACGACGCCGATCTGGCTGCGGAGTTCGCGCAGGTCCCAGTCCCGCACGTCGATGTCGTCGACGAGGACACTTCCTTCGTCCACGTCATAGAAACGCGTGAGCAGAGAGATGACCGTGCTCTTTCCCGCGCCCGTCGCCCCGACGATCGCAACGCGCTCTCCCGGTTCGACCGAGAGGTCGAGGCCGCGCAGCACTGGCTTCGATTTGTCTTCCCCGTTCGCCTGGGGGCTCAGCGGGTCGAGATCGTAGGCGAAGTGGACACCTTCGAAGCGAATCGCTCCGAGCATCTCGCGCCGGCCGATTCGATCCGCGCGCGTGAAGATCGAAGGCTCGCTGTCGAGGAGATCGAAGATGCGTTCGCTCGCGGCCATCGCGCCCTGCAGGATGTTGAACTTCTCCGCGAGATCGCTGATAGGCCGGTAGAAGCGCTGTGAGTACTGCACGAAAGCCACGAGCGTTCCGAGGGTGACGGCGCCGGCCGCGACCCAGGCGCTCCCGACCCACAAGACCAGGACGACAGCGGCCGTGCTCAGGACTTCGACGGCCGGGAAGAAGACGGCGAAGGCAGCCACGGTCTCGAGGTGCGCATCCCGATGCGCGCGGTTCAGATCCTCGAACTTGTCGAGGCGCCTTCCTTCCTGGCCGAAACCCTGGACGACGGTGATGCCCGCCAAGTGCTCTTGGAGGAAGCCGTTGATCCGTGCCACGCGCACGCGAATCTTTCTGAAGGCCCCACGCACGCGCGCGCGAAAGAACATGCTGAGCGCGGAGAGGAGCGGGATGACGGCGAAGCTCAGGAGCGCCAGCTTCCAGTCCATGTAGAGCATGATGGCCATGATGCCCCCGAGCGTGAACACATCCATCGCGATCGTGACGACGCCGCTGGTGAACAGCTCGTTCAGGGCATCGACGTCGCTGGTGAGGCGGGTCATGAGCCGCCCGACGGGCTCGCGATCGAAGCGCTTCATGTCCTGGCGCAACACGTGGCGGAAGAGTTCGGTCCGCAGATCGAACATCACCTTCTGGCCAGTCGTCTGGAGGAGCATGATCTGGGCGTAGTGGACAATCGCCGTGACGAGGAGGATGGCGATGTAGAACGCGGTGATCTGGGAGAGAATCCCGATCCGGTCGGCGGCCGCGGTCTCGGGGATCAGCGAGCGGTCGATGGCCATCTTGACGAGATAGGGCCCAGCGATCTGCAGTCCCGCCACCGCCAAGAGGAGCACGAGGGAGAGCCCCACGGCGAGCTTATAGGACAAGAGATAGCGCGCGAGTCGCCCGAGCAGCGCGCGATCACTGTGCTCGGTCGCGCGCCGCCGGTCGTCGCGATCCTGCTTGGCGGTGGTGGCGCCGCTCATGAAGCCTCCCCGAGCGCGTCCAACTCCGCTTCAGCGAGTTGCCGTCGGAACAGCGTCGCGTAGATGCCGTCACGGTCCATGAGTTCCTGGTGGCGCCCGCGCTCGACCAGCTCGCCCTCATCCAGGACGAGGATCTGATCGGCCTCCTGAACGGCGAGGAGACGGTGCGTCACGAGGAGGACCGTGCGCCCGGACCACGCCTCGCGCAGCTGAGACAGCAGTTCGGCTTCCGTCTCTGTGTCGACGCTCGAAAAGACGTCGTCCAGGAGGAGGATGCGGGGTCGATGGGCGAGAGCGCGCGCGACGCCGACGCGTTGCCTCTGTCCGCCGCTGAGGGTCACCCCTCGCTCGCCGACCACGGTCTCCCAACCGTCGGGGAATCGGTCGCGATCCTTCGAGAGCCGGGAGAATTCCGCGAGGCGTTCCAGCTCGCCGTCCGCGAGACTGGTCTTCCCAAAGCCAATGTTCTCGCGAATCGTGTCGCTGAACAGATAGCCGTCTTGTGGCGCGTAGCCGATCCCTTCGCGAAGCGAGGCGAGCGAAATCTGGCGAAGGTCGAGGCCGTCGATTTGGATGCTGCCCTCGTAACCGTCGTACTGCCGCGCGAGGAGGCGCAGGAGCGTCGTCTTGCCGCTCCCCGTGCTGCCGACGATCGCCGTCAGTTCGCCTGCTTCGACACACAGATCGATGTTCCGCAGGCTGGCTGTCCGGGCTCCCGGATACGCGAAGCCAACCCCTTCGAATTCGAGGCGGCCGACGCGTTCGATCCACGGAGCGGGATGCTCGGCCTCGACGATTTCCGGCAGCGCGTCGAGGACGCGGCCGACGCGATCCAGGCTCGCGAGGCCCCGCTGCCAGAGATTGATCGTCCAGCCCAGGGCGATGACGGGCCAGGTCAGCTGCGAGACATAGGCGAGAAATGCGGTGAGACTCCCGATCGAGAGCCTGCCTTCGATGACCATGCGGCCGCCGAAGAACAGCGTCACCGCGGCGGCGATGCCGGCGAGCATTCCCATGACGGGATGCATCCCGGCGTGCACGCGGAAGTAGGCGACACTCAGGTCGACATACTCCTGAGAGCTCTCCTCGAAGCGCCGCCCGATCTGGTCCTCACGGGCGTAGCTGCGGACACTGCGAATCCCGGTCAGCGCTTCCTGCGCCAGCGCGGTCAGGTTCCCGAACTTCTCCTGGACGACGGCGAAGCGCTTGTATGTCAGGCGGCTGCCCTGTTGAACCGCGAGGGCGAGCAGGGGGAGCGGGATGAAGGTGATGAGCGTCAGCTTCGGGGACATGCTGAGCATGAGCGCGACGGCCGTGATGAGCGTGACCGTCGTGTTCAGCAAATACATGATCCCGGGCCCGAGCAGCATGCGGATGGCGTTCAGGTCGTTGGTCGCCAGCGCCATGAGCTCGCCGACCTTGTTGCGGTCGAAGAAGGAGGGGGACAGACGGAAGCACTGGGCCGTGAAGTCCTGGCGGAGTTCGAACTCGATGTGCCGGCTGGCGCCGATCATCCAGCGGCGCATGATGAACTTGAAGCAGCCGCCGACGGCGATGACACCGAGCATCGCGATGGCAGCGCTCCGGGCGGTGCCCAGATCGCCGCCCTCGAGTGCGTCGATGCTCCGCCGCAGGAGCAACGGTGAGTACAGCAAGAGGAGATCCCCGCACACGATGGCGACTCCACCGATACCCAGTGCAGACTTATGTTGAAGTAGATATGGAAACAGTCTGGAAATACGCATCTTACGGGGTCACTCTTGCGAGGCGTGGGTTACGGAGCTAGCGTATGGCCCGATTGCCTGCCAAAACCCGGTCAGAGAAGAGCCGCTGCATGAGCAACGTCATTGCCGTCGTCAATCAGAAGGGCGGGGTGGGGAAGACCACCACCGTGCTGAATGTCGCCGCCGGACTCCTACGCTACAGCGACATTACCTCGTCCGTCCTCGTGATCGACATGGATGCCAGCGGTTGTGCGACATCCACATTGCTCGGCAAGGTAGATGGAACCGCTCCCTCCCGCAGCATCTTCGATGTGCTTCGGCGCGCGATCACGCCGCACGACGGGATCACCAACACGGTCTTCGACGAGAATATCGATATTCTACCCTCCAGTCCGCATCTCGAAAGCATGGCGAAGACGCAGATCTTCGACCGGCTGAAGAAGGTCACGGACGCCCTGGCCAGCAGCTACGGCTGGATCCTCATCGACACGCCGCCCAATCTCGGCGTGCTCACCACCAATGCACTCGTGGCCGCCAACTACGTCCTCATTCCGACGCCGATCAACGGGCTCTCGGTCGGGACGCTGCGCCAGCTGAACGACGCCATCGTGGCCGTCAAGAGCGGCCCGAATGATCTCCTCCAGATCTTGGGCTTGCTTCCCACCATGAAGGACGCGCGGACCAAGCCGAACAAGAAGCTCGTCGCGGAAATCGAGGAGATTTTCGGGAAGGAAGCGCTGTTCAAGACAGCCATCACGACGAACACGAAGCTGGAAGAGGCGCCGGCCGAGTTCCAGAGCATCTTCAGCCTCGACAGTGGCTGCGTGGGCGCGACGCTCTATCGCGATTTCGTGAAGAAGGAACTGATGACCCGCCTGAAGAAACTGGAACGGAAGCGCGCCGAGCTTCTCGACGCCAAGTTCTAACCGGCGGCTCTGCTCAGATAGCCCAGGTGGCGGCCTTCGATGCCACCATCCCGTCGATAGCTCCAATACAACTCGGGCCGCTCGTAGGTGCAGTCCGCAGCGGCCGTGATCTGACCGGCAGGGACCCCGAAGTCTTCGAGCTGCAACCGGACGGCCGCCCTCAGATCGACATGCGGCTTGGGCGTATCCGATCGTGTGACGAACTCGTCGCGGAACTGCTCGGCCACTTCAGGGCCCACTTCGAACTTCCTGGCGCCGATGCAGGGTCCCAGCCAGGCCCGCAGCCCTGAGGGCGTAGCTCCCAGGGACACCATCTTCTGAAGCGCGGCCGTCACGACTCCGGCGACGCAGCCGCGCCAGCCGGCATGCACCACGCCGAACGCTTCGCTCTCGGTCGACCACACCAGGATGGGACAGCAGTCGGCGACGCTGACCAGCAGGATCCAACGGGGATCGATGCTCACGAGCGCGTCTCCCTGGCCCTGAAAGCCGGGGCCGCGGACCTCGAGCACGCCGGCGCCGTGGACCTGTTGCGCCCAGGCGCAGCTCTCCGCGGAGCGGCCCAGCGCGCGCGCGAGAATCGCCCGGCTCAATTCCCGCCTCGCCTCGTCGTCCTCGCCACCGGCCGCGGGGAAGCCGATCCGCGTGCTCAAGCCACCGAGCAACGGCGGGCGGCTGAGCGAGGGCGGGACGCGAAGCAGGGGGCGATCCACGTTCAGATCCGCGCCAAGAGGAACGCGTGTGAAATCCAGGCCACGAAGCCCAGCAGGCCCAGACAGGCGCAGGCGGATCCGACCGTCAGGAGCTGGTCGATCTGTCGGCCGAGCGAACTCAAACCGACGTAGAGGAATCCCGCCAAGAAGAGGAGCAGGAAGGGGATCGCGATGAAGCGTCCGCTGTCGATGGCGAACCAGAGCCCGAAGCCGAAATACGCGGCCATGCTCAGCTCGAGCCAGCTCAACCAATCGTGCCGCAGCGCATAGGCCATGGATTTCACGGTGGCCGCCCGGCGCGTCACGCCGTACTTCGGTGTGCGTTCGAAGGCCGAGGGGTGGCCGACGAGGGCTTCCACCACGGCGCGACCGTTGTTCAGCGATAGCCCGATGCCGAGGGAGAGCAGCGCGGGCAGGATGCGCAGCGTGCCGCTCCAGCTCTGCCCGGCGGCGCGCTGGCAGGTCATGTGATAACCCACTACGCAGAGCGTGGTCGCCGCCATCGCGCCCGCCATGGCCAGCATCCACGGTTCGTCCGTGTCATAGCGTCGACTCAGTGTCGGCACCCACAGGAGACAGGGGATCGCGATGAACAGGTAGTTGAGATTGTTCGCGAGATGAAAGAGGGCTTCGAGCTTGATGCGCCAGGGGAGTGGACTCCTCATGATGCGCGGCAGGAGCTTGAGCGCCGTCTGAACGCTGCCCTTGGCCCATCGGTGCTGTTGTCGCTTGAACGCATTCATGTCGATGGGAAGTTCGGCCGCCGCGGTCAATTCCGGCCGATACGAGAAACGCCAACCGCGCAGCTGGGCGCGATAGCTGAGATCGAGATCCTCGGTCAGCGTGTCCCCGGACCATCCTCCGGCGTCCTCGATGCAACTCCGGCGCCAGACTCCGGCCGTCCCATTGAAATTGAAGAAGCGGCCACTGCCGTGGCGCGCGACATGTTCGATGAAGAAATGGCCATCCAGAAAGATCGACTGCAGCCGCGTGAGCAGCGAGTCCTCCCGGTTGAGATGGCTCCACCGGGCCTGCACCATGCCGATTTCGGGGTCCATGAAATCGGGAACGATCTGCCGGAGGAAGCCGGGCGGTGGGACGAAGTCCGCGTCGAAGATCGCGACCAGTTCGCTGTCATCGCAGGCGAGGCCGGCCGCGAGGGCTCCCGCCTTGAAACCATGCCGCCGTTCCCGATGCAGATGATCGATCGGAATCCCCAACGCGCGCAGGCGGCGCGTCAGGACGGCCAGACGCTGCCGCGTCAGATCGGTCGAATCATCGAGAACCTGAATGCGCAGCCGCTCTCTGGGGTAGTTCAGGCGCGCGATGGCTATGACCAGGCGCGTCGCCACATAGCGCTCGTTGTAGATGGGAAGCTGTACGGTTACGGTGGGGAGGTGGGCCTCGTCCATCGCCACGATCTGGGGTCGACGCGTGCGCACACGCCAGTAGAGCCCGAGTAGGTGGAACCGGTGCAGGCCGAAGATCGAGAGCGCTGCGACCGCGGCGAAGTAGAGGAAGACGACGAGGGACATGGCGAGTCAGGACGCTACGATTTGGAAACGGATTTCATTCCGTCGTGAGGACCGCGCGGGAGCGGCGGGGGCATGGTAGAACCTTCGTGGGGCAGGCACAAGCGCGCGCTTCTGGGCGCGACTCTGACTGCCCTTCTCTACGCCGGCATGGCCGGCCTTGTGACGGGGCCCGCGGACACGCCCGTCTTCCTCGCCGGCTACGCGTTGGCGTGGATCCTCTACCTCTGGGTCCTCGGCTCCGACGCCAACCTGCGCCCCGAGCTCGTGCTGCTTTGGTCGCTGCTCGCGCGCCTGTTATGGGTCGGCAGCGAGCCTTGGCTATCCGACGATCTGTTTCGTTATCTCCTGGACGGGAGGGTCCTCGCCGCTGGGCTCAACCCGTTTCAATATGCGCCCGCCCACCCGACGATCCAGGCCCTTGCCCCCGACCTCGCGAGCCGGGTGAATCACCCGGGGATTCCGACGATCTATCCGACGGTCGTGCAGCTGGTGGGAGGTTTCGCGGCGCTCCTCCATCTGGGCGTCGTGGGGTGGCGGGTGTTGCTGAGCCTCTGCGATCTCGCGCTGGTCGCGTCCATCGCCGCTCTCTTCGGCGGTGGCAGGGATGGCTGGCGGGCGGCCGCTGTCTACGGCCTCTGCCCGCTGGCGATCCTGGAGAGCGGAGCCAACGGCCATGTCGAGCCGCTCGTGCTCCTGCCCCTTTCGCTGGCCCTGGGGAGCGACCGGCGGGCATGGACGGCGGGGCTCTTTCTCGGCGTCGCCGCGCTGGCCAAGTATTTCCCGCTGCTGCTCGGCCCCCTGTGGCTGCGGCGTCGCAGCGGGTGGACGATCCCGCTTCTCGCGATGACGGCCGTGTTCGTCGGCATGCTTCCGTTCACGATGGGCGGCATCGACGTGACGCTCGGCCTGCGCGCCTATCTCGAGAACTGGAACTTCAACGGTCCGCTGCATGCGCTCTTCCGATTCGCTTTCGGCGACGCGCGCTGGCTGCGCCTGATTCCCTTCGTCGCCGCGGCCGTCGGCGCCGCCATCGCGCTGTGGCGTCGCGTGCCACCGCGGTCGGCGGCAGCGCCGCTGTTCTTCGTCTTCCTGTTGTTCGGTCCGACTCTGCATCCGTGGTATGCGCTGTGGGTTCTGCCTTGGCTGGGGCCGCGGCCAAGTTGGACGCTGTGGGCCTTCGTCGCCGCGGTGGGGCTGGGCTACGCCGTCTGGTGGCAACAGCACGTGGCGGGGCAATGGACGCTGCCGCTCTGGCAGAGTCTCGGCATCTGGTCCATCGTCGCGCTGGCCTGGCTCACCCCGCGCGTCCTGCGTCTGCGCGGTCGCTGAGTCCGCTCAATCTCGCCGCGCCGTGTCCAGGGCTTCGCGAACGCCAGCGATCACGCGGGCGACCTGCGCGTCGGTCATGGAGGGAAAGATGGGCAGCGAAATCTCCTGTGCGAAGAGTTCGCTCGCCGCGGGAAAGTCAGACGGAGTGAACTCATAGCGATCGCGCCAATAGGGCTGCAGATGCAGCGGGATGAAGTGCACGCTGGTGGCGATCTCGAGCCGGGACAACTCCTCGATCACTCGATCGCGATACTCTCGCCCGCCCGCGACGCGCAGCGGGTAGAGATGCCATGCGTGTTGATCACCGGCGTCGGGAGCGGGTGGAACGCGCAGGGCTTCGACGGACGCGAAGCCTGCGTCGTAGCGTTCGGCGATGCTCTGACGGAGCGCGCGGAAGCTCTCGATGCGCGGCAGCTGGGAGAGCCCCAGGGCAGCGGCGATGTCGCCCAGATTGTACTTGTAGCCGGGCGCGACGATTTCGTAGTACCAGCCGGGCGTGTTGGACTGATAACGGTCGAACACGTCGTGGCTGATGCCGTGAAGTCGCATCACGCGCATGCGATCGGCCAGTCGCGCATCCCGGGTCACGGCCATGCCGCCCTCGCCGGTGCAGAGCGTCTTCGTGGCGTAGAAGCTGAACGAGGAGACGTCGCCCCACGCGCCGATCAGGCGTCCCTTGCGGCGCGACGGAAGCGCGTGGGCCGCGTCGTCCAGGATCGACAGTTCGAATTCCTCGCCCAGTCCTTCGAATCCCTCCATGGCGCAGGGATTTCCACCGTAGTGCACCGGGAGGATCGCCTTCAGGCGGCGACGGCGCTCGGGATCGAGTGCCTCGATGCACGCGCGCACGTCTCGCGGTTCGAGCCGCAGCGTCTCTGGATCGATGTCGACAAAAAGGGGATCGGCACCGACATAGCGAAGGACTTCGGCCGTGGCCGTGAAGGTAAAGGGCGTCGTGATGGCGAGATCGCCGGGTCCGAGGCCCACGGCCTCGACGGCGAGATGGAGGGCGGCCGTGCAGGAGTTGACGGCAACGCAGTGAAAGCCGTCGCCCAACATCTCTCCGAACGCCGCCTCGAAGGCGCGGTTCTTCGGCCCGGTCGTGATCCAGCCCGAACGCAGGGTCTCGAGCACCGCCGCGATGTCCAACTCGTCGACCGTCGGCACGTGAAAGGGAATGCGCTCCATGGATCGTCCCGTTTCGTTTGTGGGCGCTGCGAGAGACGAAAGCTACGCGTGCCGGCCCGCTCGGTCAACCGGCGTGCCACGACGTAAACGGCCCCCAATCCATCCGGATCGGGGGCCGCGGCTCGAGTCGACGCCAGAATCGAATCTGGCGCGTCCGTCACTCGGGATAGTACTCGCTGCCCAGATGGGTGATGAGATCCTCACCCATCCAATGGCGCAGGGTGTTCTTGAGTTTCGTCTGTTGGATGAAGAGATCGTGCTCGGGGTACAACTCGGGCGCGACCTGTGGACTCTTGAAGTAGAAGCTCAACCATTCCTGGATGCCCCGCTTGCCGGCGCGCTGCGCCAGATCGGTGAAAAGCGCCAGGTCCAGCACGATCGGTGCGGCCAGGATGCTGTCGCGGCAGAGGAAGTCCACCTTGATCTGCATCGGATAACCCATCCAACCGAAGATGTCGATGTTGTCCCAACCCTCTTTGTTGTCGCCGCGCGGTGGGTAGTAGTTGATGCGGACCTTGTGATACATGTCCTTGTAGAGGTCCGGGTACTTGTCGGGCTCGAGGATCGTTTCGAGCACGCTGAGCTTGCTCACTTCCTTGCTCTTGAAGCTCGCCGGATCGTCCAGGACCTCGCCATCGCGATTGCCGAGGATGTTCGTGCTGAACCAACCGCTCAACCCCAGGAGGCGAGCCTTGAAGCCCGGCGCGAGGATGGTCTTCATCAGCGTCTGGCCCGTCTTGAAGTCCTTGCCACAGACCGGAACCCGATTCTCCATCGCGAGCTCGAGGAGGGCGGGCACGTCGGTGCTGAGATTCGGAGCGCCGTTGGCGAAGGGGATCCCCAGCTTGAGAGCCGCGTAGACGTAGACCTGGCTGGGCGCGATGGCCGGATCGCTGTTGCGGAGTCCTTCCTCGAAATTCCGCAGCGTCTGGTGGACCTCGCTGGGCACTTCGTAGGCCTCGGTGCTGCCGCACCAGACGATGACCAGCCGATCGCAACCGTTCTCGGCCTTGAAGTTCTCCATGTCCGCCATCAGCTGTTCGGCCAGCGCCATCTTGTTGGCGCCCGTCTTGACGTGGGTGCCCACGAGCTTCTTCACGAAGTTCGGATCGAACACGGCCGTCATGGGCGCGATCGCTGACATTTCCTCCTTCAGAGGCAACAGATGGCGCTCCTCGAGGACGCCAGCGTTGACGGCGGCCTCGTAGGCATTGTCATTGATGGGATCCCAACCGCCGAATACGAGGTCGTTGAGATCGGCCAGTGGGACGAACTCCTTGATGAGCGGATTGCGGGCCTCGGTCCGCTTGCCGAGGCGGATGTGGCCCATCTGGGTCAACGATCCGATCGGCTTGGCGATGCCCTTGCGCACGCTCATGACGCCGGCGATGAATGTGGTCGCCACGGCGCCCATTCCTGGGAGCAGGACGCCCAACTTGCCCTGGGCGGGGCGAATATTCACGGGACTCGTCACGGGACACCTCACGATCATGGGACTGGCTCTCGAACTCATGGCCAAGGTAGGCCCTTGCGGCCTATTGAGCAATTGGAAGAAATTTTGTATGTTGATAAGTAAAGATTATATTAACTTCGTACTTCGAAAGGGCTTTTCATGGCCGGCAGTTCCACGTCCAACTTCAACGTGCACTTTCAGCAGCTCGTGTACCTGCGCGAGTTGGGTCGCGGAGGCAGTCTGCGCGAGGTGGCCGAGCGGCTCCACATCAGCCAACCAGCGCTGAGTCAGTCGCTGGCAGAGTTGGAGCGGCGCCTTGGCCTGGCGATCTTCCACCGGCACGGCCGCAAGCGCAGTTTCTCGGCCGAGGGGGAGGAGCTCCTGGAATTCGCGAGGCGCAGCCTCGAGGAGGCCGACGAGCTGCTGCTTCGCCTGCAGAGCGGCGTGGCGGGCGAATCCGGGCGCCTTCGCGTCGGCATGATCGACGCGGCGAGTCTGTACATCTTGCCGACCGCGATCCGCGAGCATCGAAGAAAACATGCCGCGGTGAGACTCGAACTGCGCGTTGCCGCCAGTGGTGAGCTGCTGGACCTGCTCCGCGCCCACGAGATCGACCTGGCGTTCGTGACCGGGCCGTTCGAGGAACGTGGCCTGACGACCGAGGAACTCGTCGAGGAAAAACTCTTCCTCTATGGCCCGCGCGACGCGCGGCTGAACCCCACGAGCGAGTGGGTCCTGTATCCCCAGGGAAGCCATACGAGGCACGCGATCGACGCGGCTCTCGCCGAGCGGGAGATTCTGCCGCATGTGGTCCTCGAGAGCGCGAACCCATCCGTCCTGAGACAGATGGTCCACCTGGGTCTCGGCTGGTCCATTCTTCCGCGCCGGATCGCCGAAGGGCAGCTGCCCAAGCTGCGGCGGCGTGGGAGTCGCGCGGTCACGACACGCTCTCTCATGGCCGTGTATCGCGAAGCCCAATCCAACGACCGGCGCCTGTGTGGCTTTCTCGATCTGGCGCGCCGCTTGGCACGGTAGCCGTCTGGCGGAGCCGCGAATTGACCCTGCCTGCGCGTTCGCCTACTGTGGCACCGCCATGCACTTACCGACGGCCAGTCTCTGGCTGAGCGAGGTTGCCTGGGCCTGTCTCGCCAGCATGCTCTTCGCTCAATTCTTGAAACCATTCGCCGCGACCCTCATGGGTGGGTCGTTTTCAATTGGGCGCATGTTCTACACCGGAGGCATGCCGAGCAGTCACACCTCGCTCGTGACGACGCTCACGCTCTCGATCGGCGCGGCGGAGGGGACGTCGAGCATTCTCTTCGCCATCGCCCTCATCTTCAGCCTTTACTTCGTCTTCGAGGCCACGGGACTCCGCCAGGAGGTGGGCCAGCAGGCGCGCGTGCTCAACGACATGTTCGACGAGCTCTACCAGACGCACCATGTCGATCGCCGTCGCCTGAAGGAGTTGGTCGGGCACACGTGGCAGGAGGTACTCGGCGGCGGGCTCGTCGGAGTGTTCGTGTTCTGGCTCGCGCGCCGCTGGATTCTCCCCGTCTGAAACGGCGAGGCGTGGCCCGGGCGGCAATTTTCCCACAGAATTCTGTTGACAGTGCAGTTTGGCGCAACAATGGTGAGGCTGCGCCCAGGTTTCCGTGCTCTCAGCGGCGGCCAAGGGGAGGCTCGTCGCCCTCGGCAGCGTGGAAGGACGGCATTCGCCGTCGAACCGATGCCAGACAGCTAGGTTGACAGCAGGTTCCCAGCCCCTCGACCCGGCTATGATCGATGGGAGGGACCATGCGTATCGTTTCAGTCGCCAACCAAAAAGGTGGCTGCGGTAAGACGACCGTTTCGGTCAACCTCGCCGCCGCGCTCTCGAAGCTCGGCGCGCGTGTGTTGTTGGTCGACAATGACCCGCAGGGGCATGCCACTCTTGCTCTCGGCGTTTCGCGGGGACAGTTCACTCTGTCCACGCGCGACCTCTATCTCACCAGCGACATGATGGTGGAAGACGTTCGGCTCGAGCTGAGGGAACGACTGCATCTCATTCCGGCCGATGTCGACCTGAGTACCGTCGAGCAGAGCCTCGACGGCGCCGAGCGCAGGGTGCGTCGGCTCCTCGAACGCTTCACTCTCTCGGACATGCCCTACGATCTGGTCATCATCGACAACCCGCCGAACGTGGGCCTGCTCACGTTCAACGCTCTCATGGCCAGCGGCGAGGCCATCGTTCCGGTCGACCCGGGAAGCCTCACGCTCGATGCCGTCGACCGATTCCGCGAGACTCTCGACATCCTCGCCGACGAGCGCGGCCATCGCGTAAAGATGCATGTGCTGCCGAGCTGTTTCGACGTGCGCACCCGCTATGCACGCGAGTTGCTCGAGGAGATCGACCGGCTCTATCCCGGCGAGAGACTCGCGACCCTGCTCCACCAGACGGTCCGTCTCAAGGAGGCGGCGGCGGCTGGCGAGGCCATCGACAGTTTCGACGCGACGAGCCGCGGCGCGAAGGACTTTGACGAGCTGGCCCACGAAATCTATTCCCTGGCCGCCGATGTCCACGTGGAAGATCCCGTGCGCGCCGGAGAACTACTCATGGGCCCGAATCCGCGGCGGGCCGCGGGCCTCGTGCGCCTCAACGCGTCCTTCCCCGACGCGGAATCGGTCGCCGTCACCGGCGACTTCACCGACTGGTCGGTCCAAGGCATGCCAATGAAGACGCGCGACGATGGCGTCTGGGAGCTCGAGCTCGACGTCGAGCCTGGCTGCTACGAGTACAAATTCATCGTCGACGGCGTGTGGAAGGTCGACCCCGAGAACCCGGAGCGTGTGCGGAACAACTACGGCCAGCTCAACTCGATTCTCCTGGTGCCGTCGGCCGGCGAAGTCTGAGCCGTAGGAAGCGAGCGTGGCATCCGACGCAGCGCGCGGTTCTCGTCTCGATGCGGTTGCGCAGAGCTTTCTCAGGCCTCGCCGCGAGAAGGCGTGCCAGATCGTCGTCGCCTCGGCGGGCGAAGCCGCACTGTTGGAACCGGCGTCGAATGCGCTCTTCGAGGCATCGCGGGCCATGGGTTTCGACCCCGGCGTCCTCGGCGGTCGCGTCCGCGAACCGAGCGAGACAGACGAATCCCGCGGCGCGGGACTTTGGATCGTGGAGGCTGGCGGCGTCCACGAGCACTGGCTGTCGCGGCTCGAACCGCCCCCGGGTCTTGGTCCCGAACTCTTGCTCTGGCTGCTCGGCAATGCGAGGGCTCGCCTCCGCGAGTCCTATCTCTTCGGCATGCTGCGCTGGAGCCTCGCCCCCGCGAAGAGCGTACTCCTGGTCGACGGCGTGAGCAGCGAGATCCTGCAACAGTTGCGCGAGCTGAACGGAGACGAGGCAGAGGTTCTGGCTGTCTCGTTCGGCTGGCAACACGCGGCGGCGTCACGGGCACTCATGCAACAGCTTCTCCAGAGCTCGCTGGCGCGCGCGAGCCACGCCCGCCGCCCTCCATTCCGTCTTGGACGCACGGAGCGCGCGTGATAGAACGGCCGGCGTGAGCCGAAGACTCTCCAGTTACGCCTTCTGTGCCGCCCTCGCCTGCCTCCCCCTCGTGGGGGTAGGGAGCCTGGAGCTCCTTGGATTTCCATCGCTGGGCATGGGTCTCCAGCCGGCCATCGTGTTCGGCGGGGTCGCCCTGGCTCTGGCGCTGCCCAGCCGTTGGCGTCGACTTGTCGAACTTGATTCGACGCTCCCCATGGCGTTGTTCGGCCTGGCACTCCTGGTCGGTCTGAGTTCGTGCTGGACCCTGGAGCACGCCGGTCTCTTCGGCGAGGCCCCCTGGTCGAAGAGCGCGAAGCAGGGTCTTCAGTTCTTCCTCTATGGCGCGTTCGCGCTGACACCGGCACTGCTCTTGGATGCGCCGCATTCCGACGTCGAGCTGCGGCGCTGGGAACGCTGGCTGAGCCTCGGACTCCTCCTGAGCGCCATCTACGGTCTCCTGCAGGCAGTGGACTTTTTTCGCCCCCTGTCGTTCATGAACGCCCTGGACGCCTGGTTCTCCAGCAATCCCTCCATCGCCGCGGGCTCGCACGAACTCTATCTCGGTCATCGCTTCGTGGGGATTCCACGCATCCGTTCGACGGCGTGTGAGCCACTCTATTTCGGAAGCTATCTCCTCCTGGCGGTGCCCATCGCCTTGGCCGCGGCGATGCGGCAGCGGGGCCGCTGGGGCCGCGCGTGGCGATTGTCGACGGTCCTTTTGGGGTCCGTCTGCTTTGTCATGACATTCTCGCGCGGCGCCTATGTCGCGGCGGCCTTCGGTGCGGGGATCGCAGGACTCTTGTGGTGGCGCGCCGGAGCGCCACCGATCCTGTCGCGTCGGCGCCTCATCTCCGGCGCGATCGCCACTGCCCTCGTTGCGGTGTTCGTGGGCGCGCTGAGCGACCTGGCGCCCTGGGAACTGCCCGCTCTCCTGGTGCGCCGCCTGCAGCAGACTTTTGCGTCGCATGACATGTCGAATCTGACCCGCTTCTTCGCCTGGGAGGCCGGCTGGCGGGCATTCCTGCAGCGCCCCCTCGTGGGTCATGGCTGGGGGAGCTTTGGTTTTTTCTACTACGGCCTGGCTCCGGCTGGCGGGGCGGGGGCTCATTTCGGTTGGCCGGTGACGAACAGCATCCCGATCCGCATTCTCGCAGAGCTCGGCATCCTGGGAACTCTGCTCGCGGCTTGGTGCTTCTGGCCCATCGCACGTCGGCTGGGGCGTCTCTGGCTGTGGCCTCGAGCGGTCGAAGTTGGCGGGTTCCTGTCCATCCTGTGGGTCATCGCGGCGTTCCAGGGGCTGAGCCACAGCCAGCTCCAGCTCCCCCATCTGTGGGTCTTGGGTGCCATCTGTCTATTTTTGCCCCGTTTCCGCTCGGCACTGGTCTAAATGTTGCGAATCTACCTCCCCGCGCTCCAGGTGGCCCCGGGTCTCACCGGGGTGGGGGTCTACAGTCTCGAGCTGATTCGAGCGATGAGCCGGCTTCCTCGCAGGGAAGAGCTCGTCATCGGAGCCCCTCATCCCGAGTATTTCGCCGAGCTGGAAGAGCTTGACGGAATCGAGTTGGTGCCTTTAAAGCTACCTGCGAGCGGGTCCATGGGCAGGATGCTCGCCACCCACACGGTGGTACCGGCCGAGGCGCAGAGGCTGGGAGCCAACCTGGTCCTGGGTCCAAATTTCATCGCGCCTCTCTGGGGGCGCTTTGAATGCGCCGTGATGGTTCATGACCTGACCTTCGCGCGTCATCCGGAGACGACGACGCGCGCGAAGCGAGTTTACTATCAGCTGATGGTGCGGCGTTCGTTGCGCCGCGCATCGGTCGTATTCGTCAGCACGCAGACGGTGGGCAACGAACTCCTCGAGTTCGCCCCCGAGACCGCCGGCAAGATCTGGCGAACACCGGAAGGGGTATCGCCCGGCTACCAGGAGAATGGCGATCGCGAGGAAGTGGCCGCGTCCGGACTCACGGGTCCGGAGCGGAAGGACTTCCTCTTCGTGGGGACTCTCGAGCCGAGGAAGAACCTGGCCAGGTTGTTACGCGCGCACGGGAATCTGTGCCGCGGCCTGCCAGACTTCCCCGCCCTGAGAATCGTCGGCGGGAGAGGTTGGGAAGACGAGGGGATCGTTCGCGCCTTGCACGAGCACCCAGATCCCTCACGTCTGATCCGCCTGGGCTATTGCGAGCCGGTGCGCTTGCGGGCCGAATACGATTCGGCCTTGGCATTGGTCTTTCCCTCCGTCTACGAGGGATTCGGCCTCCCCGTGCTCGAGGCCATGGCTCGAGGCTGCCCCGTCCTCACCTCCCGCGACATCGCCACTGAAGAGGTTGCCGGCGGTGCGGCGTTGCTCGTCGATCCCCTCGACACGGGGGACATCGAACGAGCTCTCGCCCGCCTGGCGAAGGATCGCTCTCTTCGGTTACGGCTCGCCCACGCGGGAGTTCGGCGCTCCGCCGAGTTCAGCTGGGAGATCTGCGCCGAGGAGACCCTCAAAGGGCTGCACACCCTCTTGGGTGTGGGGGAAGGGATTCCCCAGGGAGGAACATGACGTCGCCACTCGCCTTTTTCGCGGTGCCCATCGGTGTTGCGCTATTCACGCACGCCCTCATTCCTCTCGCCCGCCGCGTCGCACATGCGCGGGGGCTCGTGGATCATCCATCTTGGCGCCGAAACCAGACCGAAGCCGTCCCCTGTTCGGGGGGACTCGCAATCTATGCGGCGGTATTCGGCGCGGCGATCGTCTTGGGTTTCACAGTCGGGCTGCCCTTCGAGGCGCGCGCCGTCGCGGCGCTCGGTCTGGCGGGTCTGGGAACGCTGCTCCTGGGCGTCGTGGACGATCGTTTCGGTCTCCACGCCGAGAAGAAATTGTTGGGACAGATCGTCGTGGTCTCGTTGCCCATGGCGGGCGGTCTCCTGTTGGAGCGCGTCACCATCCTGGGCCTCGGCACGGTCGAGCTCGGCCTCTTGAGCGGACCCGTGACGCTCTTCTGGTATCTCGGTTTCATCAACAGCATCAATCTGATCGACGGCCTCGATGGGCTGGCCGGAGGCGTGAGCGCGGTCGTCCTGGCTGCAGTCGCCGCGATGCTCGTGGGCGTGGATCCCGTGGGCTGCCTGTGGATTCTCGCCTGCCTCGGCGCCGTGCTGGGTTTTCTGCGCAACAATCTCTCGTCCAATCGGATCTTTCTCGGAGACGCGGGGTCCATGCTGTTGGGGCTCTGGCTCGGCGGTCTCATCTTGGGGCAGCAGACATCGACGCCGCAGGTTCTGTGGATGGCCCTGTCTGCCATGGCGATTCCGATCCTCGACACGGTGACCACGATCATGCGGCGTTCTCGCCGCGGCGTTTCAGTCTTCCGGGCCGACGACGAGCACATCCACCATCGACTGCTACGGCTCGGCATCACGCCACGACGCAGCGTCGCGGTTCTGCTTTTTCTCACGCTCGGCGCTGCCTCGACGGGAGCGATGTTCCTCGGTTATCCCGAGGCGGCATTGCTTGCCCTCGGGGGGTTCGCGTCGGCAGCCGTGGAACTGGCGTATCGGCTGCCGCGCGAGGGCACGCCTTCGGTGGCCGATGCAGTCCTCTATCTCCTGGGTGCCAACGTGCTGGTCGATGAGAGCTTTGGTGCCGAGACCGGACATCTGGCCGAGGTGATCGAGATCCAACCGTACAGGCTGCAGCTGACCGCGGAACCGGAGCTGGCGAAGCATACGGTGCGCGATCAACCGCAGCCGGTGTCGAAGGCCGCCGAAGGTGGGGGCACGGACGATGTCGTTCTGGCCCTTGGCGAAGAGCCTCACTGATCTCCTCGTCGCCTCGCGCGCGCTGGGCCCGCTGGTCGAACTCGGCTGTGGCCGAGGCGAGTTCGCGCGCCGTCTCGAAGCTCTTGGACTGCCAATCGTGCTCCTGGATCGCGATCGGAACGCGCTGTCGGTCGCGCGGGCGCTGTCGCTGTCTGCCGGCGCCGCCTGCGGAACGGTGCAGGAGCTGCCGCTGCAGGATGCGAGCGTCGGCGCCATCGCATGTTCGAATCTCCTGCGCCACTGCCGCGAGAGCTGGGAGCGGGTGGGCGAGGAGTGCGAACGCGTGATGGCCGAGGGAGCGCTTTTCGTCGTGCTCGAAGACGATGCCGAGGACGAGGCCGTCGCCGCGAGCAACTATCGACTGACGCTGGACCTCCTCGCGTCCGCCGATCCCACCCGTGGACCTGCCTTGGCGGCGTCGGAAATCGAACGACTGTGCACGCCGCGATTCGGCGAGGCGATCCTCTCCGGATCCTGCCAGAATGAACTGGAGATCGATGACGCGCAGCTGCCGCTCCGATGGCTCGCGGCGCGCGAGCTGGACGCGCAGCAGAGGCTCGCGCTCGAGCGACTTACCCGACGCGTGGAACGCTACGGAATGAGCTACGGTCGGTACTTCTATCGAGTGTATCGGCGGGGAAGTCCATGCGCCGCCTGATCGCGCTCGGGCTCTTCGTGCTGTGCTGCGCTGCGCTCACACTCGCCCAGGGTGGCACGCGCTACGACGTGGATTACGGCGCCTGGCGGGTCGTCGTCCTGCAGAGCGATGACTGGGGCCTGGAGGCGTGGTTTCCCGACGCGCCCAGTGCCGAGGCTCTGGCCGAGACGCTCGACGGCGTCGCCGCGCGGCTGCGGCCCTACGCGACGAGCACCCTGGAGACGGCGGCTGAGATCGACAGCCTGGCCGCTTTTCTCGCCTCGATGCGGGACGCGGATGAGCTTCCGGTCGTCCTGCAGGCGAACACTGTGGTGGCGGCGATCGACGCTGCGGAACCGGACTTGGGGGTGGGCGCTCCCGGCTTTGGCTTCAGGCTGCGGCCGCCCGGCCTGCCGGGGAGCGCCTATGCGCGCCCCGATCTCTGGGAGGCCTATGGGCGCGCCGCCGCGGCCGGCGTTTGGCGCATGGAGTTGCATGGACTGGTGCATCGTGATCTTGCGGCCTACGCCACGGCCTGGCGCGACGGTGATCCTCTGGCACGGCGGGCCTCGGAGTTCGGCGTCGTCGCGCACGAAGGGTGGCGCCATCGCTATGAGCTCGCAAGTGGTGACGAAGAGCGTGCGCGACGGACGCTGGGCGAAGCCGTGAGGCGCTTCGAAGAACTGGCCGGCTATCGCCCCGTCTCGTTCATTGCGCCGGACTATCATTGGGACGACGAGGACGAGCGCGCGCTCGCAGCTCTCGGTCTCGAAGTGATCCAAGCGAAGGCCGAGCAGATCCAGCCTCGCTGGGCGAAGGGCAGTTGGACCACGCGGCTCCTCAAGCGCTGGGTACAAATTCGGCAGCGGCGTCGAGGCCGTTTCCTCTACATGGATCGTCCGGGCCGCCTCGAGCCGTACGGGCATCTCGACCCCGCCGCGGCGCAGGGTGCCCGGGCCGCGGCGGCGGCAGTGCGCGATGCCTGGCGCCGCGGTGAGCCCGCGGTCGTGTCGATCCATCGCGTTCAGCTCAGCCATCCCGATGCCGCGATCGCGGCGGCCGGGAGGAAGCAGCTCGCCGCGCTCTTCGAGGAGTTGGGCGGCGTCGGGACACTGCGTATTCTCGTCGATGCGGAGATCGCAGCGCTCGAACGGGAGGGCGTGTCGGAGTTGCGGCGCGGGCCCTACCTGGTCTACCGGAACTTTGGTGCCCAGCCGCGTGCCGTGCGATCGGATCAGGGCACGAGGTTCGTTCTGCAGCCAGGGACGACTTTGCGCCATCACGAGGAAGAATGAGCGCCGCGCTGTCGACCTCGGGGATTCCTCCATGCCCGATTCGGCCGGTCGAGTTGACACTGGAAAAAGCGCTGCATTAGACTCGATACGCGACTTCTTGCATTCGGACGTAGCTTGTGCGGGCGTGCCAGCAAGGCTGCCACGCCGCAGTCCGGCGGATTTCGTCATTTGGATCGCTCTGTCATCGCAACCCCCGCTACGCATCCGCAGGAGCCACTCCATGCCCAGCATCAAGGTAGGCCGGATGAGCATGGCGCTCGTCTGCCTCGGACTCGTCGCATCTGCCCCCCGCCAGCTCGCGGCGGCGAGCGACGGATCCATGCTCCGTCATCAGTTGCGTTTCTCCGCGGAAGACTTCGAGTCCGAGTGGCGCGACGGTAAGCTGCACTACAAAGTGCGAGGTGGCTCCACCTTGCTGGAGAGCGGTGCGCCGGCGCTGCCGGTGCTGCCCCTGCGCTTCGTCATGCCGCGCGGAACGCAAGTGCGCTCGGCGCTGCTTCAGGCGACGGAATGGGAAGCGGTGGGGCGCGCCGACGATCTGGCCGTGGTCGCCCCGCTCATGAGTTCGGACGGCGAGTCCGTGACCCAGATGCCGTACGATTCGAGCCAGACCCATGCGAAGGCACAGGGTGAATTCCCGGCGAGTCCCCTCGTCGTGGGCGCGCACGGATTCCTCCACGGCTACTCCATCGTCGAACTCGAGCTGTTTCCCATGCGCGTGCGCGCCGACGGCGTGGTCGAGCGCTTGGCGGCCGCGACGATCGAAATGGGTTTTGACGCCGCGGCCGAAGGGGAGACCGACATTCGGCGGCTCGTCGATTGGCCAGGGCTGCGCGCGATGGACCGATCGAGTGTCGAGACGTTGGTGCTCAACCCCGAGAGCGTCCCGGCCTACGCGCCTCCGCGCGGCGACTCGGTGTTGTTTCAGAGCGGCAAGGCCCCCACGCCCAACGAAGGGCACGTGGAGTGGGTCGTCGTGACCACGCCCGAGCTGGCCGGAGAATTCGAGCGACTCGCGCAGCATCGCCGCGAGACGGGCCTGAGCGCGGCAGTCGTCACGGTCGATTGGATCCTGGCGAACTACCGCAACGGATCGGATCTGCAGGAGACGATCAGGAGGTTCTTTGCAGAGGCCTACGCGAACTGGGGGCTGCGCTACGCCTTGATCGGAGGGGATGCGGACCTCGTCGCGCCTCGCTATGCGCGCTCGAACTTCTACCCTTCCGGCAGTTCCACGGACATTCCGACCGATGCCTACTTCGGTTGTCTCGACGGGAACTGGAACGCGAACGGGAATGGCCTCTACGGAGAGGCCTATCTGAACGCGGGTTTTCCGGGTGATCTGGTCGATCTGATTCCAGAGTTTCCCGTGGGACGTGCACCCGTGCGCGACCTGGCGCAGACCACGACCTTCATCGACAAAGTGATCGAATACGAGCGGCCGACGAATCCCAGCATACACGGCAACGCGCTCTTCCTCAGTGAGGTTCTGTTCCCGTCGAACTGGGACGGGATCGCGCCGATCACGTTGGACGGCGCCACCTACAGCGAAGACATCATCTTCGACAGCATCATCGGCGGCCTCAATTTCGTGCAGAGCTGGCGCCTCTATGAAAACTACACCCCGTATATCGGGGCCACGCAGGAAACACTCATCGCGTCACTCGACAGCATCAACAGCGGGAATTTCGGCCTCGTGACCCACGTCGGGCACGGGTTCTACTACAACGCCAGCGTCGGGGACGGAAACATCTTCGCGGTCGACGCCAAGTCACTGACGAATGGTCCCAACTACTTCTGGCTCCACGCTCTCAATTGTAGCTCTGCCGCCTTCGATTTCGACTGTCTGCTCGAGGCCTTCGTCCAGAACCCCAACGGCGGCTCGGTCCTCAGCATCGGCTCTTCCCGCGCGGCCTTTCCGACCACGGCGGACTACTTCGAGCAGATCTACTTCGACCAGCTCTTCGTGCAGAACAAGCTGCGCGTTGGCGATGCCATGGTCGCGGCGCGGCTGGTGGCGGGGCCTGGGACAGCGGGCGAGAGCGCCATCCGCTGGACCCAGTTCACCTATTGCCTGCTGGGGGATCCGGCGATTCGGCTGTGGAGGCAGACGCCCAAGGGCATCGACGTCGTGCACGCTTCAAGCGTCGCGCAGGGTGCGCTCCAATACTCCATCGACGTCAATCTCGCAGCCGGCGGTGCCGGGGTCGTCGGTGCGAGCGCAGTACTGCTCGCCCCCGATGGCACCATGCGCGTGGGCCAGACCGGCGCGGGCGGTGTTTTCGTGTTCGACCTCGGCGGCCTGGCCGCTGAGCCCGGGCAGTTCGAGCTGCACGTGAGCGGCCAGACAGTCATGCCCTATGCAGGCACGGTGACGATCACTGCACCGACGGGGTCCCGGATCCTCGCATCGCTCAGCTCCGTCAACGACGATGCCATCCTGCCATCGAGCGGCGATGGCGACGGCGCGGTCGATGCCGGAGAGACGGTCGAACTCTACTTCAACTTCTTGAACAACGGCGACGGAAACACGGCCTCCAATGTCTCGGCCACGCTGAACCTCGTGGACGGTGGGGGCGTCGTCACCGTGATCGACGGTTCTGTCGCCGTCGGGACTCTCAGCTTCGGTGCCAGTATCGTGCCTGCGGATCCGTGTGTCCTCGCCATCGACCCGGGCGCCGCCGATGGCACCGAGATCGAGCTGGAGCTCATCACCAGCCGCGCTGGCGCCAGCTGGTCCAAGTTCTTCGTCCTTCAGATTCTAGCGCCGCAGTTGGACGTCACGCGTGTGCGTTTCGACGACAACGTCGGCGGCAACGGGGACGGGATCGTCCAGAACGGCGAGAGCGTCGAGCTCTTCGTCGAGTTGACGAACTTCGGCGCCGGCGACATCGCCGGCGTGACGGGAACACTCGGCAGCGCGTCGCCGAACGTCAGCATCACCGACGCGAACAACAGCTGGAGCGGTCTCACTCTCAAGTCGCCCGTCGAGGGCGCGGGTTCGTTCGCACTGAGCGAGAGCGACGCCAGCGTCGAGAATTGGCTCGTGCTGGATCTCGTGGACGAGTACGGCAGGGCGCTCCAGCATCGCCTCGAATTACGTCCGCCGAGCGTTCCCCTCGATCCGACGCCGGACACCAGCCTGAGCCCGACCAGCATCGGCCTGCGGATGGATCCGCCGCTGGGCGATCTCCACTTCGCGGGATTCAGGGTGTATCGCTCCGATGCATCGGGTGGTCCCTATGGCGAGGTCACCCAGGCGCACATCCAGAACAGCGGCTTCTTCGAGGATGCCGGCCTCGCCCCGTTGACCCGCTACTACTACATGATCAGCGCGGTCGACAGTTCCCTCGTCGAGGGCGGGGCGAGCAACGAGGTCGACGCGAGCACCGCGCCGCCCGAACTTCCCGGGGGATTCCCACTCCTCGTGGCTGACGAGATCGTCGGCCCCGTCGCGGTCGGCGACATGCACGGCGATGGAAGCCTCGTCGTGGGCTATTCCGCCGATTTCGTCTACGCCGTGGACAGCGACGGCAACGAACTCATCGACGGGGACCTCGACAGCCAGACGCTGGGACCGCTGTTCGGTCCACCCTCGCCCAACAACAAGTGGACGCCGAGCGGTGTCTCCATGGCCGACCTCGATGGGGACGGCGACATGGAGCTCATCGCCAGCAATTGGAAGACCTTCGAGATCTTCGTTCTCGAAGCCGACGGCAGCATGTTCCCCGGCTGGCCGCGGGCGATGAACAACGGCAGCTGGGCCGTGCCCGCGATCGGGGATCTCGACAACAACGGCGACCTCGAGATCGTCGTGAACAACGTGGCCGGCTGGACCTATGTCTGGAATCACGACGGCACGGACTTCTTCGACGGCGATTCCAACCCTGCCACCGTGGGCAAATTCCACCAGCGCGTCGGTGAGAACTTCAATCGTTCGACCCCGGCGCTCTACGACGTCGACAACGATGGGAAGCTCGAAATCATCTTCGGCACGCACCTGCGACAGGGTCAGGACAACTTCGTCCATGCTCTTCGCAACGACGCGACCGACGCGCCCGGCTGGGGCAAGAATCTGGGGCCGGCAGGCTACAACGTGACGAGCATCTCCATCGCCGACATCGACCGCGATGGCGTCGTCGAGCTGGTCTATCCCTGCGACGACGACTTCCTCTACGTCTGGGAACCCGATGGTTCGAACGAGCCAGGTTTTCCCATCGCCTTCACCAGCCAGGGCGCGAATCGCGACGCGATGACGCCCTCGCCGGCCTTTGCCGACTTCGACAAGGATGGGGACCTCGAGATGGTCCTGGTCTCCATCATCAACAAGAGCCTCTCGTACATGTACGTGATGGAGCACGACGGCACGACCTGGCCCGGGTGGCCGGTGGCGTTGAGCGGTCTCTCGTACAGTTCGCCCATCGTGGGAGATCTGGACGGCGACTTCTTCGCCGACATCATCTTCGGCGTGGGCGGGGGAGGCGATGGCCTGCCCAACATCGTCTACGGATTCAACGCCGACGCGAGGCCGCTCATCGGTTTTCCCATCTCCCTCAATGGGGCGCCCGAGGCCCCCCAGGTGATCTGCGATCTCGACCAGGACGGCGATGTCGACCTGGTCAGTGGCGGCCTCGATCGCCTCCTCCACGTGTGGGACATGCCGTTCCCCTACCATCCCTGGGAGACGCCGTGGCCCACCTTCCATGGCAACAACCGGCGCACGGGTGTCTATCTCGAGGATTTTCCGGTGGCCGCGGGGCGTGGGAGCTTTGAACTGTCCGCCACGCGCGGTGGCTTGGTCGTGCGCGCACTGATCGAAGGGGCGCTCCCGGCGGACGCACGCTTCACGCTCGAACGGCGCGAACAGCGGGAAGAGTCGATCGGCGAGTATCGGGTCGTGGCGGAAGCGATCTCGTTCGACGACGGCCAGTTCTATTGGGTCGACCCGGGAGTGCGACCGGGCGTGGGCTATCGCTATCGAGTTTCTGACGGCCGCGGCCTGATTTCGTTCGAGTCGAAGCGCTTCGACATGCCCGTGATGCGCCTGCAGCTGGCACAGAACATTCCGAACCCGTTCAACCCGAGCACAACCGTCGTGTTCACCGTTCCGGGAATCGCCGGCTCGAAGGTTCCCGCCACGCTGGCTGTCTACGACCTCTCCGGGCGCAAGGTCCGCACGCTCGTCTCCGGCCCGCTCAGCCCCGGGGAGCATGTCCTGGTCTGGAATGGCGACGATGAGGCGGGGGCGACGGTCAGCTCCGGCACCTATTTCGCCGTGCTCCGGTGCGCAGGCGAGCAACGCAGCATGAAGATGAGCCTCCTGAAGTGAGGCAGGCGCCAGCGGGGGGTCCCTTGATCGCGGGGACTTCCGATGCTACCATCAGGCTCTCCGGCGATGCCGCCCGCTCGTCGTGAGCTTCTGATCTCTGAGAAGGCCCAGGAGACACAAGAGGAACTTGGTACTGCATCTCGGCCTGCTAGCAAACAAAACGCTTTAGCGGCGCCTGATCGCACCGTACGAAACCTCGGCATCCAGGCCTGGAGGCACCGCATGCGTTTGCCCATCCCTCTATCCTCCGTCGTCTCAGCCCTGCGAGGACTCGCCCTCCCCGTGGCTTGCGCCGTCTTCTTCGGCCTGGCGGCCACCGCCGGGGCGGAGGAGCTCCGCATTCGGGTCGGACTCGATCTGGCGGACATCTTCGAGCTGAACGAAGCGGACGCTTCGCGACTCAGCTTCCCCGGGGCCGGCGTGTTGCGCGACTTCGGTCGCCCACGACTTCCGGTGCAGACCATCGACGTCCTCATCCCACGCGATCGCGTCGTCGCGTCGGCGCGCCTCGTCGGTGGAGAGATCAGGTCGCTGGGGACTCCGTCGAACATGGCCCTGGATGCCGGCGTTCCCGTTCCCGACATGCCGCTGCTGCGCGAGACCGTGTTTGCCGATCTCGAGGTCGAAGCGTCGGCCCTGTATCCGCCCGTCGAATTGCGGCTGACGGGAGATCGCTATCAGCACGGCTATCATCTGGTGGGAATCGAGATCTACCCGATCCGCGAGGATCGAAGCAGCGGTGAACTGCAACTCCGCGTCAACGCCGAGCTGGTGCTTGAGCTCGTGCCGAAGGAAGCGACGGGAATCGTCCAGCGCGAGCGGGAGATTCCTGGCTGGCGCGATGTGATCACCCGGCGTATCGCCGCCAACGTGATCAACCCCGAGGCGATCGAGGGCTATGCGATCCCCCCGAGCATCGAAGTCGGAGCGGCCAAACTCGCCCCGCCCCTGTCGCAGAAGACCCCGAGCCTGGCGACGAGTCCCGTCCAATTCCTGATCGTCACGGACGCGGCATTCGTCGGCGAATTTCAGCGGCTCGCAGACCACCGGCAGAAGTTGGGAATGCCATCTCTGGTCGTCAGCTTCGACGAGATCACGGCCAACTATCGGCACGGCCTGGATTTCGCGGAGACCATCCGCATGTACATCACCGACGCGTACAGCAAGTGGGGCGTCGATTATGTTCTCCTGGGTGGGGATACCGGCGTGCTACCGGTCCGTTACGCGCATTCGACCTTCTATCCGCCGGCCTCGACCACCGACATTCCTTCCGACATGTACTTCTCCTGCCTCGACGGCAACTGGAACGCGGACGGCGACGCACTGTTCGGCGAGGTTTTCGTCAGCGGGTCGAATCCTGGGGACAACGTCGATCTCGCTCCGGAGGTCACCTTGGGTCGCGCGCCCGTGGCCACCCTGGCCGAGGCGGAGCTCTTCGTGGACAAGGTGATCGAGTTCGAGATGCCCACGAATCTGGGTTACCAGTCGTCGGCCCTCTTCGCCAGCGAGGTTCTCTTTCCGTCGAGTTGGTCGCTGGGTCAGACGATTCAACTGGACGGCGCCAGCTACAGCGAAGACATCGTCAACAGCATGTTTCCCTGCGACCCCTACGCCAGTTGGACGTCGACTCGTTACTACGAGAACTTCACGGCCTACCCGGGTTCCGTCGAAGAGCTCAAGGCGAGCGTACTCGCCAGCCTGAACGCGGGAAACTACGGGCTGTTCAATCACATCGGGCACGGATTCTACTTCGACATGAGCGTGGGGGACTTCACGATCCGCGTCGAGGACACGATCAATCTCCAGAACGGCCCGAACTACTACGTCCTCTACGCCCTCAATTGCAGCTCGGCGGCCTTCGACTTCGGCTGTATCCTGGAGCGCTTCCTCAAGAGCTCGACGGGCGGAAGCGTCGCCTCGATCGGTTCGGCGCGTTCGGCCTTCCCGAACATGTCCAATAACTTCCAGCAAGAGTTCTACAACGCCTGGTTCTGCGGGGGAGCGACCCGCCTCGGCGACGCGATCGACGCCAGCCGCCTGCCGTTCACGGGGAACACGTTCCTGAACACCAGCGAACGTTGGACGCACTTCTGCTATGCGGTGCTGGGCGACCCCTCGATGCGGCTTTGGTCCAGCGCGCCACGCGCCGTCTCCTTGGCGCTGCCGACGAGCACGACGCCGGGAGTTCAGAATCATCTCATCACGGTGACGGATGTCCTGAGCACCAATCCGCTCGAGGGCGCGACGGTGTGTCTGAGCAAGGGCGGGGAGGACTATGCCGTCGGCACGACGGATGTCTCAGGGCAGGTCAATCTCTCCTTCGACGCCGAGACGCTCGGGAACATCGACGTCTGGGTCAGCGGCATGAACGCGATGCCCGCGAGCGCGGCGATCGCCGTCGTCGATCCGGCTGCGATTGCGCTCTCGGTCGAGGGGATGAGCTTCGCCGATGACGGCAGCGCGGGGAGCATCGGCAACGGCAACGGTCGTCTCGAAGCGGGCGAGCGCATCGCCATCACTCCGCTGATTCGCAACGACGGCAGTGTGGCGTTTGGCGGCGGTAACGTCACGCTGAGCTCCATCGACGCGAATCTGAGCGTCGTCAACGCCACGGCCGCCGTGGGAGGCATTTCCGCCGGGGGCAATCTCCTCGCTTCTTCGGCGCTGACGGTCGACCTGAGCGTCAACATGCCCGATGCCCACGAGGCCATCCTCGAGTTTGTCATGGACGACGGCGGCCTGGCCAACTGGCCGGACACGGAGACTCTCCTGTTCGACGCTCCCGAACTGGAGATGCTGCGCGTCAGTTTCGACGA
>Ga0214472_10000568_pt1 | contig 44991 bp, 38 predicted proteins | sample RVTome_6_FD_207662 | JGI IMG/M metagenome (GOLD analysis project Ga0214472, IMG submission 207662) | Soil microbial communities from uranium-contaminated site in the Upper Colorado River Basin, Wyoming, United States - RVT140D175 | ecosystem: Environmental > Terrestrial > Soil > Contaminated >...
TTCCGGTTTTCCGCTTGACGGCTGAAGCCGGCTGTACTAGATATTCGTTGCCATAGAGTCGATAGACGGTGGGTTGGATTCACCATCCGGCGGCAGCTTCGATGCGTTTCCCTCAGCCCGGCTGGATAACCCAGGCCGGGCTGAGGAGCTTAACGACCTTGATAATGAAAAGGTTAGAATCCGAGCGGGGCAGGGCGAAGCCGAGCAGTGCAAATTGGCGGCATTAAAGCATCGAAGAAAAGAAGGAGGTACGACCATGGCGTATTCTGTCAAAAAAGTCGACGTATGGGCTGGGGAAGTCGCCGATCGTCCGGGCGGACTGGCGGCCACCATTGCAGGGTTGAGCAACGCCGGGGCGAATCTGGAGTTTCTCGTAGCGCGCCGCGCTCCCGATAAGCCCGGCACCGGAGTGGTTTTCGTGACACCGATCAGGGGCGCGAAACAAAAAGCCGCTGCCCAGGGGGCGGGCCTCAGCATGTCCGACAGCTTGCATTCGGTGCGAGTAGAAGGACCGGACCGGGCGGGGCTCGGCGCGAAAATGACCGGCGCTCTCGCCGATGCCGGAATTAACCTGCGCGGCGTATCAGGCGCCGCGCTCGGCCGGCGCGCGGTGACGTATTTTGGTTTCGATAGCGGCGCGGACGCGGATACGGCCGTGCGAACTTTGAAAAAGACCCTGAAATAGATCATGGGGGGGCGGGTTTGCAACTCGCCCCTACTGATCTAGATCGGCATGAGAAGGCCCCTGCGCGGTGCTCGCAAGCTTGGCCGTGCCCGCCTGCCTGTCGAGGCGCACGCCGAAGTATCTGACGACGAGCGCTGCGGTCACGCTGCGGGCGATGATGAAGATGCTCATCATATTCCGCCGCGTATTTATTTAAGAATCTTCCGGGTGTGGCGCATCGCCTATCACCGCCACGGTTCTAGGGTCTCTTTATTCAGGGTCGTGGAAGTTTGAGAGTGCGTGAAAGAATCCGTTCATGGTTCGATCCTTCGGCCTCGCTCAGGACAGACTCAAAGGACGGCGTTACGACGACGGCGGCTGAGGGAGTCTTTCGCGCCGGGGAAGTTGCGGGATGACCCGCGGGGCGGCGATGCCGGGCGCGGCGCCAGCTCTAGCCGCTGCCCCGGCTTGTGGTCGAGGCGCGCTCGCCACCGCCGGCGCGGCAGCTTCGACCTTGCGAAAATAATCGAGCGCCAGCTCCACGCGGGAGGCGCCGCTGGTGAAGACAACGTTTTTGTCCTGTATCTGAGACAAGCTGAAACCTTCGAAGGTGTCGCCGATCTTGAAACGCATCGTTCCGGCAGTTTGTCCCTGTGGCGGCCGTCCGGCTGCCGGACTACCGCCGTCTTGCAGAATGGCGTAACGGCTCTCGCCCAGGATCGCCGTGCCGAGTAGAATCAAGCCGCGCACTCTTTGCATCGCGCGCGAGGTGGTCTCGGCTTCCTTGGTCTGCGTCGCCCCGCGCTCCGGATCGAAAAGGTTTTTGCTGATGATGATGTCGGTATTAGCCGCTCGCGGCTGCGTTGCCGGGACATCGGGTGTCGAGGCTGCCGCAGGCGGTGAAACGCTCGCAGGGGTCGGCAGATCCCAAGGGCGGTCGGTCCACAGAAGATAGGTCTTTGCCAGAATGTACACCAGCGCGCCGGAGAGAAAGATTGCCAGCAGTGCGGATCGATGTGGAATCACGGAATCCATCTGGTTTCGCTATTAACTGCCTCGGCGTCCTCAGCATCTCCTTGGAAAATTGGGTTATGGTTGTGCGCTATAGGCTGGCTAGTAATGAAGCGTACCAGCGCCGCGCTAATTCCTTCCCCTCGACGGGGAAGGATAAAGGTAGGGGTGATGGGTTTCATCGGTTCCCTTGCACCCCTATCCCGGCCTTTCCCCATCAAGGGGAAAGGATGCCTAACTGCAATGAAGTGATCTGCCGCGATCTTCATTCTCTTTGGGCGAGCGCAAGATCATGAATTACTCCGCGCTGCCTCGTCCGTCTCCTCGGTCACCACAACACCGAGTTCCTCTAGAAAAGAGTCACGATGATCGCAATTCCGCTCACGCCGTCGCCGCCCTTGCCGGAAAGTTGCCCGTTGGCGGAGGCGCCGCCACCTCCACCTCCGCCACCGTAATTCCCGCCGTCGCCGCCGCTCGCGGCTGGACCGCCACTGTACCTCGCCCCGCCGCCGCCACCACCACCGCCGCCACTAGCTTCGTTGGTTGTAGCAGACGCGCCGGCGCCTCCCGCAGTCGGCGCGCTCCCCGATGTCCCGCCTACACCACCTGTTAAGGATGTCCCTCTAAATATCGCCCCGGCTCCTCCGCTTGAGGGCGCGCGTACGCCTGGTTTTCAAACAGATTGTCCGCTGTGCCGCCCGCGCCCCCGCCTCCTGCGCCGGGCGTAGACCCACCATTGGTCGCTGGAATCTCGACTGGAAATTCGGCGTTACGGTCGTCCCAGTGGCGTGAACTCCCACCACCCCCTCCACTAAACATCCCGATCCCTCCCGCGCTTCCCCCTCCAGCAACACCGCCGGGGCCCGCGCCCCCGCCAAGCCAGCTACCGAAGGTGGTGTTGCCACCCGCACTCCCAGCGTTGCCCGCGTTGTTGTCCGTGGCGGCCGCCGCGCCGCCGAGCCCCTTCGCTCCCACCGTCACGTTCTCAGTTGCGCCCAATAGGGAGGCCGGCCATGAGGCGAAGCTCCATGCTCCCCCTCCACCGCCGCCGCCCCCGCGCCTCTCCCCGGTAGAAGCGCGCCGCGCTCCGCTGGCTCCGCCCCCGCCCCCGCCGATTAAATAGGCGAACACCTGCTTGGCGTTGGCCGGCTTGAACCAGATCGCAGTGCCGGGCGTAGGGAATATTTGCACATCGGCAGGTTCCGCGCTGTTGCTCTGAGGTAGATTCGTGAGCTGGGAGCCGTCGCCTTGGAAGGCCGTGGCTTTGACTGTGCCGGTGACATCCAGCGCTTCGCTGGGATTGGTGTTGCCGATTCCGACACGCCCGGTGGAAGGCTGGACCGTCAGCGGCGACTGCGCAAAGGCCACGCCGGCCTGCCATAGGCAGGCAGGCAGCGCAAAGATCAGCGCGGTCACGAAAGCACCGATTGATACTGCGAAATCGACCTGCCCGCCGCCTGTCTGCCGGAGCACAGGCAGGCCAGGCAGGCGGGACCTCCGCGGACGCCCTCTCGCTATGCGATTGTTGCCAGCCATATTATTCTTAACCATCACTCGCCTCCTTATCCCTTACTCCTATAGTTCCCTCGCCTAGCTCGGGACTCCGCTATCGCTTCGCCTTACTCCTTACCCATCCGGACACGTTGGAAACGTTCTTTTTCACACGTCGCTCAAAGCTCGGCGCAAAACTGTTTTTAAAGATCCGAATACCAGCCTGCCCCCTTTTCTTAGTGCCCGTCTTCTCGAGCCTGACTCCTTACGCTTCACCCCTACCCCTACCTCTTCCTCTTCACCCCTCACTCCTTACTCCTTACGATCACGACCAACGCCTCCTGATTTACTCGACACATTGCAAACGTTCTTTTTCACACGTCGATCACACAGCTCAGCGCAAAACTGTTTTTAGATATCTGAGAACCAGCCTGTTCCGTTATTTTTATCCCGAAGCACCTTTCCTGTCTGTCAAGCCTGGCACCACACCTTTTCCCATCAAAAATAACAACGCTTCAGTACATTTCGAATAATTGAAGAGAATGCAATCAACAGAACAACAGCTAGTAAGCTAAGCGCAATTCCATCCGCGATTCGGTTAGAAGTCTGCGCTGCCAAGATCAAAAATGGTAATCCATTGCTTGTTCCCCATACGCCGCCAAATAGTAAGCCAACAAAAGCAAACGGCAATGCATCGTCCACACCCATAAGAACCTGGCAAAGCCTAGACTTATCCCTTAACGCCCACATGGCTTGCGCTGAAGGGAAGAACGTGACGAACGCGACAAATGCAACCACAAGCCAGAAACCCACGACACCCCAATGAAGAGCAAGGAACGGGAGTAAAATAGGCACCAAATTGGTGAATGGAAGAATGCGAAAAAACCATGCTCTCGATCTGTTTGCAGAACGTAAACTCAAGGTTACCAGAACTGCAGCTGTAACGCTTAAAAACAGGCCCCCAATCAGTTCCGCTAGCGAAATTGCAAAGTGATACCAGATCGTCGTTTCTATAGGAGGAATTCGTTCCCCGCGGATGACCAACCCGTATGCCCGTTGAAGAACTTCAACGGGAGAACTGATGATCGATTGGACCCGAGGAATCGCGCTTAAAAACTGCCAGATAAGTAGAGTAAGAATTGTAAGGCAGATCACGCCTATCAGGGACCTACCGCGGTTCGCAGCTAGCTGTTCGCCCAATACAACAACTCTCAATGTAGCCGCATCTTCGAAACCTGGTCCGGCCGCCCTTTCTATAATCCAAAGGAAGGATAGAGATAAAATAAACCCTACGTACGTCACCGGGACATGACCCGGAGATATGGAATATCGCAACCAGCCGAAATCCCACAACCAGACCTGGGAGATAATCGAAATGAATAACGCTTGGAGTAGAGCCGTCTTGCGCACTAAACCTCGGGCTACGGCGCGATCTATACGAGAATTAGATGGCGTTAAAACGATTAGATAATGATAACAGGTGGCAAGGGCAACAGCAGTAACGCCCGCAATCCATGCCCAAATAATAGGTTCATAGCGGGACCCTTCTTTTCCAGGCCAGACTGGGAGAGCCCAAAATAACAAGAAAGGAACCCAAAGACCGATCCGCAAGAAACGAACTGTTGCGTCAGTCAGCCAGCTGCTGTTCTTAGTAACGAGTCCTAGAACGAAACCAAGGCCGCCCCCGATGACGAACGCCACAAGTAGTTCAATCAGCATAACCTCGAAGCCCCGCCAAACCTGAAACTCACCCAATCCATTTAGAGCACGTTTGAGGTGTGAGGGGTCGTCAGCAGCGAATAACCTGGAGTAATAAAAGAGTTCCCAGGCTACAAGAAGACTAACACCCGTAGAAATTTTAACGCGTTTGCTCAGGCTCATGTTTTTATTATTCTTGCTAATCCCATATTTCCTGCATTCCCTTGAATATAAGGTCCCAAAGTGAATCCTTCCTATCAGGCAGGTTATCCGGATACTTCCCGGGATACACCGGCTTCCCTCTGAAGCAAACTTGAGGCCCTACGTAACAAACGCCGTCCTGTGGATCGGGATTCAATGGCTTTCTGCAGTAGGCACACAGATCGAGATCCGGCTTGTCTGGTGCTTTTTGACGCTCTCGTTTTCCATGATCACGGTCGTGGATTTGGAATGCGAGCATGGTGCCGGAGGTAGCGGAATTAGTGGAGCTATGCCCTTCGGGGAAATCTGCGCCGCCCGACCGCTGGAAACTCCTTTCAAAGGTCCCGGCAGCGCTAGTCAGCGCAAACCCACCCATCCCTCCGAAACTTGGGCCTTGAGGTACCGGAAAATCACCGCTCGGAATTCCACCGCCGACAGTGCCGCCTCCATTAACTCCCGGCAGTCCGCCCGCGAACGAGACTCCGGCACCTACCAGCCCCATCACCGCGCTGCCAATTTGACAACCCGTACTTTCACACAAACCGAGCCCGCCTTGAGCGATAAAGAATAGCCCAGCGGGGTTGCCAGTTAAAAGCATGGCAATCCCGCCGAAGATTTCCATCCCATGCAGCACCTCGGGCGGGATCTGCGCCATTGCCGCACCTAAACTGGCCCCGATAATTGCTCCCGGAGGTCCGCCAGAGATGAACCCGAGTATCGCGCCGAAGATGCTGCCAAAGATGCTGCCAAAGATGCTGCCGAAAAACCCTCCGCCGCCGTCCGACTTGCTCACGTAGAAGTAGCCGCTCGGGTCGGTGTAGTTGATCGGATCGTTGTTGACGTAGCTATAGCGGTTGAGATTCTGCGGGTCGCTGGGGTCTTGGACATAGGGATCGGGAGAAATAAATCTGCTGATCTCGGGGTCGTAATACCGGCCGCCGTAATAATATAGCCCCGTTTCTGGATCGAGTTCTTTTCCGGTGAACCGGTGCGTCGGATCGCAATTGCCGTCCTGGTTCGACACCGCGCCCCACGGGTCGTACTCGGTCAACTGGCAGCGCGCGCCGAGGCTGTCCGTGACGACGTTGACGCCGCCGAGATGGTCGTTGTGGTAGAAGAGTTGAGTCGTTCCTTTCTTCGAAGCGAAGTTCTCAGTGCCGATGCGGATGAACTTGGTGACCTCTCCGTTGGGGGCGATCTCGTAGCCTGCGAACGGGTAGAGCGTCAGCCCGCTGGCGCCGTCTTTCTTAACCCGCATGCCGGTGTAGTCGTACTCCATGGAAGTCACGCTGCCGCCGAGGGTTACGCTGGTTACCCGGTTGTCGATGTCCCAGGTGAAATCGCGGCCGCCGCCGGCAGTCATGTTGCCGTTAGGATCGTAGCTGTAAGTTTTGCCAGTGGAGATGGCGGTGACGGCGGAGGGATGATAGAGCTGGTCGCCGTAGGTGAACCCCACGCCGCACTTGTTCATGAGATTGCCGATGGCGTTATAGTCGTAGGTGCAGTATTTGTCGGCTTGATCCTGCCCGAAATAGCCGTAGGCGGTCTCAAGGCGGTTCAAAGCGTCGTAGGTATAGATTCGCGAACCGGTGAAAACGTTATCGACGACGGCAGTGATGTTACCCACAGGATCGTAGTGATAAGCCAAGTCCTGGTGCGTGCCGGAGCCGTTGGAGGGAGTGGTGTAGAGATAACCCAGCGTGGCTTGGAGCGCATAGCCGGTCGGGGGCGCCGAGGAGGTGGTCAAGACATAATCGCCGCTGACGGCGCTGTAGTGGCGATAGAGGCCGACCGAGGCTGAGTCGGAGGCGGTGCGCATGTAGCCGAGAATGGCGTCGGAGACAAAGCCCGACGGCGGATCGTTGGCGGTCGAATAGTAGTGATGGCCGGTGGTGGTGTTCATGATTTCAACACACGACGCCGTTGGTTTTCCGCTAAAACAAATAAGTCAATACGCATGCCAGACCCCAACCCCCAACCCAGACCCCTAGGCCATCCGAAAACCAGCCTGTCCCGTTTTCTCTCGTCAACTCCCACTAATCACCTCCTAAGCGTAAGAAACGACCAAGCGACGCGACAGCGCGAAAAATAGAAAAGGCAACGCGGAGGTGAAATTGGCCTGGCTGGCGGCCTATAGTCTCCAAACCCGTGACTATACACTCGTCGCAGATACTGCTTTCAGCGGATACCAATAACGTGCGAACATCGTCCCGCTTTTTGCCGCAGAACCGGCACGTGCTGCCGTTAGCTTGCATACCGAGATCCTCTCTGTGCATATGACATCTTATCACCCGACCTATATGCCTGGAGCAGTACGACCTGTTATTAAATCCAAGTAGTTTCTGAATAACTCCACATTCGGAATAATGAAAGGGAAGGGCTCTGGACCCGGAGGGACAATTCGAGGCTGTGGGCTCGGGGTCGGCCTAAGCGGGATTAGTTTACCTTTCTGTCCAGGGGCTGGTCGTGGTCGGAGCCAATATGGTCTATCGGGACGCGGTCCGGGAAACGGAAAAACTTTTCCAGGTCCGGTCGCTCCCGCCAAAAGTGGATTAGGAGAATCTGCGACCGCAATATCTTGACCCGCTGTCCGCTGTAAGAATCCGTCTCGGGGAACTCGCGAACAATCAATGCACGTATCTCCTGCGCCCGTCTGCCTGACAGCACTTTCGAGTGTCAACCCGGCGCTAACCAACGCAAACCCACCCATCCCTCCGAAACTTGGGCCTTGAGGTACAGGAAAATCACCGCTCGGAATTCCACCGCCGACAGTTCCGCTTCCATTAACTCCCGGCAGCCCGCCCGCCAACGAAACGCCGGCACCTACCAGACCCATCACCGCGCTGCCAATTTGACAACCCGTATTTTCGCACAAACCGAGCCCGCCTTGAGCAAGGAAGAAAAAGCCTTCAGGATGTCCGGTGAGGATCATCGCAATCCCGCCGAAGATTTCCAGCCCATGCAGCACCTTCGGCGGGACCTGCGCTAACGCCGCCCCCATGCTGGCCCCTATAACCGCGCCCCACGGTCCGCCAGAGATGAACCCGAATATCGCGCCGAAGATGCTGCCAAAGATGGTGCCGAAAAACCCTCCGCCGTCCGGCTTGCTCACGTAGAAGTAGCCGCTCGGGTCGGTGTAGTTGATCGGATCGTTAAGGACGTAGCTGTAGCGGTTGAGATTTTGCGGGTCGCCGGGATCTTGCACGTAGGGATCGGGCGAGATGAATCTGCTGATCTCCGGGTCGTAGTACCTGCCGCCGTAGTAGTAGAGGCCGGTCTCGGGGTCGAGCTTTTGGCCGGTGAAGCGAGTGTCCGGGTCGATGCTGCCTTCGCTTCTGGAGATGCCGCCCCAGGGATCGTACTCGTTGAGCTGCACGCGGGCGCCGAGGCTGTCGGTGATGACATTGACGCCGCCCAGATGGTCGTTGTGGTAGAAGTGCTGAGTGATCGCTCCGCTGGTGGTTTTCTTCGTCGATGCGAAGGTCTCGCTGCCGATCCTTATGAACTTGGTGCTGGTGCCGCTCGCATCGATCTCGTAGCCCGCAAACGGATAGAGCGTTGTCCCACTGGCGCCGTCTTTCTTCACCCGCGCGCCGGTGTAGTCGTACTCCATGGCGGTGGTGCCGCCGAAGCTTACGCTGGTCACTCGATTGTCGATGTCCCAGGCAAAAGTCCGCCCACCGCCGGTGAGCATGTTACCGTTGGGATCGTAGCTGTAAGTCTTGCCGCTGGAGATCGCAGTCACGGCTGAGGGATGCATCGGGTCACCGTAGGTGAACGTCACACCGCACTTGTTCATGATGTTGCCGATGGAGTTATAGTTATAGGTGCAGAACTTTTCGTCTTGCGCCGTACCAAAATAGCCGTAGGCGGTCGCGAGACGGTTCAGCGCGTCGTAGGTGTAGATGCGGCTGGCGGTAAAAATGTTATCGACGACGGCTGTAACGTTGCCCACCTCGTCGTAGTGGTAGGCCAGGTCCTGGTGCGATCCCGAGCCGTTGGCCGGGCTCATGTAGAGATAACCCAGCGTGGCCTGGAGCGCGTAACCCGTCGGAGGGGTCGAAGAGGTGGTCAAAATATAATCGCTGGTGGCGGCGCTGTAGTGACGATAGAGGCCGACCGAGGCTGAGTCGGAGGCGGTGCGCATGTAGCCGAGAATGGCGTCGGAGACAAAGCCCGACGGCGGATCGTTGGCGGTCGAATAGTAGTGATGGCCGGTGGTGGTGTTCACGTACCGGCGCAGGGCGACGTTGCCTGTGGCGCTGTTTTGTTCAATATAGCCGGTGATGCCTGCCGCCGTGTAGCCGGTCGGGGTGGAGCCGTCGCTATTATAAAAATGGTTGGTTTGAACGACGACCGAGCTCTGGGGGCTCCAGAGGTAGGCCGACGGAGTGCCGCTTAGGCCTTGCAGCAAAACCCCATTGCTTTGAACAAAGGGAGCAGCCGCACTCGGGCCATCAGGCGCGGTGGTCGACAAATAGCCGACCGGAGCGCCGTTCACATCGAGACTAAGGCCCCAAGCCGAGCAGCCTGCCACGCTGCTGTAGCAGGTGCTTCGGTAAGCCGGCACCGTGCCCGGGTCGCCGGAGGACTTTAGATAACCGATCTGCGGTCCCGTTCCCGTTTCGACGGTGGCGTCGCCGCCGAGGCAGGCGTCGGTCTGGTCGCTGACACAGATACCGCCGCGGTAGAGGTTCATGAACCCGCTTGGAGGCCCCGGCGGCTGGTCGGTCCAGGAGTCGGCCCAGCCATAGAGCGCCACGCGCGCGGGCGGAGCGGCGCCGATGCCGGTGAGGCGGCGGGTGACGCGATAATTTTCCGGGTCGAAGGTCCAGTCGGTCTGAACGTTGTTGGCGTACACAAGCTGGGTTTTCTGCCCGCGCGCGTTGTACTCAACATGGGCGATATAGCCAGGGACGCTTTCGAGCCAGCCGGCGCCGTTGTAGTCGTAGGTGACCGTTTCGTTGTCTGGCGCTGGGAAGGTCTCGCTGAGTATACTGTTTAAGGCATTGTAAGTCTGAGACATGGTGCGCGGGACGCCGTCGCTAAGGATGCGCTGGGTTTGTAGCACATTGCCCGTCGCCTCATAGGCAAGAATCTTCGTTGTCATGTTCTCCGGCGGTTGAAAAACCTTTGTGAGCCTCCCCGTGGAATTGGGCACTGGAGGATCACCGAGGTCGGCGGTGTCGTATTTCCAGGTAACGAGCGTAGTCGTGCCCTGTTTTTTGGTGAGCGAGCGTCCGAGTCTGTCGTAATCGAAAGTGAGCGTCTGGCCTTTAGCGTCGGTCTGCGACGTCAGGGTACCGTTTGGGTTATAGCTGTACAGCCACGCGCCTGGCGGCGGCGATAGGAAATCACAAGCGGGCACATTCGACGGAGTTCCCATATTGGGGTCGCACATGGCGCGTTTACGCCCGGCCTTATCGTACGATGTACGCGTAATGTGACCCTCATGGTTGGTGACTTTGGTCAAAGCGCCGGCTGGGTCATACTCGTAGAAGGTGTGATAGGTCGCAGAACCACCGTTGACTTCATCGACTTGCCTTAGCTGCCCCAAGCCGTCGAAGAGCTTTCGCTTTTGCATGCCGCGCTCATCGGTAAAGGTGACGAGCCCGCGCTCGTAAGAAGTCGAATTGGAAGTACCGTCAGCATGATACTCGAACACCTTGCGTCCGAGAGGATCGTACATCGCGCCGGTTTCCCGCGAATCTTCGGTCGCGAAATGGGGCGCCGACGCCAACAACACCAAGCCGCGGGAGTCGAAGGCCCTCTCCGTTAGAATCGTCGTGCCGTTGGGACCCTCGGAGCGCGTTAAATCGACGCGGCCCAGGCCGTCGAAGAACTGCTCGGTCCAAATCTCTTCCGCCTCAAGGTGCTTTTCGCGCCGGAAGGTGATAACTCGTTGGGCAGCGGGATCGCCCCATTTTTCATACACGTAGCGGATCGTGGGATACTGTGCGCTGTCCAAGGGCCCGATGACTGTCGTTATCCGTCCAAAGCCGTCGGGTTCGTAGACCGTGGGCTGGCGGTTGACGTCGGTTTCGCTGAGCTTGAAGCCCAAGCCCGCGTGGTAAGTAAACGTTTTGTACTGCCCAAGGCAGTTGGTAATTGTCGCGGGAAAGGTCTTCGTGGGTTCATAATCCGTCGTTGTGGGGCAGTCGGGCACACTGCCGTCCGCAGAGTTGTGGACCGTGACCGATGTCCGAACGCCAAAGGCGGGATCGTACCCGTAGGTTAGTTTTGGGTTGTTGGCATTGCCCCTGGGGTAGCCAGCGTTGGTTTCTTCCACGATGAGAAGGCCGGAGCTGTCGTAGTCGAACCATTCTTCCCTCACAGGCCCACCCGTGCCATTATTGACCGCCCGCCTGATGGGAAGGTGCAGCCAATTTGTCGTATCGACAGACCAGTCTGTCGCCGCCAACGAAAACTGCCCCCGTTCTCGCTAACGAAAACGGGTCCAGTGGCTGCGGCAGGATTTCCGGAACGACTTTCAGCGAAGGTTTAGGACAAGGTTTAGGACGTGGCAGTCAGGGGCGGCTTGGGGGACCGGGCGGGCAGCTTGTAGGCGGGATCCCGCAGGTTGACTCCCTCCACTGGGAAGACGTGGCACTTTTGAAGCAGGCGGCTTAAGAGCGCCGCGGTCAGCGCTTTGTCGCCCAGAAAGCTACCCCACTCCTCGAAGCCTAAGTTGGTTGTGACAATCGTGCTCTTGCGACTGGCGCGATTGTCGATGAGGCGGAAAAGCTGGTTGATCTGAGGCGTGGTGCGCGCTTGGACATAGCCGAACTCATCCACGAGCAAAAGCTCCACGCTCGATAGCCGTTTGATGAGCCTCTTGGTCGAGCGGTCGGCTTGGCTGTGTTCGAAGTCGTCGAATAGGTTTTGCGCCGTGATGGCGCGGGCAGTCCGCCCAGCGTAGAGGGCCTTGAGCAGGATGGCTGAAGCCAAGCCGCTTTTGCCTACCCCGGGTTTTCCCACCAACACCACCGACTCGCCGCGCTCCAGGAAATCCAGCTCGGCTAACTCCTCGATGGCCTTGCGCTGGCGCGCCAGGGTCTTCTGGGTGAGGGGTCAAGTCTAGAGTTGACTAGTTATTGTCGTTTCTGCTAGTTCTAACCCCATGTCGCGTCCACTGCGAATCCAGTTTCCCGCTGCCGTGTATCACGTCATGAACCGGGGCGCGGCCAGACAACCGACGTTTGCCGACGACGCTGACTATGAAGCCTTCCTCGATACCGTTGGCCAAGCCCATAGGCTGTGGGGAATCGATGTTTTTGCCTATTGTTTGATGGGGAATCACTACCATCCCTGTCTTAGAACACCGAAAGGAAATCTGTCCCGAGTCATGCGCCACATCGACGGCATTTACACGCAGCGATTCAATCGGCGCCACCGCCGGGATGGCGCGCTGTTTCGCGGCCGCTACAAGGCGATTGTTGTCGATGCAGATGAGTATCTGGCTGCGGTGGTCCGCTACATTCATCTGAACGCAGTGGAGGGGGGTGTCGTGGAAATGCCGCAGGACTATCGCTGGGCGAGCCATCAATATTATCTTCAACCGAAGGGAATCCCGAGTTGGCTCAATATCGCGCAGGCATTGGAACAGCTTGGAGGGAGAAAGACGTTTCATGAGTTTGTGTTGTCGGGCAACGAGGAGTCGCTCAAGCAGTATTATGCAGCCCCCCGTCACAGTCCTATCTTAGGCAGTGAAGCGTTCATGGAGCGGGTAAGAGAGCCGGGTGCGGCAGTGGCTCGGGAGTTCGCACGGTATGAGCGCCGAGCGGTGCAGGCTGGTCCGGAACATGTAATACGGGAAGTCCTCCGCCAGTACAAGATCGACCGTGAGGAAATCTTTCGTGGGGTGCGGGGCCGAGAGAACGAAGGACGGAAGGTAGCGATGTACTTAGTGAAGCGCTGTTGTGACCGGACGTTGCCGGAGATAGCGAAGTATTTTGGAGCCGGCAGTTATGCGGCGCTGAGTTGGAACTGCCGTTCAATAGAATCGAAGATGGCCAAGGAGAAGAAGTTTAGAAATTGGATTGAAAAGATCGCCGCCAGTATTCATCAACTCCAGACTTGACCCCTACCTTGATCGATATAACCGGTGATCCCCTCCAAGGTATAGCCCTCGGGCGTTGGCCCTGGGGACAAATACAGATGGGTCGTGTGGTTTCCGTTTTGAGGCAGACTCGTCCAGAGGTACGCCGAAGCGGTACCCGTGAGTCCCTGGAGCAGAAGACCGTTGCTCTGAATGAAAGGAGCGCTGGCGCTCGGAGCGTCCGGAGCCGTGGTGGATAAATATCCTACCGGCGCTCCGTTGACATCGAGGCTTAATCCCCATCCGGTGCAGTTGCCCGAGGAGCCATAACATGTGCTCCGATATACGGGCACCGTGCCAAAGCCGCCTGACGTCGACATGTATCCGATAGCGGGACCGACGCCCGACTCAAGCATGCTATCGCCGCCGATGCAAGTTCCCGAACCGTTGGCGACGCAGATCCCTCCTCGGTAGAGGTTGACAAAAGCGGTGGGCGAGGTGGTCCAAGACCGACCCCAGCTCGTGAGGGCGTTCAGATTATGCGTGCCGCCGCTGAAGGTGGCCTGCCGGCGCTGCAAACGGAAGCTCGGCGTCGCGTCGGTCTCGTCGTAAGTCAAAGATGAGACGACGCCGTTGCCATATTGGATACCGGTCTTTTGCCCGCGTGGGTTGTACTGAATGTCGGTGATGTAGCCCGCAACCGACTTTAACCAGCCGGCGTTGTTGTAAGTGTAGCTAATCGGCTGCGCCGGTTCGTCGGAGAAAGTTTCGCTTTTGATGTGGCTCAATGCGTCATAACTCTGCGTCAGCGTATGGGGAACGCCGTCGATGGTCCGCTGGGTCTGCGTAACCCGGCCCAGCTTATCGTACTCAAGAAAGCGGGTCTCCCGTGACTCCGGGCTTCCCGGCAGGTCGGTCACATTTGTGAGCCGGCCTTTAGAGAACGGCACGGCTGCGTCGTCGTAAGTCCAAGCCACCAGAGTAGCCACAGTGGTCCCGCAGTTGTTCGTTTGCCCCTGCCATTTGGCCGTCGAGCGTCCTAGCGGGTCGTAAGCGAAGCAGAGTGTTTGGAGCTTCGCGTCGGTCTGGGATTTGAGATCGCCCGAAGGGAAATACTCGTAGGTCCAGACCCCCATGTTGGGGTCCTGCATGAAAGTTTTTCGACCGGCCCGGTCATAGTCCATCGATGTGACGTGATCGAGCTGGTTTGTGGTCGTTTTCAACGCGCCGGCCGCGTCGTAGGTGTAATCCGTATAGAAGGTCTCGGAACCGCTCTTCTCCTGTACCTGTGCGAGCCGCCCATAGGCGTCGAAGATCTGTATTTTTTGTTTGCCGCGCTGGTCGGTGATGGTGACTTGTCCCGGCGTGTAAACTTTAGTCACACTCGTCCCGTCGGGATGAATAACCTGGGTCTCTCTTCCGCGCGCGTCGTACGTGGAGTGCGTCCATTTTGCGGGCTCACCCACGAACCGCGGCACAGACTTGTCTGTGACCAGTCCTCTGGAGTCGTAAACGTTCTGCACGATTACTTTGGGGCTGGCCGGCTCCGGCCCATCGGTCGAAGTCAGGTCCACGCGCCCAAAGCCGTCGTAAAGTAATGCTCCGTCACAAGGACGGGGGCCAAGCCATGATCCCTAGTTCTAGAGATGACGACTCGCTGAGCGTCGGGCGTGCCCCATTGAGGATAGGAATAGATCTCGGTGCCGTTGGGCGATCCCGAGTCGTAATCGATCTGATTGGTGACCTTGGTCGGCCGGCCGAATGCGTCGTATTCGAATGTGGTTGACGCCTGGTTGGCTTCATCGGTCTGCCGTTTGATTCCGCCGTGCTCCGGATGGTATTCGAAGGTCGTCGTAAATTTCGGGCTGGTAAGATTGTCGCAGGCTGTAACGGACAAGGGATAGGTATTGTGGGTGGTCTCAAAAGTTGTCCTCGTGACGCAATTTCTCGGGTCGGTAACCGTCACGCGATTGGCGAAATTATCATACGTATATGTGAAGACAGGGTTGTTGGCATTTCCCATTCCGCCGCCGGCATCTATTTCTTCTTTCGTCAGAAGACCCGCTGTGGGGGGGGCTACCGTGCGGTAGATTATCGTAGGAAAGCCATTTTTGCCTGCGAATCGCCGTTCCAGGTCCCGTCCCTTCGCGCAGAATAGTCGTATGAGGTCGGAACAGCCAATTGCCAACGTCCATCGCCCATACGGTCTCCTCCTCGCGCTCGTCTCCCAAGGCGCCCGCACCCGCGATACCCTCGTGGACCGTGAGCGTGAGATTGCCAAACGTGTCGTGGGTGAATGTCTTGGCGGTTAGACGGCCCGTTGTTGCTTGACCCTCCCGCTCATCGGTTTCCACGCGTTTCATCAAGACTTGCTTTACGCCCGGGAAGGATTCGGGGCAAGGCGCGGCGTCATTGACCGGATCGCAGTACTTGTACTCGATGTCCACCATCAGGTCGCCGTTAGTCCGCTCGGTCTCTTGAATATGCGGCAAGCCGGTTTTGGGAAAATACTGGTTAAAAAAAGTTTTCTGTATTGAGCCCGCCGAACTGTCCGCTACCTCCATCGTTCTGAACCCCAGCCAGCCACGCCCGTGCCGGTTAACCTTCGCGCCACCGTAGATATATGAATACGCATAGTTGTTGTCGTTGTCGCTGACCGTCAGGCTAGAGACAACGTACAGCGGCAGTTGCACGTCGATATTGGGATAAGAACCGACGTATTGAGGCGCGGTCTCGGGGGTGTCCTTTGCGTAAACCGATCCGTCGGTGAGCGGCTTGTATGCGATGTCGTTTTTCCCCTGGAAAGGATTCGTTATCCTTATGAGCAGATCGGGGTAGGGATCTGTAGTGAGATAGGTATAGATCCTGCCGCCCTCGGCGGTGGGCAGATCGCTCTTGCCGTCACCATTAACATCCCCCATCCAAACCTGTTTCGCGGTCCATTGTAACGCCGGCGGGTTGTACCCCTCTACAGGCGATAGAGTGTAATTGCCGTCGCCGTTCGAGAGATACGTATAGATCTTACCGCCCTCGGCGGTGGCCAGGTCGCTCTGGCGGGATTGGCGTCGGGCTTCAATATGTGGATTTTATTCTCTCGGAAGAGCACGCTAGGACCAAGTCGTGCAATCCTACAGCATGGTTACCGGTCGTCACGAGATCTGACACTCATGCCACCCGTTTCCGCAGCGGGCGGACGGTAATCTGCACTCCCATCGCTCTCAAAACAGCGCGTAGGCTCTTCAATGCTGGAAATCGGGAGAGGAAATCGGAAATCGGGATAATCCCCATTTCCTCAACGATGTGCCGAAAACCATCTCTACGAGAGTTTTTCTAGAAACTCATTAGCCCCAATCGGCGAGTTGGCACAGACGGAAGATTTGCGGTAATATTCTCGGCGAGGTCGAGTCATGGAATATACTTCAATTCCCGAACCGCCCGGGTTCAGCAATCTTTCCAAAGCGGAGCAGGTCCGTTATCTGCAAGCGCTTTGGGATCGTATCGCGGAAAATCCAAGCGAGCTTCCGGTCCCATTGGCTCACCTCGAAGTCGCCGAGCAACGGCTTGCGGAATACCGGCGCAATCCGGACCAGGCGCGGCCGGCCTACGACGTCCTTGACCGGTTGGGCAAGAAGACTCGGTGACTGAGTACCGGCTGGTTTCAGATCCTCGGGCCGACCTCGATATCGAGGCGGCGTTCCTGTGGTACGAAAAAGAACAGCCCGGCTTGGGGTTGTAGTTCCTCGATGAACTACGGGCCGCTTACAACCGGATTGTTGAGGGACCTTTTAAGTATCCGCATCTCAGGTCAGGCGTCCGGCGCGAGATCCTCAAACGGTTCCCGTACGTCGTTTATTTCGCGGTGGAGCACACGGTGATCGTTGTGCTTGCGGTTCTTCATGCCAGTCGAGACCCCGCCGTGTGGCAGCGACGGATAGGTTAAAGCTCATTTCAGATCGCTCGCTAAGAGCGCCCTCTCTATCTTGTAGCAGCCGCTCCTTTTCTATAAGCGTAACTTTGGATCAGCCAAATGTTGGTCCAAGAGTGGCTCCACCTGTTCCTTACTCTACCCGAACGTCAACAAGGGAGGCTGCACATGGTTAAGTTAGCTATTTGGGTTTTATTGGCGCTGCTGTTTACGAGTTTTGAGGCGACGGCTGCTTCGGCTGCGAGGAAAGTCGTTATCGCTCACGGGCCTGTGAGTGGGAGTGTGCTGCCCCTTTGGATTGCCAAGGAGCAGAAAATTTTCGAAAAGCATGGTCTGGAAGCGCAGTTGGTCGTCGTAAGAGGCACGCCTATTGTTATATCAGGGCTGGTCTCCGGCGATATCCATATGGGGTATACGGGCGGGACGGGTGTCATAGGAGCTGCGCCCGGTGGAGCGGATATCAAGGTCGTCGCGTCGTTTTTTAACAAAGCGTTTCTGAGAATCGTCACCCGGTCCGAAATTGAGAAAACCGGCGATCTGAAGAGCAAGCGATTAGGAGTCCAAAGTATTGGCGGCGCAAGCTGGATGCAATCCATGCTGGCTCTGGAGAAACTCGGGCTGGACCCGCGGCGGGATAACATTTCGGTATTGAACAGCGGTACCAACGTCGTCAGGGTTCAAGCCTTGGAGGCGAAGTCGATCGACTTTACCGTGTTTTCAGACGGTTCTTTTGTGTCGATGTTGAAGCGGAAGGGATTTCGGGTGCTGGCAGAGTTACCGCAGATACCCTTTGCGAGTCTGGGCATCGCGGTGACGAGAAATTACATTCAACGTTACGGCGATGTGCTCGGGAGTGCGCTCAAGTCATTGGCGGAGGGAGCAGCCTTTGCGCTCTCGCCGGAACGGAAAGGCTTGACGATCGACCTGATAATGAAGCGCCTCAATGTTGCGAGTGACGCCGCGGAAGAAACGTATAGAGAACTCCCGAGAGTCCTGGAACATAAGCCTTACACCTCGATTGAAAGCATGCAAAATATCCAGCGTCTCATGAAGCTCCACAACCCAGAGGTAGCCAAGATCGACGTGCAGGAACTGGTAGACAACAGTATTATTCAGAAGCTCGATCAAACCGGCTTCCTAGCCGCGCTTCACGCTGCTTACGGCATCAAGTAGCCGGCTCTCCAGCGGCAATGTGCCAGGGCGAGTCGAGTGGCGGCGGGTTCATGCGGCTCAAGCACTGGGTAGGAATTCCTTAAAGAGCGGCCCCCACTTGTCGAGAAGGCGGAGACGCAGTTCGTTACTGACCTGGGCAACGGGATAGAATTCGTCTTTCCAGTCGTAGGGACGGCAGGCGTCAATGACAGCTCTGGAGCTATAAAGAGGTTTGGGCGCCAATTTTGTTTTCCTTTTCTCTTGCGGAGAGACCGCCGGGTCAGCCGACGTGGTACGGCAATGACGAAGGATTTCGATGGAGCGCTCGGGGTCGCTGCGCGTGGCCATGGCCCATATCACATCGTTGAGGCTGGAAGGGTTGATATCATCATCCACGACGACGGTATAACGGCCGGTGTTTGGAAGCTGAGAGGCGATCAGACCGGCCTGTTTAGACTGGCCCGCATAGACCTGTTGGATGGAGATGACGGTGAACAGTGCCCCGCCGGCGATTTCATGACACCAAACACCGGCGATACCAGGCACCCCGCTCTTTTCTAAGATGTCCCAAATGCGCACCGCCTGAAAGGTATTCCCTATTAGGCCGTAATCATGCGGTGGCTTGCTGGGATGGGCGCAGGTCAGTATCGGGTCGTCCCGGAACAGAATCGCTTTGACACGCACCACGGGCTCCGGGACGGGAGAAAGACCGAGATTTGCGTAGTAGCCAAGCGATTCCCCGAACGGTCCCTCATCCGTCAATTCGCCAGGCAGGCACTCCCCCTCGATTACGATTTCCGCATGGGCTGGAATCGGCAGCCTCGACCATGGGCCCGCCATGACCTCTACCGGTTCACCCTGAATACCGCCAGCATAGTCGTATTCAGAGACGCCCCAGGGCAAGCGAATGCTGGAAGCAAGCCATAGAGCCAGCTCCATTCCAATGGCAATCGCAACCGGCATGGCGCGGCCGCGTTTGCTGTACTTCTTGTCCAAGAGAATTCTGCCATGTTGAGGTTCCACCATATGCAAGGCCAACCGCTCTCGGTCTACCACCATCACGCGGTATGTCCCCACATTCACCCAGCCAGAATCTGGGTCCTGCATGATGACACCATCGCATGTTCCAATATAGCGACCACCGTCCAGCTCATGAAAGCGTGGCGCTGGAAACCGGGACAGATCAATCTCGGCACCCGTGAGCACATGGGATTTAACAGGACCAGCGGCTACCGCCTTGGGGGGAAGCAGTGAGAGAGTGCTCATCTTGGCCCGCCAACTTTTTACCAGGGAGAGACGACTTCCTGGCTCTAATGACACGCCCAAGCACAAAGCCAGTCGAGAGGGCGAGGCGAGCAACCCAAATAGTGTCCGATAGCCTTTGGGATAGCCGGGGATGTCGTCAAACAAAATGGCAGGGATGGGGCCTTTACCCTCTCGGGCAAGGATCTCCGCGATACCTGACATTTCTAGGTCGCAGGGAACTCCCTCAACCCGCTTGAGCTCGCCACACTCTTCGAAGCACGACAACCAGTGGCGTAAATCCCGATACATGAGTAGGTCCTCCGCTTCACCAGAAGCTCGCTCCACGCCGTAGCCCGGCTAGCAACTTTGAGTGGACACGTTAAAACTCTTCAACCGGCACTTAACGAGCGCATGGCCGAGGTCAACTTTCCTCTCTCATTGAACCCGGTCCTGGCACACGAGCGGCCCACCGTCATTGCACCAGACGCGGCGGCGCCTGCACCACCTCGACCGGCAGGGAGCTGATGTGTTCGCCGTCGCTGTGCAGGGCGAATTCGTAAGCGCCGGGTCCTGGAATCGTCAAATTTTGCAGCCGCAGGTTGACGTTGGCGTGACAAAGGCCCGTCACGTTATTTCTACCGATGACTTGATGGGTGGTTTCCGCCTTGAGGACGACTTCGCCTTCGACTCTCCTGAATTCGACGGTGAGGGAGTGCTGGCCTTCGATGTCGAAGCCGATTTGGGCAAAAAGCCAGAAGGACGGCAGCGGTGCGCGAAAATCCGTGACAATAAAGCGGTCGAAAATCCCCATCAGGCTGAATTTTCCGCTCTTCTCTTCCCTCACGTCGTCACAAAGTGTGGCAAGAAACAGTTTAGCCATGGTTATCAGACAAAGAACTTTCCGTTCAAATCGTTCCAGTCGTTCAAAACGTTCAAGCCGTTCAGTTTCATTAAATCTCAATCCTAACGAATTCGTTCCAGCCCGCTCATGTAGGGTCGCAACACTTCTGGAATTACCACGCTGCCGTCTTTCTGCTGGTAGTTTTCCAGCACGGCGACCAGCGTTCTGCCGACCGCCAATCCGGAGCCGTTGAGTGTGTGGACGAAGATCGGCCGCCCCTTCTTTTCTTTACGGTAGCGAATCTGCGCCCGGCGCGCCTGGAAGTCCTCGCAGTTGGAACAGGAGCTGATTTCCCGGTACATGTTCTGGCCGGGCAACCAGACTTCCAGGTCGTAGGTTTTCGCCGAAGCAAATCCCATGTCGCCGGTGCAGAGTTCGATGACGCGGTAGGGGAGTGCCAGCCGCTTGAGGATTTCTTCGGCGTCCCGGACCATGCTTTCCAGCTCATCATAAGAAGTCTCCGGTTCGCTGAGCTTGACTAGCTCGACCTTATTGAACTGGTGCTGGCGGATAAGCCCGCGCACGTCCTGACCATAGGAGCCCGCTTCCCGGCGAAAACAAGGGGTGTACGCGGCATACTTGATTGGTAGATCCTCCCGCTCGAGCATCTCTTCGCGGTGGACGTTGGTGAGCGGCACTTCCGCCGTCGGGATGAGAAAGTACTCCGGGCTCTCGATGCGAAAGAGGTCTTCTTCGAACTTCGGCAATTGTCCGGTGCCGATTAGCGCGGCGCGATTGACCAGCGCCGGCGGCAGCATCTCCTGGTAACCGCGCTCGCCGGTGTGCAGGTCGAGCATGAAGTTGATCAGCGCGCGCTCCAGGCGCGCGCCGGCGCCCTTGTACAAAGTAAACCGCGCGCCGGCCAATTTCGCCCCACGAGCAAAATCCAGGATGTTCAGCTCCTCGCCCATCTCCCAGTGATTTTTCGCCGGGAAATCGAACTTGGGCGGCTCTCCCCAGCGGCGAATTTCCTTGTTGTCCTCCGCGTTTTTGCCGACGGTAACGTCGCCGTGCGGCAAATTCGGCAAACTCAGCATGAAGCGCTCGAAGCGCGCTTCGATATCCGCCAGCGGCCCCTCGCCGCTACGAATCGCTTCGCTCACCACCTCGACTTCGCGCATGAGCGCCGTCGCGTCGTCGCCGCTCTTCTTATGCTTGCCGATCTCGCCGGAGAGCCGGTTCTTTTTTTCTTTGAGCCGCTCCAGGTTCCCCAACGCGTCGCGCCGCTCGCGATCCAGCGACACGAACTCCGCCCAATCGATCTCGACCCCGCGCGTCGCCATGCGCTGTTTCACAAGCGGCAAATCGTCGCGCAAAAGTTTCACATCCAACATGAAAATCCCTTAGGACAGTTCGAACGCGTTTTCCACATGTTCGATGATCGGCTCGTGCCCCGGCCAGGAAATACCGACGACGTCGAAGCGCGCGTCGCGTTGGTGAAGCTTCTTTTGACTCAAGAAAAACTGCGCCGCCCGCATCATTTTTCGTTGCTTCCTCGGCTGGACGGCCTCAAGCGGCGTGCCAAACCCGTGACCCGTGCGGGTTTTCACCTCGACGAACACGATCACGCGCCGGTCTAAGACGATCAGGTCAACTTCTCCCGCGGCACAGCGGTAATTGCGCTCGACGAGCTTATACCCTTTTCCCTTGAGATACTGCTCGGCGACCCGTTCGCCCTCTTTGCCGAGCACCTGTTTCGCGTTGTTCACGCTCATCCAATGAACCCATCACCGCCGCGTTCCTTCCCGTTTTCGCCGCAGGCGTCCCGGACGGGTTTGAAGCTGCGGCGGTGCACCGGCGACGGCCCGAATCGGCGCAACGCTTCGAGATGGGCGGCGCTGCCGTAACCCTTGTGGCTGGCAAAGCCGTACCCCGGAAAATGCCCGTCAAGCTCGATCATCATCGCATCGCGCGCCACCTTCGCCAATATCGAAGCCGCCGCGATGGAGAGGCACAGCCGGTCTCCCTTGATAATGGTTTTCTGCTGCGGTGGCACGCCGGGTGTTCGATTCCAAATTTGCAGCATCTCCCCAGGAATCGGTTGATTCCCGTCTATGAGCAGAAAATCCGGCCCGGGCCGTAGCGCGACCAACGCCTTGGCCATCGCCAAAAGACTCGCCTTGAAAATATTGATCCGATCGATTTCTTCCACCTCCACCACGCCGATTCCCCAGCTCCGCGCCTGCGCTTTGATCCCCGGCGCCAAGGTTTCGCGTTGCTTCGCGGTCAGCAGCTTGGAGTCCTTGATGCCGTCATGGGAAAAGCCTCGCGGCAAGACCACGGCGGCGGCCACCACCGGCCCCGCTAGCGGTCCCCGCCCGACCTCGTCCAACCCGGCGATGCAGGTAAATCCTCGGCTATACCCATCCTCTTCGATGGCGCCGAAGGGAACGGGATCGGTCCACTCCGCCGGCAATGACATCTGGCCGTCTTTCATCGCTCCTCATTCTTAACTAAAAGGGTGGTCGACTGCAAATAATTCTTGCCAATGTTGCTTGACGCATGCGCGCTAAGCGCATTGGCATTGCCCATCTCCCTGTGTTAGAAAAATTCCATGAAATTGACTCGCGAAGAAGTTCGACATGTAGCGACGTTGGCGCGTTTGCATTTGACAGCCGCGGAAGAAGAGCGTCTCACGGAGCAGCTCGATGCGATCTTGCGCTACATGGAAAAGCTCAACCAGTTGGACACTTCCAGAGTGGAACCGTTCACCCACGCCGTCGATGTCGTCAATGCATTTCGTGAAGACAAGGTAACCAATCATCCGAACGCCGAGGCCCTGTTGGCCAACGCGCCGGACAAAGATCAAACTTTCTTCAAGGTTCCCAAGATCATCGAATGAATCCAGCCGTACTCACGCTTCACGATGCCGGCGAGAAGCTGCGAAAACACGAACTGTCGTCGCAAGAGCTGACTCTGGCGGCCTTCCAACGCATCAGCGACACCGACGACACAATTCATGCGTATATCACGCTCTGCAGGGATGCCGCGCTGGAACAAGCGAAGCAGGCCGATGAGCGTCTAAAGCGGGGCGGCGAACCAACGCCGCTGTTGGGGATTCCGATCGCGGTGAAGGATAACTTCCTCACCCGCGGCCTGCGGACCACCTGCGCGTCGAAAATCCTCGGTGATTTCATGCCACCCTACGACGCGACGGTGATCAAACACATTCGCGATGCCGGCGCCGTGATTACCGGCAAGACCAATCTTGACGAGTTCGCTATGGGCTCGTCGGCCGAGAACTCGGCCTTCTTCCCCACGCGCAATCCTTGGAATAGGGAGCGCGTGCCGGGCGGCTCGTCGGGCGGCTCCGCCGCGGCTGTGGCCGCGGATCAGTGCATCGCCGCCTTGGGCACCGACACCGGCGGGTCCATTCGCCAACCCGCCGCCTTTTGCGGCGTGGTCGGGCTCAAGCCTACCTACGGTCGCGTCAGCCGCTACGGCATTATCGCGTTCGCTTCCTCGATGGACCAGGTCGGCCCGATCACGAAAGATGTCAGGGACTGCGCGCTGCTGCTGGAAATGATTGCGGGTCGTGATCCCGCCGATTCCACTTCTGTCGCTCGATCCGTGCCCAGATATTCCGATGCGCTGACCGGAGAGATCAAAGGACTTCGTCTCGGTGTTCCGAAAGAATACTTCGTCGCCGGGATGCAGCCCGAAGTGGAACGAGCGATTCGCGAGGCCATCCGCTTGCTTGAGACAAACGGCGCCGTCGTCGAGGAGATATCGCTGCCGCATACCGAATACGCCGTCGCCGTCTACTATATCGTCGCCACGGCCGAGGCGAGCTCCAATCTGGCGCGCTACGACGGCATGCGCTTCGGCCATCGCGCCGGCGCAATGGATTTGCTGGAAACCTATATGCTTAGCCGCGAGGAAGGTTTCGGCCCGGAGGTCAAGCGCCGCATCATGCTCGGCACCTACGCGTTGTCGGCGGGCTACTATGACGCCTATTATCTCAAGGCCCAGGGGGTGCGCGCATTGATCAAACAAGACTTCGATGCCGCCTTTCAACGCTGCGACGCGATTGTCACGCCGACGGCGCCGACCACGGCGTTTAAGATCGGCGAGAAAATCGCAGACCCGCTGCAGATGTACTTGTCGGACATCTACACGATCTCGATTAACCTGGCCGGCTTACCGGCGCTTTCGCTCCCATGTGGATTCGACGCAAACGATTTGCCCATCGGCCTGCAAATCATCGGGAAGCACTTCGACGAGGCGACCATCCTGCACCTGGCGCATGCCTACGAACAGGCGACGGAATGGCATAGAAGAAAGCCGAGAATAGAGGATTGAGGATGGACAAAAAGAGGACGATGGAAGATCGAGGATGGAGAATGGAAATAAGGTTGTGGAGACAACGGCGGTGGGGTCTCGATCGTCGATCGTCGATCATCTATCCTCAATCCTCGACTTGAGAAAGCTCATGAACTACGAGCCCGTCATCGGACTGGAGGTCCACGCGCAACTTCTAACCGAGTCAAAGATCTTTTGCGGTTGCTCGACTAAATTTGGCCAAGCACCGAATCAGAACACCTGTCCGGTCTGCACGGGCTTTCCCGGCGTGCTGCCGGTATTGAACAAAAGGGTTGTGGAGTTCGCCATACGCGCCGGCCTGGCCACCGGCTGTCAAATTGCTCGATCGAGCATTCTGGCGCGCAAGAACTATTTTTATCCCGATTTACCCAAGGGCTATCAGATCAGCCAATACGAACTGCCAATCTGTACCAACGGCTACATCGACTTCGCCGTCAACGGCGCGATCAAGCGGGTGCGCCTAACGCGCATCCATATGGAAGAGGACGCTGGAAAAAATATTCACGATCTCCATGGCGCCTGGAGTCTGGTGGATCTCAACCGCGCCGGCGTGCCGCTCTTGGAGATCGTCAGCGAGCCCGACCTGCGCAGCGCCGAGGAAGCGGGAAGTTATTTGCGAACCCTACGGACGATCCTGCAATATCTCGAGATCTGCGACGGTAACATGGAGGAGGGTAGTTTTCGCTGCGACGCCAACGTATCGGTTCGGCCCGCGGGAACCGCTGCCCTCGGCACCAAGATCGAGATTAAGAACCTGAACTCCTTCAAGGCGGTGGAAAAGTCGCTCGGCTACGAGATCGGACGACAAACCGAGACGCTCACCGGCGGCGGAACGTTGATTCAGGAAACCCGCCTGTGGGATGAGAACCGTGAAGAGACGCGCGCCATGCGCTCCAAAGAATCCGCCCACGACTACCGCTATTTTCCCGATCCCGATCTGCTGCCATTGGTGATCGATGACGCGTGGATCGAGGAGATTCGCGCGTCGCTGCCGGAACTCTCTGAGGCGCGCAAAAGCCGTTTCATTTCCAAGTACGGGCTGCCGGCTTATGACGCCGAGCTTCTAACCGGCCGCAAAGACATCGCCGACTATTTTGAAGCCGCGCTGAAGACGCATGCCAATGCCAAAGCCGTCGCCAACTGGATCGCCGGCGATCTTTTTCGCGTTCTGAAGGAACGGAAGTTGGACGACCGGCTGACGATTACGAAATGGCCGGTCCGCGCGGCACAAATAGCGGAAATGGTGCGCATGATCGACGAGGGCCAAATCAGCGGCAAGATCGCCAAGACCGTTTTCGACGCGATGCTTGACTCGGAGCGCGGGCCGAGGGAAATCGTCGCCGAGAAAGGTCTCGAACAGGTTTCCGATACGGGAAGCATCGAGGCCGCGATCGAGCAAATCTTGGCGGCTCACACCAAACAGGTTGCAGACTTCCAATCCGGCAACGAAAAAATACTTGGCTTTCTTATCGGCCAAATCATGAAAGCCACTCAAGGCAAGGCCAACCCGCAGAAGGTCAACGAAATTTTAAGACAAAAACTAAAAGCGGATCAATAACGGAATTTACGACGTCGGGATTTTCCCTGCCAAAGCTTTCTAATCTTACCGCCCAATCGAAACCGGATTGTCTGTCGCTGGAGGCGACGCCGAACGAACTTCAGGCCGGTAGGCCTGCGGCAGGTTGATGACGATTCCGGAAAATCCCTCTTGGCGCAAGGAGCGAAGCTGGCGGTCGGCCTCCTCGCGCAGAGCAAAGTTGCCCATGCGCACCCGAAAGGACGCGTCGCCGCCCGCTTCAGTGATCGAAACGGTGTAGCCGCGCTGTTCCATTGTTTTGGCCCAGTGCTGTGCCGCGTTCGCTTCCATGAACGCGAGTTGAATTACGAACCCCTCCAGGTTCTTCGCTACCGGACGGGCCGAGGTTTTCTTTTCCGGCGCCGGGTCCGTTTGTTTGACTCGGGCCGAAGCGACTGGCTCAGCGGCAATTTCTTCCGAATCCTTGGGTTGCGACTCTTCGACTCGAGCCACGGCCTTGACCGGGGGCTCTTGCTCGGGATTGCGCCCCACGGGCGCGCTCGAAAGTGCCACGGGTTTGCCCGCGGGGGTCCTCCTGGGGGCCAGCGCGGTTTTCGCTTCCGGAGCTTTAACTTCTGTTTTTCCGATGACGGCTTTCTCGGTGATCTTTTTCTCTGCGGCGTGCTTGACCGGCACGGTGCCCGCCGCCGCTGGTTTTGTCGCCGCCTGAGCCTTCGTATCTGATAGCTGCCGGCTGGATGGTTCGGCCTCGTGCGCGCTCAAGGGTGTTTCGACGATCACCGGCTGTGGCGACACAGTGGCCGCCGGTTTCGGGTCGGCTATCGCCGGTTGCTCCACGGAGGATCGGGCAGTGGATATCGATCCCTGCGCCCGGTAAGAAACCAAATTCATCGGTCCGTCTTGCTCAGCGGCAAAGATGGTCGCGTCGCCGAGCAAGTCATTCTGTTTGATCTGTTGCCGCAGAAACGCCCGTACCTTCTCCTTTGGGAAATAGACGACCGTGCGTTCCAAAAACACCCGGGAAGTGCTCTCTTTGGAGCCGACATTGCGCCAAGAAAAATTCAGACCGTAGCCACTTACTTCCGTTTCCTGCTCAATGCCCGGATCTCCAGCCAGGATTCCCAACAGATCGCGCCCATACAGGGAAAAGATATGGTCCACCTTGGCGCTGTAGTCACCCTTGGACTCGAATACTTCCGGAGCGCCGAGGATAACTTCCAAATAGCGCTCGTCGGGGGTCTTCGTCGCGCCGTGGGAAAAAAAACCGATGCCGCCTACCGAAGCGATGTTATTGGCGAATTGGAGCTTAGCGGTGGTGGGATTTCGAACAATATTCTCCACCAGCCGGTCCATATTCTCCCGATACTTTGCGCCGAGAAATCTCCCTTTAGGGGTGCTGTAATAAGATGGGGGGGTGACGATTAGCCCCGACACGCTGGACTTTCTAGGGGGGGCGTCAACCATGTTGCAGCCCAAAACTGCCAGTACCAGAGCGAGAATCCAAGCCTTTGGGAATTGATTCGCGATCATCGATCTCCCGGCGCGCCGGATATCTTCACAATCATTTCCTTGACAGGTTTTGGCCATGACTTATAATTAAACGGTTTGCGACAATTATAGCAGATATACAGACACAGACCACTACAAAAATAACTTTTTCCCCAAACGGGAGGCAATTTTCATGGCGATAGGTGAACTCCTACTCGCGAAAAACGTCATTGACGAAGCGCAACTCAAGAAGGTTCTCCACCAACAGAGGATCGCGGGCGGCCGTCTAAGCGACAATCTGGTTGCGCTCGGTTACATCACCCGAGATGATCTTGACGCGATTCTTCAGGAACCGCCACCGCTCGCGAAAACGCTCGCAGAAACCGGTCTGGAGGGAAACTTTCTCTTGAATTGCCTGCTTCGCACGATGTACATCTCGGCCCTGCAGACCATTCCGGAGCTTTCCGACCAGATTAAACTCACCCGAGGCGTCATCGAGCAGCTTTTGACCTTCGCCAAAAAAGAGGCGCTGGTGGAGATTCGCGGCCCTTCGGAACAGAACTGCAACATCATGCGTTACGCTCTCACCAGCGCGGGCAGAGAACGGGCCAGCGAAGCGCTGCGACGGTGCGAATACATCGGTCCGGTGCCCATCCCGCTCGAAAGCTATCAGGAGCAGGTGCAAAAACAGACGATAACTAACGAAGTGATCGGCATAGAAAAACTTCGCAAGGCGCTTTCCCATCTCGTGCTTTCCGAGGATATCGTGCGGCGCCTTGGGCCGGCGTCTAATTCGGGCCGCGCGATGTTGATCTACGGAGCCGCCGGAAACGGCAAGACCTCGATTGCGGAGGCTCTGATAGGGGCATTCGAGCAACCGGTCTATGTTCCCTATTGCATCGAGGCCGATGGACAGATCATCAAGATCTTCGATCCGTCGGTCCACACACCCTTTCCCTCGGCCGTGGACGGAACCAAAGGCAACGGCCACCCGATTTTCCTGCCGCAACTGGATCACGATCCGCGCTGGGTGCGCTGCAAGAGGCCCTATCTGATTACCGGCGGTGAATTGACCCTGGAAATGCTCGACCTCGCGTTCGACCCGCATTCCAAGTACTACGAGGCGCCTTTGCAGGTGAAGGCCATCGGCGGCGTTTTCGTCATCGATGACTTCGGGCGCCAGCGCGTGCGCCCCCACGAGCTGTTGAATCGATGGATTTTTCCGCTCGAGCGAAAACTCGACTATCTGACCCTTCACACAGGGAAAAAATTCTCGATCCTGTTTGACCAGCTGGTCATTTTCGCGACCAATTTTCCGCCGGAAGAGTTGATGGACCCGGCCCAACTACGCCGCGTACATTACAAAATGAAAATCAATCCTCCGAGCGCGGAGGAGTATCGAGAGATCTTCCGCAGGATTTGCGAATCCTACGGCCTGGAGTTTTCTGAAGAGATCATCGCCCGTCTTCTGAATACCTTTTATATCAAGCATAAGGTGCCCTTGGCCGGATTTCATCCGAAGTTCATTGCCGAACATGTGATCGCCGCGTGCAATTACCTCGGCACGCCGCCGCGGATCACGCCTCAGCTTTTGGCCGATTCCCTGGAAAACATGGTCATTCTTCCGGCTTCGTCCTCGAAGGAATAAGGCTGAATGGCCAAGCCGATCGTTTTCGTCATCCATTCGCTCGACTCCTCGCTTGCGTCGGTTGCCAAGCTGTTGGAGGCGCGGGATTTTTCGGTTCACATGAGCCGCAGTTTGACCGAGGCGGAACGGGTTTATTCGGCTTTTCCGATCGAGCAGGTCAAGTTCATTTTCGCCGACGTTACGGTTTGTTGCGGAGATTCTTGGCGGCGATTCGAGGAGCGGGTTCGCGACGGCTCCGCCGATACGGTTATCGTTGGCTACCACCCCCGCCATACCCAGCAGCTTCATGCACTGCTCGGCCACCCGAATCCATCGGCCGATGAGGGTCGGACGGCCATCAACCCCAAAAACCCAGAGATGATCGGCGAGGCCCCTCAGTTTAGGGAAACATTGCATCTCGCAAGCCGTTACGCCAACCACGACATTACCGTGCTCATCACCGGTGAGACGGGTACGGGAAAAGAAGTGATGGCGCAGTTCATCCATTGTCGAGGCTCAAGAGCCAATAAGCCTTTCGTGGGCTGCAATATGACGGCGATCCCAGAAACGCTCGTGGAAAGCGAGCTGTTCGGATACGCTCGAGGCGCGTTCACCGGCGCCGACCGAAACAAAAAAGGGCTGATTGAAGCGGCCGAAGGGGGAACGCTCTTCTTGGACGAGATCGGCGATTTGGCACCGGCGATCCAACTGAAGCTCCTGCGCTTTCTCGAAACCAGGGAGTATTACAAAGTAGGGGAGGCCTCGCCGAGAACGAGCGACGTTCGGATCATCGCGGCAACGAATAAAGAACTGGAAGATGCCATCAAAAGTACTGGGTTTCGAAAGGACCTTTACTTTCGGCTCAACAGCGCGCGGATCATTCTTCCACCGCTGCGGGAAAGAAAGGAAGATATCATTTTGCTTGTGGCCAATTTCATCTATCAGGCCTGCCAGCAGTATCAGACCGCGCTTAAGAAACTCAGCAGTTCTGCCAAAGAGCTTCTCTTGGACTATCCTTGGCCGGGCAATATACGCGAACTAAAAAGCGTGATCGAAAGCGCTACTATGGTTTCAGACGGGGACTACATCACCATCAGCGATTTACCGATGAACCTGCAGCAGTACGCCGCCGGACACCGAGACGAAATCGCCACCAAGGCGATAAGGAATATCGAGGAAGGCGAAAGGAGTCTCATTGAAGAGGCGCTCCGGCACACCCAGGGTAACAAGGCCAAGGCCGCAGAAGCGTTGGGCATTTCCACGCGGACGCTTTACCGGAAAATCGAGAAATTCGCGATAACCCGGCTCGACATCAGCCGGGAACATTGACAAGGCGGTCTGTCCCATCGCGGCGCTGGATAAGAAAAGATGACCCAGCTTTCGATCCGGATGCAAATCGGCGTCACCGTGCTCGCCGCGTGCCTCGTCCTTTACCATCACTCGACGCAAGCTCAATCGCGATCCGATGCCGAGATCAAGAGGGACATATCCCAGGTACGATTGTTTACGGCGCCAGATGCAAACTCGGCGCCGGTAGCCACGGTTCCGCGACCTGAGATTCTTTCGTCACCAGTGGCGCAAGTCCTCGGAACGGGCGGGGCCAAATGGTACCTGGTCAAAACCAGGGGCGACATCGTGGGCTGGATGAGCGCCGACGATAGCGATGCGAGCGGTAGGTTAGAGTCGTTTTTTAAATCGCTCCCTGCCGAATTGTCGATTTCCTCTCCGAGTGAAATACCGTTATCTGGTCCGAATTCGGCTCATTCCAACACCATGGTCATTCCCATTCAGATGAACGGATTGGCTGTCATTGTACCGGTTATTTTGAATCGCGCGGTTCAAACAAACATGATTCTGGATACCGGTGCTTCATTCACCGTGGTCTCACAGCAGCTCGCTGGCCGTCTTGGTTTGAAGCCGGCAAGACGAGTCTCCCTCGTTACGGCCAATGGCACTGTCAGTGCTCCCTTGGCGCCGCTGGGATCCTTGAAAGTAGGAGAGGCCGAAGCAAACAATCTCACCGTGGTGATTCAAGACTTTTCACCTACTCCGGCCCTGGGTGGTCTACTGGGCCTGGACTTTCTCAGTCGTTACCACACCTCAATCGACTCTCGCCGGCAAGTTCTGGTCCTGTCGCCAAGGTAACTGCAACATCCTTACAGGGCGCGCAAAACTGTCAAATCACGAATGGAGTTCCCCGGCACATTTGTACAATGTTGTTCAAAGCGAACAGAATTGTGGTAACTATCTAGCAATTCAGGGACAAATCGGTATTTATCTAACTGAAATTGCGAACTTTTCGCCGCCAGCAACGGTGGCAACCATTTTGCTTTGAAATAGCCCGGAATCTGGTCTTAAGCTTTCGTTCACCGTCATCGGCAAAATGTTAAATGCGAAAAGTATGGAGAAACTAGCTGCCTCGATTAGCCCCGCCAGCGAAGTGGGCGCAAGCAGTTTTGGGATGGTACTCGACTCTGTTCAGGGCCTTCAACAACGGTTGGAGGACTTCTCCGTCGATGAGATCAGCGAAGCTGAGACGTTGGCGAGAACGCTTATTGCCCGTCTAACCAAGTTGGCAAAAAAACTAGATCGGTTAACCGAAGTCCAGCGCTTTGTGGCCACCGTTCGGAGAAGCGCGAGCCAAGGCGGGATTGAAAATATCGAGATCCCTGACTTGAAAGTTATAGAGAATTCGCTGCCCGTACACGCCATCGTTCAGGCAAGCAACCTGATCCCTTTTCCGCGACCGAAGAAGGCGCTATCGGAAATTGACGAGAACTCACTGTTGACTGCGGCGCCGATTGTCTATCAACGGGAGAGTTTAAAATCGGCACCGGACGCGAACGACGACAACCGGGAGAAGACGCATGACTTTGACCTTGAAGATCAGGCTCGAAATCTGGAAGAGGCCGTTGCCCCCGAGCTAACCCGTGGGCAAACGTTTGCAACTAATCCGGAAGGGACGGAAGCACCGATTCTCCCAGCAGCGATGTCTATCGACTCAACGGTCCCGCAAGAGGATTTCCCTTCCCATGCCAGCGAGGAAGAGTTGGCCAGTTCAGAAATTTCAAAGATTTTCGCCCAGGACTTCACCCAATTGCGGGCAAACGAAGCGACGGAACTTCTTGCGAATGCCCCTAGGTTTGAGTTCGCAAAGAACGAAGAGTCGGCGGCGGAGGCGAAGGGGGAGGAGGCTGCGAGTGCGGCTTTCGATCAACGGCTTTTGGATGAACTGATAAAGAATTATGGAGAATTCGCATCGCCGGCTACCTCGACCCCCGTTGAACCGCCAACCACCCCAAGCAGACCCGCGCACGAACAAGCTGTCCGCCGTGAGTTGCGAATGCACGAGCAGAAGTCCCTAGAACAAAGCGTTCCAAAACTCAGGAAGAACGGCCAACTAGACCGTGAGTTGAAAAAAATCATCAAAGACTACGGAGCGGTTGATCTTTATTCCCGCCAAAGCTCGATCAATTTAAAGACCGCCGGGATCGCCGCGTTTCTGTTGCTAGCAGCATTAGTCGCCGGGTTTTATTTCTACTATTCGCCGAATACAACTAGCGTTGGCGATGGTCCCGAGACACCCTCAACCGCGGCTCAGTCTCAGATAGAAAGCGGAAGCTCAAAGCAGTCCGCGGATAAGCGAGAAAAGAGCGCTGCGGACCGGAATGGTACGGCAGGGGAATCGGATCGAAATATTGAACGAGGCAATTCACAGTAGCGCGCAAGGACAAACGTGGAAAATTAAATACCATCATAGGGGGCGGAAAACCACCATGAAAAACGAATTACACAATCTCACCGAAGACATATCCCGGCTCTACGAAGACATCACGCAGAAAACAGAGTCACTCGGACAGATTGACAGCATCACCCGTCTTTATGACGAGCTGCAAGCCCAGCTACAGAGCATCTCTGCGGAAGAAATCGACCTGTTGCAGAGCCAAATCCGATCGACGCTCGAACAAATGGTTGGGATCAGCAAGAGTCTAGCCGTGATCAAAACTTTGAAGGTGACATTCAGCAACCACAACGACATGAATGAGTTCGCGAAAAAACCCCAAGAACCAACCAGCACCCGTCGCTCCATGGAGGACCGTTAGCCGACAGAACCTGTTGACGGGCGATGATCATGCAGGGGAACCTCTCACAAATCAGCCTCAACGACATCCTTCTCCTCGCCACGGGCGCCAAGAAATCAGGGGTCTTGAAGTTTTCTCGAGGTAAGGAGACCGTCGAAGTTTACTTCATTGACGGCAGTATCGTTCATGCGACCTGCCCCATCGGGGATGGCGAAAAAGCGTTAGTCTATCCGGTAACGTGGGGCGAAGGGACGTTTACCCTGGTGCCCAACGGCGCAGCGCGGACCGCGACCATTCAGAAGTCTACGGCGGAGATCCTCGATGAAGTCAAAGCCATGAGCCGGGAGTGGGAAACGATTCTCGAAGTGATCCCGTCTGGGAAAACGCTCTTTCGCATTGCGGACCTGGACGAAGGTCATTCCGAGCCTGTCACGGTTCCGCATGTGGCATGGAGGATTATCAGCAAGCTCGACGGCGCGCGCACGGTTCAGGAGGTCGCCGAGCTCGTGCGCATACCCTACGCCTATGCAGCAAAAGTATTTTTCAACCTTTACAAATCCGGCTTAATTGATATTATCACACCGTCCTCCAAACTGGCCGGGGAACCGGTCCCAGAGGCGTTGATACGCAGGTTGGCCGACATTCTTACCGAGGTTATAGGTCCCATGGCACCTTTGGTGCTGCGCGACCAAATCGAATCGCTAGGGGAGTCGTTGCACACCGTTCCGGATTCGAAGCTTGACGACCTCATCGCCGAAGTAAGCCGTGAGATCGCCGATCCCCACCTGAGGCGCAGGTTCGTAGAATCCGCCGGCCACGAAATAGCCAATTTCAAGAAATTCTAAAAGCTTTTACTCTAGCTCTTGGGAGGAAACATGCCTCAGGAATCCGTCTCGCCTGAAACTTTGAAAGTCGGCAACGCCCTTTCTGTGCCTTCACACAAAGGGGGGCTGAAACGGAAAATCATCACGACTTTCAGCGGACTCATTTTAGTTCTAGGTATCCTGGTTATAAGCGTTGTTTATTACCTGACCGGGAACGCACTGAGGAAACAGGTGGATTTGCGCGCGACCGCGATCGCCACGAACCTGAGCGACGCCGCCGCCGGAATTGTTTCGAGAAAAAGCGTTTTGGAAGCCGATGTATTGATCGCGAAATACGGCCGACTCGAAGGCGTGGCCTATGCCTATATTCAAGACCCTAAGGGAGGCATCGTTGCGAGCAGCGTTCAACCTTTTCCATCCGAAATAAAAGACTCCTCGGCGATCACCAACCGCCAGGTTTCAAGTTCGCGCGTTGCTAGCATGCGCGGCAGACCGGTATTGGAAACCCAAGTGCCCCTCCTTGACGGTCAGCTGGGAACCGCTCACGTCGGCCTGTGGGCTGACGCGGTTCAGCAGGAGGTACACGCTACCGTTCTACAAATCGTCGCCCTCGTTGGCCTTTGCCTCTTTGTGGGTATTCTTGCGGCGGCGGTCCTTGCCGGCAGAACGACACGGCCGATACTGGAATTAAAATCGATCGCCGATCATATCAGCCGGGGACAGTTAGACACCGCGATTTCCTTTGAGTCGAACGACGAAATCGGCGATCTGGCGCGCTCGCTTGAACGAATGAGGGCTAGCCTGAAAGCAGCGATGACGCGTTTAAGCAGAGCTTAAGAGATACAATGGCCGCGGATATTTTCCCATAACGCCCGATCAAGGTTTCAATGACAACGTAAAAGACCTTGTTCGATTCGTTCTTATAACGAGCAAGTGACCGAAGATTCCTCTGTAAAGGAGAACGGAAATGGAAAAGACACAGAACAAAGCACTCGGGTTTTTGATCGTTAGTTGTCTTTTGGGCTGGTTGGCGGCGGGCAGGTTTTCCGTCGCGGCAGCTGCCGAGACTCCCGCACCGAAGGCCCTCAAGAAAGTCGTCATCGCCTACAGCGCCATCTCCACGAGCCAAGCCCCCGCCTGGGTCGCTCACGAAGCGGGAATATTTCGCAAGTACGGACTCGACGTTCAACTTATATTCGTGGAAAGCGGAAGTCGAACGGTTCAAACGCTGATTTCCGGTGACGTGGTGGCTGCGCAGGTCGCAGGCCCCTCAGTGATCCAGAGCAACCTGCAGGGCTCCGGCGTCGTTTTGATTGCCGGGATCCTGAACACGATGGATTACAAGTTCATTGTTTCTCGGGATATTACGCGCCCGGATCAACTCAAAGGAAAAGTCGTCGCCGTGAGTAGAATCGGATCGTCATCCGATTTTGCGACACGCTATGCGCTGGAAAAATATGGTTTGATCCCGGACAAGGACGTTTCCATCCTACAGATCGGCAGCCAGCCGGCTCGTTTCAGCGCGCTGGAAACGGGGAAAATCCACGGCGTGATGATCTCTGTTCCGTTGACCGCCAAAGCCGCCAAGATGGGATATACTACGTTGGCGGACTTGCAGATGCTCGGGCTTGAATATCAACACACCGGGTTGGCGGTAACGCAAAATGTGATCAAGACACAGCCGGAGTTGGTGCGCAATGTGCTCAAAGCTTTCGTTGAGGCTATCCACTACATGAAAACCCATCGGAAAGAGGCTGTCGCAATACTCGGGAAATATCTGAAATCGGACGACCCGGAAGCGCTGGCCGAGGCCTACGAAGCCATTGGGCAAGCCTTGATTCCGGAAAAGCCCTACCCGACGCTCAAAGGCATTCAAATCATGTTGCGCGAAATGGGCATCAAAGACCCGGCCGCGCGCGTGGCTCGGCCCGAGCAGTTCGTGGATATGACTCTTGTAAAGGAGCTCGACAGCACCGGTTTTATCGACCGCTTGTACAAATCCACCTCGGTGGCCAAGGTGGCGCCACGCACGGAACCCGCGGCGCCGCCCGCTCCGGCAAAAGAAAAAGCCGCCCCGGCGGAATCCAAGGTCAAGGCGGTAGGCACTGCAGAGGAAAAGGTAAAGCCCGCCGCCAAACAAGTACCCTCTCCAGAGGAGAAAACCACTCTCCCGAAGGCAGCGAGCACCGTCAAACCGGCCGCCGAAGAGTACATAATCAAGCAGGGCGATACACTAAGCAAACTCGCCGAACGATTCTATAATTCTATGAACAAATGGCCGAAGATTTACGAGGCCAATAGAGACAGCGTGAAGAACCCCCACTATATCTACATCGGACAAAAAATCGTCATCCCGCCCGGCGAGTAAGCGAAATAATCGCAGTTATTGCTGGGAGTGAACTGACTGTTGAGCCGGGCATCGTGTTCGATGCCCGGCTCTTTTTTTATAGAGCCCCAGATTCGCGGTCTCATAATACTTCTGAGCAGCCCTTGCTACAGAGACCCGGGTCTTATAGAGTAATTTAAAGTAAGCAAACCGGCTTACAGCATTGCTCCGCATAACGGCGCGCAAGAGGTAGAAGGCCGGGCCACAAACTTAGCGGTGGCATGGACTTCGGCTCCGGTTTCACAGCGAGTGCATTCCCGGTTCTGACCCCTCCCTCTTCCAATATCCAAGGGCTATCGAGAGCCTGAAAAAGGAGAGTTATGAACCCTCTACTGATTGTCGCCATACCCTTAGGGTTGGTGATCCTAGGCATGATACTGAACAGCATTGGGCTTGCTTCCGATCATCCGCCAAGCTCAGCGGAGCAAGATCCGGTCAAAAGGCTGACGGCGGAAAAGGAAACTTACCGAAAGCTGTTTGATTTACAGAGGGGCCGAATCATGAAAAGGCAGAAAAGGGTCGGCCAATATAGCTGGCTGGTCATGGCCGCCTTTGTCGGCGCCTTCATCTGGCTCTACACGGATACCGTGAATAAGACCAGCCTTTCGAGCCGAATCGCCGCGATGCAAACATTGGGAACAGAGGGAGGGAAAGAAATGGTTCTCTCGGTGACTCTGAGCGACGGGAACAATGTCAAATACCTGATCAAGTTGCCTAAAGCCGACAAGTTGGAGGCGACCGCAACTGAAGCCGTTTCGAAAGAAAAGGTCTCATCCTGGGAGCTCGAGAGATTAGGCACGGCATTGAGTGTTGGGGATAATCCCTTGACGCTCGGCGTCGCGCTGAAGATTTCCAACTAGGAATCGAAGCCGGACAAAGGCGAGATTTCACAGATCCAAATCAGACTTGAGGCGCCGAATCGGCGCCTCAAGCCGGTGATCGTCGTTAATTCGACCCCTCGACTCGGGTCCCCCCGCCCTCTGTTCATATTCCGCCTCGGTTCAAGTATTCATGCCAATTTCCTGTGGAGAAGTATTCACCGCAGAAACGTGGTTCGAGAACCTCACCACCCTGATCTCTTCGACATTGCTCAGGGTCATCCTGACGAAGATCGAAGGATGAGGGAAATCGAAGGGCAGAGTTCACAGAGGATTCGTTCACAATGATTTCTTCAGCCGATTTTTTCCGCGCGCTCCGTGGTTCGACGGGTCTCACAACCTCCCGAGCCTGTCGAGGGACGCGCGTCTGCGGTTAACCATATAAAAGCCTCAACGAAAGTGTGGCACCGATGTTCCGCATTGTCTCGTCACACCGGGATTAAACCGTGACTGGCTAAAGAGCTTTAATCAGCAATTTATCCAGATTAATGCGGTCAAGCACTTCCTTTGGCACGCCGGCTCTCGGTGGATAAGGCGTCGGAGGCGCTGGCTTGGTGGCGTCTACGATGAGGGTTGAGATCATCACGGGCGTCTTGCTGCCATCGGCGTGAAACTCATAACCCACGGGATTGAGCCCTCCCGGACCGGCCATCGCGGGAATCAGGGTGAGGCCCCTTTCGAAGTGACAGCGGGTGCCGACGGCCCAAAGAACTTCGGCGTCATTGAACACGTCGATGTCGTCGTCAACGACCACAATCGTTTTCAAATTAAAGGGCTCGACATTAAGGGCTGCCATCGCCGCTCTTTTGGCATCCATTTCCGATTCTTTTTTGATCGATACGAAGCAGTACATGCGGGAATGGGCCGGGATGTTGACGTTTCTTACGCCCGGCACATATTGTTTGACCGTGCGGTAGATGATCCCCATGCGGGGAAGACTGCCCAATACCGTGTGTTCGCGATTGGAACTGAAAACATCATAGTAGATAGCGTCTTTCCGCATCGTGATCGCCGTCACTTTGATGAACGGCTTGTCGCCTTCCGCCACATAGGTTCCGGGCCACTCGGCGAAAGGACCCTCGAAGGCTCTTTCTCCGGGAGGGATTTTGCCTTCGATGACAATCTCTGCTCTGGCTGGGACAACCAGATCGACCGTTTCCGCCGGCACCACTTCGAGAGGCTCGCCCAGAAGTGATCCGGCCTCCTCTAGTTCCCCACCGACACCCGGCAGCGTGGAAACGCAGGCCATAACGTAAGCGGGATGGTGGCCGATGGCAATTGCCACGTCCATCTCTTTCCCCAATTCCTCGTGCCTGCGCCGAATATGAGCGCCATGATGTGTGTCCCACATCCAGACACCTAACTGTTGTTCCTTTTGTACCTGGATCCGGTACATCCCGGCATTCAGCGCGCCACTGTCAGGATCCTTACAAATCAGAGTGTCGCCGGTAATATAGGGACCGGCATCCATTTCGTTGTGCGTGGGAATCGGCAAGGCCGACATTCTGGCCTCCTCGCCCTGGAGAATCACCTCTTTCACCGGCGCCTGAGATTTGCTTACGAGCTTCGGCGGGTTCTTCACGGCCGGACGGTTGGCATAGTCCGGGACCATCGTCTCTACGGTTGTCCCCACGGCCAGAGCCAGCCGCTCGTAGGTTGCGGTGAGATTAATGATGACGGGCATCCCGGACCCTTTAACCTTGCGGCACAGGAGTGCGGGGAAACGGTTCTGGCTTGCCAGCTTAGAGGCTATGCCAGTCACGCCAAACCTGGGATCTACCTCTTCATCCACCGCCAGGATATCGCCAGGCCGCTCTTTCGCCACTTGATCCATAAATGTCCGCATATCCTTCGCCATATGACTCGCCCTCCTTGAACCAACTCGTTTTACGCACTCACCCTGTTGCTACGACCGTATTTGTTGTCATAAACAAGTTCCCCTCAGTCTTACCCGCTTCCTATTACACTCGCATATGATCGTCAACAAATTAATGGGAAACTTGGTGACCCCAATTTCCTGTTTTGTTTTTGATGGCGTGTCCATGGCTCCAGGGATTGCAGTCCGACTACGGGCCGAGATATTAACATGTTCAGGATTCTAGGGACGCGGCCGTAAGCTATTCCGGAGGGGCTCAAATGTCGCTAAAGCTGGTAGATCGTATGGCCAAGATAGTGTCGGTGTATCTGATAGTAGCTGCCTTATTGGTTACAAACGGGCTGGCGGCGACGCCGAACAGAAAGGTCGTGATCATCTTCGCGGATTTCAGCGAGCGCACGGGGCTTTTCTTTGTCGCGAAAGATCGGCGTTTCTTTGAAGAACAGGGCTTGGACGCGGACCTCGTTCAGGTACGAAGCGGACCGGTGGGGATATCAGCTCTGGCGGCGAACGAAGCGCAGTTTTATCTTACTTCGGCGACAGGTGCTTCTTTGGGGGCAATGGCAGGCGGGCTTGATTTGGTCTATGTCGCTGGACTTATCAATAAACTGGCCGGTTATTTCGTCACTTCGCAAAAAATTCGAACACCTGAAGATTTGAAAGGCAAAACCCTCGGCGTGCAAAGCATCGGCGGAGGGATTTGGATGTTCGCGCAGATGGCGCTCGATTACTGGGGGCTCAATGCGGAGCGCGATCAAATTCAGATGAGAGTGATCGGCGATCAGTCCGTTTTGGTTCAAGCGCTGTCCACTGGTATGATTGACGGTGGAGTGTTGGGATTTGCGTTTAGCCAAGTCGCGCAGCGCAACGGCGCGCGACTCTTAGCTGAACTTCCAAAACTCAGTATTCCATACCAAGGAGTTGGTTTGGTCGCGCGGCGAAATTTTGTCAACGGTTCCGCGGATACAGTTGAAAAGATGTTCCGAGCCGTCATTAGGACGAACCAGTTCATTCAAGACAAAAACAACCAGCAGGCGGTGGTGCGAAGTTTGCGAAAGTGGTTGCGGTTAGCGCCCAACGAAGGCGAAGAACATTTGTATGAAAGAATGCGCCTTCTCTACGACCGCCGGATCAGCCCAACGCGAGAAGGCATTCAAAATGCACTGCGCGTGCTGAGTAAAGCCGATGCGAAATTTTCCAAGCTGAAAGTTGAAGATCTGATCGACGATCGCATCGCGCGGAAGTTAGAAAAGGAAGGCTACTAACGACACTCTGCGCTCACATCGTGCTAAGCCTTTCTCTTTATTGAAACCGAAAGATTCCCTTTCTGTATGTGGACCTGAGTGAAATCTCTTTTGCGCCCGAGTTCCTCGACCAGCCGGACTAAAGATTCTAAAGGCTGGCGCATGACTAAGTATTCTTTCCGTGGAGGCGCCAGTTTCAAGGCGTCGACAAATTCAGGCCCAGCAAAGAATCGCAGCAAGAACTCCTCGTCCGACATAGCCGGCCCGCCATATTTTTTTCGCACTTCGTCGATGCTCGGCTGTGGCAGTTCCCAGCGTCCCATTTCTCTGGCCCTTGGACGATCAAGAATTTTTGCTTTAACATCCCGATCCATAAATTCGCTGCCCTCTTTGCCCCACAACCCGAGCGCAAATTGAATCACTTGGTCGGTAACCTCTTTGTACCTTTCACCCGTAAGCACGTTGATCGCCGCTTGGCTGCCGACGAATTGCGCAAACGGCGTCACCATGATCGGATAACCCAGTTCCGCCCTGACCTGCGCCGTTTCTTCCAAAACCTCCTCTAGCTCATTTTCCTTGCCGAGCATTTTGAGCTGGTGACGAAGGTTTGAAATCATCCCTCCAGGGACTTGATGCCGATACCAATTCTGATCGTATTCCCGTGGCGCGCCGATGGGAAAACCTTCACGCTTTGCCACTCGTAGGAAGTGCTCACTCGCCAGCTTCAGCGCATCGACGTTCAGTGATGTCCGGTAGCCGAGCGCGCGTAAATTGTTGACGACATTGAAGACAGAAGGTTGCGAGGAGCCGTTGGCCAAGGGTGGCACCGCGGTATGGACGATCTTGATACCTTCTTTCACCGCCTCCAGAAGATTGAACGGCGCGAGCCCGTTATTGCTGTGGGCGTGAAACTCTAGCGGGATATCGCCGGCTTCACGCTTGATGATGCGCGCTAGCGTGCGCGTTCGCTCCGGAGTCAGCATGCCCGCCACGTCTTTTAGACAGAGACGATAGGGGCGCATCGCCACCGCATCGCGCACTCGCTCGGTGTAATATTCGTCCGTATGGCGCGGCGAAACGGAATAGATAACGTTGGCCACTGTCTCCATTCCCAATTTTTTGAGGGTCTGTATTTCTTTTTTCATCTCGCCGAAATCGTTCCAGTAGTTTGAAGTGCGGGTAAGCGTGACGCCGTAGGAGACAATTCGCCGAATCACGAGATGCCTTACGCAATCGGGAATCAGTTCAAAGCCGCTGTGTAGACCGCCGTGGTATCGCAGTCGTGTTCGCTTGATTTGCTTGGTGCCAAGGCGCAACCAATCCCAGGGGTTTTCTTTGTGCTCGCGCACAAACTTCTTAAGAATACTATTGTTAAAAAACTCCATGGACTCATAGCCGGCTTGATCCAAGTGGGGCAACGCCGGCAGCATCATTCCTGTCCTCATGGATAGAGCCCAAAGGCTCAAATTGCCGTCGCGTAAAGTCGTATCCACAATCTGAATCTCATCCATCGCTTAGGCCACCTCGATGCCATAATCAATGATATGCATTTGTTTTTTGAAACTCGACTTGGGAGCCGAAAGCTGGCCCCTTCAACCGCGTGCGAGCCAGCTATCACTAGCCCGATGGCCAGTCCGACAATGGAAAGCAGGCCGCCATACCTGTGTCGAGGCGGAGAGTAGTAGATAACGACGTGTCGTGTCAAATTGGCCTTGCTGGCTTGCGGCCAGAGCTGGACAGTCGCTGCGGAAGCTTCTCGCCCGCCTTGACTTTCGTTGGAAGTTCGCTCTATTCTTTGGGCGACTGTTGTAGTCAGGTTTTCGTGGCGGAATTTGCTCCTGTGGGTTGGGAGGCTTGACCAAATGAGAATTCGATCGGGGCATTTGCTCGTACTGTTCGTCTTCTTTCTTGTCGTCAATAACCGGCCGGCTCAAGCGGCGGCGCCGCTCGACAAAGTTGTCATGACTTCCGGATCCGCAGTCGAGCGGGATGGCGTGGTTTATGTCGCTCGCGACCAAGGATTTTTCCGAAAGCATGGCCTGGATCTCACCTTTGTGCAGGTTCGGAGTGGCGCCGTGGCGATGTCGGCGCTGAGCTCCGGCGAGACCCAATTTCACTGGGGATCGGTTTCCGGAGCTAACCTCGGGGCGATTGCGGAGGGAGCGGATTTGTTTTTTGTCGCGGGGTTGATCAATCGACTATCGGGCATGTTCGTCGCCAATCCAAGAATCAAAAGTCCGATGGAGTTGAAGGGGAAAAGTATCGGGGTTAACAGCTTGAGCGGCGGCGGATGGATTTTTTCGATGTTGATGCTGGACTATTGGGGCCTGTCGCCCGAGCGAGACAAGATACAGTTCCGGTCGCTGGGCGATAATGCGGTCATGGCGCAGGGAGTATTGAGCGGCACAGTGGATGCGGCGTTCTTGGGGTATACATTCGGAAAAATGCTCGAGAGCAAGGGGTTTAGTGTTTTGGCCGATGGCGAGAAGGTGCCCATTGCCTTTCAGGGCCCATCAGTCATAGGCCGGCGTAGTTTCGTAACTTCGTCGCCGGCGACAGTAGAAAACCTGCTCAGAGGATTGCTCGATAGCGCTGCTTTCATCCGTAACCCGGAGAACAAGGGCGCGGTTGCTAAAAGTCTAGCCAAAGGGCTGCGCCTTAAACGCGTCGAGGACGCCGAGGAAGGTTATCAAAGCATGGTTAACCTTTACGAGAAAAAAATCTATCCGAGCGTCGATGGCATTCGCAATGTCATCCGCCTGCTGGGCGCCAACAATGAGAAGATTCGCCGTCTTAAAGCCGAGGATTTGGTCGACGACAGCGCAGTGAGGAAGATGGAGAAAGAAGGACGGTTCTAAAACACCGAATGCCGGCCTACTCGGGCATGCGGAACTCAGCTCCACCTTCAGCCAGAGCCTGTTTGAACTCGGCCCGGACCCAGGGATCCTCTTGGGCATATGGGATGCTGCGCCCACCCTCCTCCAGATCGGCATTGTTCGAGACGATATCGTCTCCCGGGCTCCCCTTCACCTTCCAGTAGCCACCCGCGACGGCCAGCACCCGGAGACCTTCTTTACCGACACCAAAATGCTGGTGGAACCAGTTGCCGCCGCCTGGAGCTGCTGTCACCATTCCCCCTGGTACGTAGTCCTGCCGTTTGACGAGATGCCCCTTTCCGGCCTCCCACGGACGCGTGCCCAACTCCATTGGCCAGGTGTACGTATAACCTTTCCCCCTCAAGCATATAAGCACCGCACCCGAAGCGTGTCCGTGGGCCTTGGAGTAACGTCCAGGCTGGTGCTCGGCAATGAACGGAAGCTGAGCGTCACCTCCTCCGAAAAAGTGGTTTCCCGCCATAAACGGCTCAAACCGTCTGTAACCGGGAGAGCGCTGGTTGTCTACTGGCAGTTCACAGTTAACGATGTCGGCAATCAAGTTGCTGCGAAGGATGGCCCTCTCCGTGATCGGGTGGGCTTCCACCTCGGTCTTGGGCGAGAAATACTGAGGGCTGCCATCGTAGCGGTCGCTGAAATCGAAGGGGTTGTCGAAGATGAAGCGGGTGCTCTTCACGATATTCATCAGGGCCGGTGCTCCGGTCGCTGCGAGTACCAGCACCGGGGAGGAGGCGGCGTTGACGAGCCGATGCGAGCAATTCACCGGAACCGAGAAGAGGCTCCCAGGTTGCCATTCGAAAACCTGGCGTCGTGAGGCGTTCTCTTTCCATATTTCTGTCGACCCCCGACCTTCGACCACAAAGTAGATCTCCTCGTAGACATGGCGCTCCGGCCTGAGCTCTGAGCGCGGGGGGATCTCGACAACGTACATCCCCCAGACCCCCTCTGTGCCGTCGAGTTGGATATAACTCCCTCGTCCTCCCAGACGGGTCCACGGGGACAAAGGAAGCTCGCGAACGTCATACAGGCCAATTCCTCGTACCACCGGGATTCCTTCTTCCGCCATAAACTGTTCATACGGAGTCGGCGGCCGTTTCCATCGCACGCGCCCCGCCCGTTCCTGTTCATTGGGTTGTTGAATCATTCCACGTCTCCTCCAAATAGCATGCAGGAATCATCGGGCCTAGCGTCCCAAGCTACGACCAACGGCGCGACTCCGCGGCGCTTTCTTTCTGGATGGCAGCGACAGCGGGCCACTCTATAGGTTGTTCGGACAAGGAACGGTGGGAAAATACACAACCGGGCGACAGGCTGTCAAGAGCTTGCGCCGCGGGTCGAGCGAAAGTTCCCGTTGCTTTAGATTGACCACCGTTGGAGTGTCTTATTCTAGTTCGCGTTCAAGTTGAGACTAACAATCCAAGGCCATGCGGTAATGCCGCGCAGGCGTTGATAGTCGGCGGCCAATTTGGGTAAGCCGCGTTCCAACTGACCGGTGACGCTGGCCAG
>Ga0214472_10000569_pt1 | contig 44947 bp, 68 predicted proteins | sample RVTome_6_FD_207662 | JGI IMG/M metagenome (GOLD analysis project Ga0214472, IMG submission 207662) | Soil microbial communities from uranium-contaminated site in the Upper Colorado River Basin, Wyoming, United States - RVT140D175 | ecosystem: Environmental > Terrestrial > Soil > Contaminated >...
CGGCAGGTGGTTGCCGCTCCAGTAGACCTCCCCAGACGGCGCTACGGCCATCAGGGCGGCCCTGGTGGCGCCCGGTACGTTCGACTGGCAGTAGTAGACCTCCATGCGTCCATCGGCGAAGTAGGACGCGCCGTAGAAGCCCTGCACACCGAGGATGCGCGGTTCCAGTTCGTACATCGTCCGCTCCCAGCGGCCAAAGGTGATCTCGTTGAAGAGAACGCGGGAGTTAGGCCCGGTGTTCATGAAGTCCACCCAGCCCGGCGCCGGCGTGAACCGCGCGAGGCCTTGACAGATGTGACCGGCCGGGTAGCTGATCCCCTTGCAGTACTGCTCGTCCCAGGTCGCGATCGCGTGGCCGCAGACCTCATGGCAGAGGATGGAGAGGCGGGTAATCTCCGGCCAGACCACCGGGGAGTACATGATGTCGCTCATCTCGACGTCGGCGATGCCTGGGAAGCCCCGTCCGAGACAGAAGATGTTCACGCTCCCGCAGATGCGTACCTGGTCGGTCCCGCAGTTGACCCGGATCGTGAAGTCGCCAGCGCCGTCGTTGCGGACGAACCGGAACTGCACCGCGTCTTGCAACTCGATTCGGATCGCCTCGAGGTCACTGACAATCGAGCCCTGGACGCAGCCCGGCATGACGATCAGGCGATAGTTCACCGTCCGCTGCGCCCGCCCCTTGACCGTGACCGGGTTGTAGAGGCCGCAGTCCGGGACACCGCAAGAGAAGATGTCGCCGTGCGGCTGGCTGGGATGAGGCGGAGGCGGCGCTGCTTCGCCGTAGCGAGAGAGCAAGAGCAGGGCGAGGAGGAACGCCGTCAGCCAGATCGCGAGGAAGCGTAGCCGCTTCATTCCAGCGCCAGCTTTCGCTTGTCCTCAATGCAACGGACCGCCCCGTCACCGGCAATCGCGGGCTCGCTCTGCTGCCCGACGTTGGTGTCGTAATAGTGCGTTCCCGGCAGCACCTCGCCCTCTTCCGTGATCGATATCGTCACCAGTTCCGTCACGCCATCTTTGAGACGCAGCAACTCGTGACTGAAGCCGACGTGCGGAATAATTGAGTACTTCACCTCTGTGGCCGGGTCTTCGCAGAACTCCTCGACCGGGAAGCCCTCAAGTCCCGAGGTTGGGACAATTTCCTCCGTCGTTGCCGGGAGCTTCCCAACCCCCGGCACGTCCAGCCGCGAGTAGACCAGGGCGACGGCAATCACCGAGACGACCACCGACACCGCTATTGCCAGCAACCAGCCCCAGTCTCTCGCCGCCGCGAATACCCTGTCTCTCGGCGTGTGTTCATGGGAGTGGTTCATGGCGGGCCTCCAGTTCCTTGATGCGCTCCTCTAGCTCCCCCAGCTTTTCCCAGAGCAGGGCGATCTGTGTCCTCGGCTCCTGCCGGGTGCGCGGGGCGAGACGCTTGCCGACCTCGCGGTCCATAAATCGCTCCATGAATTTATTCACGTTTCGCGCACCATCCGCAGAGCCGGAACCCGGCCGGTATCTCCTGCACGATCTCCCGGCTCTTGAGCTGGTCGGCGTTACAACGCTCTATCGTCGGCAGCAGGTGAGCCCGCTTGCGGAGCCGGTTAAGGACGTACATCAGTGAGTGCTTCCCGGCACCCAGTGACCGGCCGCGAAGAACGGCGCTCCGAAGAGGAACCACTCAAGCGGCACAAGACCGCCCAGGTCGGGCTCATTCAGCAGCACCAGCAGCGCGGCCACGGCAAACAGGAAGGTAGCGACGATGTAGCAGATTACGGAAAAGGCCATTTGAGTCTCCTTAAATCCTTCGCGCAACGGCGAGAATCACCAAAACAATCAGCAGCAGAATTAACACCGAGTACAGATCCATTTACTTACTTCCTCCCCTTGTCCCGGTCGGACTTCCAAACCCAACCGGCCACAGCGAGCACAATCGCGATGACGAGTAATTGCAGCTTGGCGATGTCCTTCCGGGCAGCACTCATATTGCTGTTAACCAACACATGGATCGCCTTCTGGTCATACAGGAGCTTCAGGGCGATACCGATGATGGCGATGATCCCTGAGATGGCCGCCACGAGAAGCGCCTCACTCACTGCCGTCTCGCCTCGTTGGCTTCGGCTCACCTAAAACACCGCTGAACCAGGCGTTCAGTTCCTTCTGCTGCTGCAAGTCCTCGTCGTGGCGCTTCACGGAGCCGTTGATCTGCCGAAGCTGGTCTCCCATCTGATCGAGCTTCGCGTGTGCCCGCCAGAGCGAACGCACGATCCAACGGAAGCCACCGGCCAAAACCATGAGGACGGCGAGAATCTCCCCTATGAGTCGTGCTGTCTCTGCTACGCTCATTCCCTCGCTCACGGACTAACCGTTATTTCATCGGTAGGCACGGTGCCTCCGCACTGCTTGCAGTCGGCGCCGATCGCGGCATGGTTAGGATCGAGCGTCACCTGCCCTCCACACCCGACCTTGATACTCCCCTTGCCCGAACAGAGGCCGCATTCGTAGTCCTCCACGGTGCCTTCACCGTCACAGGACCAGCACTCTTGAGTCGCCCGGTGGACGCCGCGAACCGAAAATGAGGCTGGGATGTGTTCATTCATCAGGTCACCGCACCCTTCACTTCCCGGAAGAACAGCCGCAAGACGACCGGCTCCGCCCTAACCTCGCCGTTGCGGTCCCGCCGCGTGTCCATCAACTCTTCTGCTGACGGCGGCTGGCCCATCGGCGCAACCCGCATCCCCTGAAGGTATTGATGCCTTTCAAACACCGCCGCCTTGTCGAAGGACGAGAGCCGTAGCCTCTGCACGTTCCCCTTCGTCGCGTCGGAGTCGTCGGTGTCCTGGAGCGTGTACAGCGATTCCAAAAACGTGAACACGTCCGGCCGCGGCAAGTCCTCGTCCAGCGAAAGGTCGATTGCAAGCGTCTGGAGGTTCGGCCATTGCGCCACTGAGGAGACGACAAAACTACTCAGGCTGGGGGTCTTCGCCGTGCCCGCTTCGTGCTTGCCTGAGAACTGCGGCGTGAAAGTCCTGAAGGCCCGTTTTGCCACCGGGATCAGGTAGTCGGAATATGCCGCCGTGAACTCGTTGCTGATGTCGGCAGAGAACGCCCCTACAGCAGGGTTCAGGTCGATCTCGGCCGTAATCGAGCCGTAGGTGCCTGCCGCTGCTGAGATCCTGCGGCCGTGGTAGGAGATAACGGTCAGGCTCTTGTTGGCCTCTTCCGGCAGGAAGTCCACTTCATGGCCCCTGATCTTCAGGGCCGTATCCTCTGTCCCGGTCGTAAAGGCCATGCTCTTGACCTGAGAGGCGTGTTCCATGCGCGGGTCGCCGCCGAGGTCGGAGTAGATGAACTGCCTGACGATGGCGGTATTCGTCGTGTTGGGGACGATGGTATAGACCTGGTTCTGCTGCAGGCCGAGCTCGTTTTCCGCGAAGGGGATCGGCTGGTCGAGCACACCGCCGTCTAGCAAAGTGACTGCCGACTTCGATTGCAGGATCGTGTCGGCGAAATACTTGCCGTTGGCATAGAAGATGTATTGCCTGTCTACGATCGCCCCGGCCGAGCTGTAGAGCACGCAGTCCAGCCCCAGGTACTCGCCCTGAGAGAACATGCTGTTGACCCTGATCTCGTTATCGCCGTTCAGGTGCGGCAGGCGGAGGTTTCGCAACTGGCCGGAGCCGTCGATGTGCTTGAGGATGTGGCCCGGCCCGGCGATATTCCCGCCTGCCACCGCCCAGCCACCCTGCCAGGGATGGACGGAATGCACATAGGGCAACTCCGCGTTCATCGGTATGAAGTCGAAGACGGGGCGGTCTTGTGTCGCGTCCCATGTGAAGTCCAGCCGCCAGAGCTTGCGCGGCACGGTGATCGCCGTGGTGTCGTCTCGCTCGGGAGAGCGCAAGACGATGCTGTTAGGGAAGGCGGGAGACTTCGCGCAGGTGTCGGAGCCGAGCGAAAAGGCAAGTGATTGGCCGAGGGGCGCCGTCGTGAGTGTCAGAGTGATGTGATCTACATCGATAGATGTGGTTGTCGAGTTGGACGCGGGGGCGCTGGCATCACGTTCGTAGACAAACCGCACCGCAACCTGAATCTTGTCCCACTCGCCGGGGTTGACGTGAGCGCCCCAGTTGTCGCCCGACCCGCCCAGGGTATAGGTCGTGTCGGTTGCGGTGATCTCACCGCCGGTAGTCTTGGACGCGCCCCGCTGAGCACCACCAACACGGAACTGCACTTCAGCGATGTAAAACTCGCTCAAGGTGGACGAGCTTACGGCGCACTCAATACCTACCGACGCACCGACAAGGTAATGGTTGTTCGGCACGACGGCGGAGGCATCGAAGAAGGGGATGAGGTAATTCGTCGTGCCGCCGCTGCTCTCAGCATTATTGTCTCCGTCGTTGTTTAGAGTGCTGTACTTGGCGTCTGAGTTATCCGAGGCCAGGATGTTTTCTGTGTCTTGCCAAATGCCAATACTGTCGGGGCCACCGCTAGCGGTAAAGGTGCTTTGTACCGTGGTTCGGCTTCCTGTTCCTTCCTGCCCGCCTGAGATTGGATTGAGAGCCGAATGAGTAGTAGTGGCAGCGCCAGCGGGAAGGTCCTTCGTGGCCGATAGCACCACCGGTTCTAAGGTTGCCGGTACGCTGTCCGTGCCCTTGAAGTAGTGGACCTGGTTAACTCCCCCTACTTCGCCGACAACGATCCCCGCTCCCGGCCCGAGCGTCGGCATGTAGCGCATCGCCGAGACGTAATCCCCCGCATCGAGCGCAACCAGCACCGTCCAGCCGGAGTTGTAGGCAAGGGTGGTTACGTCCGTGAATCCCCTGATGTCTTCGGTTGCGCCGTTGTAGGCGACGGCAACATAAGCGGTGTTGTTCATCACGACGTCAGCAATTGCAGTCGCCTTGTCGGTAAAGGGCGTGCTTGCCAGCTCGACTAAGGCAGGGTTGGTCAGGCTCGTATCGGTGTAGACGGTCGAGCCCAGCGCAACCAGATACCGCAAACCGGCCGCGCCGTGAGAGGTATTGATCGCGTGAGCGCGGAGGTTCAGGGCGATAGACCCGGAGACGTCCACAGCGTCGAGCGTGGCCTGAGTGGTGAGCACGGGCGGCAGGATCAAGCCTGAACGCGTCTGCCAGCCTTCGTTATAGGTGTACTCGGTGAGCGCCTGGGTATAGCTCTGCACGTCCACGACGCGGGCAAGGCCGCCGGAAAAGCCGCCGTACTTGATCTTGCTAACGCCGACCTGAGCGGCACGCTCGATCTCTGCGCCCGTGCCGATCCGTGGCAAGCCCTGGTCAAGGTTGCCGGGAAAGACCCGCGTGCCCCGGAAGATCACCTTCGAGGTCGCGTTACCGTAGACGATCTCCTCAGCCATTCTTTACGTGCTCCAGCCAAAATATGCGTACAGGCTCGGGTCAACTTCTTCCGCCGGCGCCGGCTCGACCACAGGCTCGGAATAGCCACCGGTTGAAACCGTGTTGTATTCCGGCGTGTCGAAGCCAAAGTATTGATAGAGCGACGGGTCGGGCGGCGGCGGCTCTGCCACGGGGGCGTAATAGAAGGTCTCCTGCGGCGCCACGTTCACCGGTTCAGGTGCGACATAGCTTTGGATCGGAAGGCCAAAATTCGGATCCGTGAAGGCGTTCGACTCGGCCGCCGGTTGCTGGTCATAGACGATGACCTCAGCCGGGGCGACTACGGCGGTGGTTGCCACTGTCTGGAGTTGCTGTGCACCAAAGCCCACATCGACCTGCACAACTTCCTCTTCGTGGACGCCGTTGTCAGCTGAAACTACCCGCACCGTGACCGTAAAGTGCTCTCCCTTTTCCGACTGCTGGATCAACTCGCCCGACTGCACCCGCGCCTGTGTGCTTGATTCGTCCGCAACTCCCTGCTCAGTGAGGACGTAGGCGGGCGGGAGGGCAGTCTCCAGCACCGCACCGAGCACAACGGGAGGCGCGTAATCGCCACAGGCGATCAGCAAGTCGCGGTCAAGCGGCTGGAACACGTAGATGCTCACAACGCCGCCATGCTTCTCACCGGGTAAGGCGGCTCCTGCAGCGGCGTCTCGAGGTCCTTCGTGTATTCGGCCAGCCGGGCGCTGAGGTTCTCGCCGCCCTCGGTGGTGGACTTGTATATCTGCTCCAGCGTCGAATTGGCCTGCGTGTCGTCCTTCTTGAAGGTGAGGACAAACCGGCAAAGGTCGGCGATGTAGCTGAGTCCGAACAAGTCCTCGTCAATGTTCACCGAGGGCGAGGTCTCGCCCGCCGCGGTAAAGGCGGGTGTGTAGATGTCCGTGCCCTTGCGGATCGCCTCCAGCCAGAGTTCGGCCATCGGCAGGGAGCGCTCAAACTCCAGCCGGTACGGGTTGGATGCGGCGTGGTTGATCCGCAGAGCGTAGTCACGCGGGTAGAACTGGGTCAGGTCGCGCGAACGGGCGTCAAACACGCCTTCCTCGTACTGGAGGCTGTAGTCGGCGTAGAGCACCTTGCGGAGCATCGAGGTACGGTTCAGGAAACTGGGCGCGTCTAATACGCGGTCATCGGCCTTGTGGGGGCCGTGGAAGCTGTTGATGTAGGCGTCGTCGCTTGCTCCGGTGCAGTAGACGCGGTAGGCGATCTCCTTGCAGGTAGCGGGAATCTTGAACGTCCGCTGCATGGACATGAAGCGCTCGAGGGAATGATCGGTGCGCTTCGATGACTCGATCTCCGCGTCGTTGGTCTTGTCCCAGATGGCAAAGGCGAACGGGCCGGATGCGTCCCTCCTGAGGATCACGGAGCCGAAATACTGCTGGTTGGGGATCACCGCTACGCTGGGGCCTTCGACGTACTCCCCAGCAGTGCCGGCGTCGAAAAACAGGCTTTGTTTGCCCGAGTAGACGTTCCCCGCCGTGGCGACCTTGCTGATCGAACCGCCTCCTGAGACCGAGTAGCTGGTTGTGCCGGTCGCTTCCATGTCGGCATCGGTGAAGCCGGGGACAGGCGCGAGGTCGGGGATCAGGAAGCCTCGCAGGGTATTAACAAAGACGTTGAACATCGAGCGCGGATGCAGAGACGACAACTCATATTGCGCGGCGGCGGCAACGTTTCCCGACCAGGCCACGCCGTCCCAGTAGAGGCGGCCGTTAGAGGTGTCCACGGGGCCTGTAGAGCCCGATACGCGCCTGATCCGCTCGGAAGCAGTGCTGGAGTCGGGGAAGTAGATGTACATGCCGATCGCCGATTCAGCGGTCAGGTAGTTGTTATCGGGGTTAGTCCAGAGGCCGGTGTCGACGAGGAAGTTTGTCGAGCCTTCCGCCGTGGTCGCTGAGATCACAGGCACTAACCAGGGTGCTTTCTGGGAGACGTAGGCGCGGGCTGACTCAAAAGAAACTGTCACTGCTTTACTCCGATCTGGACATCGCGTGGGTGCGTCTCCATGTCACGCGCTCGGTAACCCGGCTCCTTCACGCCGAGAGGAGTCGCGAAGTAGCGCAGGGTGTCGTGGTTGACGGAGCCGGTAACGGCGGTGAAGTTGGTAATCGTCAGGACGCCGGTCATCTCCGGCTGGTTGCCGAAGAGCGCTATCGCCGTGGCGACGGTGCCGGTCATTGCCGGCTGGTTACCAGCGAGTGAGATCAGGTACTTGAGGGTGACGGCGCCGGCCTGGGTGGAGAGGACGCCACTCAGAGCGATCAGGTACTTGACCGAAATTGCACCGGTCGAGGCAGGTTGGCTTCCGGTGAGGCTGATAAACGCCGCCGATGTCAGCGCACCGGTCGATGCGGGTTGCGAACCTGTGAGCGACCGGAAGAGAGACTGCAGCGCCGCCAGCGTTCCGGTCATGGCAGGCTGGGACCCGGCCAAGCTCTTCAGGAGCGTTTGAATGAGGCTCAGCACGCCGGTAGAAGCAGGCTGGCTACCGGCAAGGCTGATCAGATACTTGACCGAGAGTGACCCAGAGGATGCGGGCTGGTCGCCGGTGAGCCTTATGGCGGCGCTGATCGTGACGGTCGGCGTAACACTGTAACTGTCTAGCTCTACGCCTTCCAGCAGGACGCGGAACTCATAGGTTTCCTCATCCTCTGCCAGAAGCGTCGCCACGAGACTCCATTCGTCCTCTCTGTATTCATCGAGGGCAAGGTCTACGGCATCGCCGGGGTTCTCGTCGTCTTGAATGCGGCCGCCGCCAAAGTCCGCCGTGGTCTTGCCGGCAGGGGCGGTGAGTTGCGCCGTCGTGTTCTCTCCTGATGCCGTGATAAAGGCTGAGGGCGAGAGGGTAAAGGCGGCAGTGGTAGAGGCGATCGTGCCGGCGGATGCAGGCTGAGCACCCGAGAGGTTTATCAGGTACTTGACCGAGAGCGCCGCTGTCGATGCGGGTTGGCTCCCTGCGAGAGAACGCTGGAGCATCTGGAGCGTGGTGAGGGCTCCTGTAGCGGCCGGGATAGCCCCTGCGATGGCCTTGAGGAAGAGCGCGGCGAGCAGGCCGGTCATCGCCGGCTGTGAACCGGTCAGGGCTACTTCGGTGCCTTCACCCTCTGTGTAGTCGATGGAGATCGAGGTCGCGCCGGAACCTTCCTGAGACAAGACAGTGAAGGTCCCCGATGCTTCGGTTTTGCCCTTCACTATTACGCAGATGTCCTGACCAGATGCCCAGCCTGCACGGTCTATAACCTCTTGTACAGCAGCGGCAAAATCAGGACTGGCCTCGGCGCCAGCACCCACCCCGGTATCTACCCAGGAAGTCGATGCTGCAGTGACGGGACGGTCGTTAATGTCTGCTTCGTCAGTGAAGTTGGCGGCGTCGTCTACGTCGTTGAGGAAGATGTCGCAGTTCGGGTCATCAGTCGTAGTGCCGACAACATCCACGGTCAGGACAGCACTGTTAATCGTGCTGCCTGCCGGGATCGTCACATTGACAAAGCGGAACCCCGCGTTAGAGCGGGCAAGGTCACTCGTGCTCGCCCGCATACTGAGCGTGGTACCGATAGACGAGAAGGTTCCTGCGGCTGTTTCTGCCGCATCGTCCGCACCCGCGGCCACCGAAGCGTTGTAGACCGCCATCTAGGCTCCTAGCGGTGGTAGGTCCTGGTGCAGGTGTTCGGTGCCGTGAACGTCTGCGTCACGTGCTCGTCTGAAAACTCGGGACAGTAGCGAGCATCGGGCACTGTCCATGTGCGCGTTACGTCGGCGCTTGCGATGCCGGCTGAGCCGAAGAGAGCCGCTGCGAGAGTGCCTGCCAGAACCAGTTTTTTGAACATTACTTTCTCCTTTACTGAATCGTTACCCAGTCGGGATCTCCGACTTTCCTGTATTGAAGGGTCAAGGCGCCGGCGTCCGGGTCGGCGACGCTGGAGTCAACCAGAGTGCGGAGCCGGAAGGGCACCATCGTCAGAATGTTGATGCTCACGTCCTGGTCATCCAGCCAGGCCGCCTCGTCCTCGTCGGCGTCGTCGGCACGGAAGCGGAAGCCCTCGAGGTCGTAAGTAGCAGCAGCGGCGAGGGCGGAGACTGTGCCGGTAGAGGCCGGTTGTGAGCCCGCAAGGCTGATCAGGTAGAGCAGCGTCAGGGCGCCTGACTGGTTCGCGAGCAGTCCCGAGAGCGAGATCAGGTACTTCACCGAGATCGCCCCTGTTGATGCCGGTTGTGAGCCCGCAAGGGACTCTGCCGTGATGAAGACGCTATCGATTGCTCCCGTTGACGCAGGTTGCGAACCGACCAGACTGATCAGGTACTTGACAGCAAGGGCCGCCGTCGAAGCTGGTTGTGAACCCGTCAGGGAACGGAAGAGGGACTGAAGAGCGCTGAGAGTCCCGGTCTGGGCCGGCTGGTTGCCCGAGAGGCTCACCAGCAGCGACTGGAGCGCCGTTAGAACGCCGGTAGAACTCGGCTGCGCTCCAGCCAATGAGATCAGGTACTTGACCGCCAGGGCGCCGGTTGAAGCAGGCTGAGAACCAGACAGTTCAATCGTCGCGCTCTGAATTACGGCGTCTACTGTGCCCGTGCTAGCAGGCTGGGCGCCAACAAGGGAGATCAGGTATTTGACCGAAAGGGCTGCCGTGGACGCGGGCTGAGAACCTGCGAGAGACTTCTGGAGCAACTGCAGCGCGGTTAGTGCACCGGTTGACGCTGGCTGGTTCCCTGTCAGTGAGCGCAGGAGCGACTGAACGGCGCTAAGCGCACCGGTAGAGGCAGGTTGAGAGCCTGCTACCTCTTCGGTCGTGATAACGACGGTGCTGATGGCGCCTGTTGACGCTGGCTGAGAACCGGCGAGGTTTATCAGGTACTTGACTGAAATAGTCGCGGTGGAGGCAGGCTGACTCCCTGCGAGAGAACGCAGGAGCGATTGCAGGGCGGTGATTGCGCCTGTAGAGGCCGGTTGAGAGCCTGCTACCGAGCGCAGGAGGTCCTGGAGCTTGGCGATGGTGCCGGACATCGCGGGCTGAGAACCGGTGAGGCCAACCTCTACCGCGCCGCCGCCAGCGACAACCGTGATTGTCGGCGTGTTGTCGTATTGGTCGAGGGCAGTCGCGTTGTCGATTATGCGTAGCTGGATCGAGTCGTTGTTCTCAACGTCTGCGCTGCGAATCTGGAAGCAGTATTCGACCTCAGTGTCCTTCTCAGCGCCAATGGCAATGTCAGACCCTATTTGCTGGGCAATCCCGTCAACCTCATCGATGCCGCCGCCGACAAATGTTTGAGGCCCAGCCATCTGCTCCGACGTTGTCTGGTCCTCGGCAACGTGGTTCGATGCTGAGGCACGGACAACCGAAGATGCGCCGGTAACGTTGTTCCAGCCAGCGCCCTCGTGGTTGTACTGAAGTTGTGCTTTTACGATGGCACTGTCGTCTGCATCTGTGTTCTGCAAGAGAAAGCGCATCCGGTAGTTGGTGTCTACATCGAGAGAATCATCGACGTTCGCGTTCTGCCGCCACGTCGCTAAAGTCTCGGAGCCGTCGTCGTCGCGATAGCGAAACGCCGCCTGAATCAGGAACGGGATGTTGTCGCCGTGCGCCCGCTGCGGCGGGGTAGGCGACTGCCAGACTCGCTCAACCTGCGAGACCCAGGAGTGCTTTAGAGGCGTTCGTCGGGCAGCCATGCGCTCTTCGGCCTCAGCCTCTCGTCATCACGTATCCATTCCGCGATCTCGCGCCACTCCCGGTTGGCGAACGAGCGACCAAACTTCACCCCCTCGGCGGCCAGTTGCGCCAGGGTCATTTCTGCCAGGGGCTTGTTCGCAAGCGGGGAGCCTGCTTGGATCAGGTAGTCGTAAACACCGGCCAGATCGCTGCACCAGGGATGTCGCGCTCCGGGCCACCAGAGGTAGTAGTCATTTTTCCATTCTGGCTCATACACACGGCCGACGTCCGCGGGATCGGACGGATCGGCATCGTTGTAGCCGACGGCCTGCACATTGAAGGCGTGCGCGTCTTCCCAGGGGCCGTCCTCGTTTGTCCATGAGGTCTTGTCGCCGTAGTAGATGACCCACTCGATCACTCCCGCTTCACCCCGCCCCTGACGATCTGCACACCAAGACTCCCCTGGTGGTTAACCGCATGCGCAATCAGTAAAGCCCTCATATCCGTTTCCTTAATGCTTGACGGCCATTGCGGCAGTAGTTCGCCTCTTGGGCCGTCTGTTTGAAGCCGCGATAATGACGGATCAGCGCCGCCCGCTGGGCAGCTTTCAAGGTTGGGAACACCGACTCTAGGTCAATAAGCGCATCGCTCTGAACCGTCCAGTCCGCCGATGCCTGATCCTCGCCGTCGAGGTAGCTGTACCCTTGTGGCGTTCCAGAACGGGAGTAAGGGCCGTACTCGCGCACAAAGTCGATAGCGACGTGACGGAAGCGCCTGCCCTGCCACTCGGCAATCCGTAGCTCCTGAATCGCGTCTTCAATCCACAATTCAGAGACACCGACGTTGCGGGCAATCGTGGCGAGGTAGGCGTCAGTGGGCACGGATCACCTTCACACCAAGACTCCCCTGGTGGTTAACCGCATGAGCAGCGGTGTGGGCTTCCTTGATCGCCTCTAGCGCCTCCTGAAGCCGCTGTACGGGCACCGGACGCCATACATCGGCGTGGTGCTCCCGTTCCATCAACACGTCGCCTTGTAGGTCGTACTGCATTACAATCTCCTCATGAACGTTGAAGACGTTGGACTCTGGCGCTTTTGTCCCGCCTGTGCGAGACCCGCTATTCCCGACCCATACGGGACGGAGGACGATGACCCGCTCTGCTCCTGCTGCGAGCGTCCGTGGAACGCCTGTCCATGCACGCCAGCCAGCGAGGGCGAGTGCCGGTCAATTCGGGACGACTCGCATCCCATCGCTAAGCCTCGGGGTTAACGGTTACGGTGTACGTGTACTGAACCTGGTCGGACGAGTTGACCGACTGTCCACCCGTTAGCGAACGGTCGAGCAGCGTATCGGTCGAGGTCGAGAAGACACCGTGCTCTTCCCACGTCTCCGTCGCGTCTGCCGTGATCGTTGCTACCGTGGTGTAGGTGGGCGGGTCGCCGCCATCATCCACCTGCGTTCCAGCCTCCAGCGCGATTCCCGACGAAGCGATAAGGGCGGTCTGGGTGTTCGCTTCAGCGGTTGAATCGGTCCCAACCTCGTGTTCGTTGAAGTCGTTAAACTCGGCCGCCTCACCGGACGCGGCAGCGTCGGCCAATGCGCCGACTTCGACGTTGACAAACGCCTTCGTGACCTTCGCGCCTGACACCCAGCCCACGGTCTCAAGGAAGCCGAACTGAGGCAGGGCCATGTTCTTGACCGGGCAAGAACTACCGAGGTCGCACTCGTGGTGGAAACTCGGGTCGATAGGTGCGTCTGACTTGTCCGGGTTAAAGGGGTTGGCCCAACCGGCGTGCCAGTGAACGGCGCTGAGGTTGGCCCAGGTCGAGACGTGAAGGTCATGACCGAGCGCGGCACGGTAGTACCAGCTCGGGATGTTCTCGTTTACGTGGTCACGCAGAAAGGCGAGCGCCTTGCCCTGCCACTGCGTACTTGGCGGATTCATGCGGGCGCCGGGGCGGAAGACTCTGCCCTGCGCGTCCTGACGCCACATGTCGCGGTTCAGGTAGGTGGTGGGCGTCTTGAAGCTGTCCACCGGGATCGGCAGCCAGACGCCGCGCTCCCAGTGGATGAGCCCTTTCTGACGCTGTGATTCCGCCTGCATCTCCGTTAGGGGGACGCGGCGGCTTGGGACTACGGGGTGTCGTGCGGGGGAAAGGTTCATGTTTTCTTCCTTCTGCGGCGTGGCACAGAGGGAGGCGGCGGAGCCATGCCCCCCTCTGATACCTCCCCGCCACCTACGTCAGGTGTGGCTTGAACCGGCCCGTGAATGCCGTCTCTCCCCTCTAGGTGAACCCGTGAGGTAACCGAGAGGCCGCATTCAGGACAAAGCTCGTCAACCATTACGACTCGACGGTCATGTTCACGCTGGCGAAGGTCGCGCCGACGTGTACCGACGAAGCTGTTGCAAGAGCGCCAACAACGTGCAGACAGAGCGAAGCACCGTAAGGAACGGTGATCTTGCCATCGACTGGTGCGCTGTAGCCGGGGCCGGGAGTCGCCGTACCGAGGGCCCAGTTGAGGCCGGGGCCGTAGACCCGCCAGCCGTTCGCGATGACCGTCGTGCCGACACCGGTGACGATCTCTCCCGCCGCGGTCGGCGTGACGATCGGCTTGCCGCTCATGCTGAAGAGGCTGAGAGCGGTAAGGGTCGGGATCGCCTTCTGGGTCGTCACCATCGCCGAGATGTAGTTCGCCTGTTGCGCAGCCGTGCCCAGGATTTGCTCCATGAACAGGTCTGAGACAACAAGGACCGTCCCGGCCTTGTTGTTGTAAATCTCAAGCGCAGCGGTCGTTGTCGGCACAGCAACCAGCGGCGCAAAGAGCGTCGCCGTCCGTACCGTTCGCGCTTCGCCACGGCGCATAAGCTCCGCAAACGGCGGCAACGTCTGAACAACCCCCTGCGAGCCGTCCGGGAAATACAGCGGCGTGTGGTATGCACCGGCCGCGCGTTCGTCAGGAGTGGTCCGAACAATGCCGGTTTCTTCAAACTTATTCGTCATGTCAGGTTCCCTTTAGACCCAGCCGTCCCAGGCGTACCTGAGTCGAGCCATGTGGATGAACGGGTCGTTTGCGCCGGACGATGTGAGCGTGCCGCCGCCGTACTTCGCTGGCCATTCGTTCGCCTGAATCGCGATCGAACCGGCAACCGTGGCCATGTCGTCCACGTAGGCGTAGACGAGGCTGGTTCGGCGGTCGACCTTGAGGCGGAAGTGATGCCAACTCGTGTCGGCTGCTGCCAGCCCTGAACTCGTCGCTGCACCGGAGCGCAGGATAAAGTCCGCGCCGTCTACGGCGATCGTCGCCATGTGGTCGTTAGCCACGTCGGCGGCGCCGCCGTCCTCGATCAAGCCGACGCCGGTCGCCGTCTCGTCGTTGTTTGCCTGGAAAGTCAGCCACTGGTCGACAATCAGGAAGTGCGGCAACTCAGGCGTACCATTTGCGGCGATACGCCCGGCCAGCTCCGCCGCCATGACGCCATGCCGGTAGTCGCCGAAGATCGCCGGCGATGCAAAGATGTCGTCGGCGGTGTCCAACTCGATGCCGGAAGGAGTACCCTTGCCGTCCACGTCGAGGAAGTCGGCACCGCTACCGTTGGAAATCAACGGCGGGCCGGTGTCGGTCCACCCGAACTTGTCGATGTCGTTGCCCTCGGTGGTCGCACCGAGAATTTGCGCGTGAGCCGATACCCAGAACTCAAGTCCTGGCATCTGAGCCCACATGCGCGGGTCACGCACGGAGTAAGTCGCGTACATGAGCCGCTGGAAGTCCTTGTCAGTGATCACGGTGACCTCCTTAGCCGCCGTAGCCGGTGGGCATGTAGAAGGCGAAAATCATTACGCCGCCGGTTACAAGCACGCGAATCGTTCCGTTGTCCTGGAGATGCCTGCCTGCCTCCGGCACGTAAGCCACCACATCGTTAGCCGCGAGGCTTACGGTGTCGGAGCCGAGCGCCGAGAGGGACGCAGGCGGATAGTCGCCGGCCAGGAACTCGCAGGTAGCGCTCGCGCCGTCCTGCTCCTGGAACACGATGACGAGGCCGCTTTCGCCGTTAGCGCAGGCGATGACGGCAAACTCGCCGGTGTCGATGTCGGTCCCGCCGGCAAGAATGTCAACGGAGGCCGTACCCGCAACTAGCGCGGTCTGGGCAACTGCTACGTCAGTCATGTCAGTGTCCCTTCCTTACGACGCGAACTGAACGGCGCACTTGACGATGGCCTCGGGCCGCGTCACTTTGCCGCCGAACACCAGCTCGGAGTCGGCGCGCTGGTCAAAGTCGCCAGCCGTCTCCTCGATGAACCGGAGCTCGCTCAATTGCTCGCCGTAGGTGGTGCCCTTCTCTGAGCCGGCAACGATCGTGTGAGTCGTGCCGGAGATAGAGCCGTTGGTGGTCTCGTGGTAGGTGAAGCCGCGGATCGTGGTCTCGATACCGCCGCGAATGGTCGTCCGCGCCTGCGGTGTGTTGAAGCCGGTGAAACGGTCGTCTCGTGCAACCAGGCCGGAGAACTCCGGCGGCACAAAGACGTGCCAGCCGCCCGGAGGGACCTTTTCGTTCTTCAGCGTGGTCTCAAACTCCACGATCAGGTCGTAGGCGTTCGAGGTCATCGCCCCGATACCGAGCGTGCGAGAGTTCAGCGTTGTACCGGCGCCGTTGACCATGAGGTCGCGGACGAAATCGTCCACGTCGTCGGCCAACTCCCAGGCGCCGCCCTGAATCTCCTCTTCCCACATCTTCCCGCCGCCCTGGGCAAGGTGCTTCTCAAGAGAGTCAACCTTGATGCCCCAGTGCCGGCGCTGGTCGACGACGAAGATTTGCTCGCCGGGAGTGAGGCGCTGGTAGGAGATCGTGGTGGAGTCTCGCGTGTAGGTGTCCGTGGAAGGACGCGCCGGGGTGAAGATTTTCACGGCGGCATTTGCGCGAATCTCCCCCTCATAGTCCTGGTTGGTGCCCTTCTTGTAGACATGGGCATCCCTGAAGGACATGAGGAACTTGTCAGACCAAATAGTCTTGGCAAGAGCGTCAAGAGACATAGTTCATTCCCTCCGCAGCTAGCCCGCTCGGGTCCAACTGCGTACTAGGTCGGGGTGCTCGCGCTGAACCTGGAGACGCTCCTCCTGTTTCATCGCGCCGTACCCTTCTTTGGTTGGAAGTCCAGTTGAGGTCTCTCTTCCGTCTCCCGAGGGACTGTTACCCTTGGCCCTGTCACCCTTTGCCTTCGCAAGGTCGCCTCGCACCTTTGCCAGCTCGTCTTCCGCCTTCTTCAGCTTCTTGGCAGCATCAGAAGTCGCCGCACCCTCTGCACGGGCAGCGTCCAGCGCGGCGTTAAAGGCCGCCTCCGGGTCGGTGGGCTTGGAATTGAGCTCTTTGATGATCCGCTGCGCTTCGGCCTTGTCAGGATGGATCTCCTGAATCCGGGCCTTTGCCAGCGCGTCGTAGGCAAACAAGATGCCGGGCGCGACCGCCTGCATGAAGGTCGCGTTCTCACGCTGCAGGTTCATCTCCAGCAACTCGTAGTTGACCGAACGTGCCTCAGCCTCAGCCTTGTCAGACTCGGCTTTGACGATCTCGGAAACCCGGCGGTTGTGGATCTGGATCTGACGGGTGACCTTTTGGGAGTTCTCCTGGTTGGCTCTGCGGGCTTCGTCACGTGCAGCCGTTTTGTCCTTTTCGGACTGCTCGTGTCGTCTGAGCGCTTCCTTTTCAGGAGTGGTCAGGTTTTCGCCGGCATCAACCCGTGCCTGGAGAGCTTCAGGGTCGTACTCGGGAGGGGCGTCGTCAGAGCTATCGCCGTCCTGGTTCGCTGGCTCCTGATCCTCTACAGCGGGGAGTGTTCCCAGGCTGTCGTCCGAATCAGAAGGGGGAGCGTCCGCCGAAGGGTTGGGCTGCGTAACGACCGGGTTGTCGAGGACAGTTGCCTCAGACATAAGAAGAGACCCCTAGCTAGTTCGCTTAGGGGCCGTTTGCGTCTGGAGGCCGCGGTGGTTATGAAACTGGCGTTATGTTAGAGCAATCAGGTAGACATTTCAACCGTTAGACGAAATCGCTCAGGCGTCCGGTCTTCCGGCAGGATCGGCACTCGATCTCAACTCCCGATACCAGCGCCTCTTCCCATTCATCAATCGGCACCCTCGCAACCTTGTGGCCGCAAGGTTCACCGTTCTTGCGGGTGCCGTTGCAGTAGACGCCAGCGCTTCCGCCCGCTTCGTGGACTCGCTGGTTCTTGGCCGTGAAGGGGGATACGTCTGTCACCATCAGCCCACGCTCGCAATCGGCAGCATCATCCGCTGGCGACGCCTGATCCCCTGTGACAACATCCTCAAGAACTCAGGATGCGTGTTCATCCGCCCGCCGCCCATGCCCTGCGCCATCTGCCGCTCCTGTCGCGCCGCCTGCGGCACGTTGTTGCCCGACTGCGGGCTGATACTGATCGTCTCAGGCTGGGCACCGGCCACCGCTAACGGCCTGCCCGGTACAGGTCCACCGGGCCCAGGCTCCAGGTCGTAGATGCCTACCGGCCCTTGTGTCGTCATGCTCGCCCCACCGGCGTAGACGTTGGGGACCGCCCCTACCTGATACGGGTTCTCAGGCTGTGGCGCAGACGGGCCTTGCGACCCGTCATTGAAGTTCCCCCGGTTCTCTTCCTGCTTCTTCAGTTTTGCCGCCTTGCCAAAGGGATCGAGGAACACGGAAGGGTGAGGAGAGCGCAGGGAGCCGTCCGGGTAACGGATCAGCCCTCCTTGCCGCTGTAGGCCGCCAGGGAGGACGTCCGGCCAGTAAAGGTGGTACTGCGAGTAGGGGATGTAGCCGCCCTCGTAGGTGAGGGGCATCTGCCGGTCGGTGTTTGGCTGGCGTGGCTCCCGTCCTCCACCGCCGAACAAGGCCATGAGCATTTCCATCAGCCCGCCGCTGCCACCACCGCCCATACCGCCTCCCATACCGCCGCCGACGTTCATACGGCCGCCTGGAGCAAAGCTAATCGGCGCCTCGCCGCCGACCCGGTAGGAGCCGTCTGTAGGCACGCCGAGCAGGTCGCCCAGCAGCCGGTTCTTTTCCGCCGACTTCTGCTCCCTGAGGAAATCAAGGGAGTTTGCAACAGAAGCCGCCGTAGCGTTGGGCATCGCCCACTGTGCCTGCTGGTAAGCCTGAATGTCGAGCGCTTCCTGCAAGTCGTTCTGCATGTTCCCGGTCGGCCTGAAGCCGATCAGGGGCAGGATTTGGTCGATGAGCGTCTGCGGGTTGATGTGCTGGGTCATCGAGCCGCCACCGCCCGGTTGCCCGCCGGGAGCCGCCGTAACGAGGTTGAGGTCTTTTAGTTCGTTTGCTCCTGTGAAGGCGTTTCGTGTGTGAGTCGGGTATGCGCCGGGGCTGTCGCCAGTGATGCCGTACTGGTTGAAGATATCCTGGTAGCCCTGCCCGAGCGGATCTGGTTGTCCCGCCTGTGCTGGCTGCTGACTCGGGCCAACGTCATAGGGGTTGGCTTGTCCGCCGCCAGCCGATGTAGCACCGCCGCCCTGTGACTGCGCCGCTCGGCCGAGCGCACTCGTACCGGCGAGTATCTGGTCGAGCTTTGTGCTGCCTGAGCCGGTCGCGTTGGTTGGCGCCCCCGTGGGGCTCCAGGTGCCGTCCGGGTTCTTTGTGTATCTCTGGCCGTTGAGGGTCGCCGTACCTACGCCCATCTTGGCGCCGGCAACCTTCAGTTCTGCCTCAGATACGGCGCCCTGAGCCTTTGCAGCCGCCGTTGTACCTTCAGCCGCCCGCCAGCCGGAAAACTCAATCGTGGTGTTGCCGGTGATCGTGTCGGTGCGGGGCATGAAGATCGCGAAGTCGCCGACTTCAGGCACGAAGACCATGTAGCCGCCGCCGGGGATCGGGATCGCCCCTTCAGGCACACCGCCCGTTGGTTGCGTTGTCGAGCCTGCTGGACCCGCTGGCGTCTGGCTGCCTCCGATTACAGGAAAACCAAACTCGTCTACTTCTTGTGTCATGGCGGGGGTGCCTCCTGAAGGCGTCGCGGGGACGCTTTTACCTTGTTGCGCTAGATACCACTGCCTTTCAGCATCCGAAAGATATTCCGTTCCAGTGACCTGTGCATAAGTACGTCCTTCTGGCCCTGTCGGTGAAGCGAGGCCAGCACCGAAGCCTTGTTGTCCTGTTTGCTTGCTAATGTCGTTCGCCATCCCGGCGATCATGTTTGCCCAGTTCGGATCAGTGGCGTAACCCGCCTGGTTGATCCCCTTAAGCAAACCTTGCCAGTCGCCGGTCTGCTGAAACTGCTGATAGGCCGGAGCATAGCGGCCCTTGCTAATCAGGCCCATAAAGTGCTGGAACGCCTCATCTGGCGAGTTGTAAGCCGCGAACTGGTCGTTGATGTTGACCCGCTGGCCGTTAACGATCTCATGCGTGGCGTAGGTGTTGGAGCCTGCCGTGCCGGTGCCCTTGATCCCGAAGTAAGAACCCGCGTTACCCCAGTTGGTTTCTGAGCCCATGATCGCCAGGAAGACCTGCGCGGGGATACCGGTCTCTTTAGCCCACTGCTCGGCATAGGGGAGCATCTGAGCGATGAAGGTTGTCTTGCGGTCAGGCATGGCGGGGAGCCCTCTTTACCTCTGACTTACCAGACACTCGTCGAGTAGCATCTGCAAACTTGCGGCACGCTTGGCAATGCTGTTTGTATCACCCTCCTGCAGGATGATTCCCACGATTCCGGTAGGAGCATCTAGAAACGCGCTCGCCTGCTGCCACTTCTCACAGGGGGTTGTAGAAGAAACCTGGAATCCAAACTCATCCTGTTCGGACGGCATCGCTATCGAAACGTTGAGGTTGTCTTTGTCGAAAACAGCGAAGGCGCCGAAGGCTATGGCTGCGCCAAGAAAGCCACCAATGACAAGCCCAACGAGACTATTAAACAAGGATGAACGCATGACTTCCCCTCCCATTAGCGGGAACTCCGTAACGGCGGGGTTGTCATCGTGACACCGTTCTCTTTTGCCCATGCTATGACCATCGCCTGCGCCGTGGGCGAAATGACGGTATCGACGTACCCGTAAATGTACAGCAATGCGTCTGCCTTCGGGTCTTGATAGCGCAACGCCGCCGACTGGTCAGAGAGGCGCCCGTCTATGGCCCCTTTGAGCTTCTGAGCCATCGCGTAATCAGGGCTCGCCCGATCTTCGGCTGCCTTCGAGAGATCGTTATAGGTGGCGTACTTACTGGCCGGGGAGCCGGGAGCGGCAGTCTTGACCAGTTCGAGGTATTGCTCGTCACGCTTGTCCCAATAAGCCTCGGTCAGGTACGTCCGCGCCGCCTTGAGCTTGGCGTAGTTCGGGTCGGCCGAAGTCTGGAGGTTAGCGTCTAGCGCATCAAGCGCAGCTGGGGAAAGGGTAGCCCGGAACTCGGCATCGAGCCGATCTCGCAACTCGTAGTCCTTGCCCGCCTCGTCCATCTTGTTGAAGTACGCCTGCATCAGCTTCTGGTCGGGGCTGTAAGCAGCCGGATCTTGCCCCTTCGATTCCTGGTCAAAACGGATTCTTGCCTCGTTTGCGGCATCCGTGAGGGCAGCGCGATAGTCGGCGCCGTTGCCCGTAGCCTGAAAGTTCGCCCACGCGGCCGTCCTTGCTTCCGTCTGCGCTTGCGAGATCGCGCCGAAAGCTGAGTCACTAGCCTCGTTGCGGGCCTCTGTAATCGCGGCGATCTCGGGGTACTTCGCAGTAATCGCGTTCTTCTGCGCCGCCGATAGCTCACGCCAGGACGTAACAACCTTGCCGTCAAGGTTGGTGCGTTCCGACTCAGGTACGTTCTTCAACGCGTTGTTCAGTTGCTCTGCTGCCGCTGGCGGGTAATCCAGTGTCCCGAAGCCAACGGCGCCGAAAGGAACCGAGGCGAGATAGCCCGGCGTTCCAAGAGAAGAGAAGGCACGATCGCCCAACAGCGCTTCGACCACATCGCCAGCAATGAAGGGGACAAACATATCTGCGACTCGGGCAGCGTTTAGGTCGAACGGCTCACCGATCGCGTTCTCACCGACCAGCGCATCGACGATGAGCGCCGCAGCCGGAGCTTGCTTGTTTCGGAAGAACTTGAGCACTTCATCCCTGAGGTTTGACGGGTAGATGTCACCACCAGCGCTCTTGAGGTCGCCTGTGGCGATACGCGCTGCCATTCTGACCATCGGCGAGAAGCCCGCCCATGGGTCGATACGCGTGTTCCCGATCCTCAGCTTGCCCCAATCGGTCGAACGCGGGTCCATCTCCACCGACCAGAGACCCGTTGCCGTGCCCATCGCCCCCAGTAGCCCCAGGGTCGTCAGGTCACCCGCTGCCATTGCAGCCAGGTTCTTGGCGGCCAGTTGCCGCGCTGACGGCTCAAGCAGACTGCCAGGTTGCAAGATCGGGTCAATCAGGGTTTGGAAACGGGCTACGAAGTTACGGCCCGAGAAGAACGCGTTAACGCCTCTGGCGAGCTGGCCGACCGTGAAGTCGCCATAGCCCCGCGCATGGTTGATGACCTTCGCCAGCGCTTCATATTGAGCGATGTCGCGCACACCGGCATCCCACATAGCCTGAGCCGTCTTTTCGTACACACGTAGTCCCTGCTCGTTGAGGAACGTAGAGTAGGCCCGCTGTGAGGCATCGACGCCGGGAATGGACTGGATGAACTGCGATACGTGGGAGCGGTTGAGACCGGCAAAGCCGCCAGGGCGCTCCAGTGCGTCGGTCAGGCTGTTCGGGTCGTATATCTTGCCGCCGACTTCCTCGAAGCCAAAGCCTGCACGATCTCCCGTTGCTCGCATCCAGGGCGAGTTGTCGATATAGCGAGCCGAATCGGCCAGTCCCTGCTCGCTGCCGAACGCCTTGATCATCGGCCGCCAGGCCCGTTTCCACTCTGCTGGATTCGACCAGCCAAGCATCTGTCCCTGACGGAACGGCGCCGATAGGTCGAATGACGCCTTCAGCGCCTGTGGCGCACCGAGTACGCCGACGATCTCATCCCATACCTTCGCGCCTAGGCCGCGCTTATCAGTCACCGCCTGAACGAGGAACTTGCCCTCTTCGGCAAAGGCTTTCCGCAAGGCGTTGAGTCGCGAAGGCTCGGGAATGCGACCACTGAACAGGTCTTGTAGCGCCTGCTCCGCGTTGATCTTCTCGTAGAACTGGAGTGGCGAAGTCCTGATCGTTTCCAAGAGTTGCGTTGTGTCCTCTGGCGTAATCGTTGGTACGGCAAAGTCTGGCCGGGCAAAGCCGCCAGCGAGAGCACCACGCGCCCTACCGAACGCCTCTGGCCCCTGTCCACGCTCAAGAGCACTGGCGCCTCTGGCGGTACGTTGCGCCCGCTGCTGGGCAAACATCGCCCGCTGCTCGGGAGTGACCTTGCCAGCGTTCCTGATCGCTTGCGTGAGCTTCTGGAGCGGTGACGTGTCCCCCGGCCCTGTTACCGCTCCCGGTGCTCCTGGTACATCAGGAGGGCCGCCAGCAGCCTGTACGGGCGCTAGGGAGGACGGCGCTATTCCCGCCGGAACCTCCCCTAACGCCTCGTCTGCCTGACGCATTACGGCCCAGTTGAAGCCGTCAAACGTCTCGTTCGACATCACGTCATGGATGCGCTCTAGTTCCTCAAGGTGAGCCTTGTTTCTCACACCGGCCCCTGGTTGCCGCGAAAGCAGCCAGCCCACGTCATCGAACGCCTGCGCGGCATCGTTCGGGTTGGCCTTGAGCACGTCCAGCACTTCGCGCTGTGCATCGAGCTTGCCCCATTCGGCAAACTTGCCCTTCGGCTCCTGAGCGATCTCGCTCCAGCGGGAGACAACTACGGGCTCGTCAGGGATGCCGAGTGCCTTCGGGTCGAATGCCATCCCCTCACCCACGGCCCGCATCTCGTCGTTAACCGGCATAGCCTCACGGAAGATTCGGCCGGTGTCGGGACGGAGGCCGCCCAACGGCTCGTTGCCGAGGTTGGCATTAGCGGCCGCTACGTCCGCCTGAGACTGACCGCCGTACATACGCGGTCGGTGTGGCGTAGCAAAAGTGTTGCCCGGCTGGAAGTCTGCCGCACCGACGATCCCCCGCTGCAGGTTCGCCACGTCTCCCGCTACACCCGGGCTCTCAGGGAATTTCCTCGCCGCCGCCCTGCTCGCAGCACCGGGCAACGATGCAAGGTCGTCTACGGCCCCTAGCCCCGGCGCGCTCAGTCGCCGCACGCCACGCGCCACGTCACCAGCCAGCCCGATAGGCGTCGCCTCCAGGGCCACGTCACCCAGCGTTACCGGCACAACCGCCTCACCCACCGCACCGGCTATCTCTCCCGCGCTAGGCAGCCCTGCAAGGCTCAGGAGACGGTTTATGTCCGCTACTCCCGGCAACACGGCAGGCGCTACCCGGTCACCAAGAAACTCCAGGCCCTCTCCCACCAGCGGACGGGCGGCACGGGCGAGGTCGGAATACAGGGGTATGTCTGAACCGGCAACATCCAACGCTGCTCTGCCGAGGATCGCTTCAGGCGCTTCGGTTGCTTCCCATCCCTGACTCGGCTCCGGCAGCCCGGCTATCGCCCGCTGCGCTTCGTTCATCCCCTCCGTGCTCACCGGCGGTGGTTCGTTCGCGGCAAGGAATGCGCCGAGGATCGACCCCAGGTTCGTACCGCCGTTCTGTGACGCATAGCTCGTGTTATCAGCCCACAGCGGGTCTAAGGTCGGTGTCTGAACGCTCGTAGGCGCCGAGATTCCGTGATTCACGGTCGTGTTCGGCATGACGATCTCAGGCAAGGCAGAGGCATACGGGTTTGCCGAGGTTACCGGGTTGTAGACGGTCTCCGGCGTCCAGTTGAACATCGAGTTGATCGTGCTCATCAGCGAGCTTGTACCGCCCGCCTGCTGCTCTAGCTGGTTGCCGAGCGCAACCGTACCGCCAAGCACAGGGGCTTGCGTGGCGTAGAAGGACTCCCACGACTCAAGAGTCACGCTCGTCTCCCGTATTCCTTCTGCAGTCGTCCGTACTCAGCAAGCAGGTCAGCCGTAGCCCGGCCATCGAGCTGCAGCATCGAGAGCCGAGTTGCTATGACCTCTGGCGACTGCTCGACCATCTGTCCGATCTGTTGCATCTGCTCGGGTGTCAGGAGAGACGGATCGGTTATGCCCATCGTCAAGAGGATCTGCTGAGCGACCGCCTGCCGTGCCGCTGGCGTGTTCGGGCCATCGATGGCAGGCCGAGTCACCCATTCCAATACGGGTTCGTTAGCCATGAAGATGGCGAGCTTCTGACGAGGTGGAAGCTCTTCCCATCCGCCGAACGCCGATTCGGTATGCTTCGTGACTTGAGCCTCATAGTCCTTCACCAGGTCCATGTAGTGACCAAAGCTCTTTTCACGCTCGTCACGGTCACTCCAGGCGTACAACACAGGCAAAGGCGGCAGCATCTGCTCCTGGGTCATGACGTAGGCTCCTGTGCCTCACAGACATATCGTTCCGCGTCAGGGACAGTCCAGCCCAGGTAAGCTGTGTACGTCTGCGGCTGCCAGTTAGCCGCCCGCGCCAGCTCCCTGAAGTCCCATGGCGAAGCTACGTCTTTCCCATCCCAGACGCATTCCTCCCATTGTTCGCGGGTTTCCTCGATCGCTTCGTTAGTCACATCTTTCACCCTGGGTTGAAACTTCATGGCGTCACGCTCCTGCTCGCACTACTGCTCCCAACACCACCAACTTCAGGGCTGCCCATGCGATAAGGCCCCGTTCCCATGTCCTGACCCTCGCCGTCGACAAACTCAGGCTGTACACCCGCCGCTGCCAGCAACTCAGCCGGGTCTCTGCCATCTCTCGCGGCGATGTACTTCAGCCGTAGCTGCCTCGCCTCGGTCATGATCGCCGGCGCCTCAGCCTGGAACAGCGCCTCCGCGTTCTTCTTGACGATGAAGTCGCTAACGTCTTCGATCCCCTGCAGCTCCAGATACTCACGTTCAAGGATCGACCCGGCCGCCTTGCGCTCTATCGCCTCCTGACGCCTTGCGCTTCGTGACGCCGCCGAGTTGTCTACCGAAGCAATCGTCCGCGTGTACTCGCCGTCGAGGTCTTGGGCGGTGATCTGGTAAGGCGTGCCTCGTTTGACCACCTGCCCCTTGACCTTCTCCTGCCCGGTCGCCAGGAACTCGTAATCCCAGTCGGCTTCCGACCGTCCGTCACCCGACTTACGGTGCGAGTTGAGCTTGTTCTTTCGCGCGTAGCGGATCATGTCCAGGCACTTGCCCCAGAGGTTGGCCTCTGAACGCTCCGCCCAGCCGCCCATCTTGTTGTTCTCCGAGAGCTGCGCCAGCACGGTCGTACTTGGGATCGAGCCGAGGCGCTGGCTGGCGTCGGCGTCGGTAAGCAACGAGTTAGGCGATGTCTTCTGCTCCCAGTTCTGCAAGACGCCGAAGAGCTTGTCGGCCGTAGGGTCAACAGGAGACTGAACGTAGCTGAACTTGCCCATCGTCACGATCGGGATCGGCATGCCCGTCGTGGAGTCGTACTTCATCTCGATACCGGGCGGCTGCTGCTCTGCCTCGATTAACGCCTTGCCTACCTCTGCCGGTAGCTCATTGGTAGGCCAGCCGCCGTTTGCCACCTGAGATGCCCAGTTGCTCATGATGATCGACTCGGCATGCATGGTGTTAACGAGACTCGCCAGCATGGGAGCCCTGCGATACGCAACCTCCTCATGCGGGTAGTACACCCCTTCGGCCAGCAAGAGCGGCACCTGGCCAAAGGGGTTGTCGTACTTCTCTTCGCCGGCTCCCCTGTACCGCTGCGTCTTGTCCTTGAGCTTCGATTCCTCCATGTCGACGTAATGGCAAATCTTCCCGGCATCGGCGTACAGGCAAACATCGATCATCTGCGACCAGCGGTCCTTAGACCCGGTGTAGGGCTGCGCTTCGTCGGCGGCGAGGAAGCCGTAATGCTCGTTGAAAATCTTCAGCATCTTCTCAGGGTTCTCACGCCTGCCGTCGGTATACCGCTCCATGAAGTCAACTAACGGCAACTTGAACCGCCTGGCCAGCGATGTAGGATCCCGGCCGTGCTCGGTCCAGGCAATCGTCTGCGTGTGCGCGTCGACCAGCTTGAAGGGGAACCAGCCCTTACGTGCCTTCTCAAACCGGGCGTTGTAGTCCGCCTGTGACTCGCCCCTGCCCTGCTCGGGGTCGATGAAGTCCTGCATCTCCAAGACTCCAGCCCAGAACATGCTCATCACCTGGGCGATGTGGATGCTCTCACGGTGGAAACCGAAGGGGTCAAGCATGATCAGGTCGTGCGCCTCGGCAACCTCCATCTTGTCGGCCGCGGTCTCCTCCCGCTTCAGCGTGCCGACCGGCTCCAGGTGCAACGTCAGGTCGTTACGCAGCCCTGCTACTCGCTCGTTGATGTAGTGGCCCAAGGTGACCGGCGGCATGGCGATCTTGTTGCGGAAGATCGGGTTGACCGTGACCGCGTAGTCGTAACGAGCCTGGATGATGTCTGCCAGCGTCGCCATGCGAGCACGCAGGGTCGTTGGCGGTACGCCTCCCTTTGGTGCTGAGGTCATGGGGGAACCGAAGGGCCGTTCGATCTCCTCGATCAGTTGGGTGATCTCTTCGCCTGCCATCAGATGCCCGCCTTCATTTCCGTAGCCCTAGTTCACGCTCACGCCGATCCCAGTCGTACCGCTTCCCAATACCCTCTTCGGTAATCACTGTTTCACGTGAAACATATGTTTCAGGCATCGCCATGCCCGCGTGAGGCTCGTTCAGCCAGTGACGCTTGCCGCAGAGTTTGCACTTCGGCGCATCGACCATCACACACCTGCCTTTGTTGAGGAGCCGGTAGCGCTCATGGGCGAGGACGAGAAACCACGGCTGTAGTCGGGAGATCCCTCGCCTTCCTCCAGCTCTTCACACGCGTATTCCAGCGCTGCTACGAGGTCGTCCTCGTGCCTCACGACTACCATCTCGTCTTTCGTGTCCGTCAGCCTGTGCTCGTAGTGGTATGCCTCTAGCTCGTCGCACAACTCATCGATCCCCGGCGCTCCCGCTACAAACAGCAGGCCGGGCGAGTCGTCTAAGGCGCTGGGGCCGTAGCTTACGGCGGTGCCCTTTGTTTCTCCCCGTAGGGACGGGACGATGCCGCCGGGGAAGGTGTTGAGCAGGCGGCCTACGAGGTCTACGCGGTGCTGTCGGGAGCCTTCGCCACTCTTGGCGATGTTGGCATTAAGAAGCCCCGCGAGTACGTCTTGATTGGGGTCAACTCGCCCCCGACGGAGGGCAAAGCGGGAGCGTAGGCCTGCCACCACTCGTCGGAGGGCTTCACCGTGGTCGTCAGAAGGGCGTCCCCAGGCTTCCCGTACCCAGAGCCGCCCCAGGTTATCTCGACTGACTGCCACTGCTGCCGACTTATGTACCCGGCCAAAGTCAGCCCCGAACGCACCATCCACAAACCGAACGCCTTCTTCCATCTCTCGTACATGGATGCTCCTGTCGAAGTGAGGATATACCGCGTTCTCTACGCCGCCCGGCTCGCCATCGATCAGCTTCTGAGCAAGGTGCGCCGGGTAGAACGCCCTCAGCATCTGCTCGTATCCCGGCCGCAAATGCGGGTTGTCGCTCATCCTTGACGGCACGAAATGCACCTGCAGGTTAGGCGTGTTCGCGACCTCTTCCGGTAGCTCGCCCTTCATGAACCACTTCTCAGGCCAGCCGCCCAGTGGGTTGAAGCCGATCAGCATCACCCATACCCGCGCTCGTGGGTCCCTGAGACGCGAAAGCAGGCCCAGGATCGCCGGCAACGGCACTTCGTGCGCCTCTTCGACAAAGACGCGGCCGTACTCGGTGGACATGAGCGACTCCCAGTCCTCCAGGCCGCGGAAGGTCACCCGACCATAGACCTGCCCGTCACGCGATAGCTCGCGGTAGACAGGCGTGGTGTCGTACTTCCTGCGGTAAGGGAACATGCGCGTCATGTTGTCGAACGCCTTGAGCGTGGTGTCCTTCAGGTCTACAAAGTCCTGACGCCCGATCAGCGTCTCATAACCATGACCATCAAGGGCGCTCTCAGTGGCAATGCCGGCCTCGAGGAAGGTCTTCCCACCACCGACGGCGCCGCCGTAGCCGATGATGACCGTGGAGCCGTCTGGCGCTGCGTTAATCAAGTCGCGTACCGATTGCTGGCGTGGTGTGTAGTCCCACGGCAGCGTCGTTAAGTCGTTCGCTTGCTGCTTCATACGCCGAGAGCGCGGCGAGGGCTTTGTCTGCGAGCGTCCCAAACCATAGATAGGCGTCTCTTGGGGGGAGAGAGCGTAGCCAGTCTTGGTCTTGACCGAGGCGGGCAGCTGATCGAAGCGCCATGAGGGTTTCGGAGACAAAGTCGGTGAAGAGGGTATCGATGTCATCGATCTTTTCGGGGTTGATCCGGGCTAAAGGTTCGAGGCCCCTGGTCCATGTTTGAACCGTTCCGCGTGGCACGTCGTACTTGCGTGCAAGCTCGTGCTTGGGCGTCCCTAGAGTCTGCCATTCGGCGATCAATCGAGCCTTGATCTCTGGCGTGTAGGTCTTGTTCATGCACCCTCTGTGCCTACTCCCTGAAAACAGAAAAGGTAACTATCCCTTGACTGTAGAAGCCGTCGGGGATAGACTGAGGCCAATGAGTGAGATACGCGGCATCTGGCCCATCAGGACTTGCCCTGACTGCCATGAGGAAATGGTGATGACCGGCGACGATCACCGCTATGGAATCCCCACAACCAACGGGCCAGAAGGGCTACGATTCTCAATCCCTGTCTTGCTGTACATCTGCCGAAGTTGCGGACTCGTTCGCCTCTACTCCCTTCGTGTTCTTGAACGCGAACGAGATATGACCGATCAATCAGAGAGCCTCTAGGAGCAGCCACGATGCCTCCAGTCAACAGAAACGAACCGATACGAGCAGCGTCTTCCGAGTCGCGCTATTCCCTCATGGAGTTCATGCAGGAGTTCCCTGACGACGCGACTTGCCTTGAATGGCTCTGGCGTAACCGCTTCTCGGAAGATGGCACTCACGCCACCTGCCCGAAGTGCGAAACGGAACGCGTGTTCAAGCGATACGGCACGGCGCAGCAGCGCCAATCGTGGACGTGCACCGCTTGCGGCGATCACCTGCACCCGACCGCCGGAACGATCTTCCACAAGTCCTCTACGTCGCTTCACCTGTGGTTCTACGCCATGTACCTCATGACCAGCACACGATGCGGTATCTCCGCTAAGCAAATGGAGCGCGAGCTGGGAGTCACCTACAAAACGGCGTGGCGCATGTGCCACCTGATCCGTAACGTGCTTATGGAACAAACTGACTTCAGGTTGGCGATGAAGTCCTTGCGTTCGGGGATCGGTATCTCGGTTCCCTTCGCCGTTTTCTGTTTGTCTTGATCCGACGGGCTGTCGCTCATAAGTTGAGGATACCTCATGCATCCACTCGATAGCGCGTGGGAAAAGTTCAATCGAGGTGAGTTGCGGGCACGCGAGATCAGCGACCTCGTCGGGGGCTTCGCCAAGACGAAACCGTATACCGTCGTCGAAAAGATCGAAGATGAGACGGGCGACAAACTCTTTGTCGTTGACGGTAAGCCCGCCGATCCACCTCTCTCCATCTCGACCACTTTGGGCGAAGTCCTCTACAACCTTCGGTCTTCCCTTGATCACGTCGCGTGGCAACTCGTCATCGCCAACGGTAAGCAGCCTATCGAGAAGACGAGCGCCTTTCCCCTCATCGATGACCCCATTAAATGGGATGAGCGATTCACCAGAAACAAAGTGAGTCGAATGAGTGACTACGCAAGAACACTCGTTAAGTCTGTTCAGCCTTGCTTTGGAAGCAACCCGCATACCAATGAATGGCTGTCCTGGCTTGAAGATTTGACCAACATAGACAAACACCGACACCTCAACCTCGTTGTTGCAGGTGTCGGTGGAGTCATGGGAATCCCGCCCGGTGCCTTCGTCCACAACGGTCCGATCGATGACGGCACAGTAATGGCCCGCTTCCCCAAAGCGTATGCCCACATGCAGATCGACGGGTGGTTCTATGAGGTAGCGCTGAGCGAGGGACCAGCCATCGGGGAGACGATCACCAGCCTCACGTCGGCCCTTCGCCTTGTGACCTCTAACATGCTCAAGTTGTTCGGAGGGTTTTTCCCTCCCCGTCCATGATTCTGCGTTCGCATCGCGTGAAAAGGTTCCCATCCTGCCGCTTCTCCAGTCAAGGGATAGTTGCCAATGAAAAGGCCGCATCCCGACCTTGGGAAACGGCCAATACTCCTCCGGGCTGCTGAGACCCGGCTTCGCTATTCGGTTGTTATGTCCGCGGCGATTCTACCACAGGTACGTACTCGGTGCCGCAAGCCTTGCAGCGTAGCACCGGGGCGTAACCCCCTGAAGGCAGGCGGACCCGGCGCCGCACGACGGCATGGCGAATGTCCTTGCATGACGGACAGCGCATCTCGTGCTCAGCGGTAGCAGACACGGCTACGCGCTGGGCCTTTCGGGGTGCCACGGCCAGTCTGGGGTAAGCCTGAATGCTAGTGGCTGGTAGCCTGCCTCGAAGACGCGCCTGACGAAACAGGTAGGGCAGAGAATTGGTTCCTCGTTCCCCTCTCCCGGCTGACGGCAAACAGCGTTCCAGAACACGTTGTCAGTCCACCACACGAAAGGATTCTCCTGCCCGCAATCAGAGCAAGGGCCGTCGCCCATTGGCACTTCATTCCCGTACTTCATCCCGCACTCCCTGTCTCAGGCGTGGTGGTCAGGGCCGAGCGGGCTTCGTCAAACGCTGCTGCCCACTCACGGGTGCCCGGAGGGGCCGGAAGCAGCGGTAACTCTAAGGGAGGAGAGTGCTTCACGGACGTAATCTGCATCGCAACCTGCTAGGTAAGTTTCCCGATCATGCATATTGGTGCCCGGAGCAAACGGTATACCGTCGTAACAACGGCGGCACAAATCAAGGGCCGCTCGCTCCAGCGCCTCCCGCATCCGGCGAGCATCCTGGGCGAGGGCGTTTAGCGCCTCCAGTAACTCTTCTGAGTTGGGCTCGTAAGGCAGAATCGCTTCCCCGTTCGTGTATTCCCAATTCAGGTCTGGCCGTTGCTGAAGTCGCCACGTGCCCGCGTCCTGAGCCTGGTCGGGGTTAGAGGTCATGGCAATGCGCTCCTTTTCGGCAGCTTCGATACCGGATTGACCAGCCGAGCAGGAACCACAACGGGAAACTCGCAACGAAGCCCCAGCCGAAGATCGCGATGTCAGCCATCAGCTATGCCCACCCTGAAGGGGGGGCGGCTTTATATCCGGCCCACCCACATGTGCAAATCTCGCCTCCTTCGCTACCCGCTAGGACGACAGCGCATTCCATGTTGTGGTCGCCGTATTCCCGCAGCGCCGCCTCTGCGGCTGCAAGGCTGGTCTTCAGTGCCCGGTTCTCATCCCGCAGGTCGGCGATCTCCCCGGCGAGGATGTTCATTCCGTGTTCCCGATCCTGCTCACTCATCTCACGCCTCCTTACCTGATGCCGGGGAGGGGAACCTTATTCCTTCTGGGGGAGAGTCCAGACATCCACCAACCGAGCACCACCAACTCTGGTTCGGTACGTGATTCCAGGCGTGGCTGTGATGCCTCTCCCCACCAGCCTCCGGGTCAGGGGTGGGAGAGGAGAGGGCTTCCAGACGAGCAGCCATCTCACTCGTGGTCTGTGGCAGGTACTTCATCACTCCCTCTATCGACCAATGCGAATAGCTATCATCCCGCATTGAGAACGGGTAGACTGGACGATTCGGTTCGTAAGTCCATGCGCCGACCTCCAGCCGCTTCTGTGGCTCACCAGCAGGCTCGGGCCCTGGTCCAGGGGCGTCATTCAATTCGGGTAATGGTGACGTTACACCGGCCGAGTCCTCCGCAGACGAGGGTGATTCCGCTAAGTAGGTCCAAGTCTCTTTGCAGTTCTCGCAGCCAAGCAGCACATACTTGGTTTCGTAGTCGATGATCTTGAGCCAGTGCGAAATACATGCGCTCATCGGGCTGCCCTCTTGTAACTAAGCGTTCGCATCCGTGAGCAGGCTCGGCAAACACGATGCCCCTGCCAGAGATAGGTGTTCTCAGGAGTAAACTCGTGGCCGCGCTTGCAGTGGGTTTGGCCGTCTGCCTTATTGCGGACCAGCCCTGATTGACGACGCGTGGTAAAGGTCGCGCCTTTCCTCACCTCATCGCGCACGACAAGGGATTCGTGATTGTGGCAGCCGGTGCAAAGCACCTCATGGTTACCTTCGGAGTTGTCCTCGTGGTTGTGGTTCTTGTGGTGGATTTCGAGCCGCCGACCAAACATGGCGACCTGCTCATCCATCGACCGCCCACACTGCTCGCAGCAGTTGCCAGCCGCCTCATAAAGCGCCACTCGCCGGGGCTCAGATAGAGTGATCACCACCTGCTTTCGCAGCAGGCGACTATGATGACCATGAATGAATCGTCGGGGTGGCTTGCCAGGGCGGAAGGGGTCTATCTCTTGGCCACAGCCGCAACCACAGGTAGGATGATCAAGCATCGGAACCTCACTTCCGGTGTCACGCCCGGGGCCGGTCGCACGGCGCTCGGGCACTTCTGTCGTTACCGTCATTTTACCACCTCTATCGTGACGCTGCATCGTCCGCTATCGCTTCCGCAAACGATCGTAAGTCCCGCCTCTGAGAGGTCGAGGTGATTGGCGGAGCATCCGGGGCAGGAGTCTGTACGGCGAGCCTCCAGGCATCCGCCAGGCCCGCACACTTGAAACAGCGTTCCGCATGGCCACTCGCGATAACGTGACGGCCCAACCGCAATAATGCTCGGGTTTCCAGAGGAGTAGAGGCCAGCTCCGCTGCATCCCATTGGGAGTCCGTTGTAGTTGGGCTCGAAGCTTCCGTCGGCCCGCTGCCTGCCGTCCCCATATCGGGTGACGATCCCGCTGACTGACTCTGCGCCTGCTGTGCCTCCTCCAGGTGGATTCTCATGATCGCCTGCGCCAGGATTGCTAGCTTCACGTTGGTGTGAACCCGCTCCATCTTCTCCGTCTGCGCGTTGATCTCTTTCACTTGCTCGAAGTAATCCCGATCCATCCTCGTCCTCCTCCCCGCTTAGGGCTGCTTCGGGCGGCGCTCGCCATTGAGTGCCTGCTTCGCTTCCGCCTGCATGTTCTCGTAAGCCATCTCCAGCGCCTCCTGATAAGGCAGCCCATACCTCTGCTCTGAGTTCCGCCGAAGCCAATCGGGAGACTGGTAATCGCGAGATATCCGCCTCAGTGTGTCGTAGTACTTCGTTTCGTTCGTATCTCTCGCCTCGATTCTCGTTCACTACGACTGCTGCTGTGATCGCGGGGATTAATAGCACAGCGAACAGCCTGAACCAAGTTATCCCTGAGTCCCTTCGTCAACCCTGATCTCATCGAGCGGAAGGGTGATCCGCCTCGGCATTGCGAAATGCTGATCAGGAGTCAGGTTCTCAATCCTCATCGTTGCGCCACACTCACAGGCGGATGAGTCGTCAGACTTCATCTCACCAACCAACGTCCCTCCGCCGGTGTGCTTGAACTCGTGCTGATGTAGTTCGCTCATCGAATCTCCTCATTTCTCCGGCAACAGCCAGACTCTTCGTGCCTGTGTAATTCGCAAAGCCTGTGGACGCAGCTCGCAGTGCAGAGGTAAGCAGGGTTAGGGCTATCGCATCTCCCCGCCTCCGTTCGTGCCTGGCAACGGCGCAGGCTCATCGCGGGTACTCCCGGACTCGCAAGTCCTCGGGTAAGTCCTCAAGCCGCGTGCCCGGACGGGCGCCGCCTAGTTGCTTGATAAACGCCGGAATCTGGAAAGCACGGGTTTGGTGCAGGATTCGGCGAGCCCAATCGGGATCGAAGGGGCGATGGCGCGGACCACTCTCACCCCCCACGATGATCCAGCTGAGGGCTCGCTCCTTGAGGTAGAAGAAGGCCGAATAGCCGTACTTCGCGTCCAGATACGGCATCAGGTCGATCGGCCCTAACAACGGCTCGGCCGAGATGAACCGCACCGCCGCCGGCGTGTCGAGCAGGATCGGGATGCGCTCGTCTGCCCACCGCTGGTTCTCGACCGAGACGCCCAGCCAGACGTTCGGGAGGGGCAGCGATGGCAGCCAATCACTAAGAAACGAGTGATCGACAAAGTCCGCGTAGTGCTTCGGCAGATTGCCTCCGATGCCCTCCGCCATCCCCTGCGCCTCACCGCCGATGTCGTAGATGCGCTGGTCGATGTCGGCGAAGTAAGCGCGCATCCGCTCGGGGCGCTTGGTAAGAACCTGGAACACGTGCTGCTGGGCCAGCGCCATCACCGCGAACACCCGGTCGATAAACCCGTCAGGGATCGCCTCATGGAAGAGGTCGCTCATGCTGTTCACAAACACCCGCCGAGGCGTCTTCCACGAGAACGGCTTCTCCAGCCGCTCAGGGTGCAGGAACACGGTCTCGTTACCGAGTATCCACGGCTCGAAGGTCTCAGGCCAGCCCGGCGAACCGGCGTAGCGCTTCGTCAGCGCCTCCGCGTAACAGTGAGCGCAGCCGGGGCTAACCTTCGTGCAACCTGTTGCTGGATTCCAAGTCTCCTCGGTCCACTCGATTGCTGTTGCCATCTCCTACCTTCCTCCTGCCAGCCCCACGGTGGGGGCCTACTTCGTTCACGACGCAGCCGCCGGAACCTTCTTGTCTACGAATCCCGAAAAGGCTATGAGGTTGCCCTTCTTCGGCCTCCGCTCACTCTCTCTCTCCTCAATCCACTCAACCCATTCCCTCCAAAAGCCTTGGACAGAAACGCCGGGGTATTTGTTGATAACGGTTCGCCATTCATCGGGCGTAAGGTTGTACGGACTTTCCGCCGCAGGACGCTTGTGACCGTTCGCGGACGGTGAGGTAGCTTCGGTTGATTCGGTAGGTAGAGTAGGAGGGAGGGAGGGTAGGTGCGATTCGCCGGGCGATTCGGGGCGATTCGGGGCGATCCATTCCGGCTTGGTTTGGGGATGGCTGATCCGGTAGTCCGTTTTGTCGCCGCCTTTAGATGAATTGCAGCGTCGACAAAGGGGCTGAATGTTCTGGATGCTGTCGCTGCCCCCTGCATAGACGGGGATGATGTGATCTTTCGTCACGTCCTCAGCGCCGCAAACTAGACAGCCACCGTAGGCTTCTGTCATTTGTTGCCATTCGGCGTCGCTGTGTGTGCCGATTACCTTTGCAGCATTTAGGCGGCCGCGGCGCTTGACGCCGTTCGTGCTGCCACCTTCTCCAGCGCAATAAGGGCAGCCGGGCTGAGACTTTCCTCGCCTGACATGCCAGCGCTCATGGTTCCCAAGTTCGCCATCGGACCGTGATCGGTCTTTCCCGGCGTTGTAGCGCCAGGTGTAGTCACCCCAATCGTGGAGCTGATAGCCGCGCTTCTCAAGGAAGCCTGCCGTTCGCAGCCCTTTGACGAATGCCTTCGCGTCTTCGATAGGCCAACCAGCACCGTCGGCTACGGCAATGTCGGACGTACCCGCCGGCAGCTTGCCGTCATCGTCGGCAACGTCCAGCGACCAGCACCAGAGGGCAACGAGATGCCCGACGACCTTATAGCGGTCCGTCTGAAGATGGCCGATCAGGAGCGCTGTCTTAGGGTGCTTTAGTAGCGATTGGTGGGTTTCAATCCAGGCCATTTACATTCCTCCGTGCGGGCGCAGAGGCGTGCAAATGGTGCGCCCCTGCCGGGTAGATGATCGAGGGTGACGAAGCCACGCGATCGCCCGGACAGGGACGCTGAAGGATAACGCAGATTGAAGGTTATGATCATCATCACGTAGCTTCGTCTCTACGATTATCCCATAACGCTCTTTAGATGTATAGGTCATCGTTTCACCACATAGACTGGGGCGCCTGGCAGCACCAGCGGTTTGTCCTCTGGCCCCTTGATGTAACTCGGTATCCAGCGGGGGCGGTGCGTCATAGTGCTCGGATACCATTGATTCCGCTGATGGCCGCGCACGATCCACCTTCTGGACCACTCGCCCGCGGCGCCATCATCTCCGCTATGGCTCTGCGCTCTTCTTAGACGGATCACGTGTACGTGCTCTCGTATCGGTAACAGGTGCTCTCGCCGCCGCGCAGCCCGCGACACTCTCTCTCTACTCGTTACGGAAATAGGACTTTGAAGCCACTCGAAAAGGGCATAAGAAGGCCCCATGTGGTCTGCCACGGGCTCATTTTTAACTCCAACAAGAGCACGTGCGGGCAGGATAATTTCGCCGCCATAATCAAGGATGGAAATTTGCTCAATGCGATCACCGCGACTATCGATAATAGAAGCGATTTCCTCTACTGACTGAGGAGGAAGACCTCCGATGCCTAAATACTGCCCTAAAAGAGCCCCAACCTCTAAGTTGACCGCATAACACCAGTACATGATCGGCTCCGTAAACAGATCACTGTGCCAGCGTTCGTCTCCTGTCATTCGATAATCGATCGTCATTGCCCGCGCAGCTTGTCGGGCATCTTCGACCCACAAAAAGGGCACGGCATCTCGTAGGAGTGCCGCTGTATGCCTGATTTCAACTATCATGTTGCGCATAGCTGCATCATCCAATGCAGGAAGTCCGTGAGCCGCAACGTGATGGTTAACCCATTGTTTAACCATGCTGGGGTAATTGGACGCACCAAAGACATAGGCGTAGCGATTCATCTCCTCAAGCGCTTCATCCGGTCTGGTTAAGGCTGGTCGGTATCGCCGTTTGTTTTCCCACTCCGGGTTGTTATCCCATTGGTGAATCACGCTCGGCCGCCCTTCTTCCGCCGCCGCGTGAGGCTCATACGGTTGCTCTGCTTCGCCTTGGTAAGTGACTCCTTGTTCCAGCCACAGGTCGCGCAGACGTAGCGATCGATACCGACGCGCACCAGTGCTTCAGACTCACAAACAGGGCACTTCACGACGCCGGCCTCACTTCGAGCGTCAGGTGCAACGCCTCCAGTAGCAGCAAGATCGTCCCCGTCATGGCCTGCGAACCGCTCTCTATCCGGCTGATCGTCACCTGGTGAACGCCGGTCAGCTCCGAAAGCTGGCGCTGGCTCAACTGCTGCCGCGTCCTCTCGGCGGCGATACGGTCGCCGATCCGTCTTAACGATTTCGTTGCGTAGTCCTGTACGGCGGGGGCCACAGGCTCACTCCTTTCCCCTCTAAGCTGTCTCTTGCTTCTTGAACCGTTTCTGGTCGTTCGCCTCGCGTACCTGGAGATAGATGTGGTAAAAGCGCGGTGCCCATTCCCTCTCAACGCGATCGGCACAGCAATCAAGGCAGAGCCTCACACCGTCCCACTCAACGTGGGTGCGCTGTAGCCCGAGCCATAAATCCTGGCACGCTCGATCACTCATCTCATCACCTCTCGCTCTTCCCACCACACCCAGACGCCATCCAGCCGATGATCCTGCTGGGTCCGGGCACGATGACCCGGACGGCGCCGGCTTCGGTCGTTGGCATGTAGCGCTCGCGTTTGGGTCATGGACATCGAGTCGCCCGGTAAGCGCGGGAGAAACAGGGTCTTCCCCACGGGGAGATCACGCATCGCCACCCAGAAAGGGATTGCTTCCTTCGGCGGCTTGTCCCCCAAATCGTGCACGGAATACGGTTGATCGCTCATGAGAACAGCCTCTCGAACTCGCCGTCAGCCCAGCCCAACTCCTCTGCCTCGTCAGAATCCTCCGGCCAAAACATGCGGTCACAGCAACCGCCGAGATGCGAATGGCTCAGGCAACGGAAGGCACCATCGCAGATGTATTCAGACTCCCGCCCACAGGGCAGGCCGTGGACGATCTCGCTGCAGGGAAGGGCCACGTTCATCTCCTCACCTCATTGGTGCGCTGGAGGCTCATCCCTCTCCCCCTGACCCATAGGGCGTCATAGCAACACCTGCTGTCCTGTCTGCACGGGCTTTGCAGGCAGCAGGTGATCGTGGTCAAAGCAGGCGTACATCGTCGGGCCTTCCAGCCAAGACTTGACCCACTGCACCTTGTTCTCGCAGCCACGGACGAAGCAGCGGTGACGTATCGTCGCTACGTTGCGCTTGTCTGCGATCTGGCTCATTCGATCAGCCCATCTACGTCGACCACGATCCCGGTCTTTCCCCTCAGCCAGGCGTCCAGCGCCTTCAGGTCGTCGGGCAGCCAAAAGGTCATCACCTCGTGCCCCGCCTGCCGGAGCAACGTATGGAAGCTCCGCTGGTGCGTTGCGAGCTTGCCCATGTAGCCGCTCACCTTGTCGTGAGCCTTGATCTCGATGTAGGCAGACCAGCCCTTGCCGATCACCAGGTAGTCCGGGTGCCCCCTCTTGAGAGTCCCCGTATCGCGTTGTGGCTGCGACAGGTGCAGGAAGTCCAGCTTGTGTAACTGGAACAGCCCCATGCGGCGGCTGGTGCCCTCCAGGGTCTTCGCCTGTGTTGCCTCGTGCTGCTGAGCCTGCTTGCGCTTCTGGCCCATCGGCGACCGTCTCAGAGACGAGTTGAACGACACCGCCGTAGACCTCATCACGCGGCCCCTATAGGCTTCTGCCGCTTCTTGACCTCAAGGTCTTCCGGGAACGTCGAGGGATAGACCCGCTGCTCCCCGCACCGTTTGCAGGTTCCTCTTACGGTGGGACCGTCTGGGGTCTCGATAAGCCAGTGATGGGACGAGCAGGTCACGACGGCTCACCCAGGAGACGGGCTTCGGCGTCATAGAACACGTCTAGGGCGGCGGCGTAAGTCGTCGCGGCAGACCACTCAACTGCATCATTTGGAGACCAGCAGGCCGCCCCACAGCAGGGCTGTGTATGTAGCGGAGGGCAGTCGTAGACCTCAATCCCGAATGGAATAAAAAGGCCGCAATGGTTCTTTGTGAGAATGATCCTGCGGGCGCCGACATGTACGCACCGGTCAACGTAGATCGGGCAGTCACACTCTCGGGCGAATCGTTCTGTCTCCGTGCTGGCGGGGTTCAGCATCGAGGATCCTTTCTGTAGGGCCGGAGCGTCTATGCGGTTCGCTCCGGCCCAAGGAGGTAGTGCGGTGAACCTCACCACTGCCCGCTCGCGATACGTCGGCCTGAAACGATCGCGAGCTAGCAGCGACGGCGCGGGCGGATATGAAACACCCGCGTCAGTCGATGTCGCCTATTGCCACACGGGCGTGTGCTTCTTTCCCTGCGGCGCGTTCTTGGTCTTCAGGCAGAAGTACGCCGCCCAGGGGCCACGCGCACCGGTGCCGGTCTTGTATTCCGTTGGCCCACCACAGTTAGGGCAGAGAGGATTGCTGTCGCCTTCGTCGTCCTCAAAGGGCAGGTCGTCGGGCTCTTGCTGCTGCGAGCGTCCGCGCGTCGTCTGGCGGGGTGCCGCCGCAACGGCAGCAGGCTTAGCCATCGGCTGGCCGAATCCGTTGTCAGGAATGAAACTGTTCCCGTCCAGGTAGAGGAAGAGCGCCGACACCTGATCCCAGAGCGCATTGACCTCTTCAGCCTCAAGCGTCCAGTGGCACTTCATGCCGTCCGGCCTTGCCGTGAAAATCTTTACCTCCATGTTTGGTTTCCTTTCTTCTGCTGCTATAAGGCTTCGCAGAACTTTGGCGTCTCTGACGCCCCATTCCTTAGCCAGCGCATCAGAGCGCTGTAACTGGTCAACGGTGCGGGTCATTTCGGAACTGCTCGCACCATTGAGAAACCCGGCAGTACCGCTCACACCGCGAGAACACGCCTTTGTTCAGCCAGCGGTCTGAATCCGTGCAGCCGTCGTAGCGGTCCTCTTCCGCCGCCTGGTGCAGGGCAACACGGTGCGACAGGTACGCCATCGCCTCTTCCTCCGGCCAGATACGCATCGGTATCTCGACCATCGGCACCTTCGGGTAGTCGGGTCTCTTGTGGCTGTCGGCATCACGCCAGTCGCGGAGGATCGTCCAGATAGACGACCGTTCGACCGGGTAGCCGTTGTGCTCAAGCAAGAGGCGGTAGAGGTTCACCTGGGCTTCCCACTCGGGCCTGCCCTTCGGTTCGTAGACCACACTCCAGACGGAAGTGACCTTGTAGTCGTCTACGGAGCGATTCTCGGCGTTGTACACGTCGGCCTTGCCGGAGATAAGCCATCCGGCCACGGGCATCGTCAGGCGCTTCTCCTGAATCAGGCTCTCTTCGTCTCGCCCGCCCCAGTACAAGACCTGGTGCATGGCAGAGCCGAGCAATGCCCAAAGGCGGTCGGTAACGTCCTCGCTGATCTCGCTTTCATGCAGGGCTTCGAGGCGGGCGATCTGGGGCGGCTTGATAAGGCCGGTCACGCTGGCGTCGCCTACCTTGTCGTAAGTCTCGAAGGTGGCGGCTCGCACCATCGCGGGCGGCAGTCCGTGAAGATTGGTTAATGCCGTCATCGCTTCCGCCTCCAGCCGGAAAGCAGGTCCTCGATCTCATAGCTCTCGTCGTCCTCCAGCCTCCAGGTGTCGTCATGGGGCCAGAAGACAAAGAGCCCTAGAGCCAGCAGCAGGACAGCACCAAGAGCAACCGGCAGCGTCAGGTCCATCACTTCACCAACTTCGCGAACGGATCGCTGCCGTCGTCTACAGGCTCTGGCGGTTCGTAGGCGGCATTGCGTATTGACCTGGGCCAGCAGCCAGAGCACACACCCGTAGGCCGGGGCCGTGTCGTCTTGCCGTGAGCCAGCCGCACGATCGCCGAAGATGCCCACTCCTGTTCAGAGCGAGGAAGTAGCTCCCGGCACTCCATACAGCGGAACCGTGCCAGGCACTCGGCGTCAGGCATGTGGTGAAACCCGCACTCGTCATGCAGCGGGGTGATCCAGACGCCGTTACGGGTTTCCGTAAAGCCCTCAGCGAGGCGGGCACACAAACCGCAGTTGTCGTGACCATTGATAGTGGTTACCATTGAGTCCTCCTTAGAGCGCCGGTGTCGTTTTGGACGGCAACACCGGCGCTCTGGTTTTATTCAGACGCACCAGGCCCCTCGGCCTGATCGCGTGACGGGGCGGGGGGGTAATCGATGCGCCGTTGCCAGCGCCGTAGACGGCTGTTATGCGATAGAGCGACTTCGACCGGCTCACGATCACGTAGTCGATAAATCCGCCCTGCCGCAGGTCGCGCAGGATCCGGTCAGGCGACGCGGGCGCAACCATCGCCCGTTCCTCGACGTATTCCTTTAGCTCCGAACCGTGAAACTCACCGCCCAGGTGCTCGCAGCAGAAGGCGTAGACCGCTGGGCCAATACGTCCGCGCACGCGCTGGATGTTCTCTGCCTGCGCGTCGAACAAGCCTGGTTGCGTGGGAACGGTCATGCCAGCACCGCACCCGTAGACGCACGGAGGCACTTCCCGCAACGGAACTCACGAACGACTGCCTTCTGTCGCCGCTTCTTTGTTTCACCATCTGTCAGGCGGCTGTACTCAGAGCAAAACGAGCACGAGTCGCACTTGTGGTTAGTTGCCTCGACGTAGCCGAGCTTGTGCCACTGGCCGTCAGACGGGATGTCCCCGCCACAGAGATACACGGCGTATCGCGTGCTCATGACGCCTCCCGCTTGATCGCGCTCTCGCGCAGTACGGGCACGCTCTTCGGCGCAACGATAAGCAGCTTGATGCGGGTCTCGTTGTCGATGGTCGCGCGGATCACCGCGTCACCGATCTGCAACGCTTCGTCCTGGCGCAGGATCAACACGAGATGCCCATTCGAGGTCACGACAATGCCTCGGGGAACCAGCGCACGTTTTCAGTGCTGGCGATCGATAGTTCGCCGCGCAGCGTGTATTGACGGCCAACAAAGCCCCTGACATAGAGCGTGTCGAGGAAGTGCCTCACGGTTCTGTTGGGGAAGCTCAACGCCCTTGCCACTTCCCCTGCCGAGCAGCCGGGGTGCGCCCGGACGTAGTGAAGTACCCGCTGCTGACGAGTGGGGGTGCGGACAGGCGCCGTAGTCACGACGCCCTCCCCTGACACGGGCACCACCCGGCAACCAGCAGGCGCAGACAGACGAGACAACGCCCGTCAAGGACGCTGTGCCGGATGCGCCGCACCTGTAGTGGGGTAGGGGTAGAGGCTAGTCGAGCAGGGGAGAGCTTTCGATAACGCTTACCCGCATCGCGATCTTCTCGCCGCAACAGGGACAGGTGAGCGCCACGCGCGGGTTCTCTATGTTGAACTCGGCCTTCTTCCATACCGCCTTGAAGAAGGCGCTCTTGGGTTGCCAGCCAGGGGGCGGAAGAACATCGCGATCCTCTCGGATAGGCTTCGCCATCTGTGAGAGTTTCCTTACTGGTAGGGCGGGCGAGTCCGGCGTTGCGGCCATTAGAATCGGCAACGATTCCATCTGTAACAAGGGGCTGGCACCGGAAGAAGAAAGTTTGTGAGGACAAGAGACTCTTCCTGTCTCTTCCCTCCCCAACTTCGCACTATATATGGACTGGCGTCCTGCGCGAATCTGCGGAGGGAAGGCTACTTAACCGTTATTGACCTTATGTTCACTGTTAACGGGCGGCTTGAGTGGGTCGCGCAGGCCGCAGTTAGGGCAGCGCTTTGGCCGCTCTGTCCGCAAGACCCAGGGCGTATGGCACTTTGGGCAGACCGCCTTAGTGAGAGTTGCCTGATTCATGGGAGTACGGTAACATACCGAACATGCACCTGCAAGACCCCAGGCAGGGAAAATTCCAGAAGGACAAAACTGTAATGCGGCTGTGGGTTATCCCCTTTTTACTAGCAGCATCCATCTTGGTCGGCTGCGAAACTGACAAGGATCGCATTCGTGGCTCAAATGAGGCTGCGGCGGCGAATCCTCAACCGGCTCAGCCATCGTTTGATCCAGACAGCCTCTCCAGCGAGATCAGCCCGTTCGATTTGCGCGAAGGTGATTGCTTCAGAACGCCCAGCCGCTCTTTCATCGGCACAGACGGCGAACTATTACTAAAGGTCACGCTTGTTGCTTGTTCGGCTGAGTGGGATTATCGCGTTCTCAGCTCTTTCCTAGTGCCTGAGACGAGCTATTACCCAGGGCTGGATTATCTAGAGAGTTTGGCGAATACCCAATGCCATCGCTTAATGGAAGTATTCTTCCATCCGACTGAAGAAACCTGGCAAGCTGGCGATAGAACGATTTCATGCCTGCTGGAGGCGGTTCGCTGATGATCGAGCTAACCGGCCCCGGCGAACCACACATCTAGCAACCCGTGACCACTGAGCAGGCGATCATCTTCGGCGCCGTCGTGATCCTGATCGCCATCCTCGGTGGTGGCGGTACAGGCAGAGCAAGACGTAGAAGGAGGAGATGGTAGGCCCTGCCAGGGAGGGATCAGGCTGTCGACTAAGATGCCGATTTGCGGCAGTGCTCAGATTCAACGTGCTGCACCCTCAGATACGAATCGGGTGTCGACGAAACTACTCCTCCACGTCTCGCCCGAAGGCACAGATACAGATCGGGTAGTCGCGCCTCTTGCCGAGAAGCACCAGCACGGCGTACCGGATGCGGTCAAGGTAGCCCATACGCCGGCCTTCGCAGCTATAGCGAAACTCCATGAATACGGTCTCCGTATCTGAGGTTGTTGTCATTCTACAGGCTCCTTCTCCAGCGTCGGCGCTCTCAAGCCCAGGTAAGCCAGAAGCGCACTCCCGAGCAGGTCGAGCTTGCCCAGCACCGTGCTCACGATGCTATAGGCCGCGTCACCCATCCCCAGGGCTTCGACGTCGGCGTCGATCTCGACCCAAGTCTCCGAGAGCAGGGCAAAGGCCACGGCAAAGGCAATCACGATGAATTTTAAGGTCGGTGTGAGAGTCATCATTCCTCCTTTGGCAGCCAGGGCAGAACATTGTCAACCTGACCCGTAATGCTGTCGCCATGAACCTCTAACGGCAGGCCAAAGGTTCGCCCTTCCTCATCACGGTAGATGACCTGAGCAAAGATGCTCGTGCGCCCATCTGGCCAGTCGGAGGTTGCATCCGTTCCGTACTCAATGATGTAGTCTTCCATTTACTTCTTCTCCTTTGGCGGGCACTCGCCCCGAGTGTGGTCGTCCAGCGGCCGGTTGCATTGCTGGCAGCGTCCCGTTATCTGTCGGCCGCCCTCATCGATAGAATTTACTTGCGAACACACGGGACACTTGACCATAGTCTCCGAGTCCTCTACCGGCTCTTCGTAGATCGTCCCGCAGGACGGACTCTTGCAGCGGACGTGAGCAACCTTCATGACAGGCACTCCAGCGACTCCAGAAACGCCAGAGCCGCCAGATACTCCCGCTTCACCCGGTCATTGCCGGTGTAGGTCGGGCTTCGGAGGTTGCAACGGAAGTCTGCCGCTGAGCCCTCGAAGCAGGCAGGCTTGGGCTCGCCTGCTGGTGCGTACTTGTCGCCGGTCGTCAGCCGCTTGCCCTTGCGCCAGTAGATCAGGGCGTCCTGGCGGGAGCCGATGGGCTCGATCCAGATGATGTCCTCGTGCTTCGCCTCCGGCCAGATTGCCCGGATACGCCCTAGGCGCTGCTCTGATGTTTCCTTCCTATACATCTCACCACCACCACATTTCCTCGCCCTTCAGGGGAGGCAGCAACATCACCCTGTTATGACGGTTCAGGTAGGCCCGCCAGCGCGAAGGGCGCATCACGTTGCCACAGAGAACGGGCGTGTTCATCAGCGACAGCCCAATCTCACATCGTTCCGTGAGTGCATCCACGACGTGCCGTCATCCTCAAGATTCAGATCAAAGCACCAGCCCGGCTCCGAGACGATAGGGAAGCTCAGGCAGCCCGCGCTTAGCGGCAGGTGGTTGCCGCTCCAGTAGACCTCCCCAGACGGCGCTACGGCCATCAGGGCGGCCCTGGTGGCGCCCGGTACGTTCGACTGGCAGTAGTAGACCTCCATGCGTCCATCGGCGAAGTAGGAC
>Ga0214472_10000570_pt1 | contig 44941 bp, 44 predicted proteins | sample RVTome_6_FD_207662 | JGI IMG/M metagenome (GOLD analysis project Ga0214472, IMG submission 207662) | Soil microbial communities from uranium-contaminated site in the Upper Colorado River Basin, Wyoming, United States - RVT140D175 | ecosystem: Environmental > Terrestrial > Soil > Contaminated >...
CTTGTCTGTAAGGCATGATTAATTGAACGAGTTTTTTGATCTGATCGCCTGGGGTCATCTGGAATGGGTGTTGATTGCGATCTCCGTCTGGTTACTGATTGGTATGGCGGGCATGTTCGCATTGCGCCGTTTTACATTGGTGGCAAGAGTGCTTTTCCCCATCGGGGGAATGACTGGAATTATATTATTTGGTGCAGCGTTAAGTTCGCTTTTCTCAGATGTTGCCAGCAGTATTGTGTTACCGGTTGGATTGCCACAATTACCATTTCATTTCCGGCTGGACAGTTTGTCTTCATACTTCCTTATGATAATTGGGGCGGTATCGGCAGGAGTATCAGCCTTCGCTGCTGGCTACTTTCGCAAAGGCGAGGGTACTCCGCCCGGACTGCTTTGCCTTGAGTACCATCTCTTTCTCGCCAGCATGGCGCTGGTGGTGCTTGCAGACGATGCATACGCCTTCATGGTAATGTGGGAAACGATGGCCTTGTCTTCATTCTTCCTCGTTACTGCGAACCACCGCATTCCCGAGGTCCGGCGAGCTGGCTACCTCTACCTGCTCGTGGCCCACATTGGCGCTATCGGAATCCTGCTTTGTTTTGGCGTCTTGCAGGCCAACACGGGAGACTACACTTTCGCCAACATGCGTGCGCAGCACCTCACACCGGTCTGGGCTTCGGTGGGGTTCGTACTCGCACTGTTCGGTTTCGGTGCCAAGGCGGGCATCTTGCCGTTGCATATCTGGTTGCCTGAGGCACATCCGGCTGCACCTTCACCGGTCTCCGCGCTGATGAGTGGCTTGATGTTGAAGACTGCCATCTACGGCGTGCTGCGGGTTTCTTATGATCTGCTGCATACGCAAATCTGGTGGTGGGGTGTATTGCTTCTGGCACTCGGGTTAACTACGGCAATCTTTGGTGTGGTCTTCTCTGCTGTGCAGGTCGATATGAAACGTTTGCTGGCCTACTCTTCGATCGAAAACATTGGTTTGTTATTCGCCGGTACCGGATTGTCAGTGTTGTTCTCCGCTTATGGTATGAAACCAATGGCAGCGTTGGCACTCACTGCAACGCTCTATCATGTCGCGAGTCATGCCTTTTTCAAGAGTCTTCTATTTATTTGTACTGGTGCAGTACTGCATGCTACGAGTGAACGCAGTCTGGGCAAGCTTGGTGGATTGATTCGGTACATGCCCTGGGTGGCATGGGTCACCCTGATCGGTGTACTGGCGAGTGCAGGTCTCCCGCCACTCGGCGGTTTTATTTCCGAATGGTTGCTGCTACAGAGCTTCCTTTTCACACCCGGTCTGCCGAATTCATTCCTTAATATGCTGATCCCCGTGGTAGCGGCACTGATTGCGCTGGTAGCTGCACTTGCAGGTTACACCATGGTCAAGTTCTTCGGGGTGATTTTTCTCGGTCAACCGCGGGAAGCAAAACTCTCGCAGGCACATGATGCAGGTATGTGGGAACGGATCGGCATGGGTTGGTTGGTACTTGGCTGTATCACGCTTGGCCTGTTTCCAGTCCAGTTCATTCAGCTTATCGACCCGGTTACACAACGGCTCATTGGCGCGGGACTCGGGCAGCAGGTGGCTGATGGTAGCTGGTTGCTGGTGCCTGTGGCGATTGAACGTGCCAGTTATGGACCAGTAATCTTTTTGCTTGGCGTAAGCGCAAGTTTTGCACTGGCATATCTGCTGGTGCGCTGGTTTTATCACGGGCGTATACGCCACGCAGTCCCGTGGGATTGCGGATTCCCCTGTCAGAACGCTCGTATGCAGGATACGGCCGAGGGTTTCGGCCAGCCGATCCGGGAGATTTTCGCACCCTTTTTTCATATGGAAAAGGAATTGCCGGGTCCTTTCGATAATAAACCACGTTATCGAGTGACTGTCAGCGATCATTTCTGGTACTGGCTCTATTTACCTATAGCTGCGATTGTCGAACGCATAGCCAGGTTGATAGGTTTGTTACAGCAGGGACGGATTTCGATCTACCTTCTCTACAGTTTCTTGACTCTTATTGCTGTGCTTGTGGTGGTAACACTACGATGAATATGCCTGGTTTTCTTTCCCAACTGGTGGCAATCGTCGTTGCGTTGCTACTGGCGCCAATACTGACCGGATGGGTCAATCAATGCCGGGCCTGGATGCAGAATAAGTCTGCACCCGGCTTGTTCCAGCCCTTCCGGTTACTTCACAAGCTGTTTAATAAGGAATCGGTGGTCGCTGAATATGCTTCACCTTTGTTTCGTGCAGCGCCATATATTGTATTCGGTTGCATGTTGCTAGCGTGTGCAATCATTCCTGCATTGTCGACTAATTTGCCATTGTCACCAGTTGCAGATGCAATTGCTCTGGTTGGTCTGTTTGCACTAGCACGCGTATTCATTTCACTGGCGGCGATGGATGTGGGCACCGCTTTTGGTTCGCTCGGTGCACGCCGTGAGATGCTCATCGGGTTTCTTGCCGAACCGGCGCTGCTGATGGTGTTTTTCTCCGCATCACTTATTTCAAATTCCACTTCGCTTACTACGATTGTGGAGACACTGGCGCATCAGGAACTGGCAATCTACCCCAGCCTGGCGTTCGCTTTTGTCGCATTTACCATGGTATTGCTGGCTGAAAATGCACGTGTTCCCGTAGATAATCCGGCAACTCATCTGGAGCTTACGATGATACACGAAGCTCTGATCCTGGAATATTCAGGCCGTCATCTGGCACTTATCGAATGGGCATCAAGCTTGAAGCTTTTTGCATATTACTGTGTGGGACTTGCACTCTTTTTCCCTTGGGGTATAGCAGAGGCACAGGCGCCTATGGCACTGCTTTTTGCACTACCGGCACTCATCTTCAAGCTGGCCATTGGTGGTGTACTGCTGGCATTCCTCGAAACTATCAGTGCCAAGATGCGTATCTTTCGCGTTCCCGAATTTCTGGGCACGGCTTTTCTCTTGGCAGTGATCGGTATGTTGATTCACATTCTGCTTAAGGCCTGAGATGACGGAGTTTCTTTTCCAGTTGATTGACTTATTTGCTGCGGTATTGCTCATGGTTGCATTTGCCATGATTTCACAGCGCCGGATCCTGTCACTCATACATTTGTACACCTTCCAGGGAGTGGTACTGGTGACAGCCACAGTTGTCGTAGCTTATGTCACTGGTCAGCATCATTTGTATTATTCTGCCGCCTTGACGTTCGTGCTCAAGGTGGTATTGATTCCGTTCCTGTTGCACCGGGTCATCAGGAAACTCAACGTACGCTGGGATGTTGAGCCATTGATCAACGTTCCTGCCACCATGCTGATCGGTATCGTACTGGTTATTTTCGCCTTCAACCTGGCGCAACCGATCGCACAGCTTTCTTCGTCAGTCGCCAGAGGCACGCTGGGTATTGCGCTCGCCAGTGTGCTGCTTTCTTTCCTGATGATGATTACGCGTTCAAAGGCGGTGCCCCAGGTGATCGGTTTCCTGTCTATGGAGAATGGCCTGTTCCTGGCAGCCACCGCCGCGACCTACGGTATGCCGATGATCGTTGAATTGGGTATTGCACTGGATGTGCTTGTTGGCATTCTCATTCTGGGTGTATTCATGTTTCAGATCCGCGAACAGTTCGACAGCCTTGATATTCGCCATCTTGAAAAACTGAAGGAAGACTGAGTATGGACATTTTATTACTGATCCTTGGAATCCCATTACTCGGTGGTGTCGTGTTGGCATTTACCGGACATCGTCCATTCGCCCGTGACGTTAATGTGGTCTTCAGCCTGGGGACGTTTCTCGCTGCCTGCGCATTGACAGTTCAGGTCATTTCAGAGGGGCCAATCTTCGTATTGAACAAACAATTTTTTATCGACCCGCTTAATGTATTTCTCGTGACACTGACAGCATTTGTGGGTCTGACCACCGCGATCTTTTCCCGGCCCTATATGCGGGTGGAGCAAGATCACGGCAAGTTGACACCAGGCCGCATGCGCCTGTATCACTGTATGTATCAGATATTCAACTTCACCATGTTGTTGGCATTAACAACAAATAATATGGGGATTCTGTGGGTAGCAATGGAGGCTGCCACCCTGACCACAGTGTTACTGGTGAGCTTGTACCGTACTGCCGCCAGTCTTGAAGCTGCCTGGAAGTATTTTATTTTATGTGGTGTAGGAATTGCGCAAGCGCTGTTCGGTACAGTGTTGTTGTACATGGCGGCAGAAAAAGTAATCAGTGTCGAAGATGGCGCACTGCTATGGACCAATCTCGAAACTGTCAAACACCAGCTTAATCCGGACATTATCATCCTGGCCTTTGCCTTTCTGTTCATCGGATATGGTACCAAGGTAGGGTTGGTGCCTATGCATAACTGGCTACCCGATGCCCACGCTGAAGGGCCAACACCCGTCTCGGCAGTGCTCTCCGGCTTGCTGCTCAACGTCGCGCTTTATGCAATCCTGCGCTGCAAAGTGCTGACCGACGGGGCGCTTGACAGTGCGCTGGCCAGCCAGCTTATGATGGGATTTGGCTTGCTTTCAGTTGTTACGGCAGCATTTTTCCTGTCGCGGCAAAAGGACGTCAAGCGAATGTTCGCTTATTCATCCATCGAGCACATGGGCCTGATAACTTTTGCCTTCGGATTGGGTGGACCCATCGCCATTTTTGCCGGTCTTCTGCACATGACTGTGCATTCACTGATCAAGTCTGCAATCTTTTTTGCCGTCGGCCATGCTACACAGAAAGCCGGTACACAGATCATGGATGACATTAACGGCTTGCTCAAAGTGAGTCCGACAGTGGGTTGGGGTTTGATGCTGGGGACCCTTGCCATTCTCGGTATGCCGCCATTCGGTGTGTTCGCCAGCGAGTTTCTTATTTTAACTACCGCCATGCGTGAACAGCCCTGGGCCACGCCGTTTCTATTGCTAGCTCTGGGAGTAGCATTTGCATCGATATTCAGTCGGGTTCAACCGATGGTTTTTGGCGATACCTCGGTCAAATCGCTACCGCATTCGCCAGCACTGGTGCCTGTTTTCGTTCATCTGGGTTTGGGCCTGATGCTTGGTTTGTATATTCCACCTTACCTGGATGAGTGGTTTCGTCAGGCGGCACGGATGATAGGAGGTTGATGGTATGTTGATTCCTGTATCGGATCTTGGTTTGGTTCGGCTTAATACTGAATTGCCTGTATGGCATGCAAGAGTGAACTCTTACAGCTGGACGGCGGCAGCATTGGCTGTAGCTGAGAAAAAGGGACGGTTGGTGTCGTTGTGGGCTGCGGAAGATTCAGGAGAAGATAGTAGTGGACTGGTTGTATCGGCAGCCTATGCAGTCCAGGAAGGATTGGTCTGGCTGGCATTGCCTGTGAGAGCAAACCATCCCGTCTATCCTGGCCTGTCGGGTATTTTTCCCGTTGCCTCCCGTATGCAGCGTGCTGCAGCTGATCTGGTTGGAGTGTTTGCAGACGGATCGCAGGATAACCGTCCGTGGTTAAATCACGGGGCCTGGCCAGCCGATTATTTTCCACTGCAACAGAAATTATCCGGGCAGGAAGTTTTTACCAGAAGTCAAACAATGGATTACGCTTTTGTTCGCGTCGAAGGAGATGGTGTACACGAGGTCCCGGTAGGCCCAGTGCATGCAGGGACCATTGAGCCGGGCCATTTTCGCTTTTCCATAGTCGGTGAGAAAGTGTTGCGCCTGGAAGAACGTTTGGGTTACACGCATAAGGGCATCGAAAAGCGCTTCACACAACTCCCGCCACTTGAAGCACATCACCTGGCGGGGCGGGTTTCAGGTGACTCCACGGTGGCCTATGCCTGGGCCTACTGCATGGCACTGGAATCGGCATCTGGTTGTTCCATACCCAAACGTGCCAACTGGTTACGAGCGCTCATGTTGGAGCGGGAGCGGGTCGCCAACCATCTTGGTGATCTCGGTGCACTTGGTAATGACGCTGCGCTCTCATTTGGTCTCGCCCAGTTTTCCCGGCTCAAGGAAGACTGGTTGCGACTCTCAAAACAGGTATTCGGTCACCGCTTCATGATGGACTGTGTAGTCCCCGGTGGTGTCGCGTCCGATGTGGACAGTACAGTTGCTGATCGCCTGTGCCGACAGTGCGACCGCATCGAACGTGAAGTACTGGCTTTGCGCAGAGTGTATGACGAGCACGCCGGTCTGCAGGATCGTTTTATTACCACCGGCCGGGTACGACCAGAGCTTGCCACACAATTGGGACTTATCGGTCTCGCGGGACGGGCCAGCGGTCAGGCAATTGATTTGCGCTGTAATCATCCATGGATGCCTTACGATACGCTGGATGTGAAAATGGCGACTCATCGTAATGGTGATGTTGCGGCACGTGTCACAGTGAGATTTGAAGAAGTGTTAGAGTCGCTACGCCTGGTCCGTGCAATTTGTACTGAACTTCCAATTGGAGAGTTTCATACTGGCATGAGTCTACCGGAGAATGCTGCATTCGGCGCTGGTTGGGTTGAGGGCTGGCGTGGAGAAATCTTTGTTGCACTGGAACTGTACGGCATAGACCATGACAACCGAATTCACCGTTGCCACTGTCATGATCCATCATGGCAAAACTGGCCAGTACTTGAACATGCTATAATCGGCAATATTGTTCCCGACTTTCCACTGATTAACAAGTCTTTCAACCTCAGCTATTCGGGACACGATCTCTGATGTTAAAAATTATAAAACAAATCGCACGGACAGGAATTTGTACTGAAGTAGCGCCTGTTTGCAACGATGCATTGCGCGTTGAAGCCGGACGTATTCAACAGCAAATTCTAGATATTCTTGGTAAGGCGTTGACTATCCGCCATGTCGATGCCGGCTCCTGCAATGGTTGTGAATTGGAGATTCATGCATTGGGTAACCCTTACTACAACATCGAAGGTTTGGGTATCAGGTTCGTTGCCAGCCCGAGGCATGCCGACATGCTGCTGGTGACTGGACCGGTTTCACGCAACATGGTGGAGGCCCTGCGTCGCACATATGAAGCAACACCGGATCCAAAAGTTGTGGTTGCTATAGGAGACTGTGGTTGCAGCGGCGGGATATTTGGGGAGAGTTATGCAAGCAGCGGCCGGGTGTCGAATGTGATACCTGTCGACGTTGCGGTACCCGGTTGTCCACCAACACCAACTGACATATTACAGGGGGTCCTCACTGCCGTGACAAACCGGAAAAGCTGAGTCGCTGACTATTCTGAAAAGTCAGTATGATTCATCTCTGTTAATGCTTGTATAGTCCTCGTATGACTGTCGATTTACTTTTATCATTATTATATGAGCTATTTACCCATCTTTCTGAAACTGTCTGACCAGCCCTGCCTGGTGGTTGGTGGTGGTGAAATTGCCGCACGCAAGATCAGGCAACTGCTTAAGGCGGGCGGCAAGGTTACAGTTGTTGCGCCGGAACTTGGTGATGCAGTGAAAGCACTGTTACCCGATCAAAAGTTCAGGCATATTGCATCCATCTTCAGATCTGAGTACCTGGATGGCATGGTACTCGTCATCGCCGCAACAGATGATGAGGATATTAACCGGCAGGTTTCTGAGCTGGCACAAAGCCGCAATATCCCTGTAAACGTAGTTGATAACCCCAAACTCTGCAGCTTCATCATGCCGTCTGTAGTGGATCGCAGTCCGGTACAGATTGCAATTTCAACCGGCGGTGCCTCGCCGGTACTGGCACGGTTATTAAGGGCCAGGCTGGAAACCATGATCCCGGCTTCGTTTGGCAGACTGGCAGAACTCATGGGCAAATCACGTGCACTGGTAAGAAAAAGATTTCCTGACATGAATGAACGGCGCCGGTTCTGGGAACATATTTTACAGGGGCCGGTGGCCGAAATGTTGTTTGCCGGACAGGACAAGGCCGCACTCAAAACACTTGAACAGCAACTCCAGGATGAATCGCACGCAATCAGTAAAAGTGGTGAAGTTTATCTGGTCGGTGGCGGCCCGGGTGATCCTGATTTACTGACTTTTCGTGCACTACGACTAATGCAACAGGCGGATGTGGTGTTATATGATCGATTAGTTGCACCGGCAATCGTTGAACTGGTACGCAAGGATGCGGAACGTATCTATGTTGGCAAGGAACGCAATCAACATGCGTTACCACAGGAAAATATCAATCGGATGCTGGTAAGGCTCGCAATAGAAGGCAAACGGGTGTTGCGGTTGAAAGGGGGTGACCCGTTTATTTTTGGCCGTGGTGGTGAAGAAATCGAGACCCTTTCAAGCGAAGGTATTCCATTCCAGGTGGTTCCCGGAATTACTGCTGCAGGTGGTTGTGCAAGTTATGCCGGTATTCCGCTGACCCATCGGGATTATGCACAATCCTGTATCTTTGTAACCGGCCATCTTAAGGATGGCACAATGAATCTTAACTGGGATGCTTTAATCCAACCGAAACAAACCATTGCTGTCTATATGGGTACACATGGACTGGAACTGTTATGCAGTGAGCTCATCAAAAGAGGATTGCCTGAAAATATACCGGCAGCTATTGTTCAGCAGGGAACAACACAACAACAACGCGTATATATAGGCACATTGAAATCGTTACCTGAGATTCCAAAACAGCACGAAATCAAGCCGCCCAGCATGATCATCATCGGCGAAGTCGTGAAACTGCATGAGAAACTGGCCTGGTTTGAGCCGGAAGCCAAACAGGATTAATATTTTTGTAATCAATATAGGGTATAATCTTGCCGGAAAAACAAAGACGGGAATAAATATGAAAATCACAAATACACTTTTAACCATGCTTGTGCTGACCATTTCCGGTTGTGCATTAAGTCCCCAGATCATTGTCATTAATCCGGAACTCTTTGTTGAAAATTCCTCAGTAGCTACCAAGCCTGTAGTCCTCCTCCTTGATGTAGTCGATGGGCGCAGCAGTGAATTTATCGGCAAGCGAGGCGGAGTTTATGAAGATACTTCAGACATCAGTACTGATGCAAACATGAAAGCCAGTCTTGAGCGTAATCTTGCCAGCGCATTGAACAGCCAGGGTTATACGGTAGCAAGAAAAAACGAGACGTCAGATGCAGCTTTAACGGTGCGAATCAACAAAATCGAATATACCGTTAATAAAGAAAAGGTGCTTTATACAGTCGAAACCAGGGTGGAAATACAGGCAGTCTGCCGCAAGAGCTCCCGGGAGTTTACCGGTGGATACAGTGCAACCCGTAAAAAAGATTTCGTCAAGGTGCCGAGTATGGGACAAAATGAAACCATCGTAAATGAAGCCCTGGGTGTAGCTTTACAGGCCATGTTAAATGATAAGGATTTGTTTTCGTTTATCGACGGCTGAGAATTACATCTAATATTCTCTATTCTGTCCGGATAATCTTAATGGGTGTTTTTGCAATTAATTCGTAAATATCAGGCCGCATATCATACAGCGGACGCACCGAACCGGTTTCTCTTTGTTGCTCCAGACTGGTCAGATCAAGGTCTGATATTACGACAGTTTCAATATTCGGTTCAGCTTCACCTACCTTGGCCTCCATAGGGAAAGCAAAATCACTTGGTGTAAATATTGCTGATTGCCCATAATTGATAAGATAAGACTTGATGTTGGGCAAGTTACCAACGTTGCCCGAGATAACGACATACATGACATTCTCAACCGCCCGTGCCTGTGCAGTATATCGTACCCGATAATAGGCCTTTCTTTCGTCGGTGCTGAACGGAACGAAAATAATATCCGCACCAGCCTGTTTCATCAGCCGTGCTACTTCCGGGAATTCAATGTCATAACAGACCTGGATGGCGATCTTTGCAAGTGGTGTTTCAAATACTCTGATATCTTCTCCGGGCTCAATATCGAAATACAACCGTTCACTTGGTGTGATATGAAGCTTGTCCTGCGTGTAGACAAAACCGGTCGGGGTGAACAAGTGTGCGACATTATAAAGGTTACCTTCGCGTTCCACCGGTTGTGAACCGGCTATGATATACAGCTTGTACCTGGTCGCCAGATCCTTGAACAGTTCAATATATTTTGGTGTGAATTTGGCCAATTCCCTCATAGCCGAGAGTGAGTCCAGATCCGGCGGCATAATGGAAAATAATTCGGCCGTAAAATATTCCGGCAGGAGCAGGAAATGGCAATGATATTCATCTGCCACATCCACGAAGAATCGTACGTTCCTGACAAAGTCGTCCCAGGTTTTTAGTGAGCGCATCATATATTGTGCTGCACAGACACGGATCTTGCGTAGTGGTTTGCGTAATGGGGCAGCAATTATCTTGCGTTTCTCCGGTTTGAAATCCGGATTGGACATTTCCAACAGGGTACAATAATCCATGCTGGAACGGTCGCCGAAAAAATCAATCATTATACGATTGACCGAATACCCTGCCTTCAGGTGGGCGTTTAAGGCAGAATCTTTTATTTCGCCCTTGGCTACCGCCTCCACGTATTCATCCGCTGTCATTCTTCCTGCGTATTGTTTATATCCAGGGATGCGGCCGTAAGCGATCATCCTTCTCAGGTTGTAACGCTTCAGTAGTTTCTTGCGTGGGGTGTAAATAGCACCCGCAACACCCTGTCCGCGAAAGTCAGGATGTACAGCGATATCCGCACCGTAGAGTGTGTCACCACTCGGTGTATGGGTGCTGAAGGTGTTTTTACCGGTAATTTCCGAATAGGTATACCAATTGGAAGCATCATCCAGTTGTACGATGAGGGTTGTGGCGTAACCTGCAACTTTTCCATCTATCTCCGCCAGAAACTGTCCCTGGGGAAATGCATTCATCTGCATCTTGTATATGCGTTCATCGTATTGTGATCCCGGGGGATAATCTGAATAGGCGGCTTTATGGCACTCAACGATTGCCGGGATGTCTTTCTCTTCCCAGTGACGGACAATTATTTTTTTATGTTTTGACATTGTGAATTAAACAAACTTGTTAAAGGTTTCGATCAAGATACCATTTTATAGAGATGAATTGATAATTTCTTACTAACAGAAAACAAAAAACGGCCGGACAGAAAGATAATTTCTGTCTAGTTTTGTTGTTGTTGGCTGTCAGGCGCCGGCTCATATGCCACTACCCGGTTGCGGCCGGTTCTTTTTGCGTGGTACATGGCACTGTCTGCAGCATCGAACATGTCATGTGAAAGTTCAATCTCATTCAGCTTGGAAGCAGGACCATCGATGTGATTGGATAATTCGGTAACACCGATACTGATCGTCATTTTTATTTTTTTCCCGTATAGGATGAAATCAGATTCCTCAACCGCCAGCCTGATTCTTTCCGCCAGTGCCTTAGCGCCTTCGAGCGATGTATTTGGACAGAGCACCATGAATTCCTCGCCGCCATACCTTCCCATAAAATCCGTGGCACGTAACCAGTGTGCACATACACGCGTGATTTTTACCAGGATCCCGTCTCCGGTGAGATGTCCGTATTCATCATTGATGTCCTTGAAGTTATCCAGGTCAAATAGCAATATTGAAAAGCTGGTGTTATAGCGCATGGCTTCCGTGATGCGTTTCTCGAATTCCTGCATCAGTGCACGCCGGTTCGTAATACCGGTCAACTCGTCCGTGACAGAAAGCCTGTAGAGACGGTCATCAAATTCATGCTGTTTAGTCATGTAGATATGACTGGTAATAGTAATGGTCATAATCGCAATCACAACCAGTTGCCGGTTGGTGACAGTGATATCCTGAACGCCTGCCGGGACGAGATAATAGCCCATGATGGTGGCGATAATCCCCAGCAGGCCCAGCAAGACTGTCAGGCGCCGGGAACGGGCCAGCAAGCCAAAACCTAATATCGAAATGTAAGAAATTGAGCTAACCACATCATTCCCAAGCCTGAAATCCAGGTAGGCAAAGAAACTGTAGGCTATAAGTCCCAGAGCACCGAATATTTGTTCATGTCTGGTCAGGGATTGCATACACTAAGCGTAGATAATTTAATAAAAAATATGATCTTATTTACCGCTATTGTGATCCTTATCAAGCTTTATCGAGACAGAATTGATACAGAATCGTTGTCCGGTAGGTTGAGGGCCATCTTCAAAAACATGACCCAGATGTGCATCACAGACATTGCAGAGAACTTCTACCCGGCGCATGCCATAATTACTGTCAATTTCCGTTTTTACCGCAGCGTTATCCATCGGCGCATTAAAGCTTGGCCAGCCGGTGCCGGAATTGAATTTCGTCCCGGAACTGAACAACTCATTGCCGCAGCAGACACAACGGTAAATGCCTTCGTCCTTACAGTCATTATATTCCCCGGTAAACGCGCGTTCGGTTCCCTTCTTCCTGCACACGTTAAATTGCTCAGGTGTCAGTTCGCGTTTCCATTCTACATCAGATTTCTTGATTCGTTTGTTCGCCATACTCACACTCCCCAGCGGAAATACTTTGTGTGATCCGGGACTGTTTATCCAAGCATTTTATCAGGGGATGTATCTCAGATATAGGCTATCATTGTGTGTTCTTCTTTCTAATCCGGGACCAGCGTTGCTCCGTACGTTAACATATTGGAAAGATTTGCCTGCCGGCATGATATTCAAGAGAATGTATTATTAATATGAATACGGAATTGATACAGTTACTTACGCAAGGATATACCCTCATCACGCCGACCAACCACCTTGCCCGGCATCTGCAATTCCAGTTTGCGACTACGCAAATCCACGCCGGGAAATGGGCCTGGGAAACTCCGGACATAATCCCCTGGAATGCCTGGTTACAGCGTACCTGGGAAGATCTCGCTGATAAGCATCATCTGGATCAGGTATTACTCTCGAGTCAACAGCAGCAACTCATCTGGCAGGAGATTATCAGCAAATCAGCCTATGCCGGCCAATTACTGCAGCCGGCCAATACAGCGAGACAGGCCATGCTGGCCTGGCAACTTTGCCAGCAATGGGAAATTTCTGGTTTTTCTGAGAGAGTTTACATCAACCAAGATGCATTTGCCTTCCAACTATGGGCCAGGGCCTATCAGCAAAGTTGTCATGACAATCACTGGATAGACGATGCAACACTGCCCATACAGTTGATAAATTTTGCAACATTTATTGCTAAAGATGGAAAATTAGCGTTGGCTGGTTTTGATGAATTCACACCGCAACAGAAATCACTTGTTAATAATTTAAAAAAATCGGGTTGCATTGTGCAGGAACATGTTTTGCAAAAGTGCAATACCAAAATCATCACACAGGCTTTCACCGACACGTGCGAAGAGATACGGGCTGCGGCACTCTGGGCCAGAAAACTGGCGGAAACAGATGACACAGGCAGTATCGGGATCATCGTACATAACCTGCAGGCATTGCATTGTCAAATCGAAAATACATTTGATGATGTGTTCCTGCCAGGCGCCATACTGGTCAATGCAGAGACACAAACGCGGCCCTACAGTATTTCACTGGGACTGCCGCTGCACCGCTATCCCGTTATTGATACCGCCATGATCATCCTCGGCCTGGGCAATCAATCCATACTGGCAAATGAATTTGGCAGCCTGTTGCGGTCGCCTTTTATTAAAGAGGCAGATAAGGAAAGCCAGCAACGGGCCAAACTTGATGCCTGTCTGGGCAAATACGGAGAATACAAGATTTCATTCAACACGCTGCAATGCGTGATGACCCAAAAAGTCATTAAACCGCAGGATGTACCAAAAAGCTTTATGCAGGCCTGTGATGAATACCGGAAGTTATTTCAATCATCAAATAAAAAACAACCTGTCAGCGAATGGGCCAGGATATTCTCCAGACTGTTAAAGGTATTCAATTGGCCGGGCACAAGGTCACTCACCAGTGCCGAGTACCAAACGGTAGCTGAATGGCAGAATTTGTTAAACGAGTATGCATCACTGGATCTGGTCGCGCATGCATTGACCTACAGGGAGGCACTTACACAATTACGGCAACTGGTTACGCGTACCCGGTTCCAGCCGGCATCCCAAGAAGTGCCGGTGCAGGTACTGGGTATGAACGGTGCCGCCGCTATGCAGTTTGACCATCTTTGGATCATGGGACTGCATGAAGAGAACTGGCCACCGAAAGCAGCACCGAATCCGTTTATCCCGGTTAAACTGCAACGTGATCTGCACATGCCTGATGCGTCTTCAGAGATCAAACTCGCGCAGGCAACAAATCTTTTCCAGCGTCTCATCGTTTCATCTCCTGACGTTGTTCTTGCTTATCCCCTGAATGAGAAGGAGCGATCCCTGCGGCCAGGCCCGCTACTTAAACCCTGGTTACCGTCCGAATCCCTGCAATTCGATCAAGATGCATACGATTATCCGAAGCAGATTTATTCCGCAGGTCAAACCGGACTGGTTGAAGACAACCATGCACCGGCCGTTCCATCAGGCGAAGCTGTCAGTGGCGGAGCGGCACTGTTTAAGGATCAGGCGGCCTGTCCGTTCCGTGCTTTTGCAAAACACCGACTGTATGCTGAAGGTCTGAAAAGTAAAGACATCGGGCTGGATGCCATGGAACGCGGCTCCATCATTCATGATGTGATGGAACAACTCTGGAGCAGGCTGAGCAGCCATGCAAACCTGATTACCAGTACAAAACCAGAACTTGATAAATTAATCAATGATGTCGTATCAAAAACCATCATTGAATACCAGAAAAATTACCCACTGACTTTTAGCGGACGATTTACCCAACTTGAAACTGGCAGATTAAAAACATTAATCAGCGAATCCCTCGTTCTGGAACGTGAGCGACATCCATTCATCGTCAAGGAATCCGAGCAATGGCACCAGTTTACATTTAATAACATAGAAATCAGGACACGCATTGATCGCATCGATCAGCTTTCTGATGGCCGCTATGTAATCATGGATTATAAAACCGGAGATCCGAAAATTTCTGCCTGGTTTGATGATCGCCCGGATGAACCGCAGTTACCACTCTATGCCATTACCAGCGATGGTGAGATTGCGGCCATAGTTTTTACAAAACTCAAACGGGGTGAAACCGCATATGTTGGCCTGGCACAGGATAACGAACTTTTGCCGAACGTAACTACGGTAAATAACACTCGCGGTATTAATGACAATATCCGGAACTGGGAAACATTGTTTACACAATGGAAAGATACATTGGATAAGCTCGCAATCAGTTTTCGCGAAGGTGATGCCAGGGTTGATCCGAAAAATGCCGGTAGTTGCAGATACTGTGACCTTCATGCCTTCTGCCGGATTTACGAAAGGGGAACAGGGGTGAGGAGTCAGGAGTCAGAATATGAGTAACAAGGTTATTGATTTCACGCAACGTCAGCAGGCGATTTCACCTGATGGATCGTTCATCGTTCAGGCGCCGGCCGGTTCCGGAAAGACGGAACTCCTCATCCAACGCTACCTGAAATTATTGAGTCTGGTCGACAGCCCTGAAGAAATCATTGCCATCACTTTTACGCGCAAGGCTGCGGCAGAGATGCAGGACCGTATTGTGAGTGCACTGGAACGGGCACATCATAATGTTCCCCCCAAGGATGATGCTACACGGCTGACTGATGAAATAACCCGGGCCGTACTGGCACAGGATCAGAAACAAAACTGGCAATTGCAAAATAATCCGGGCCGCTTGCGTATCCAGACTATTGATTCGCTCTGCGCCTGGCTTACTCGGCAAATGCCCATTCTTTCAAAGTTTGGTGCACAACCAGAAACGCTTGATGATGCAACTGAACTTTATCAGGAAGCTGCTGCAAATACACTGGCCGAACTCGAAAGCGGCGAACAGTGGTCAGATGATATTGCGATATTGCTGACACATCTCGATAACGATCTGCCAAAAGTAAAAAACATGCTGGCCAGCATGCTGGCCAAACGTGATCAATGGTTACGGCATGTGGCAAAAGAGATCAACCGCAACGATCTTGAAGCAGCATTAAAACTTATCGTCGAATCTACGCTGACCAAGATTGGACAAACTTTCCCGCCCGATAATACCCACGAGTTCCTGGAATGTTTGCGCTATGCCAGTGATAACCTGGTGAATGAAGACAGCAATTCACCACTGGTTCTGTGTCATGGTATCGACCATTTGCCTGGCACGACTACCATGGAAGTCCCGCGCTGGCAGGCGATTGCCGAACTTTGTCTCACCAAAGGTAATGAATGGCGCAAACGACTGGATAAAAATCAGGGTTTCCCTCCAACGACTGAAGGGAAACAGATGAAGGACCGCCTCCAGACACTGCTCGCCCACCTGTCCGGCGCCGATGAATTACTGGCACAACTTATCGAGGTACGCAATCTGCCGCCGGTGTCTTACACTAATAATGAATGGCAGGTAGTGAATGCCCTTTGCCAGTTGTTAAAACTGGCCGATGCGCAGTTACGTATATTGTTTGGTGAACGCAATCAGGTGGATTTCAACGGAATTACCCATGCGGCCATTACCGCGCTTGAAACAGACGGTGCGCCGACTGACCTCGCGTTGCATCTGGATTACCAGATTAAACATTTGCTGGTTGATGAATTCCAGGATGTCTCCATCAACCAGTTTAAACTCATGGAACAACTGACTGCCGGCTGGTCAGAAGATGACGAACATACGCTGTTTGTGGTGGGTGATCCCATGCAATCCATTTATCGTTTCCGTGAGGCCGAAGTTGGTTTGTTCCTGACAACCTGGAAAGAACAGCGCCTGGGACAGGTGCCGCTCACGCCGTTAAGTATAACCGTCAACTTCCGATCACAGGCCGGAATTGTGAACAGGCCGAAGCCTTCCATCATGAAAAAACCGCAGATGCAGTGGAGATACATCCGTTTATCAATCGTGATGATGGTGCTGAGGCAGAAAAGGTAGTTGAGCTAATCAGTACAGCAAGAGAAAAATGCCCGGATGGAACTATAGCCGTCCTAGTGCGCAACCGCACACATCTGGTCGAGATCGTGCCAAAACTCAATGCCGCCGGCTTGCGATTTCGTGCAGTTGAGATCGAGCCATTGGGACAGCGCCCGGCCATACAGGACTTGCTTGCATTGACCATGGCAATGAATAATTTCGCAGATCGTATTGCCTGGCTTGCCATACTACGTGCACCGTGGTGCGGACTGACATTGGCTGATATGTTTGCACTGGTTGGCAGCTATAAAACAAAAACAGTCTGGGAATGCATGGAGGATGAAATACACCTGCAAACCCTGAGTTGTGATGGTCAGCAACGTCTTCTAAAGGTGCGTGCCGTTATGCAGTTGTATTTTGCTGAACAACGCCGACGTTCATTGCGGCGTTCCGTGGAATCAGTATGGATGAGTCTCGGTGGTCCGGGCACACTGGAAGATGAAACTGACCTGATCAATACGCAGGCTTTTTTTGATCTGCTGGATGGTTTTAATATCGGCGGTGAAATGAAACACCGGGAAAATTTTCTTGAACAGGTGGCCAAACTATATGCCGCACCGGATATATGTGCCGATAATCGTTTACAGATTATGACTGTCCACAAGGCCAAGGGCCTGGAATTTGACACTGTGATACTGCCCGGACTGCATCGTATTCCCCGGCAGGATGAAACACAGCTATTGTTATGGACAGAAAATCCGCATGGCTTGCATCAGGATCTTTTGCTTGCACCAGTCAAGGAGGCGGGCGAGAAAAAATCACACATCTATGATTACGTCAAACGACTGGAAAAACAGAAACTGAATTATGAAGCAGGACGTCTGCTCTATGTCGCGACTACCCGGGCCAAACAACAATTGCATTTGTTGGGAGCCGCCATTGTCAACAATGAAGGCGAAATTGCTGAACCAGATTCCAGATCGCTGCTTTCGCAACTCTGGCCGGTAATAGCTACTGAATTTGAGAATGCATTTCAGAATTATCAACCACAGACTCCTGCGAAAGACGCACGTGAAATAGCCGTCAGCAATCAATTGCGTCGTATGTCCCCGGACTGGATATTACCGGCACCCCCCAAAGCGATGACATGGAAGAAAGAAATAACTCAGGAAGCAGTGCCAGATACCACGCCCGAATACGAATGGGCCGGGGAGACTATCAAACATATCGGGACTGTCGTTCATCATTTTATCCAGATCATGGCCGGAGAAGGAATTGAACATTGGGATGAGGTAATAATAAAATCAAAACGTACCTTGTTTGAGGTATCACTCAAACGCCTTGGTGTGCCAGTTAAAGATATCAAGTGGGCAAGTGAGCGCGTGCAGGAAGCATTGATCAAAATGATCCATGATGAGCGCGGACGTTGGTTACTGGCAAAGGATCATAATGAACAACATAATGAATATGCACTGACAGGTCTCTATCAGGGTAAGGTAACCAATATCAAGATTGACCGGACGTTTGTAGATAAAGAAGGCGCCCGCTGGATTGTTGATTACAAGACCAGCCGCCATGAGGGTATTGATCTGGATGCATTTCTTGACCAGGAGCAGGAGCGTTACCGGCCGCAACTGGAAAAATATGGCGCAATAATGCGATCATTCGACAACAGGCCGGTTAAACTTGGCCTGTATTTCCCATTATTGCAAAGCTGGCGTGAAATGAAGTTGCTGTAGTTTGGAACCCTGTGACCAGGGACTAATACAGCATGTTTGAGCCCTGTCAGGGCAATCTGCTATATTCTTTTTTCACCAGGGTTATAATGGATCAATATGACGGTTAATCGCACGACCATATATGGCATTATGTTATGGATCATCGCAATTGCTGCGATCATCACAGGTTATTACCTGTCCGTAGAAAGATTTCTTGATCAGGACTGGTTATCGCGGGCAGGTAGTTTAATCGTGGTGTTAGGGATCTGGTCAGGGCTTGGCGGTGTAATTGAAGAAAAAATACTGCATCGCGGACTCATGATCAGAAAATACATGGCAATGCGCAGGACACGCATGGCATTCGGGGCTGATAAAGAAGAAATGGAAAAGCAGCTCCAGCATATACAGGATAAATATAATGAACGATTGGAGGAGTCAAGAAATGCGCTGGGTATTTCAGTTGGTGTGATTGAAGCTTCACTGTTAATCACCGGTACATTACTCTGGGGATTTGGTGATTTGTTAAAATATATTTGATGTTATTCCACAAAATATTTTTCGAATTTAATTTACCGGGTCCGTATATTTTTTATTACAACAAGCGAAGTAATGAAATTTGACTACCACTGACAAATATACCGAATCCAGGAAAGCAATGGAGAAGTATGAGGAAAAAAGAAAATATCCCAGGATTATTGTGGATTATCCCGCCACGCTCTTATTTTCAGGGAATCAGGAAGCGGAGGTCCTGATACATGATATCTGCCCTGGCGGAATACAGGTAAGATGTGACATGAAAACCGCACAAATGCTGAAAACTGAAAAGGGTAAATCTGCTCATGATTTTGGAACAATTTTTATTCTATCCCAGGATGGCGAACAGATAAAAATTACTGTGCGTTGCCGTCTGGTTTATATGGTTAAAATCGACGAAGCCGCTTTTGCCGCAGGCATGCAATTCACTGGTATGGACAATGCCAACCGCAAGATACTCAAGCGTTTTATCGAATCATCCATGGAACCATTGTAGATGAACCGTCTGCCGCCGGTTGATACGAAATACCAGTCACTGTACGAGTCACCAATGAATTTGTACGACCTGCCGAAATATTATGATCTTTCATACACGTACAATATGCGTGATGAACTTGCGTTCCTTAAACAGGTATTCACAAAATATACAAACACAAAACATCCACGTTTACTTGAACCTGCCTGTGGCACGGGCCGGTTACTGGTACCACTTGTCCGTAATGGTTTTGACTGCACAGGTTTTGACCTTAACCAGAATGCGCTGGACTATCTAAAAAAAAACTGCAGCGCAACCATCTGAATGCCCAGGTATTCCAGGGCAATATGGCCCGATTTAGTATCAAAGGGCCGAAATTTGACGGTGCATTTTGCACCGTCGATACTTTCAGGCATTTACTCACAGACATTGAAGCCATCAGTCACTTGGAAAATGTCGCCCGACATTTGGTGAAAAACGGGATTTATGTGCTCGGCCTGCATTTACTGCCTCGACAGGAGATTAAAAATAAAATCCATCGATGGAAAGGGCGCAGGGGCAATCTGACTGTGTATTCAAAAATCAATGTCCTTGAAGTAAACAGAAAGCGACGGAAAGAAACATTAGGCTATACACTGCGCGTGGATGAGAAGATATACCGTTCCATTTACAAGCTTCACACCTATACACTAAGCCAGTTTAAAAAATTACTTGATGAGGCAGGCTGTTTTGAAATTATAAATGTCTATGATCTCGATTATGATTTGAAACATCCGCTGAAACTGGATCAGGAATCGGAAGAAGCGGTTTTTATACTGAGAAAAGCATAAAAAAATGAACGCACTTACGCAACCAGGAGTCATTCTGTTTGACTGGCATGCTACTTTGGTGGATACCCATGAGGCAATGTATCATGCACTTGACGATGTGCTGCTGAATATCGATGAGCTTGGCTTGCTTGAACGGCTAACGAAACCGGAGCATAGCAAGACCGTTGAGGACGCAAAACTGGTTGGGTATGTACGTAATAACCTGAGGCTGCACCCGAAAATTAAGGCCGAACAGAAGATTTCCAGGACAGATATTTTTGAAGTACTGTTTCATGCGGATGAAGAAGCAAAGGTAATTGCACATGAAGAATTCAACAAATGTTATCGCAATCATTTTGGAGAAATTCACCCTTTTGAAGAAGGCATAGATGAGATGCTGTCTGCACTGCGCAAACAGGGAATAAAACTGGGAGTGCTTACGAACCGTAACCGGGAATTTCTGGAACATGAAATCAGCGTCATTCATGTTGACGGCTGGTCTCATCTGTTTGATACGATGGTCTGTGGCGATGACGTGATAAAACGGAAACCAGCGCCTGATACTGTCCTGAAAGCGCTGGGAAACCTTGGTGTCAGCCCGGGCCCTGATTGCTGGTATGTTGGAGACAGCACAACGGACACGATTGCAGCTAAAGAAGCGGGTGTAACTAACATATTTTACAACGGAGCGCATTGGGATGCTGAATGGCTGGACAAGATATTTCCTGGCAATCACCAGCACCCTTATAAACCTGATGCAGTGGTAAACTATTTCACTGAATTCATGAAGCTGGTTGAGCTATCTTCGACACCGGGTTCTGAATAATAATTCTGGCAATGATTCACAAACTTTAAAACATGTAGCAAAGTCTGGAACAGCTATTCAACGTGAAACATGAAAACGACCACCACGATACATACTGAGATCGCAATCGCAAGAAATATGATCAGTTTCAAAATCCGTCCCAAACGTGAAGGATTTCCTTGCCCTGGTTGCTAACCAGGAATCACGATCATGTAGTATAATCCTGCAATCCACACCAAAGCACCTGTGACCACCAACACAGGTATTTGCCAATGAAACAAATCGTTGCAATAGATAGTGGATGAAAGAGTTCACAGTTGAACTGGTTGCAGTGGCTCAATTTTCATCAATTACCTTAGGTAACAACCCCTTTTTGTGCTCTAATGATGGTTCGTATTACTGCAAACACGTTAGCTGGCGCGTTTTCCCGGCAACAGGAGGAAATCATGTCAGTAGAAATGTTTTTGAAGATGGATGGGATTACCGGCGGATCAAAAAATTACGATTACAAGGGATGGTCAGATGTGGTCTCGTGGGGTTGGGGGATGGGAAGTAACCGCCATTCAGCGCAAGTGACCGAAAATGACAAGACATCTTTCAGAGAGATTTCCATTGTAAAGCGGATTGGAATGGACAGTCCGTCGATGATGTTGCTATATGCACAGGGAAGGACCATTCAACACGCTGATTTGAATATCATACCCGTAGTAGCCAAAAGAGAAGCCAAACAGAAGTATCTGTCCATGCAGATGGAAGACGTTCTGGTTAAATCTATTATCACTGGCGGCAACTCCAGTGAGGACTTCTTTAATGAAAATATCATACTGCTCTTCGGCAGGATCAGGTTTGAATATAATATTCATTCTGTAGCCAATGCAGAGAATCCTGATGGTACTTCTGTCGACTATAAATTCGCGTGGGATGTTTCTGCGAACAGTGAATGGTAGTTCTGTTCAATCACAACCTGCTATCGAAATAAATACAGATTGCAGCTACTTCTTGACCGGGTTATCTGTTTTTTTTCCGGGTTTTTTCATTTCTCCAATTGACTTAATCAATCATACGCAATAGTTTTATTACCTTAGTAGCGAGGCAATAAACTGATGTATTCAATTGACATTCGCAGTTATTGGCAGGTTAAGGCACTCATTGTATTGCTAAAACTGAGCCTGCTGGTGGGTGCGGTTTTGTCATTTTTTGAAGGACATCTTGAAGCTGGTGTTGTTACACTGGCGATATTCTTTATTACCTTTTTACCGATTCTTCTCGGCAATCGTTTCCAGGTAAAAATACCATCCGAATTTGAATTACTGGCGGTTATCCTCGTTTATGCTTCACTCTTTCTTGGTGAGGTGCATAGTTACTATTTGAAGTTCTGGTGGTGGGACCTCGTGTTGCATACCAGTTCTGGTTTCCTGCTCGGTATTCTGGGATTCTTGCTGGTTTACGTATTGAATGAAAAGAAAGAAATAGATCTGGATTTGAAACCTGGCTTTGTAGCGTTATTTGCTTTTGCTTTTGCCATAGCATTTGGCACGTATTGGGAAATATTTGAATTTGCAATGGATCAGACTTTTGGAACAAATATGCAAAAGAGCGGCCTCATAGACACGATGTGGGATTTGATTGTGAACAGCATCGGTGCATTGATAATTTCCCTGCTTGGATGGGGGTATTTGAGTAAGGAAGGAATTAATTCTTTTCTGGAAAAATGGATACATAAATTTATAGAAAGAAACCCGCATATGTTTGAACGGAGAAAATTTCCAAGGTAACGATGTTTTCTAACCATGTCCTCTACGATTCCTTTGTCATTATTTTCGGTGTGGTCCTGCCTGCTGCTTCCACGCAGGTGAATCTACGTCCGAAATGACGTGTGATATTTCAATAAAAGTCTCAGGGCAATGACAGCCTTCAGTATCAGGGTCATGACCTACAACATCCACAAGGGATTCAGTGTGGGTAACCGGCGCTTTGTGCTCCGGCAAATACGGGATGAACTGCGTGCAGCTGATGCCGATATTGTATTCCTGCAGGAAATACAGGGTCAGCACGTTGTTCGTGAAGCGGAAATAGTTGACTGGCCCACTGAATCACAGTTTGAATATATGGCCGATCAAATCTGGTCGCATTATGCCTATGCCAAGAACGCAATCTACAATGCCGGGCATCATGGTAACGCTATACTCAGTAAATATCCTTTTGTGCACTGGGAAAACCTGAGATTTTCTACTATTCGGCCGGCCAGCCGCAGTTTATTACACGGCGTTGTGGATATTCCTGACCACCGGATAAAATTGCACGTGATTTGTGTGCACCTCGATTTCCTGCCAAATTTACGCATGCGGCAATTAAAAAGGTTAAATGAGCGTATTCGTGCATGTGTACCAAAAAATGAACCATTGATACTTGCCGGTGATTTTAACGATTGGCATGGACAGGTCAGCAAATATCTGGCATCTGATTTAGGATTGAATGAAATCTTTTATACACTGCAGGGTAAACATGCGAGGACATTTCCTTCATGGTGGCCTTTGCTTCCGGTTGACCGCATCTATTATCGTGGTTTACAACCAATTGAATGTGACAGCTTTGAACAAAACCCATGGCATAGGCTCTCGGACCACACGCCTTTATATGCGAAGTTCGAAATCTGACTGTTGTGATTTTTTTAACTACATACGCTTCATTTGTGATAAAATGCTTGGCAATAATCGTTTTCATGCTGAAAACATTCTATCCACATGAATTTGCTGTCATAACAGCATTATTCACATTGATGCTGTAAACCTATGAATCTAAGTACTTGTAGACATAATGCTCCCGGAGATGGAAAAATTTCTTTTCCTAAGCAGCAGAGCTGGAATCCGATGACCGAGGTAGCCACAATAGCGGCCGATGTTGATGGCAAGCGTGTTCTATGCAGAATATCGAGTAAAGACCTGCAGAAAAAATATCTTACTTCAGCTGATGAACCGATGAAGGTAGTCACAAAACACCGTCCCGAGCTTGAAACTGCGGCACGGGTCTTGATAGAGAAAAAAGATTTTGAAGAAGACGGCTCAATCCTGATTTCTTTCAAGGATCTGTAAGCAGGAAAGCTGTAGCAGTGGGGCAGTGTTATTTGCTTTAAAGACTCTGGACCAGGAAGTAGAACCGTTTATTACCCAATTGCCATTAATACAGTGTTGTTTTCCCTCCCGTGCCAGAATTACCTCTTTTATAGCCTTTTTTGTCCACTCATCACTTCCTGAACCGATAATTGCACCAGTTAACTTGGCAGGCACAGGTTTGCGTCCGCGGGTAATATATATGTAATAAAAAAATGCGCAGGCATTAGAGGAGGAGGCAATGCCTGCGCTAAGGTACCCACATAGTGGGCTTGGGGAAGTAACCTTTTAAATCGTCGCTCCTGTGCAGTCGCTGTCAGCATCCTGCTTCACGCGACACTAATACATCCCTGTATGTCGTCCTGCACCCGCGACATACCGTACATCCTGTACATAAAAAACCCCGGTGAAGCTTGTGATGCCTGACCGGGGTCTGTGTTGTTTCCCGGAAGGCATCGGTTTGTTTTCATGCCTTCCGGATATGTTGCTGGAAGGCTTACCGTATAGTTTTAAAACCTGTATACATCGAATTCATATCAATATTTATAAACATGACGGAATGCATGCGCCATACATTCTGGCCACTAACTGGCAGTTCTACTCTGTGATGTGCAATTGGTTGCTGCATCTCGTTACGTAATGTTTCTGTTCCCGAATTGGGGTGGGCAAATATACGCTCATTATTTGCAAATGCAAGTAAAAAATGTTGCAGAGCAATAATCCATTTATTATTAAATATTATTTAAAAACAAATAGTTATAGAATAATAAGCCAGCTTTTTGATCCTGAACCATAATCAAACCACAGGATTTCCTTGTGTCTCAAGGCCCAGAATTCAAATTACTGTCCTGAATGTTAGGCTATGCAGAAATTTATAAGTTGACTGAAAGCAGCGGACAATGCCCTGTCCCGATCCAGGAATAACGGCAGAAACAATGTTGTGGCTTTTGAAAAATAACCAGGAATAATTTTACCCGTAACTTGTAAGGCATAAACGGTATCAGAGTTGATCGAGCACCCTCATGTCATCCGTATCCAGTTTAATATTTATAGCCTGGAGGCTGTCAGTGATGCTGCTGACTTTGCTGGCGCCCGGGATGGGCAGGATATGACTGCCTTTGTGCAGCAGCCAGGCGAGTACAATCTGGTAAACAGATAACTTGTGCTTATGGGCTATTGTTTTTAACGGTCTCGAGTCCGTCAGTTTTTTGTGGTCATAATGACCACCAACAGGGCTGTGTGGAATAAAAATAATACCTTCCTTTTCACACAGATCGGTCACGCCGGTCTTGAATGATTTTTTTTCAAGCACATTGCAACGGTTTTGTACACTCAGGATCGGGGCAACTGTCATTGCAGCCATAATTTCCCTGGTATTGACATTGGATAGACCAATATGTTGAATCTTGCCTTCTTCCCTGAGACGTGCTAGTTCACCAACGGATTCTGTCACAGGAATATTAGGATCAGGCGCATGTAGTTGATAAAGAAAAATACTCTCCATGTTCAGATCGTTGAGACTTTTCTCGCAGGATTCCCTGAGCCAGGCCGGACTGGCATTGGTGTTCCATCTGCCATTAGGGCGTGTAAGACCACCTTTGGTGGCAACAATCACATCATCGAGCTTGCCGAGTTTGAGTAGGGCCTTGTGTACGAGTTTTTCGTTATGGCCGATGTCATTGTCATCAATACAATACACATTCGCGGTGTCAATAAAATTTCCACCGCCTTCAATAAATGCCCTGATGACTTCCATGGCCGTAGCCTCATCCGGCCGCGTGCCCAGTGACAATGGCATTGCGCCCAGTCCAATGGGCATGACCTGCTTTCCGGAATTACCTAATGGAATATGAACGGTCATTAAGGATTGTTGTGCTTGTCCCGGTCTTTTTTATCGCGGTGTTTATGCGACTTTTTGGGAGTCAGGGTAAACCAGTCTTCTTTGGTAATCTCATGAAAATGATCAGCCCCTTCCTTGAGCAATTGAGATGTAGTACTGAGCACAGCAGCAATTTCAACACGCACACCCTCTGATTTAAGGTGTTGTACCAGTTCGATATAGTCGGAATCACCTGACATGATAATAATGGTATCTACCTTGTTGGCCACCTGGATGGCATAAATTGAAAGCGGTATGTCCGCGCTCTTGTGGCAGGGTCTGACAGAACCATGATAGTAGTTGTGCAGGCGTTCCTGCAATTTTGCTGAAATATGTTTACCTTCACGGAAATATACTAACCGGCTCAGCCCGCGGTTAACCAGTAACTTGGGTATCAGGGCATCAAAATTCAGCATGGTATTGGTATCATCTGCTTCAGTGTGGATGCTGCGTTCAATATTGTTGCCGTCGATTAATATAGCGACAGACTGTGAAATCTGGATGTTGGTTGGAGTACGAAACTGCGGATCTTTGGTGTCTTTCATAGGGTTCCTGTTATCAGTAGAAGTAGTATTAATGTTTTACTCGTCCTGAATTCACTGTGACGGTAAATACTGACAGGATAACAGATTATTCGTTCGGAATGACGGGTTAATCGTTGTTGTATTAGGTCAAAACTTTTGCCCGGGTATCAATTTCCCGGACAATTATTAATGACTGGCAAGCGGGTATTGAAAATGGTTACTTTAAGCGGGAGATGGATGCCAGCCTGCGTCTGCCCAGAGTTCACCGCTGACAGCGGAGTTTGAGATCATGAAGCAGATTGCATCTGCAATCTCGGTCGGGCGAATCAATCGGCCAAGCTGGGTATCTTTAAGGATATATTTTTCAATATAATCTTCACCAAGAGCACGCACCATCGGGGTATCAGTAAAACCTGGATGGATCACGCCACAACGTACTCCATGGAAGATTGCTTCTTTGGTCAATGTTGCGGCGGCGCCTTCCAGTCCGGCCTTGGTACTCGCATATGACACCTGGCCTTTGTTACCTTGTGATGATATGGATCCGATAAAGATAACTGTGCCTTGAATTCTTTCATCCGGATGCCATTTCTTTAGACTTTTACTGGCACGGTCTTCTGCAATACGTGCAATCATTTCCATGGCCCAGTAGGCCGGGGCAATCAGGTTGACTTCTACCACTTGCCGGAATTTTTCTACGGGATAGATTTCAGCCTTGCCGGTTTCCTTGTTGATCTTGACAGCCAGTGCATCACGGGTAATACCGGCACAGGGAACGCATATACTGACGACACCATGTTGCCTGGCCAGGTCGTTGTAAACCTGGGCGCGAAAATCAGCATTGGTAGTATCGCCAATATAGGGGAATGCAATCTTACTTTTGGTGTCACGGTTTATCTGTTCAGCAGCTGTGTTGACTTCATCATTCATATCCACCATACCGATAGCCTTGATGCCTTTATTTGCCAGTTCCAGGCAGACCGCATAACCGATACCACTTGCTGCACCTGTAATTACTGCAACTTTCCCGTTAATTTCCATAAAGATATTTACCCCGAGCAGGTATGATTAGAATATGTACGGTAATAAGTCTAGCGCATAATATTGTGCAATGCATCATTATTTTATTTTAGCCATTAATTTAACTTGTTGATAAAAAAAGATATGCAGATATGCCGGTAAAAACCCGCTGCGCATGGTGCACAAATGATCTGCTTTATATCCGCTACCACGATAGTGAATGGGGAGTCCCTGTGCATAATGACCGCAAATTGTTTGAGTTTTTGATCCTTGAAGGTGCACAGGCAGGCTTGAGCTGGATAACGATACTCAGAAAACGCGCAGCATTCCGCAAGGCATTTGATAACTTTGATTTCAACAAGGTAGTGAAATATAACGAACGCAGGATTCAGTCGTTGTTAAAGGATACGGGCATCGTGCGTAACCGCCTCAAGATTCTGGGCTCGGTGCAGAATGCCAAAGCATTTATCCAGGTAAGAAATGAATTCGGTACATTCGATAAATATATCTGGTCTTTTGTCGATGGTGCCCCGATATGTAATCGCTGGAAAACATTTAAACAGGTCCCGGCAAACACGACCATATCAGATGCAATGTCGAAGGACCTCCGGAAACGGGGTTTTACCTTTGTCGGTTCAACTATTTGTTATGCATTCATGCAGGCGGTGGGAATGGTAAATGATCATACTGTTGATTGCTTCAGGTATAGCGAAATAAATTGATTATGAGGATACAGAGATGAAAAAATCATGGATATTGCCGGTCATATTGATACTGGTAGTCATTAATACAGGCTGTACACCGGAAGTGGGAAGTGAAGCCTGGTGCAAGATGTTGATGGAAAAGCCCAAGGGCGACTGGACGGCCAATGAAGCAGCTGACTATGGGAAACATTGTCTGTTTAAATAGACGACAGCATCCGGATAAATTACTAAACTTGTGGGTTGAAATCTCCCGTGTATTTACAGTTCCGTGAACAGAAAAAACCCTGATTCTGACAGGTTTGACAGGATTGTTGCAGATTCACGCCGCAAGAGTGAAGAGCGTGGTCACGCCTACCGTGAAAAGGCACTGAAATTATATCCATGGATTTGCGGGCGATGCAGCCGGGAGTTCACCCGTGAAAACCTGCATGAACTGACAGTACACCATCGCGATCACAATCATGATAACAACCCTGCGGATGGCAGTAACTGGGAGTTATTGTGTATTTATTGCCATGACAACGAGCACGCACGTTATCTGGAAAAGAGTTCAAGTGCAGATGCCAGGGCGCATGGCCGTAATAATCCTGTGTCTACTCACAAACCATTTGCTGATTTGCAGTCCTTGTTGAAAGATAAAAAACCATAGCGTCATTTTTCATGTTGAAGATTTCGCATAAAGTCAGCATCCCGGATAACGAAATCGAAATCAATGCTATACGCGCACAGGGAGCAGGCGGGCAAAACGTTAACAAGGTTTCAACAGCCATACATTTGCGTTTTGATACCAAAAACTCAACTCTCCCGGAATTTTATAAACAGCGGTTATTGAATTATAAAGACCATCGTATTACCAAAGATGGCGTGATTATTATCAAGGCCCAGGAATACCGCAGCCAGGAAAAAAACCGGGAGATGGCGCTGGTAAGACTGCAGGATTTGATTAGAAGCGTGACAGTCCACCGTAAAAAACGCAAACCGACAAAACCCACTTTAGCATCTAAATTAAAACGGCTGGAGAGTAAATCAAAACGCGGCCGGCTGAAAAATCTGCGTGTGAAAAATATTTCAGAAGACTGAGATACAGGATGAAATTACCCATCGATAAAAAAGGTTACGAAGTTCTCCACAACGCCAGGCTGAACAAATCAACTGCATTTACCAGGGAAGAGCGTGAACGCCTGGGTCTGCGCGGTCTGTTGCCGCATTTTGTCGGCACACTGGAAACCCAAAAGCAACGAGTATTGACAAATCTGCACCGCAAAAACTCGGATATAGAACGTTATATTTTTCTGATAGCCTTACTGGAAAGAAACGAGACCCTGTTTTTCCGTACGATCATTGATAATATCGAGGAAATGCTGCCATTGATATATACCCCGACAGTAGGGCAGGCATGCAGAGAGTTCGCGCAGATTTTTCGCAAACCCAAGGGTCTTTATATTACACCGGATGACCGTGGCGATATCCGCCGGATTCTTGATAACTGGCCGGAGAACGACGTGCGCGTGATCGTGGTGACTGACGGCGAACGTATCCTCGGCCTGGGCGATCTGGGCGCCAATGGTATGGGCATACCCATCGGCAAGCTTTCACTCTATGTGGCCTGTGCCGGTATACATCCTTCCCGGTGTTTGCCGGTAATGCTGGATGTAGGCAGTAATAATACGCCGCTACGGACCAACTCACTTTATCTGGGTTATCCGCATGCCCGACTTGCCGGTCAGGATTATTTTGATCTGGTGGAAGAATTCATCGTTGCCGTACAGGAGAAATATCCAAAGGCACTGATCCAGTTCGAGGATTTTCTGACACCCAACGCCTACGCGTTGCTGGAAAAGTATCGCGACCGGGTGCTTTGTTTCAATGATGATATTCAGGGCACCGCCGCCGTTGCCCTGGCCGGGGTTTATGCCGCGACCCGTATTACAGGGGTTGACTTTGCAGATCAAACCATCATGTTTCTCGGCGCAGGTTCAGCCGCAACCGGCATAGGTGATCTGATGGTCTCTGCCTTTGTTGAAAATGGCTTGGATGAAGATGAGGCCAGACAGCATTTATGGTTTGTTGATGTCGACGGATTGCTGGTGGCCGGACGGCGTAATCTCATGGCACATAACAGGCCATATGCCCATGAATACGAACAATCGGGTTTTATTGAGGCAATCAACAAGCTCAGGCCACATGTGTTAATCGGTGCGACCGGCACACCCGGCACCTTTACCAGGGAAGTCATAGAGGCCATGTGTTCGGTCAACCAACGTCCGGTAATATTCGCATTATCCAATCCGACTTCAAGGGCGGAGTGTACTGCCGAGCAGGTCTATGAATGGAGTAAGGGCAAAGCCATATTCGCCAGTGGTAGTCCGTTTAAGGCGGTGACCTATGATGGACAAACACTCCGTCCCGGCCAGGGCAACAATGCCTATATTTTCCCCGGTGTGGGTTTGGGCGCAGTTGCCTGCAGCGCAAGTCATTTAACAAGCGAGATGTTTCTGGCGGCGGCAAAGACCCTGGCTGACACTGTCACTAAGCAAGCCCTGGATACGGGTGCCCTCTATCCACCGCTGGAAGGTATTCGTGACATATCATTAAGGATTGCAACGTCAGTTGCGGAGAAGTCCTATGAACTGAACCTGGCACGGGAACCGAGACCCGCAGGCGATTTGAAACAACATATCGCCATGCAGATGTATGAACCGCAATACTAAAGTTCAATCTGTCACATGAATAAGCCATATGCAGAAGCCTGTGACCGGAATCGTGGACCTATCCTGTCCGTGATCGAACCTTTATTTGCAGATTGCAAGTCCGTCCTGGAGATAGGCAGCGGCACCGGTCAGCACGCTGTATATTTTGCAGCGAGGCTGTCGCACCTTGTGTGGCAGACCAGCGATGTAAAGGAAAACCACGCTGATATCAAGGCGTGGCTGGATGATGCGAAATTGACCAATGTACGTGATCCGGTATTACTGGATGTGAAACAAAAGAACTGGCCAGATATAAAAGCCGATACCGTGTTCTCGGCCAACACCGCCCACATCATGGATCAGGACGGGGTGAAGGCCATGTTTTCCGGCGTGGGCAGGATTCTTCCCGCGCAGGGCAAGTTTGTGTTGTATGGCCCGTTCAATTATAACAAGCAATATACCAGCGACAGTAATGCCAGATTTGATGTGTGGCTGAAGGCGCGCGATCCGCAGAGCGGTATTCGAAATTTTGAAGATCTTGATAATCTGGCAAAAGCCGCAGGCATGATTTTCATACAGGATTATGAAATGCCGGCGAACAACCGTATCCTGCACTGGCAGAAGAAAGCATGAATAATGATGCCTGATACACAGAACGAGCAACAAGATCCGGATCTCGTACGATTAAGAAACCGGGATCATCAGGCTTTTGAAAGCCTGGTGGAAAAATATCACCGGCAGATGCTGGTGGTTGCGCGGGTAATTATCGGAGACAGCCTTGCCGAAGAAGTTGTGCAGGAAGCCTGGGTTTCCATTTATCATGCCTTGCCGGCTTTCGAGGGGCGCTCCTCAATAAAGACCTGGATATATACCATAGTCAGCAACCAGGCAAAAACCAGATTAAGAAAAGAATCCAGGCTGGTCAGTATGGATGCAATGGAAGAGGAGATTCCTGTTTATCTGAAAAGTGAACGGTTCCATGTGGATGGCCATTGGGCCTCACCACCACCGCTATGGGATACAGAAACGCCGGAGGAATTGCTGGAAAATGAACAACTGCGGCAGTGTATTGAGAAAACACTGGAATTGTTGCCCGGCGTGCAAAAATCCGTATTTCTCCTGCGTGATATTGAACAGCAGTCGCTGGAGGAAATCTGTAACATCCTGCAGCTTACCAACTCTAATGTACGGGTATTACTGCATCGGGCAAGAGTTAAATTAATGCAAGTCATCGATCAATATCAGGAAACAGGGCAATGCTGAAATGCAATGAATTAGCTAATCTTGCCAGCGATTATCTGGACAAGAATCTGGATTGGAAAGAATTCTTATCCATTAAATTTCACATCTTGATTTGTGTGCATTGCCGCCGCTTTATCAGGCATTTGCTGTCTACTATCCATGTCGTGCAGGGCATGAATCGTCAAAAAGCATCATCCGGTGAAATCAGGGAAATTATTACCCTCATTCCTGAAAAAAGACAGGCATGACTGCTAATTAATAATCACGATCATTTTCCTTTCAATAGCAGTCCCGTAATATACAAGCCGCGGTGAGGTCGTTATTGAAAATATTTTTTTATTCCCGGAATTATTATTAAACTTGGGGTATGTTTAAAATATCCGTATATACTGGATTTATATATTTGTTCCTGATGTCTTATACGCTGGCGGATGTATGCCCCACTGCGGAGGAGATCAGGGACAAAAAGATTTCCAGGAGTTATGACTGGGCGGTGTCAGAAAATACCACGCTCAAGGAGTTGCTTTCCGTCAAGGACCTCTATGCAGTACGCATCATGGATTACGATGCCTATGTATCTTGCCGTTATACAGCCGTGGAATGGCCGGTCATGCTTGACGGTAATCCACTGGAATCAGAATGCAGGATTGTGCCTGATGCTGGTGAATGGACAGGCACAGATTCGGGTGAACTGGTTTGCCGTGAAAAAGAAGTTACAAAATGCGGATTTAAAATGGAATGCGGGGAACCCGAAAAGCCCTAACCTGCTTTCCGTCGTGAAGCGCTTTTACGTTCGTGTTCCAGCAATAATTTTTTGCGCAAGCGAATGTTCTTCGGTGTAATCTCGACCAGTTCATCATCATCGATAAATTCCAGTGCCTGTTCCAGGCTGAACCGTATGGGTGGGGTCAGAAGGATATTATCATCCTTGCCGGCGGCACGGACATTGGTCAGTTGTTTGCCCTTGAGTGGATTCACCACCAGATCATTATCACGCGAATGTATGCCAACGATCATGCCAGCATAGACTTCAATGCCAGGGTCGATCAGCATTTGTCCGCGTTCCTGTAAATTAAACAGCGCATAACCCAATGCCTTGCCTGTACCATTGGAGATCAATACTCCATTGACGCGTTCACTGACGCTCGTTTTCTTGATCGGGCCATAGTGGTCAAAGACGTGATACATGAGTCCTGTGCCGGATGTTGCTGTAAGAAATTCCGTGCGTAATCCGATCAGTCCGCGGGCAGGGATAATATAATCCAGTCGTATACGGCCTTTCCCGTCCGGCAACATTTCCTTGATTTCACCGCCGCGTTGCCCAAGCATTTCCATGGCTGCACCCTGATAGGTGCTTTCAAGATCCACGGTGAGTTGTTCATAGGGTTCCTGTAATCCACCATTCACTTCCTTGAGGATCACTTCCGGTCGGGAGACGCCGAGTTCATAACCTTCACGACGCATGGTTTCAATCAGAATTGAAAGGTGTAATTCACCACGACCTGAGACCTTGAATTTGTCCGGGTCTTCGGTGGTTTCTACCCGCAGCGCGACATTGTGTTTCAGTTCCTGTTGCAGGCGATCATAGATCTGACGCGAGGTGACATACTTGCCTTCCTTGCCGCAGAAGGGCGAATCATTTACCTGGAAGGTCATGCTGATGGTGGGTTCATCGATCGAGAGTGGCGGCAGCGCTTCGGGATGCTTGGATGAACACAGGGTTTCCGAGATACCGAGATTTTCTATCCCGCACATGGCAATAATATCACCGGCAGAGGCTTCAGGGATTTCAGTACGTTCCAGGCCGAGCAGTTTATAGATTTGCAAGACACGGCCGGGCCGGGATTTGCCTTCCGTATTAATGACAGTGACAAGTGTATTGGTTTTAATGGAACCGCGAGTGACGCGGCCGATGCCGATGATGCCGACATAACTGTTATAAATCAGAGAACTGATCTGCATCTGGAACGGGCCGTTGGGATCCACTTCGGGTGATGGAACTTTATCAACGATGGTCTGAAACAGCACCTGCATGTCACCTTCGCGTGATTCTGAATCCAGCGAACTGTAACCGTATATCGCGGAGGTATAGACCACGGGGAAATCGAGTTGCTCGTCGGTTGCTCCGAGTCGATCAAATAAATCGAAGGTGCGGTCCAGCACCCAGTGCGGGCGGGCGCCGGGACGGTCAATCTTGTTGATAACAACAATAGGCCGGAAACCGCGGGCCAGTGCTTTCTGGGTGACGAAACGGGTTTGCGGCATGGGGCCATCTACAGCATCCACCAGTATCAATACGGAATCGGCCATGGACAATACCCGTTCCACCTCGCCACCGAAATCGGCATGGCCCGGCGTATCGATAATATTGATTCGATAATTTTTCCATTGCAGGGCGGTATTCTTGGCCAGTATGGTAATACCGCGTTCACGTTCCAGCTCATTGCTGTCCATGACGCGTTCCTGAAGAACGGCACGGGATTCAAAAGTGCCGGACTGGCGCAAAAGCTGATCTACCAGGGTGGTTTTCCCGTGGTCAACGTGGGCAATAATGGCGATATTACGGATTTGTTCAATCATGGATGGGCGGCACTTGCCTGATGAAGGCGGGCATTATAGCCAAAACTTTTGAAATGACTACGTTTATTTATGTATACCAGACCTGATATTCAACAAAATGCTCCGGGATTGATATGATTGCATCTGGCTTAAACCCGGTTTCTGGAAACATGATGCGATCTACGGCGGGTCTGGTACTTGGTCCTTTATTATTTCTCATTTTAATCGCTCTACCCACACCTGAAGGTATTGAGCCTGCTGCCATGAGAGTTGCTGCGGTCACTCTCCTGATGGCAACCTGGTGGATCACCGAGGCGATCCCGATCCCGGCGACTTCACTTCTGCCCATCGTGCTATTCCCGCTGCTCGGTATCATGGATGGCAGTGAAGTGACGCGTGCATATGGCAATCATATGGTTTTTCTTTTCATGGGCGGTTTCTTTATTGCAGTTACCGTGCAGAAATGGAACCTGCACCGGCGCATTGCGTTACACACAATCCGGCTTGTGGGCGTGACGCCGGAACGCATTATTCTCGGCTTTATGTTGTCGACTGCATTTCTCTCCATGTTGATCAGTAATACAGCTGCTACCATGCTGATGGTTACCATCGGTATGGCTGTCCTGCAGCAAACAGTGGAGAAACTGGAACAGCAACCCGGAAATACCATTGATATACGCAAAGGTCATTTTAAATTCGGCATCGCACTGATGCTTGGCATAGGCTATTCCTCTTCGATAGGCGGTATCGCGACCTTGATCGGGACCGCGCCGAATGCAATCTTTGCCGGTATTGTTGAGCAAACCTATAACCAGACGATCAATTTTGTAGACTGGATGAAATTCGCCATGCCGCTGTCTATATTGATGCTGATTATTACCTGGGTTTACCTCACCAGGTTTGCCTTCCCCAGCGAGATAAAGGAGATACCGGGAGGCCGTGATACTTTCGATCAGGAGCTTCAGCAACTGGGATCGATGACCCGACAGGAGTTCGGGGTATTGATGGTATTAACACTGGTTGCGGTGTTGTGGCTGGTGAACGGATTGACAGATATTGCATCATTGAAATTTGTAAAGGATTCAACCATTGCCATTGCCTGCGCACTTTTATTATTCATAATTCCGGCAAATTTCAAAAAACGGGAATTTCTGCTGGACTGGAAAACGGCTGTCACGATCCCGTGGGATATACTAATCCTGTTTGGCGGTGGTTTTGCCCTGGCCATGGGTTTCAGTGAATCCGGATTAACCAAAGCGGTTGCTGAACAATTGGCCGTACTGGAAGGGACCAGTCTTGTATTCATTATCGCGGGGATTGCCACGCTGGTAATACTGCTGACCGAAGTAACATCCAATACAGCGACAGCCTCCATTGCCCTTCCCATCATGATCGCCCTGGCAGAGGCCATGCAGGTGCATCCCTATGGTTTAATGATAACAGCCACTATCGCCGCATCCTTTGCTTTTATGTTACCGGTGGCCACTCCCCCTAATGCGATAGTCTTCAGCAGCCGTTATGTGACCATCCCGCAAATGGTGAAGGCGGGGATCTGGTTGTATCTTATCGGCATGGTGCTGATAACCTGTTTTGTCATGCTGGCGCTACCACTGGTATGGGATATTGATATATCTGTTTTCCCGGCAGAATTTGCTTCGGAATAGACCAACTATTTAACCATTGAGTTTTCGCAATCATGCATAAAGTTGTTTTGAAAACCGGCCGTGAGAGAACGGTATTACGGCGCCATCCGTGGTTGTTTTCCGGCGCATTACAGGATGTAAAGAAGGGAATTACCAGCGGCGAAACGGTCAGTATTGTTTCGGCAAGCAGCGAGATACTGGCTAAAGGTGCGTATTCACCGGATTCACAAATCCGTGTGCGGATCTGGTCATTTGATCCCGCTGAAGAAATAAACGCAGAGTTCTTCAGGCAGCGTATCAGTCATGCATTGAATTTGCGTAAAACATTCATATCTGTTGAAGACAATGCCTATCGTTTGATCAATGCTGAATCTGATGGGCTGCCCGGTGTGATCGTGGATCGCTATGCAGGGTTTCTCGTGTGCCAGTTCCTCTCAGCCGGAGCAGAACATTTCAAATACGAAATTGTTCAACAATTGCAGCAAATAATTTCACCCACTGGTATCTATGAACGTTCCGATGCGGAGATCCGGGACAAGGAAGGATTGAAACTACAGGCAGGTGTAATCGCTGGCGATGAACCGCCAGAATTAATTCAGGTAACGCAGGGTGGTATTGATTTTCTGGTCGATGTGAGAAAGGGACACAAGACCGGTATTTATCTGGACCAACGGGACAACCGACAGGTTGTCCGGCACCTGTCTGATAAAAAAGAAGTATTGAATTGTTTTGCCTACACAGGCAATTTTGCCCTTGCGGCCGTGCGTGGGGGTGCTGCAAAAGTTACCAGCATTGAATCCTCGGCAGATGCCTATAGCACGTTCTTACAACAGGTTAAGTTGAATGGTATGGATGCCAGCAAGTTCGAGAATGTGCAGGGTGATGTCTTTGCCGTTCTGAGGCAATACCGGGAAGCCGGCAGGAAGTTCGATATGGTCATACTCGACCCCCCCAAGTTTGTCAGTTCAGCAGAGCAACTGAAACGCGGATGCAGGGGTTACAAGGACATCAATCTCCTCGCCATGAAGTTGCTGAGGGAGAATGGGTTACTGGTTACTTTTTCCTGTTCCGGCCATCTCTCACCGGAGTTGTTCCAGAAGATAGTTGCTGATGCGGCAGTGGATGCCGGGCGTGAAGTACGGATGATAGCCAGCCTGGGCCAGCCGGCCGATCATCCAGTGGCATTGAATTTTCCGGAGGGACGTTATCTGAAGGGATTGATTGGTTATCTGTAGGAATCTTACTTTATTCAGTCATTATTTTTCCTGGAACAGTTTTGCGAAAGCCAGTTCTTCACCCGCCTGTTTTACATTATATCCTGGCATGGTATTGACCCTGGTTTTGAACTGCCTGGATTTCAGGATCTTTTTTAACTCAGTAATTACCTGTTTCGGTGTTTGCTGGTCGATGGCCAGAACATAAGTTTCAGAGACAAGCGGGATAAAGTGCAACCCGAATTTGCCTGCCGCTGCCTTGATACCAAAACCGGCATCAACCGCACCACTGGCCACCATTGCTGCAACAGCAACGTGGGTAAATTCCTCATCCTGGTATCCTTTGATATCTGTCTTGCTTATCCCCTCCTGTTGTAACAATGCGTCAAGGATTGTACGTGTTCCGGATTCCGGCTGGCGGTTGACAAACCTGACAGAACGCTTGGACAGGCTTTGCAGGCTTGAAATTTTGTGCGGATTTTTTTTGTTTGTCATCAGGCCCTGTTGCCGGGTAAATACATGTAATAGCAGGTGCTTGTCCGCATTCAGCCATTGCTGGTAATAAGGAGCCAGTATTGAAGAAATATTGCCTATTGGAAAATGGAATCCGGCAATATCACAACGGGAATTGGCCAGTTCCCGCAAGCTTTCCAGGCTGCCACGAAAATGGAAATCAATTTCAAAAATCCCTGATTGAGCACAAAGAGTTTGCAGATGTGTAATGGACAGATCGTGACTGGCATTGATGCGTAATTTATCTGGTTTCTTCCTGACATTAACAAGGGTATTAAATTCCTTGTTAAATACTTCAGATAATTTATTAAGTTCTGGTGACAACTGCGAGTTAATGAGTTGCTCCGCCCATAAGAGCTTCTCCCCTATGGCAGTCAGTTTTGCGCCACGGCCTTTTTCGAGTGTAACCATCGGTTTTGAAATACGGTCAGACCAGTGCCGTATCAAACCCCAGGCATGGCGGTAGGAGATGTCTGTGACCTCAGCCGCTGCACGCAGTGATCCATTTTCCCTGATTGCTCGCAGTAGTATAAATAATTCCGGTTCGATATTTTCTGTTCCATGTCCCAGAAATTTCCACTGAACGGCTAACTTTAGTTTCATATATGAATATTAAAACATATTTAAAATATGTTTTACAATAGTAGAATTATGACAATATGAACATCATTACATATATCCACGGGGAAGGAGTAGACCATGAAATATATCAAGTATGCGCTACTGTTGGTCTTGTGCAGTGTGAGCACAACCGCGCCGGTACGGGCTGATAATAATGATGCTTTGCTGGAATTGCTCAGGGCACTGCATGAAAACGGCACGATCAACACCGAGACTTATGAACTGGTGAAACAGGTGGCACAACAGGAACGGCCCCAACAACAGGTTACTCAGCAGCCGGACAGGGAAGAGATAAAACAGGTGGTTAAAGAAGAAGTGGCCGAGGCCACCAAAGACCAGCCAAAGATCAATACCAAAGGCAGATTTTCAGTTGAATCAAAGGATGGAAATTTTGCCTTCCGTGTGGGCGGGCGCGTGCAGGTCAATGCGGCCACATATGCAGAGGACAAACTGAATCATAATGACGGTACCGAGATGCGCAGAGCACGTTTGTTTGCTGAAGGCACGTTATGGCATGACTGGGGGTATAAACTTGAATACGACTTTGTCAATACCGGTAGTGCCGGCATTACGGATGCCTACCTGGATTACAACGGCATAGGTGGCTGGAAGATTCGTACCGGACATTTCAAGGAACCCTTCAGCCTGCAGAACATGACCAGCGCAAAATACATCACTTTTATGGAAAGAGCGCTACCGTATGTATTTACCCCCGGTAGAAATATAGGATTGGGTGTCAGTACCTCGGGTAAAAACTGGAGTTTTGCAACAGGAATATTCGGCGAGGGCATTGATGGCGCAAGCGATAATAATGATGAAGGTTTTGGTACTTCGGGACGTGCCACCTTTGCCCCTGTATATGCTGAGGGCCGGCTGGTGCATCTTGGTGCTTCGGCATCTTATCGTGCCACCGGTTCCAGTGACAGCTTCAGGATACGTGAACGTCCCGAATCACATGTCACCGATACCCGCCTGGTGGATACCGCGAGTATTGATACCGATGACTATGCACGGTTTGCCGGTGAGGCCGCTTTGGTGTATGGCCCATGGGCGCTGGAAAGTGAATATTACTATCTGACATTAAATCGTGATCTTGCTGGCAGTCCCGATCTTGATTTTTCCGGGTATTACCTGCAGGGCAGCTGGTTCCTGACCGGCGAATCCATGAATTACAAGGTCGAAGATGGTGTTCTTGGCAAGATTACGCCGAAGGGTATAGTTGGGAAGGGCGGTATGGGTGCATGGCAACTGGCATTCAGATTCAGCAGTATTGACTTGAATGATCGGGACATACGGGGCGGGGAAGAACAGAATTTTACCGCCGGTCTCAACTGGTATGCCACTCCTGATATCCGCTTTACAGCCAATTATGTGAATGTACTGAATGTTGACGGCGGTCCTGCTGCGGGGGATGAACCGTCTGTTTTTCAATTCATGACGCAGGTTGAATTCTAAACGTACCAGTCCGGGTTACCACAAATAATAATAATGGTTATTTCAATGAGAAAAATTGTTTACATCTTTTTATGTTTATTAATAACAAACACCATCAACCCCGTATTTGCAGAGGAATATCTGCGGCTCGCCACGACTACCAGTACGGAGAACACTGGATTGCTGGCGGTTCTGCATCCTCCCTTTGAACAAAAATCCGGTGTCAAGGTACATGTCATTGCAGTCGGTACCGGCAATGCATTGCGTTTGGCTGAGGATGGTGATGTTGACCTGGTTCTGGTACATGCCCCTGATGCTGAAATTGAGTTTATGGAAGCCGGCTTCGGAATTGAGCGTCAACCTGTCATGCATAATGATTTTGTCCTGCTGGGTCCGCCGGATGATCCCGGTCAACTCAGGCAAGTCACATCGCTTGCAGATGCCATGTCCCGTATTCAGCAAAACGGCCATGATTTTATATCTCGTGGCGATGATTCCGGTACACATAAAAAGGAATTGGAGCTCTGGCAGCTGGCAGCAATCAAGCCAGTTGGGGAATGGTATCTTTCAGTCGGGCAGGGGATGGGCCAGGTATTGCAGATTGCCAATGAAAAACTGGCTTATACTTTGAGTGATCGCGGAACCTGGCTCGCCTTCAGGGACAAGATTGAAATCGGGATAGTGTTTGAAAATGCGCCGGAGCTTGATAATCCATATCATGTCATATTGGTCAATCCACAAATACACCCACACACGAAGATTGATCTTGCCAGGGAATATGTGAAGTATATTACCGGCGAGGAGGGCCAGAAGATAATCAGGGAATTTAGTGTAAACGGTCAGCCTTTATTCTATCCGGATGTAATTAAATAAAAAGCCCGGAACAGCTCTGTCGGGGGAGGAGGTTGAGCTGTTTCCAGGCCAAATCACAAGCATCGGGGGGAGGTACATTGATGACTTGCTGATTGAAAGTATAAATGAAACCCCCTGCACCTGATGTGAACTGACGCACAATCCGGACATTCACCAGCGGCTGATTGTGATGTTGTTCACAAACAGATGGCAATCAAGAATCAGGCGCTATCTGGCTCTTGTTATCCACTTCCCCGGGTTGTATGAGACTGATTATCGTCCAGCCGGTTTCGGGTTTCATCTTTCCATCAATAACAAAAAACTGCAGGCGTTTTTTATTATCTATAGCAAACAAAGGAATAATTTTTCCATCGTATTGGGCCAGGTAGGCTTCATAATTGAACTCATCGCTCAGTTGAGTGTTACGGATTTCCGCCCCATTACGTAACCAGGAAGCCAGTACGCCATGTGTTATTTCCACACCAAAAAGTTGATAGCCACGATGGCGCGAGGAAATTTTATGCTTGTCAGAAATAATTTTTTCACGGGTTGTTTTTAATTCATAAATACCTTTCTCACCAAAATCCGATTTGAATCTCAGGCTGGCAAGCGTGTCAAGATTGGCACGCCCCGACATCGCCAGCATGCGGCCAATCCCAGCCAGTTCAAGATGTCGCTCTGCATGTTCCGAAATAGGGTTCCCGTAATAAGTGGGCAGCCCTTCCATGCGGGCAAGACTGGTATTTTCCCAGTTACTGTCTGTCAGAATTACCTGAAACCCGTTTTCCTGGATGGCCTTACCGATTGCCCGTGCAACATTACCAGCGCCGATAATCAAAGCACCCGTGGGTGAAGGTTCCCTGACTCCAAGAAGACTGGCGATAAATCTCGAAGTAGCGCTCTGGATAACAACTGTGCCTATGATGATCAAAAAAGTCAGCGGAACCAGGAACACCGCATCTGGATAGCCGGCCTCTTTTAGCTTCAATGCAAATAAGGAGGCAACTGCTGCGGCAACAATACCTCTGGGGCCGATCCAGGAAATCAGTAATTTTTCCCTGATGTTGAGATCTGAGCCAATTGAAGAAATGAAGACACTGATGGGTCTCGCAACCAGCATGAGTATGGCAAGGACGCCAATTGACCGCCAGCCAAGCTGGTTGAAATGGTAAAATTCAATGCGGGCAGCAAGAATTATAAACAACCCTGAGATTAATAACAGACTCAGGCTTTCCTTGAAATCAAGAATATCATCGATGTTGGTATTTTTCATATTGGCCAGGGCTATTCCCATCACCGTCACAGCAAGCAGCCCGGATTCGTGTTCGATGACATCTGATAACGTAAATACAGCAAACACAAGAATCAGTGAAAAAACATTACGCATGTATTCAGGGATCAGATGACGGCGCAGAACAACTCCCAGCGCATGCGCAGAAATAAAACCGATGATTGTTCCGCTGAGGATTACACCGCCAAAAGACAGCATTACTTTTTCCATGGCGTTGCCTGACTGGCTGCTGATGATGAATTCGAACACCAGCACCGCGAGCAGGGCACCCAGCGGGTCGATGACTATGCCTTCCCAGCGCAGAATATTGGCGATCTTGGCGTTGGGGCGAACTGTACGCAACATGGGTAAAATTACAGTTGGGCCGGTCACGACAACGACTGCACCAAAAAGCCAGGCCAGTTCCGCCGGAAACCCGAGCAGGTATTGTGTAGCAACGGCAGTAATGCACCAGGTGATTAATGCGCCGATTGAAATAAGATTGCGAACGACCGAGCCCAGCCCCTTGATCTCATTAAATCTGAGGGTCAAGCTGCCTTCAAACAGAATGACAGCAACAGAAAGAGAGACCAGGGGAAACAGAATTTCGCCAAATAACGCATCAGGATGCAATAATCCGGTCAGTGGTCCAATAAGAATTCCGGTCAGCAGAAGAAACAGGATGGCCGGTAACCTGGCCCACCATGCGAACCATTGACAGAGGATACCCAGTACACCAATCCCGGTAAGCGAGATAAGAACTTCATTACTCAATGGTTATAATCTCCATTTTGTAAATTGGAATTATCTTTTCTCATGAATTGCCCGGACAGGGGGGATAATTCATATAAATAGCCACAAAGCGTCCGGCAATCTTGTTCAGATATTGCCGTTGGATTGAATAGGCTTCCTGTTCGCGTTTTTGGTGATCGGCACAATTATTATTGTTAAATTTACCACTGAGGTCCTGCAGGTAGTGTGTGAATTCATGCACGTAGAGACTACGGGTGATTGCATCTTCCTGATCCTGGATGCTTTCATCGATATAGACAATTCCTTCATTGTTATACCAGCCTGCAACCTGGCATTTTTCGTTACCGAGGCAGGCATGCTCTACAAAAAAACTGTGGGGGCGGTATTCGACTATAGGAGGTTCTCCCGGATGCGGGTATTGGGAAAGATGCACTGTCCAGCTCAGCAATACAGCGATCATGTGGGCGCTTTCCACGATGACCTCAGTTATTCATTGTAGCAGTGTTTAATCTGCACGCTGGAATACCAGGCTGGCATTGGTCCCACCAAAGCCAAAGCTGTTTGACATGATGGTATCCAGTTTGGCATGGTCGATTCTTTGCACTACGATCGGCATCCCCGTTGCGCTCTGATCAAGATTGATTACATTTGCCGTGGCACTGATGAAGTCATGTTTCATCATCAGTAGAGAATATATCGCCTCATTCACACCGGCCGCACCAAGACCGTGACCTGTTAATGATTTGGTAGAATTTATATAAGGAATTTTATCCGTAAAAACCTCCTTGATGGCGTTGATTTCGGCGATGTCACCGGCAGGTGTGCTGGTGGCATGGGCATTGATATAATTAACCGGTCTGGTAACCGTTGCCAGGGCCTGCTGCATACAACGAACCGCACCTTCTCCGGAAGGTTTAACCATGTCAAAACCATCGGAAGTGGCCCCGTAGCCCACAATCTCCGCATGGATCGTTGCATTCCTGGCCAGGGCATGTTCGAGTTCTTCCAGTACCAGAATGCCACCACCACCGGAAATGACAAAACCATCACGATCTGCATCATAGGGTCGGGAGGCTGACTGTGGATGATCATTATAGGAAGAAGACAGCGCACCCATGGCATCAAACAGGATGGTGCTGGTCCAGTGCAATTCATCACTGCCACCGGCAAAGATCATGTCCTGTTTGCCTGCCTGAATAAGTTCATAGGCATTGCCTATACAATGCGCACTCGTCGCACAGGCCGAACTGATGGAATAGTTCACTCCCTTCACCTGATAGGCAACGGCCAGGCAGGCGCTATTGGTGCTGGCCATGATACGGGGCACCATGGTAGGCCCGACTTTGCGCGCCCCTTTTTCCCTTAAAGTATCGATAGCCAGACACATGTTTTTATTGGACGCACCGCCTGATCCCACTATCAGGCCGGTATGGTTGTTTGAAATTTCACGTGTATCGAGACCCGCATCGGCAATGGCTTCCTGCATGGCGAGATAGGCATAGGCCGCACCATCACCCATGAAACGCATGTATTTACGGTCGATCAATTCTTCCGGCACCAGCCGGACTGGAGCGTAGACATGCGACCTGAAGCCGAGATCCTTGTATTCAGGCGAAAAATCAACACCGGATTTCCCTTCGAGCAGTGAAACTAGCACTTCATCTTTGTTATTGCCGATACTGGAAACAATACCAATGCCCGTAACAACGACACGTTTCATAAAATTCACACTCTCCTAAAAACCTTCGGTTAATTTGAACAAACCGACAAG